>ENA-UOXP01000135-UOXP01000135.1-mixed-culture-metagenome-genome-assembly--contig:-NODE-135-length-52124-cov-32.393151_pt1 | contig 52124 bp, 37 predicted proteins | sample MGYA00238161_ERZ761639 | MGnify/ENA primary metagenome ERZ761639 (study PRJEB28913, sample SAMN08776760) | mixed culture metagenome | isolation source: Freshwater growth medium | place: USA...
TGGGGATAGTGTGTGAATCCAGAAAGAATACCCTCCCCTACCCCTTTGGGTCAAGACCGGGCATTCAATTCAAATAAGGTCCAAACGAACTTAGCGGCGTGGGGTGAGGGGGAACGTGTCGGCGCCGGTGCGCCCCGTGTAGCTCGTGCGGAAGAAGGCGCCCGGGTTGAGGCGCGCGTAGTCTCGGTGGTACGCCTCACGGCCAACGCTGGGCGCGATGCCAAGTGCCGCGCTTAATCTGCGGAGTGTGCCGTCTGCGTCGCCGGCTTCGGGCCCGACAATGTTGAGGAGCTCGTGCCGATAGATGGGTGTGATATTCATTGGCTCGGCGCGGCGCGTAGGGCGCGGACGACCCCGAGTCGACCCAGCGAGAACGCTCGCCGAGGTGCCTCGTAGCCTTAACTCTCTCTGGGCCGCTGACTCACGCCACGACGGCGAATGGCGGGGGTTGTCTGCTGGCAGAGGAGGGCGCACAGCCGAAGGCTGGGCGGCAAACGGACCGGCGCCAAGACCAGCGGCAAGGGCCGCAGCGCTGGCCACAGCGCCAGGGCGCGGCGGATCGAGGGCCGCCGCGGCCGCGCTCGCTTTCCGCACGGCCCCTTGATTGCGGCTTCTCGGGGCTGCAGGCGGCGGGGATTGTATCGCCGATGCCGGTGGTGCCGATGCAGGCGGTGCCGCCAGGGCCGGCGGTGCTGGTGCCGGCGATGCCGGGGCCGGCGGTGCATACTTGTGCAGGAGTTCTTCCACCCGCTCTGCCCGAGAAACAACGGCCAGTGGCAGTGCCATTGGTTTCGGGACCGCCGGCACCGGCAATGCCGGCACCCACTTGATCACTGGCATCGCCTCCACCTGCGTCGCCAGCGCCATGACCCCCGCAAAGTAATGCCGATCCACGGGTGCCCTCCAGCGCGGCTGGATGCTCTCCTCCTCCCTGAGGGCCACGTCGTTCTTCAGCGTTCCCCCCCCGCCGACCGTGGCCATAGTCGGTACCACGACTGCGAGAGGCGAAGGGACTCCAGGCGTCATGGACGATCCGTGCGGCGCCGCCTGTCCGAGCGGCGGCGATGACGACGGCGATGGATCGGATAAGGGCGCCAATGGCTCGGGCCTCGGTACGGGCACCGGGGCCTGTCCTTGATCATGCTCCACAAACTGCACCCTGAGCGGTCGATCATCAGCCGCAGGCGGCTGCGCAGGCGGTGGTGGCGGCGCCGGTGATGGCGGCGGTGGCGGCGGTGGCGGTGGTGACGGCCGAAGCTGCGGCTGTGACTGCAGCGGCTGTGGTTGCGGCAGCTGGGGCAGCGGCAGTGGCGCTTGCATGCAATACGGCTGCAGAGGCAGGCTTTTTGGCAAGGTGATGCGCGGCTCCAGCGCGGCCGCCTCGGCTGCTTCGGCCCGTAGCGCCGTCTCCTCCGCCTCCAGCGCCTCGTTCTCCGCCTCGAGCGCCGCCACCACCTGCGCCCCCAAGGCTGCCGCCTCCACCTCCGCTGCAGCCTCCGCCTCCTCCGCCTCCTCTGCCTCCTCCGCCTCCTCCGCCTCGAGCAGTGCAAGCTCGCGCGCCTCCTCCGCCTCCAACTCGGCCAATTGCTCCGCCAGCGCTTGATCCTCGTCCGAATACTCGGACGCCGTGAGCTGTCCCCCTCCAGACAAGAGGACGCCTCCCGGCAGCAGCCTGCCTACCGACAGGGCGTTCAGCTCGTCCATTAGAGTGCGCTCTTCCGCCGCCAGCGCCGCCTCCGCCTGCAGCAGCGCCTCCGCCTCCCCCTCTGCCTCCGCCTCTGCCGCCGCCTCGGCCTCCGCCACAACCGGCGTGGGTGGTGGCGTCGGGGGAGGCGCCCACGAGGGCTGTGCCCACGAGCCCTGTGCACACGAGGCGCCCAGGACGGCGCCACACGAGGCGCACAGGACGGCGCCACACGAGGCCTGCGCGAGTGGCGCAGAGGACGGCGCTCTCGCCAGTGCGCCGGCCAGCTGTGTGCTCAGCTGAGTGCTCTGTGGAATGAGCTGCTCTGTGGAATGAGTGCTCAGCTGAGTGCTCGCCGCCGCTGGTGCGAGCGCCGCCGCGGGCGCGAGCGCCGCCGCGGGTGCGAGCGACGGCGCTGACGACGGTGCGAACGACAGCGCAAACGACGGCGCAAGCAACGGTTCGGGCGCGAGCGGCGGTGGCGGCGGGGAGGGCGGAGCGGGCGGCGGCGCGGCGCCGGGAGGCGGCGGCGGCGGCGGCGCGGCCATCACCTCGAGCACCATCTGCTCAGCCACGAGCAATTCATTCTGCAGTTCGGACCACCTACTGAACGCGTCACCGCCGCCGCCGCCGCCGCCGCTGCCGCCGCCGCCGCCGCCGCCGCCGCCGCCGAAGGCGCCTCTGCGGTCGAAGCCGCCGGCGCCGAAGCCGCAGAAGCCGCCGCCGCTGCTGCTGATGCTGCTCGCGGCGGAGCCTGCGAGCCCGTACTTCTCCGCGAGGAAGTCTGCGATGGCAGTGGCGGTGGCCGCGGTTGGTGCTGTCTCCCAGGGTGCCGTGTCACGGCGCGGCAGTGTCGCACGGAAGGCGGAGGCAAGGGCGGCATTCTGCGAGGGCCGCGAGTTCGACGAGGGCACGAGCGGAGAGGGCGGCCATGTCCCTGGGTGCCATGAGTCTGTATCGAATTTGTCATTGTCCTCGACGAGCACGTCGTCCGCGCAAAAGTGCCCGGCGAAATGGCTCGCATGGCCAGTAGGCGAAGGTGGCCACTCGACGTGCAGGCTAGACGGCCACGCGACGCGAGCGCTCGGCTGGTCGGCCGCAGGTATCGGGACCGGCGGTGGGATGGCTCTCTCGGGGTCAGGCAGCTCGAGTACGCGTCTGTGGCACTCGCTCAGCAGCGCCGCAGCACCTTCTCGGCCAGCCCCGACCTCATTCAGCCAACGTCCGTCTGGCGCCAGCAGCTTGAGCTCTGTCGGCACGGCCTGCCCGCAGCACCGGCACCGCAACACCTTGAGACCCATGCCGCAGCGTTTGCGAAGCTGCCACGCACGCTCATCTTGCACTAGGAGAGCGCAGCTCTTGCAAACTTGGACTCCGAGGGCGGTCAAGTATGGTTCGCTGCTTGCGATCCGGCTGTCGGCTGGCACACCGCACACGGTGCAGCGTTCCCGCTCGGAATCCTGCATCGGCTTCAGTGGCGCTGCCACGAGCGGCGCACAGACAGGACAGATCTCGAGCAGGTCGAGCAGCGTCGTCGGCCCAATCCCAATGCCCATCATGGAGGCCATTTTTATCGAGACACGAGAGAAAAACACAGCACCTGCCGTGAAGCCTTTTCTTGTCCGACGAGAGGAAAGCGACCTAGGCCATCGCGAGACCAACCGCCCCCCGAGGGCGTGCCACGACATGTATCATGTTCACTAATCACTAGGACGATGAACGCACAACGATCGCCTCAGGGCCAAAAAAGACGGTCCTGCGCGTTGCCCAGCATTCTTCTCTTAGCGGTGCACCTGCAGAAGCTCGCTTTTCCTAAGCAGGAGGTTCTGGACCTGAGTCCGCGCTCTCATGCACAGCACATTGCACCCCCGTCATTCTAGAGGGTCGATCGGTGACGCGTCTACTGCGCGAGGTCGGCGGCGCGCTGGGCGAACCAACCGCCGAGCAGGATGCCCTCCTCCGTCGAGTCGGTCGAGGCCCAGGTGGTGCCGGTCACGGCCTCCTGCGCAATGAAGCCGGCCGCGGCGAGCATGCCGAGGCGGCCGTGCGAGAGCTCGCGCTCCTGCATCAGCTTGAACTCAGCCGGGTCGGTGGGCTTGAGGCCGAGCGGGTCCCACGCGAGGTCACCGGGGTAGTAGTCCTCCTTGAGCAGGTTGCCGGAGATGTCCTTGCCCTCGTACGGGTTCGCCCAGCCCTTCTGGATGCGCAACGACTCGCAGACGCCGATTGCGAGCGTCATGCCGAACCACAGAGGCGGCGGGAGCTGCGGGATCTGCTCGATGGCCGGGCCGTTGTCGCCCGAGAAGAGCGGGTGGAAGAACTCCTGCACCAGGAAGCCCGCGGCGGCGAGCATGCCGACGCGGCCGTGGGTGAGCTCGGCCTCGCGGAAGCGGTACACCTCATTCTTGCTCTTGCCGGCGCAGAACCCGGCCGGGTCGAAGTCGCCCGCCGGCGCAATGTTGCCGGGGAGGCCGTAGCAGAAATCGGTGGCCTGCATGGTGATGACGGGCGCGCGCATGGCGAGGGTCGCGGAATGGATGAGCTGCATTTGTCTTTTGTGTTCTGCGAGGGACAGAGAAGCAGCGGCGTGCGTGAGTATTGTATGTTTCTTGGGGAGCGCGCGTGCGCAGCGCGAGGTAGCGCGAGCCCGACGCGATTTCGCGGCGAGAGAGTGAACAGTGAACGCGTGTGTGAATGCACGCGTGTATGCATGTTTCGGACCACCGGTGCTGGCCGTGGTGCGTGCAGTGCCGGTCGAGACGCGGGAGCCGGCACCAGGCCGCGGGCGGGTCGCACCGTCGGGGCTGCGCTAATTGAAGTCTTTTCTGGGAAACGACCCTGCGGCCTCGAATCTAGAAAGTGGATTCCTTCGTGTCATACTTGTACGAAAATGGAATGAATCTTGAATGAAACCCTTTTGGTCTCGACGGTGCTGGACGGTCAGTCCACACTTTGCGTCACCCGAAGCCGCGTGGGAGTCGCGCTGATCGACGATCAAAACGCGCCCCGGATGGGCGGAGATGCATGCTTGAGGGCGAATGGCTTCAATCGACATCCGTGCGCTCGTGCGTCGCGCCGTCGATCAGCGCTCAGCTGCCAGAGCAGCCTTGAGCTGCGTCTCGCGCTGCTCGAGCACCTGCTGCACGTGCATCCGGGCCTCGCGTGACACGCGCACCTTCTGCTCGAGTGCGCCCACACGCGCGCGCGCCGAGTGGAGCTCGGCCGCGAGGTTCTCGTTGTCGGCAAGGCGCGCCAGAGCCTCGGAGCGCGCGCTCTCTTCGCGCTCACGAGCGACCTTGACGTCCTGGGCGAGCGCGGCCAGCTTGTCGTACGCAAGGGTGAGCTGGTCTTGCAGCTTGGTGGATGCGCTGCTCGATTGGGCGACGCGGCCGTTGGCACCCTCGGCGCGCTGCTCAAAGGCTTTGCTCGTGGTCTCGTATGCTGCGAGCTGTTTCTCCTTGGCGAGGAGAGCGTCCTGGGCATTCGAGAGCTTCTCCAGCAGGAGCCGCTGCTGCTCCGCACGCATCTTGAGCTCCGCGCGCGCGACCGACAGCTGCTCCGTCGCGCGCTCGGCCACCTTCGCGACCCCGGCGATCTTGGACTGCTGCTCTCGTAGCTCGCGATGCGCCTCGGCGAGCTCCGCCTCTTTGGCCATGACGATCTGCTCCTTCATGTCGGTGAGCGCGCCCTGCGCCTCGCTCAGCTGCGCCTTCGAGTGCCGCTGCGCGCTCTTCTCGGCGCCCAGCTGCGCCCAGAGCATCTCGTGCCGAGCCTTCCATTCGTGAATTTCAGCTTGCGCCTTCTTGAGGTCTCTTTTGGCCTCGTTGAGGGCATCCTCGCGCTGAGCCGCTTCGACGCCGCGCTCCATCTCGAGCTGTACCTCGAGCTTGCCGATCTGCGCCTTGGCTTGCACGAGCTCCTCCGCCTTAAGCTTCAAATGCGCCTCGTAGGTCCCCACGGAGTCGAGCGCGTGCTTCGCCTGCTGACGGAGTGGCACGTTCGCGTCCTGCGCGTCGCGCACTCTCTGTTCGGCAGCAAGGACGCGTGCCTCGTGCATCGCGAGAGCTGAACGCAGCTCCGAGGCGGCACGCTCCGCCTCCGCCTGCTGCCGCTTCGCCCCATACAGCTCCGTGAGCAGCTTGCCCTCGCTGTCGGCGCGCGCCTCGGACGACTGCTCCGCGATCCGCAGCTGCTCCTTGAGGGACGATCGCTCCGCCTCGGCCATGCGCGCCACTGCTTGCGCCTGCTCGAGCAGCACTCGCTCTTCGGCACGCTCGCGCTCGCGCTCGAGCAGCCGCGCCTGGCACGAGCCAAGCTTCGCCGCCAGCTTCGCCTCGCGCTGCGAGAGGCCGTGCGCCTCCTCTCTCGCGGTGGCCAGCAGCCCCTCGGCCTTTCGCCTCTCATACCGCTCGGCATCGTATTTGACTCGCATCTCGCCCAAGCCGGCCTCGGCGTCCGCAAGGCGCGCGGCGCGCGCGGCCTTCGCGTGCTCCTCCGCCGCGCCGCGCACATCCTCGCTGTCGCCCGCCTCGAGACGTGATAGCTTGGCGCGTGCGTCGCGCAGGTCCGCCTGCTGGGCCTCGAGGCGCGCCTCCGCCGCGCCAAGGAGGGCCTTGAGCTCCGCACGCGAGGCGGCCTCGGCGGCGGCGGCGGCGGTCGCGGCGGTCTCGCGCGCGCGGCTCTCCGCCTTCGCGCGGCTCGCCGCCGCAAGCTCCCCGTGCGCCTGCTCCACCTGCCTGCGCAGCTCGGCCACCTGCTCCTCGAGCCGCTCGCTCTTCTGATGCGCGCGGTCCGCACGCTCGTTGAGCATCTTGAACTGAGCGTCGTGCGCGGCGCCATGCTGCTCGCGCACGCGCAGCGCGCGCTGCAGCTCCGCCGCCTGCCGCTGCGCCGCCAGCTTCGCTTCCTGAGAGGCAACGTGCTGCGAGCGCAGCTGTGACACCTCCTCTCCCATCCGCCTCAGCTCGTCGCTACCGATGCGCATGGCCTCGCGAAGGGACTCGAGGTGCTCGTTGGCGGCCTCGGCCCGTGCCGCCTCGAGCTGCCGCGCCGCCTCGAGCTGCCGCACCTCCACTGCGGGCGGCTGCGTCCGCCCGCTCTCCACGAGGGCACGCAGCTTGTCGTTCTCCTCACGGAGCGCCTTGATGAGCCGCGTCGAGGCAGCGTGCTGCACCGAGAGGGTGCTGAACTGCGAACGCGTGTTTTCGACGGTGCGCTGCAGATCGTCCATACGCGCGAGCTCCGCGTGCCGCAAGTCGTTGAGCTGGAGCAATTCCTGATCGAGGAGCTGCTCGCGGGACGGCGAGTTCGCCATGCGGGAGGGTGAGAGCGACTTCCGAGTGGGCGAGAGCGACTTGAGCCAGTTGGGCGTCGTTTGCTGAGCGTCCCCGGGCGACATTACCATAGATGTTGACCTCGACGATGCGTCCATGACGAAGGGAGGCGGCGCCGGGACGCCATTTAGGAGTTGTGGACACGCAAAAATTCGCGCTTGGTCACTTCGATGAAGAAGATCTTTGTCATCATAATTGCTCGAGAACGTTGTGTGTGAATATTGGCGCAGACAACTGAATTCCTACGGCATGCCGCAGATCACGTGGGGCAAGGCCGGCGAAGGCACATGGCAAAAGGTGGGCGACGCGTGCAACGTGTGTGGCCCCGATGGCTGCGACCACACGCACATGCCCACCGGCCTTGAGCAGTCGCTTGAGGAGATGGAGTTCGCGCGCTCCGCTTGCAGCGCGGCGCAGGCCGGCGACCTCGAGAAGCTGCGGCGCTGCTTGGAGCGCAACCCGGCCGCCGTTTATCACGATGGTGGCAACGGACGCACAGGTTACACGCCGCTTCACTACGCGGCTCGCAGCGGCAGCACGGATTGCGTCTCGCTGCTGCTGCGCAGCTCCGCGCCCGTGTTAGCACGCACGACCGGCGGCGCGACGCCGCTCATGCGGGCGGCGACTGCCGGGCACGCGGCCGTCTGCACGCTGCTGCTGCGCGCAGGCTCGGAGGCCCTTGCATTCGACAGCGACGGCGAAACGCCGCTGCACAAGGCAGCGGCGGCGCAGCAGCCCGAGGCCTTCAAGGTGCTGCTGAAGGCGTGCCCGGACGCGGCCGAGATGCTCAACCGGCGTGGCAAGCGGCCTTGGGATTTGTTGGCTCTCGACGTCGCGGCAGCCGCCGTCCTGGTCGCCCCGGCTCCTGCTTCTGCTACGCCCGAGGCGGTCGTCGCCGAAAGCCCAGTGAGCGCGCCCATGAGGCCGTCCTGTGAGACGGCCGGGTACATTGCACGCAGGGGTAGTTCAAAATCAGGTGGTCGGGATAGTGTGTGAATCCAGAAAGACCATCTTCCTCTACCACTTTGGGTCGATCACTCAGTTCTAAAATCAGTTTGTGGAGATTTAAGTGGGGATAGTGTCAAGTGTGTGAAACAATCTTCAATCTAGCGTGCATCCTGCACAGAATACGTGAATACCTGGCTCCCGCGTTGCAAACCAAACCTTGGCGGCACACTATCCATAGTGGCGGCACCAGGCACACTGGCGGCACAGTGCACACGGACAGGTCTCGTGATCCGGCACCCCCCGGTGTTTTTGAACCGTAGAACGGCGGAGGCACCACAGAGGGGAGACCTTCCAATGCCTTGCCTACGCCGACCGTTGGTGCGGCCAGATGTTCAGTCCGCGCGGTGCTGAAGGCAGCTCGAGCACGCCTGCACCTCCAGGCTCCACGCCTCGCTCTGCCGGCCTGCTGGGCTCGTTGAGCAAGATGCTTTGGTCTCCAACGGAGGGCGCAGAGGACGGTGCGGCAGGAAGTGTGCGCTCACCAGATCTGAGCAACGCTGCTGCACAGGACTCGTTCATGACGCAGTCGCCGCGTGGGCACGCGAGCCCATCGTATGGTAATGATGGACTCGCCAGCCCTCGCGGACTGAGCTCACCGCAGATGGGTGGCGCGAGCAGTAGCAGCCAGCAAGACGCTGCGCCACCTACACCGCGCAGTAGCGGTCTGCTCGACACGCTTTTCTCGCCTGTATTCACTTTCTTCGGCACGAAGGCGGAGGGTGGCGCCGACGGCAGCAGCGCCGACGTATCAACAGACGAAGCGGCAGAGGCAGCGGCTGCCGCTGCCGTTGCCGCTGAAGCTGCTGCTACGGCTGCTGCAGCGGCAGCGGCCGCCGAGGCTCAGGCGACCGCTCGCGCGAGGGCTGCAGAGAGGCAGCAGCAGCAGCAGCAGCAGCAGCAGCAGCAGCAGCAGCAGCAGCAACCCGAGGGCGGCGAGCTTGAGTTCGATCCATATGCCTTCATCCGGACGCTGCCGCCGTGCCCGCGGCTCACGCGGCCGGTGTGCTTGCCCAAGAAGACTCGCGGCACGCCTCCCATCTCTCTCGTGCTCGACCTCGACGAGACGCTGCTGCACTCGTCCATCGTGCCGCTGCCCACGTACGACATCGTCTTCCCGGTGCACTTCAACAACTTCAACTACCAGGTATATGTGCGTAAGCGGCCTCACATGGACTTCTTCATGGAGCGTGTCTCCAAGCTCTTTGAGATCATCGTGTTCACCGCCTCCCAGAAGGTGTACGCCGACAAGCTGCTCTCGATCATTGACCCGCAGCGCAAGTGGATCAAGCACCGCGTCTTCCGCGACTCGTGCGTGCTCGTCGAGGGCAACTACCTCAAAGACTTGCAGATCCTCGGCCGCGACCTGACCAAGGCCGCTATCGTGGACAACTCCCCACAGGCCTTCGGCTTCCAGCTCGACAACGGCATCCCCATCGAGTCGTGGTTCGACGACCAGAGCGACACGGAGCTGCTCAAACTGCTGCCCTTCCTCGAGAAGATGGCCGAGGTCGAAGACGTGCGCCCGGGCATCCGCGAGCACTTTGGGCTGCACGAGCTCGTCTATGGACGCTCCTGAGCGCGCGCTGAGCGGCTCGCCTCGTCGGGCCCTCTGTCAGGGAGACGGTGGGAGAGGCTATACTCCAGCAGCTGCAATGGGGCCAGGAGGAGGCAGCAGGCAGAGGGTGTTGGGCTTTGGGCGGCATGCAATATGTTCTGCGCGACGCGAGGGTCTCGCCCGTCGCCGGGACCCCGTGAAAGTGTGTGTTCGACGCCCGAACTGCGCGTTAAGGGTGATGAGAGTGTCCATGTGTTTTGATATTTGTTATGCGCGTGGTTATGGGAAGCGTGAGGTGTCTGGAGTCGTGACCGCGGCATATATGGTTCGTACACGCTTGCATGCGCATGATGCACGTCGTCGTACGTCGAGGTTTGAAGCGTTGATGTTAACTATAATTACTATAATCTAAAAAATTCGCTACGACGGGTTTTGAAGTGACAAGTGTGCGACAAGTGTGGAGGGTTCAGGGCGACAAACAGTACACGTCGATCTTCACGAATCAGGAGTTCGATCCCGCACCCGCCCGTCCGAGTCTCCAGACTCCGGTCTGCGTAACTGACGGTGGGGGCGGCGTGGTCGCTGCCGTCCTCTACTTCTTCTGCAGACATGAGCGCAGCGCGTCACATATATTATTCTCTGCCACGACCTCCGTTCTGGCCTTGCGTGGCCCGCCACCGCCGCGCCCGCCCAAGCCACAAGCCTTCTTCCAGCCCCCAAAGGCCTGAAAGATTTCTTTCGATTTGAGCATCATCAGCCCCTTGCGCATCTGCTCACGGAGGCGCCGTTCTTCGCGGATTTTCTCGCGCCACGAGTTCCACGCTTTGTAGAATGGGCGCAGGATCAAGCTGATGGCTGCAAGCCGCATCAGCCGCATCTTCTCACGCATGATGTACGCAACCTCTTGCCATCGACTTAAGCCCATTGCAAGCTTCTTATTGATCAGCCTCTTCAGCGCCTGGTTCGCAATGTCCTTGATTCGCTGCGCACGCTCTTCGTCTCGCGCACGGTCGCTCGCTGAGCGAGCGTCCTCCACCTCTTCAATCTGCTGCAGGGCCAGACTGGTCGACGAGCCGTTCTTGATCGAGTCGTGCTTGAGCTTGACCTCTTTAATCTTCGTCTCCAACGCCCTTTTCGCCCGCTGGGCGGCGTGGCTGAGCCGCATCTGCTCTCGGTGATGATCCATGGCCTTCTTTTGGAAGGCGGCGAGGTGGGTGGACGCTTCGTGTAGGTCGAGAAACTGGTTACCGTTGTCGTCCAGCACCTCGAAGAGGGCATGTGCCTTGGCCTGAGTAACTCCTGGGATGAGATTATGCACCATGAACTCAAAATCGGACTTGCTCATGCCCTCGACGTGTGTTGAGTACATGCCAACGAAATCGGTCGCCTTGACGCGGCGCTTGCCGCACGCCATGCCCAGCTGCACCTCAAAATCGTTGCCCGTCTGCATCATAAACTCGAGCCGCGCCATCTCTGCTAGTCGATGCTGAGCTTCCATTTCGTGTGCCTCCTTCACATCATCCGCGAGCGAGCGTAGCTGCGCGGCTTGCGCTTTCCGCTCCTCCTTCATGATGCTAACCTCCGACTCGTAGGCAAGGCCCATCTTTTTCCACTCCACCAACCAACCCTTGAGCTCCTCTGTGGTGAGAATGCCATCTCCGTCATTATCGAGCTCCCCAAAGAGTTGGTCCATTTCCTGGGTCGAGAGGTCCTCCATCTGGCACGAAACCATTAGCTTTTTCACCTTCGCCCTGAACTCGCCCTTGTTGATCGTACCGTCGCCTGAGGTGTCCCAATCTCTGATCATCTTGGCCATGCCGTTCGCGTCCGCAACGTCCTTAGCTCCCCCTTTCAAGGCTGACGCGTTTAGAGCGATGCCGACCTTCTCCCTGGGCTTGGGCCCATATTTGCCTGACTCGAGTTCCACCGCTTCTTTGATGAGGTCTTCTACTTGAAACGTGATCGAAAGCTTGGTCTCGGAGAGCTTTGGCTTGATCACGTGGTCGAGCCCAGCGTATTTGCCCTCAATAGGCACCTCTGGCGGTGGGATGAAAGGGTGCGCCTTCACGGCATTCGTCTTCACGCGGAATAAGCGCCTCGACTGCCGCGGAGTCCAAATGTTCGGTGCGCCGGTACCAAAGAATGGCATCCCGGCACAGGTCGAGTGTCTCTGTGGCGCCTGAGCTCGTCGAGAGAGGGCGTCGATGGCGTTTTCGAGGCCAAGTACTGTAGCAAACTTGAAGTTTGGGTTCCGTCTCACATTTTCAGTCAGTCAGTCAGTTTCGTGTGTACAAATAGCTTGGAAAGGGGTGGGGGAGTACGTGCACGCGCTCACGCGTGCGTTGCCTTGCATCGCGGTCCCCCCATAGAACACAAAGACTACTTATTCCATCATCCCAAGAGTCGGAAGCGTGCAGGGGATGGTCGATAATGCATGATGCAGTTCGGTTTCGACATTCCGAGTACATTCAACATTGTCGATTCAGATACTTATTACTTTGCTCTTTGGTCACCCGCGGCGCGCCGGTGCGCATCACATGTACAGCGATTAGGCGTGCACCCATGTGTGCCGTCGGAATCCTCGCTCCTCGGCGCTCGAGCGACAGCGAGTAATTTTTTGCTCGAAATTTTTGACGACACACTGCACACTCTACACTGAGTCAACACTGACCTGCGCGAGTGACAGACACCGACAGCGAGAGACGTCCGTGTAACCGAGGAGATACACAGAGATACACGTCACGCAAGCGTATGTGACGATGCTTGACATACACATGATTACATGCATGCAGTGTATCTCTGGCTCCCTCAGCTAATATTAGCTGTCGTCACCCGTTCTCGGCCCTTTCTCGCTGACCTCTCTCCTCCTGCCTCAGTCGTGGCCGCCGCGCCACCACCGCCTTCGCCTCGACTGCCAGACTGCTGCTCCGTTCAGCACACTCTGCTGCTGTTGCTGCTGCTGCTTCTGCCGCTACTGCGGCTCATGTGATGCGGTTGGCAAGCTCCTCGAGCTTTTTGGCAATCTCGGCGGGTGAGCGATCGAGCTCCTGGGCGATCGCGCTCTGCTGATCGGGCGAAAGACCGGTGAACAGCTGGCAAAAGTCGCCGTCGACGACGCCCTTCGCTGGGAAATAGGCCGAGCGGAATAAGAGATGATCGCGCCCGCTCAGCGGCGGCGCCTCCTGCCGCAAGTGCATCTCGAGCGCCTGCATCAGCTCGAGGTCATCTTTGGAAGTGAGGGGCAGCAGCGCGCCCACGCCGCCCATGATTGTCGTGTAAAGCAGCACCTCGGTGCAGCCCGGGCCGAGCGATGCCTTCTGCAGTGAAGTGATCGTCTCGCCCACGTGGAATTGCACCACTTCGTCCGATTTGGAAGGGGCGCCGTTGAGCGCGAGCGTCTCACTACTCGCGGCCGACGAGAGCAGCTGCGCGTCGTCCACGTCATCGGACACCTCCTGCGGCAGTCGCGTCACGAAGAGGTTGCCAAATTTGTCGGCTCCTGCGAGCGTGTTCGCGTCAAGCACGGTCGAGGCGGTCAGCCAGCGCGGGGCGACGTCATCGGCGAAGAGCACAAAATTGTTCTCCTGCCGCTGGTACTTGATGTAGTGGAACGACTCCGCAAGGTCTCCCACGTAGACACGGGAGGGCGAGATGACGTGGATGGACTGTACCATCGTGGGGAGACCTTTGAACTCGGATTTGCGCAGCAGCTTCTTCTTTCCCATGTCGTACAGGCGCAGTCGGCTGCCCACACCGGCGAGCAGACGGCCGCCGAAGGCTGCGAGCGCTTTGGGCACATCTTCCACCTGCGTCTTGTGCACCAACTCGAGCTTGGTGTTCCCCTCGGCGAACTGGTATACGTGGATGAAGGCGGCGGTGAGCTGCCGAGGGTGCAGCGTCATGTCGCGCACCGTGCCCACCATGACGAAGGTCTCGCCCGCCCGGTCGCGCACCGGCACCATCGCGAGGGACAGAGCCGCCTCGTTGTCACCCAACTCGAGCACTGAGAGTGTCTGGCGTGTGACCGGGTCGACGAGACGGATGCACGAGGCCCACTTGCCCGGCTGTGCGCGCGGCACGCCAATCTTGCTCTCCATGAGCATCCCCTCGGCCTCCTCGTCGTCCGCGTCCACGACTGTGCCCGCGGGCACGGGAGGCGTCACGCCGACGGCCTCGTACAGCTGCGCCTTCTCATCCTCGTTGTACGCGTTGTGATCCGTCTCAATGATGACGAGATGACCCGAGACCGAATGCGTGGCGAGCTTGCGCGGCGTGTACCGAAGTGGGACCGACTCCGCGTTGAAAGCATCGCCCAGCTTGTCCAGCGACAGGATGCGCAGCGTGTTGCCCGCGATGGCCACCACACCCTCCGGGCAGTGCTCCGACGCGAAGGACGAGCCGTACTCGAGCGCCTGGTACGCGAGCGGCGAGGTGAGGAGCGCAAACTGGTGGCAGTAGGCTGCCCAGGGGCGGGACGAGAGTGCGAGGACGCCCTCGTGCCCGCCTAGAGGCAGCCGAAAGAGCTTCACGGCGCGCGCGCCTAGGAAGCGAGTGCGCGAGTCCGAGAGCTGTCCGGTTCGAGGGTCGAGTCGCGCGCGCAGCAGCACGCCGTTGGAGAGCCCAATGCACAGGAAGAGAGCGGCGGCGCCCGCGCCGGCGCGCCCGATAGGCATCGAGACGAGCGCGGCCGCCTCCGCCTGCGCCGGCAGCGCGAGCACTGCAAGCACTGTCATACAGTCATCCGGATCCAGCGAGAGGATGCGGATCGTGTTGTCCCAGCCACCCACGGCCAAGAAGCGAGAGCGCTGCCTCCCTTCGGGCACGGCCCCAATCTCGAGGCAAGCGACCTCGTGCCCCATGTCCTTCTTGTCCATCTCGGCGAGCGTGCCCGCCGCGTCCAGCTCGAAGTAGATCACCTCGCCGCCCGAGAGCGAGAGCACCACCTGCTTGTGGTTCGCCGTCGCATTGATGATCGGCTTCCCCTTAGGCGGCCTCCACTCATTCACACGCCCGTCGGAGCGTACGTGTCGAATGCCTGCCGGGTGGACCTGCATCATCGCGTCGTCACCGACGAGCCCGACGAAGAGCGTGGGCGTGTCGGCCTTGAGCCCGCTGTCCGTCACCTCCTCAACCGTCTCGCCGATCGAGAGCACGAGCGTCGCGTTGACGAAGCTTACCACGATGTATCGGTCATACGGGTCGTCTCGCCGCTTCTTCACGGTCCAGACGGCGTTCGGGTTGCCGGGCAGCTCGGATACAGCCATCTCGCTCACGGCGAGCCCGTGCTGCAGCAGCCGCAGCGTCGAGCGCGGCCCACGCCCGCATAGCGCTGCGATCGACGGCGTGCCGCTTTTGGTCGGATCAACGAGCTTGGCGTCCACAATGGGGCACAGGGACTCCATATCGTCCACGTGCAGCAGGTTGCGCAGCGGGCGCGGCACGAGCGGCACGACGGCAAAATCTTCGGCCTCGAACTGCTTTGAGCTGCACGTGGGCGAGTCGTCATCCTCGCCGATGCCCTGGAATTGGTAGAAGCTGTGGTTGGCGAACTCGGCGGCGCAAAAGAGGAAACCACTCTTGAGGATGCATAATGCGACACAAGGCGGGACACTGTCGAGGTAGCGGCAGCGCAGCTCGGCGACGAGCTCGCCCTCGACGGTGAGCGTGAGCTTGTACAGGTCGCCGCACTCGGACTGCACCAGGATGAAGTAATGGTCTCGTTGCCGGTGCACCGCCGCCGCGATGATGAGCAACCCGTGGGCGGTAGGTAGGTCCTTGCGCCGGGGAAGTGCGCACCGACGCTCGGGCTGGGTGGGCGATTTATAGACGACGAAGTTCTCGGAGCAAACGATGACGCCGCCCGGACCGTCGGCGCCGCCTGGCACCGCCACGAGCTTATTCGCCGTCGGGTCCACCGCGTCCGACCACTTACGCACCACGTGATTGAGACCGAGGTCGAGCTCGTAGTACACGAGGAGCTTCTCGTAGAGTACCTCGCGTGTGTCGGGCTCGTTCTCGACCTCCTCGGTGTCGACCTCGAGCGCAGCGAAGATCGGGTTGTCGAAGCCTACGTCCACGCCGATCAGGTCGAAGCACACCGTTGCGCTCTTGTGCGCCTCGAGCGGGCTCGAGATCGTGAGGCGCGCCGCCGAGTCGCGGTTTAGGATGTACACGAGCTTCTGCTTCTCGACCGCGCCGATCATGACCGCGCGCCCGCGTGGGTCGACCGCCACGTACTGTCCGGGCACGATGCGCCGCACGCCCGTCTTGCCGTACGTCTCCGCGTGCACGCGATCAAAGCACTGCTTGTCCGCAGAGTACTCGAGGATGACAATCTTGCCCGAGTCGCTGCCGATGACGATGTAGTCGCGGTTGCCACCTGTAAGCCGGCACGTGGCGAGCGAACGAATAATGCCGAACACCTCCGTCGCGTGCACCGTCTGCACCTTGCCATGGTCATCTGGCCGTATGAGCTCGAGCACTTTGCCGCGGGCGACCACCAGCTCCTGCTGCTTTGGCGCGGAGAAGTTGCCGTACACCGCGGCGGTGATGCCGCTGCTCTTCTGCAGCGTGAGCGAGTAGAGGTGCATCACGATACGACGCCGCTCACTGCCGCGATCACGCGCTCTCAGTCTGGCTCCGACTTTCGTGCGACGTGTGCTCTTTTCCGACTTGCTGCGCAGCTCTGTGAAATGAATATCGAACTAGCGCCGCGCGCTCGCGCTCGCTCTCGAGCTCGTCACAATTCTTCACACCTGCACGGTTAGGAGGGTTCATCGCTCTCTTCTACATGTATGGCCCTTCGCAAAGACGAGCACTTCCGTACGCCAAGCTCGCATTCATCCAGCAAGCGTGCCGATGGTGCACTCGGAGTTCGTTCGCCGCGAATCTGCATCAGAAAAGCTGCTGACACTCGCGGAAGCGACTGTCAAGCTACCTATTGCAGACGCGCAAGTCGATGCGTCGCCTCCTCTGCCCAAACGGCTTGGCAGTGACTTGCCCGAGTTAATCCTGCCGGAGGCCTTCTCCGCGACCGGCGAACGTGTCGAGGAGCATGCGGCTGCTGACGGCGAAGCCGTTGCTCGCGTACGAATCATCGACCTCCTCGACCCTGAGCAGCATGCCGTTCAGGCCGTGCCGCCGGCTGATCGTGGAGCTACGCGACTCGAAGACTTTGATCTCGTGCTCTACGATCTGGAGACAACCGGCCGGAGCCGCCAGAAAAATGCCATCTGCGAAATCGCGGCGCAGCGGATGCGCTTTGCCGATGGCGCGTGGCGCAGAGAGGGCCCACCGCTCGACATGCTCGTCCACCCGGGCATGCGAATCCCACAACTGCGACAAAGGTCCATCACTTAAAAGAAGGCTGACGTGGCAGATAATCCTTCTGTGGCTCAGGGCCTCGCGGCCCTTCAAGCCTACATCGGCGCAGGCCCTCGCTGCGTGCTGATGGCCCGCAATGGCATGCGCTATGATCCGCTACGATTGCCATTTTTGCAGGCGGCGTAGCTCCCAGTCGAGCACGGAGGACGAGCCTTTGGACGAACCTTTAGCCCCGCATGCATGGAGTTTATCAGCGACTGCGAGGAGCTTTTCCGGCTGCTCAGCAAGGACAAGCCCCGTGGCAAGTACGACCTCGGCACACTCTATGAGGAGCTCGGCGGTCCACCGACAGAGGCACACCGTGCACTCGCCGACGTGAGGATGATTGAGCATGTGCTCTCGCGGCTCTGGCGTGAGGAGGACGTCGTGACGTCGATCGCGGCATTGACGAAGACGAGCGCTGAGCTCAAGCCGGACCTAAGCTTGGTTGCCATTTAAGCTCGGAATCGGGCGTTTCGGGCGCTCGTGTCAGAGGCAGAGTTGCGCTTGGCTAAGTGGTGTACTGTGTATGGACTACGTCCCCACCGTCGTTCTTCCGCCTTCCGTTCGCATCCCGCGTACTACCGACACTCTCGACTCTCCGGACCCCGTCCGACGGGGGCTCCGCCTCGTTTCAAAATTAAATTGTTCTCCTCGCTGTACCGCAGCAAACTCAACCACTCGTGTCCGGCGCACCAGCTGGCAAGGAAGGGAAGGGACCACACCGCACACGGTCCGGTCCACGGACCACACGCACGACATATGTCACATATTTCACGCCATGCATTCGCTCACACATCTCACATGCATACCCGGATAGTCCGAATGCATCGCATGTAGCCTTGTAGCCCGCATGCTGTCGTTCATTTCAGTCGCGTCAGCGCGATCCAGCGTTGAATTTCATTCATGGGAGCTGGACGATGGTCAACATGCTCTCGCCGCTTTGAATTCTATGTCCATGAGGGACGCCTTGAAGCGCTTGCCAGACCGCTGGAAACCGTGAGCAGGCGGAAGCACTTTAAGGGACACATCCGCCTCAGGCATCATGATGACCGTGTCGGGAGATGTACAGGGAGACAACTGGTCAAAGGACCTCTGCCTGCAACCTCTGACGTACCCAGAGCAGGCACTGTTTTGCAGGCTGCCATGCGGCAACGTCTTGGGCGCGGTGTCGACGGGCTCGGGTGAGATGATTTCAAAGCTTCTCGGCTCGGACGTGTTGGCGTGGACAGACATGGGCTGAGGAACCGCTTCCTTGGAGTTGCACTTGGAGGAGCTGCAAGCCGTGGGCGGGCGCGAGCTCGGTCCAGAGTGGAAATTGAGCCAGGGAGCCCTCATGATGTCTTCGACGGTCGGACGGGCCGCAGGAATCAGCATCAGGCACGCGTCAAGGAGTTGAAGATGTGGCGCCGAGAAGGCGCCACGCTGCAGCTCGCCGCGGAGCATGGGCGCCGGTGACGGCCGCAGCTGCCCTGTTTCGTGTGAATCCTTGAGAGCTGTAGCGTGCACGCCAATCGCCTTGATCGGCGCGTCCACGCCGAAAGGGAAGCGACCGCGAACCATAACGAACGAGCAGATGCCGAGGGACCACACATCGGCGGCGCGACCACAGTAGGGTCCGATGTGCTTGCTCATGAGCACTTCAGGCGCCGCGTAGACCCCCGAGCCGCACGCCTTGCTCATCTTGGTCCCCGGGCACGAGAATGCTGAGAGGCCAAAGTCGCCGAGCTTGAGCTCATCGTTGAAGTCGATGAACGCGTTTTCGAGCTTCACGTCGAGGTGGACGACGTTTTTTGCATGAAGGTAACCCACCGCAGCGCACAGCTTCCGCGTCCACTTGCTCGCCTCGATCTCGTCGAGCGAGGTCCTCGCGAGAACGTACTCCAGCAGATCACATTTACACAGCCGAGACACGAGATTGATGCTCGACCTGTGCACGTGATTCGATGACGTAGCGGTCAACCTTTGAAACAAGATTGTTGCGGCGGCGGCGCAAGCGATGGTGAGGACGCAGCTCTCACCGATCCATGTAGCTCCACTCGAGATGAAGAATGTTCACGTGAGGTTCGTAGCGCTTGAGATGGCGGTGTGCCCGGAGCTCGCTCAGGGCATCGGCGCTCATCGTGAGTAGCTTCACGGCAAAGAATCGTCCCGTGGCGAGCGCTTCCGCGTGCCACACCTCGCCTTGGCTGCCTCTTCCGATCCTTCTTTCGAGCGTGAAGTTCTCCGTGCATTCGGTGACGACATTCGGGGGCAATCGAATTTCCACGGCCACCTCCTCGCAGGCAAGCTCGAAGCCGTCATGATTGGTCATTGGTCGTCCACTAGTGGTCCTCGCGATTAGTGGTCCTCGCCGAGGACCACTAGGTATCAACTCTTAATATAGAAATGTCAGTTTCGAGAACCCACCGCCGCGATTTTACCAAAAACTACTGCGAATATCCGACAGTCTGACTGTCAATAGTGCTCTCAGTTTAAGGCCGACTACTGCATATTCACTCTATCGCTACGCGGCTATAACGTCTATAACATTGGGCTACGGACTATAATCTATATTCTCTATGCACTAATTACATTGTATGACGTTGGGCCCCGCTCTCTTGCGGCCTAGCGTACGGCTCCTAGATTGATTGCTTCGTCTCTAATTGGGCCTCTACGTCCGCGGCTGGAACAACCGTAACGACCACCTCCTCATCAGATGATTTCTTCTTCTTCTTCTTCTTCGGTGAAGCCGAGGCAGCAGCAGATGCGGAAGCTTCGCTCTCAGCGGGCGGTGGCGGCGGGGCAGGCGGCGTCGGTGACGGCGACCGTGTCCGCATCGGTGACGGTTGTACACCAGCACCGGTGCCGTTGACGACCACCTTCTTGGCGGGCGACGCCTCGCCTCCTTTCTTCTTCTTAATGGGGGACGCCTCGCCTTCAGTCCACGAAACCGTGAAGTAGATGACGCCTTGAGGTGTTAGGGCCTCCGCGAAGGTGATGCTATCGCACTCGGCTAGTGCACTCAGAGCCACCGTACACTTTCCGACCTCGTCATCTTTGTCCAACATGCCGGTATCCTTGTCCATGACAGAGACCGTCATGTTCGCATCAACAACGGCCTGCAACTGGGGTGTCACCTTGAACTGCAGCATCTCGTTCCATGCCGGCGCGAGTGTCTTTGGCAGCGCCTTGGTCTTCACGTGAACCCTCTTGATCACTGCCATTGCATACGGGTCAGATAGCCCATTGGTGTCGGTTGATTTGAGTCCGCTCGCCCTTTCAAAGTGAACTCGAAGCACGCCCCGATTGCCGAGCCGTTCCTGCTTTTGCTCATTCGTCAGGTTCAGCGATTGGCCGAGAACGGGAGCTGCTGGCATGGTCTCAAACATCCGCCCCTTCTTGAGCGGTAAGCTCTTGCGTTCGTCCTCGAATGCCAAGCGACAGTCCTCCTCATCACTCGTGCCCTTCGCCGGCTCGACGTTTGCGAGGAAGTCGGCAAAGTTGATTGCATCGCCCTCGACGCAAGTCATGTACTCGATGAACGAGAGCCCCCCCTCACTGCCTGCCTCCTCGCCCTGAAACGACGTGTCTGCGCCTGCCATGATCATATGTGCGATCGCATGTGCCTGCTGCCATGTTATTCCCTCGACGTGTGCGAAAACTCGTACGATGTCGACGGCTTCAATGATCCCATTATTGTCGGGGTCGAAATTGCGGTAGCTGCAAGCGAGGATCGCTGCCTTCATGCCGATCTCTGCGAATTCAGAGCGCTTGGAGACTATCTCAGAGCGCTTGTTGAGCAGCACGGTGGATTGCCCACCGGGCAGCATGTAGAAGGCTACCGTGTCGGCGACAACGTCTGCACTCTTGACCATCACCAGCGCCGCTATGGCCACGCTGAGCAAGTACCAGAAGTTGAATTTATAGATGAGGCCGCTCGTGTGGAACTGGAAGAGGACGCCTTGTCGTGTCCGTTCGACGAGATGGTAGTGCTGCGGCACGCTGTCGTCTGGGTCGGCCGGGAAGACAACCCAGATCGCTTGCACTCCGACACCCGTCCACGTCCCGTACTCGGGGCGCAGTTTCACCTCCGCGTGGACATCCCGCCTTCCCTCGGAGGTGGCGGGACGCTTGGTGGCTCTGTCGACGTTGGAGTAGAGGATGTCTACGCGCACGTTCACACCTGTGGTGCGCATCGGCGGCAGATTGCCCCGATCGTCTCTGCGCACCGCCTGATTCTTGGCGTCGAGGTCGACACCGGCAATGTTGAACCATGCTGAGAGCGGCATCGCCATGACCTCGCCCGCATTGAACTTGCGGGTCGTACCGTTCTTGAACACGACGAACGTTTCTAGACCGGAGCCTCCTGCTGCCTCGACGGACGAGCCTTCCCAATCGCCAAACGCAGTTGACGTGTCGAATGCGTGCTCGAGCGACATGCTCAGCTGCTCCACGGCGAGCGGATAGTAGGCCCGAGTGTCTTGGCAACCGCACTGGCCATTGCTGCGATTAAAGAGGGTGCCGTTGCTGGCGGCGCATGATGCTTCATTCTCTTCCGCGCTGGCACCTGTTGCGGCGGCATAGGCGCCTGAGCCGGTGGCATCCACGTCTTCGCACGGCCAGCCTATGGTGACAGTCTCCGAAAAGGCCGTCGTCACGAAGGCAGAGTCGGTAGTCTTTGTGATGAGCTCAGAGGTCATCATGCCCCGGCATTCGGGCGCGGCCATCGCGTAGATGCCCTCGACGTATGAGTAGCTCGGATTGGAGCAGTATGTTGTCCGCGCGGAGAGCGTTGTGTCGTCGGTGGCGACGAGCATGTTGCCCGTCTCCACCCACGCATTAGCCATCCCGCCAGGCTCTTCAGCCACCGCCCACCCGTCTTCGAAGTACAGCTGCGCGAGGGCGATGAGCACCGCTACCAGCTGGCACGATCGGTGGATGACAGCAACGAGCGGCACGTCAACCCTAATGTACTTGTTGCTTCTGTAGGTCAATGGTAACACAGTCGCAAGAGATGAAAGGCCAGATAGACCCCGATGCTGCTTGTTCTGGGCTCGCGCGCTCCAACCTGTGCTACTGAAATATGCGCCCATTGGATGGGTGACCAAGTGGTGCAGATTTGTTTGCAGGTCGCAAATCAAGCCCCAAAACTCGTTTATTATTAGCCGAACACCACAATGACGCGATTCGACGCCGCGGGGTGAGCATAGGGAAATAGGAAGGTCCGGTGTGTACCGTCGTGTGTCCCGTGTCCTCGCTTTGTGTCCCGCATTTTTGAATTGGAGATGTCTTTCTGTGTTGACCATTTCGCACATGTGGTCTATTCGATGTGCGCCTGCGCCTCGCTCGTGCGCGAGCAGCTCCCGTTACTCATGCAGCGCGCATGCACACAATGCTGCATACTCTACCCATGCAGCTTCTTTGTTGCGTGGAATGGAGTGCTCACACTAGTGTATGAGGGATTCCCAGCACCGCTCGCCAGACTCAAGAGCCACCTCAACGAACCACACCTTCATGTCAAGCCGGAGAATTCTGGCAGCAAATGGCCCAAAACAACGATGGGCGCGCTCATCGACGATGCTCCCGAATTCAGCCTCGACGAGCTCCGTCAGCTTCACCATCTCTGCATGCAACACAGCCAGGTGCTGTCTTCGCTTGGTGTCCCGGTGTTCCGGTTGAGTGTCGTGACGTATGCAGCCCGCGGACTGGAGGCGCAGGGCCGCCAGCACGTTGATCACGTGCCCATTCGGCCGGCACCACCCGTTGATGAGGGCGCGGACGATGGCTATGACCTTTCAGAGTGCACAGAAGAGGAGAGCCAGCGTGTCAAGAGCGTCCTGTCCGAGTGGGACGACCTTGCAGCCTACCTGCCACGTGTGAATCAGCCGGGAAATCGCATCAGTTCGTATCGCGAGGCGAGCCCATCGGGTTCCACACTCGTCACCTTCATTGCACCACCACCACCAGACGGGAATTACTCCCTCGAACCAGACGGGGACTATTGCCTGCAAAGGGTCACGCAGCTACAGACCGTGCTCCAAGGCTTTCGCGCTGCTGTTGATGCGCTCTTTCCAGGAAGGTATGCATGGCTCGAGCAGGAATCGCTGCATGTGACGCTGCGCGCCCTTGATTGAGCGGTTTGGCTACGTCCCGGCATCGGCATGTAAGTACGTACGGCTCGATCAGACTTGAGACTACACGACAGAGCAGCGGTTTCGTTCGGTTATTAAACGCCGCGTTTCCGTTTGAAACGGTTAAGTAAAAAGTAAAACTCCCGGTAACCACAGCCTGTAAGCGGCGTCGCATCTAGCTTCTACGTAGTCCTGGTCCCTGGGTCCCTACTCGCTACCGTCTAAACTCAAACTGCGGCCCGCGGTTGCGGCGAATACATTTATATACATTTCCGGGTCGGGCTCGCTCGGGACTCGGCGCGCCTGCACGACTCTCTTACCTGCTCGCACTAATAAGACTACGGGCGTGACGCCCCCACATTGGAGTTGAAAACGGCGGCCAGACCCAGTGCGCACTGCGCTCTTCTGCTGTTTTGGAACCCGGTGGCCACTGGCAACGCCTTACGTGTACGCGGCTTGCATCCCGTTCCAGAAAGATGCTCGCTGCCTTGCGAGTTTTGAGCGGGTCGCGCTCGCGGTCATCGGCACCGGTGGTCCCACGCTCCTGCGCCGTCCTCGAGCTTCGGTGGCCACGCGCTGCTGCACGCGCGGCGCTTTCTTCGATCAGTGCAACTGCCAGCTCAGCATCCTTGGTCACCGCCCGCTGCCGCACGAGCTCGATGGGCGTCAGGCCATTCTGGTCTGGCGCGGTAGGGTTCGCGCCGGCATCGAGCAGCAGCTGTATGAGCTCGAGGCTCTTGGGCATCATCTCGGACATCATCTCTGTCGCGCCACCCTCTGTCGGCGCTGCCTCAGCTGGCTCCTGCGTCGCCAAGGCCGCGCGGCACTCCTCCTCCTCGCTCGTGGCTGCGGCGAAAGCCCCTGGGCGGCGCCGGCACCACTCATGCAACGCCAGGTGAAGGGGCGTGCTCCATTCCATCTGCGAGAAGCGCTCCAGGTGGGCCTTTTGTGGCTTACTCGGTCCACATGCGTCAGCATTGGCGCCCAGGAGGCACCGGACCACATCGACGTGACCGGCCGCGCACGCCCAGCACAGCGGCGAGCGCCTCCAACGGTCAATCTCATTTACAGGCGCGTCGCACGCGAGCAGCAGCTGCACGCACGCCGTCGCACCCGCCCACGCGGCATGGAAGAGCGCTGACCATTTGTTCAAGTCGCGAGCGTCCCGGGCGCAGTCCTCGCTTCGAAGGAGCAGTGCGAGCGACGCGGCGCACCCGCCAGCGGCCGCACGGTGCAATGCCGTAGCCTGCGTGCGCGTCGCCGCGTTCACGCGAGCACCCGCTGCAAGCAACGTTGCGACGACCTGAGGACCATGGGCGAAGTCGCACTCGTGCCGACTCGCCGCGTGCATCAGAGGCGTCGGTTCTCTCCTCGTACGGCTATTGCCGGCGTCGGGATCGGCATTGGCGGCAAGCAGCTCGCTCACCAACCTCCTCCCACCGAGCTGCGCCGCGAAGGAGAGCACCGCCGTCGCGGCAAGGGCCATCTCTGCGCTCTCAGGGAATGCGAGGTCGCCCGCCGCGAATAACGCGCCGTCGCTGTCCCTGAGCACTCCCGCCGGATCGTCTGCAGCAGCTTGAAACTCTCCGAGGCGTTCAAAGGAGCGTATCGCATCTGCCGTCGTGTCGGAGGACAAAGCCGCAGGTGCGGGCAGGGCTGCCCATTGGAGCCACACGCAATAGTCACGCAGCTGCGGCTTGCGATAGAGGCCGCATAGCCGCGTGGCGAAGCGCTGGTTGCCACGCTCGAAGGCATCTGTGCCTCCAGCGCTCGATGCGTCAAGGTAGCGCCGGAGCTTGTCGAGCATCTTGACCGCAATCAGCGAGGTGCCGCCGAGCTCCCAAAAGTTTGAGTGCGGCCCGATGGCGGGAACGCCGTGTGGAAGAGTCTCTGCCCATGCCTTGGCTACAGCGAGTTCGGTCGCGCCGCGCAGAGCCTCTTCGGGTTTGGCGGGATCGTCGATTGCGGACGTGCCGCGAGCAGTCGGCGACGCAATCGGCGGCGGTGGCGACGGCAGGCTGGATCGTAGCAGCTTGCCGCCTGCCGTGAGCGGCAATCTCTCGATCGCGACCAGGCGGGTGGGCTGCAGGGATGGTGGCAGCCACTTGCGAAGCTGCAGGCGCACCGCCACGTCAGCGCCAGCCTCATGGAACGTGGCAAGACTGAGCTCGTCCGTCGCAGGCACCACGAAGAGAATGAGCTGATCATCAATCACGGTGGCGGCGGCACCGGTGATGACCGAGCTCTGTCGTGCGACCGCCTCAATCTCGCCCAGTTCCACCCGGATGCCGCGCAACTTGATCTGCGCGTCGATGCGGCCCAGGACCCGCAGCCCAGAGCCCTCTCCCTCCCACACGCCGAGGTCGCCGGTGCGAAACCAGAGACGGCGGGTCTGGAGGGGGCTGCTGCCGCTGCCGCTGCCGCTGCTGCTGCCTCTGCCGCTGCCGCTGCCGCTGCCGCTGCCGCTGCTGCCATCTGCCGTCTCAATAGTATCCACTCGCCGCCGTTGCAGCAGCCACAGCCTGACATCCTCGCTGCCGAGCCACACGAAACGTTCGGCAGTCAGCTCAGGTCGACCGTGATAGCCCACAGCCATCTGCTCCCCCGCAAGCAAGATCTCGCCGCCAGATCTGCCCGTGTCAAGCGCCGTGTCAAGTGCCAGGTCGACGCTCGCAAACGGCCAGCCTGCACTCGCTGTGCCGCGCGCCTCGGCCGTGGCGCATGCCCCGATCGTCTGGTACACGGTCACCTCCGTCACCCCATATGTGTTGGCGATCACGGGCAACCCACTTGGTAGACCGGTGGCGGCGCTCGCGCTGTGTGCGAGCCAGGGTGCGACTAGAGCAAAAGGCAGCGCCTCGCCGCCTAGAGCGACGAACTGGAGGGACGGGAGCTGCGACGGGGCCAGCGAGAGCAGCGACCAGAGCGAGGGCGTCGCACACACGTGCGTCACTCGTAAGGCCTGCATCGTCCCGCCAAACGCCTGCAACAGCTGTGCACGAGGCGCCGTGCACAGCGTCGCCCCAGCGGCCAGCGTCGAGAGCGTGTCACCGATACATGGATCCCACGTGTGGGCAGATGCGAGGAGCACACGCGAGGCGCACGCGCTGGCGTATGCGCCAGAGAGCGCAGGCTGAATCCCATGCGTGTTGCTCTTGGCTCGGGCGTAGGCGTGCATGGCTCCGTGCGTCACAAGCACCGCCTTTGGCCTGCCAGTGCTACCTGACGTGTAGATGAGATGCAAATGGTCGTCGGGCTGTGGCAACGGAAGCATGGATGATTCGTGGCACATACGCATGCGACCCGCACGCATCGCCGCCTCCAGCGTCACCAGATGTAGCCGCTCCTCGTGGCCACAGACCTTGGATTCGAGGGCCTCCTTCCATTCACACACGCACAGCGCCAATCGTGCGCCGCAGTCGGCAATCATGGACTGGAGCCTCGCCTCGGGTGCAGCGGGATCAATCGGAACCACGACACCACCGGCCGACGCGATGCCGAGAAAGGCTATGACGACTGCGGGAGATTCGTCGCAAAAGCTCACGATCGGACAGCCTCGGTGCAGGCCCGCCTCATGAAGACCCAGCCCAGCGGCGACAGCCATATCGGCAAGATCACGATACGTCAGCTGAATCGACGAACCTGCATCTCGGTCGTGGTGCACGAGCGCGCATGCCGACGGCTGTGCAGTGACGAATGCGTGGAAGTCGGCCAAGCACGTGGACGCCTTCCCCATATTGAGGAATTTCGTTGGCGACACAGAAACTAGCGAAAGCAAGCAAGCACGCACAGAAACAGGTGCAACAGGTGGTCAGTTTCGTCGCGTCCCCCGCGCGCGCTCTCCACACCACAGTCTCAACGGACGGCTCCGCACCCTGGTTCACACAAGTACCGGTACGTTGTCACTGTACTCGCGCTCGACATCGCGAGATCTACGCGCCTACAGTGCCGGTACACATCAACACAGCAACTCCGGCCTCCCCTCCCAGCCAACCGGTCCGCCGGGCGTGACGCGACTGCGACTTCGTCAATTTCGCCTACGCTTTCGAGCCGACGAGGCGTGCGTCAACAACTCGTTCCCGACATGCCTGATGACCTGCTGCATGAAAGCTCACCACCAGCGCAGCATCGATCCCGCGAGAGAGGTGCTCGTATACATGCAAGCGAGGATACCAAGCCACTTGAGCCCTCCGCCCCTCTTGTACCGCGCCGTCTTCACGTCGAGCGACATGTCCGAGTAGCCCACCATGTAGAAGTAGCAGCCGGCAAGGTAGAGGCAGAAGCCGACCGCCGCCACCTTGGGGTGCTTCAGGCCTCCGAGAAGGGACATAGTCTGCATAGACGAAAGGCTCTCAAACATATTCTGGTGGCCACGCTGCACGCGGTTGAACGCATCAGCCTCCTTGTGATAACCCGGTGTGGCGTACAGATTGGGGTACTGCACGTCATTCTTCTTTCGCGCCTTCATCACAGGAATACCCATCATGGTCGTCACGACAAAGCTTCCGACTCCGACGGCGAGCGCGACATATCCGTAGTCACCTGGCACTTGGAGCGTGTACATGGCGCTTCTTGTTCTCCTTGTCTCGGAAGCACGGACCCGTCGGAGGACCTCCGACAAGTTTTCTGCCCGCAAGTTCTGGACGTTTTTAATTAGAGAGTTTCTTCTCATGCAAAGCAAGCAAGCACGCACACCTACCAAAACCACAGTTTTCACACCACGGATATTAATATCGAATGGAAAGCGAAACACTATGCACGAACAACATCCGGCCGCGCCTAGTACGTCGTTTCACATGTCAGTTTGTCAGTCCTCGAGTCCGGTCGTCCGCCGGTGACGACACACAGCGGCGCGGCATCTCGACATCGGAAGAAGAACCCAAGCAGAAGCACCATCCTGCATCATGTACTCTCTCTCGCCATCTTGATGCACGCAGTGTATGAGACGGCGATGGACCTCGGGGGCCTAGTCTTCGGTCGGCGTGCGCTGCCTTGCGGTCTAATCAGCCACTCAAATCAAAGCACCTCTCGCCATCAAGCGCAGCACGCCTCTTTTTGCAAACGGTCAGTCGGCAGGCTATGCATGTCCCAAAGGCGTCACAAAGGCGACCTCTCCCTCTACTTCTCTTTGTCGTTGTCCTCGTCGTCGTCCTCCTCGTCGTCCTCCTCATCGTCCTCATCGTCGTCATCCGCGTTCTCGTCTTCGTTCAGCAACAGGGCGAAAGCATTCGCCGCGGGCCTATTCGACGGCTTCTCCGCCTTCAGTTTCTCTGCGGCCGTGTGCGCCGCCATGCGCCGCGCCTTTGCCACCTCGGCCGCCGTGGGTGCGGGCGGCGCGGGCGCGGGTACGGGAGCCGTCTTGGGCATCGGCGCCTTGAGCTCGCCCTTATCCACCTTGTCTTGAAGCCAAGCTTTGCCAGCCTCGAGCCACGCAGCGCGGCCAGCATCCTTGTGCTCGGAAGTGACCACGCGCGCCGCCGTGCGGCAGGCGAGCAGAGGGTAACCGAGGGCCTGAAGCTCAGTCACTAGGGTGTGGTCAGTTGGAGCGCCGCCGAGCGCGCGGTCGAGTGACGTGTTGCTGCCGTCGGCTGCGGCGGCGCTGGCGCTCTCAGCGGCAGCGGGCTGCTCGCGCTTCTTGTTCGACAACGGAGAAGGCACGGGAGGGTCGAGCTCCGTGGCGCCGTCGCGGGCACCGGCGCCGCTGCGGCCCTCGACGCTCGCGCGCGTCTCGCCGCCGCTGTGAGGTTCGGCGCGCCGGCGCTCCTCGGCGGCGCCGCCGCTTCCTCCCTTATTAGGAAGCTCGCGCCAGCCTTGTCTGAGTGGCGGCGAATCGGGCGCGTCGTCGCGACGAAGGCTGTCCCACGAGCGCGGCGAGGCGGCGGCGCCACCCGCCTTGGCGGGAGAAATGGCGCCCCCGGGTCCCGGGCTGCTTTCACCTTCGGTCGCGGCCGTCTTCCCCGCGGGAGGAGGGAGCCCTCCGCCTATGCCCGGAGGCGGCAGGCGAGCGGGGGGAGGCAGCCCCGTTCCGGGAGGCGGGGGGGCTCCACCAATCCCCGGCGGAGGTAGCCCCCCAATCCCCGGCGGTGGCAGCCCCCCAATCCCAGGCGGTGGCAGCCTCCCACCGGGAGGTGGCAGCCCCCCCCCGGGAGGTGGCAGTCCCCCCCCGGGAGGTGGCAGCCCCCCCCCTGGCGGTGGCAGTCCCTTTGGCGGCGGCAGCCCTCCGCCTTTGGGTGTGAACGAATCGGCGCCGCCCTGGGCGATCAAGAGCTCGATGGCTTGTGCCACGTGGCCACCAGTCGATTGCAGCGCAAAGGCGGCCTGGTCCGGCGTGAAGCCGAGCGCCGCCACCTCGAGGATAGCAGGGGGAAGCGGCACAGAGGCCTGGGGCGGCGGCGGCAGCGCGGGTGGCATCGACGCAAGGCCAGGTGGCAAGCCCGGCGCTGTGTTGAGCGATCCGCCGCCGGCCGCGAGCGCTGTGTTGTGCGCTGGCTTCTTGTTTGTGGCCCACGGTGGCGGCACGACCCTAAAGGAGCCGCGCATGCCGCCACCGAGAGCGTCGAGGGCTGCGCGCGCTGCGCCGAGCGCCTCAAAGGCAAGCGTCACCTTGGGCGCGGAGCCGTCCGGCGGGGGCGGCCCGAGGCGAACAGAATAGTCGCCCGAGAGCGCGCGCAGCGTCGTCGCCATCGCCGCCTGCGAGCACTGCACGTCGACCAGGTCGATGCAGTACTCGGCAAGCCCCCCTCCGAATCCATAGCCCGCGGCGGCGCCCGACGGGCCGCTGGCGTGTGGAGCGCCCGAGGTGGCCTGTGTGATCAGGCTCTCGGCCACGCGCCCCGCCGACAGGAGCGTCGTCGGCGTGCGGAAGAGGTCTACGTGGCGGCGAGGCTCATTGTCATACGACTGCGTCGAGATGTTGTAGGCCTTGGCCATTTCGTGAACCACGCCGCGCTGCTGCTTCGTCATCGCAGGCAGGCTCTCACGCCGCGCGTCGCCGCGGCAGAAGGCGCTCAGGAGCTCGTCTACCTGGCGGACCCACGCCGGCTGTGCCTTGGCGACCGCGAGTGACTCGACACTGAAGCCCATCGACGTACCTGTCGCGAAGCTCGACGGGTCGTTGGGGTCACGTCCAATGGCCGCTGCGAAGGCGGCGAGACGGTGGCCGCTGCCCTCGCCACCGGCCGCCGACGGCGTCGTTGCGGGCGCGGGGGGGCGCGCCGTCGTGGGCTCTACGGCGGCGAGCACGGCGTTGAGGCTGCTGCTCATCGGGGGCAGGATCGCGCCTGATAGCGCCGGGGCGGCCGGGCGCGGCGCGGGCTGAGGCAGTGAGGGGAAGGGGTTGACACTCGGCAACGTCAAGACAGCGTGGGTGCCTGCGGCGGCTGCCCACTCGCCGCGCGCGTTGCGGCCTGTCGCGTGGGCGGGTAGGAGGTCGTCATCGACCATGGTGAGCCCACCACTCGCTGACTGCATCACTGGAGGCGCGAGCAGTGCGCCCGGCAGGAGCGGCTGGGGCACACCTGTGGACGCGCGCGCCGCGCCGCCCGCTGCCATGCCGCCTGCCGCGACACTGCTCGCGCCGCTGCTCGCGCCGCTGGCGGCGCGGGCTCCGTAGCGCGAGTTTGCATACAGCGATTCCAGTAAAGCAGTGGCCGTGGCGCGGATGTCGGCGACGTTGGGGAGAGGCGCCGCCTTCTTATATTCCTCTCGATGGCGATAGGCGTACAGCACGTCGGCGCCTCCGAGCCTGTGCTTGGTCAAGTGCTCGTCGAGCGCCGCGCACTCCGTCTCGAGGAGCTCGCGTCTCGAAAAGGGATGCTCGAAACGGCCCGTCGAGATCAGGTAGGTGGCGAGGGGTCGAGGGTCATAGTAGTCACTCTCGGTCTCGTGCGTGAGGCTCAGGTCGGGAGGCAGCCGAAAGGGCGGTTGCCGGAGCATCCGGAGCGGTTCTAAGGTGATCGGGTCCGTCGTCGTCAGCCGACGCCACCATTGCTTCCCTAAAGGTGCGCTGCCCTTGCCACCGCCAGTGGCCGCCGCAGCCGTTTCGGACTCATTCTCGGTGGTTTTCTCGGTGGCACCCGCTGCGGCCGCCACAGCGGCGCCCTCTGAGACCTCTCTGCTGAAGCTGTCGCCCTTTCCGCGGCCCTTGCCGCGCTCCCCCCGCCCCTCGCCCTTGGCGGGGCGAGGGGCGGCACCCTCACCTTTGCCTTTGGCATGCCGCCGCTCCGAACGTCCGCCATTGGACACCTCCGCCGCCGCCGGGACCTCGGCCGTCGTCGTCTCCGCAGCGGCCGGAGTGAGCAACTGAGGTGGCGTCGTCGCGCCCTCGTCCTCCGCCACATCCCTGAGGTGACGTCGATGTGGCCGGAGGTGGCCAGCGCCCACAACAGCGCCCTCGTCCTCGGCCACCTCTTGCCCAGCTGCCTCGCCTGGAGCGCCCTGTTTGCGCCGAGTCCGTTCCCGCCGCTTGCGGGGGCTGCCCTCGCCGCTGCCCTCGCCGCCGCCCTCGCCGCCTGCATCGTCCGCCTCGGCCACCGCACCCGTATCGCCCCCTCCGCCCCCTCCTCCTCCGCCGCCGCCATCGCCGCCTCTGCCATCACCGCCGGCGCCTTCGGTATCGGGTGCGACGTTGCCGACACCGCCCTTGCCAGTGCCACGCCCTCCGCCCTTGGTAGGGCTGCGCCCTTCGCCCTTGCTCCCCTTGCTACCACGCCCCTCGCCCTTGGAAGGAGGGGCGCCCCCGCTCGCGGCTTGGGAAACGCCCGACACGACGCGTGCCGCCACGACGCTACCCTCGGCACCACCCTTGGGACCGCGCGCGCCGCCCTTGGGATCGCCCTCGGCGCCCTCGCGCGGGCTCGCCACCGTCGCTGCGCCGCCCTCGCCACCACCGCCCTCGGCGCCACCACCGCCGCTGCCGCTGGCCTTGCGCCCGCTACGACGGCGGCCGCGCCCGCTGCCATCGGGGCTCTCCCCTTCCACAGCGCTGTGGCAGGCTGCCTCGGCCTCGGCTGTCTTGTCGGCCTCGGCGATGCCGACGGCGCCGACGCTCCCCTTGCCACTCCGTCCGCCGCGCGGGCGGCCGCCCTTGCTGCCGCCACCGCCGCCCTCAGCTGCCTCCGCCTCGGTCGTCTCCGGAGGGAGCGAGACCGCACCTCCCTCCGAACTCACTCCCTTTTTAGGGTTTGGGGTCGCCTCGGCACCTCCCTCCGAACTCGCTCCCTTTTCGAGTGCCTCGCCGCCGGCCTTGGCGGGGCGCCCGCCGCGTCGGATTCCCTTGGCGGGGCTGCCCACGCCGCTGCCCGCGCTGTCGCCCTCGGCAGTTGCGACCGGCGAGCCGCCGCCGCCACCGCCGCCGCCGCCGCCGCCGCTGTCGATGTCGCCACCCTTGCCTTTGCCTTTGCCCTTGCCACGGCGTCCGCCACCCTCCTCTCCAGCCCCCTCGACGATGCCGCCGTCACCGCCACGGCCAGACGCGCGAACCGATGGCGACGACGGCACGTGGCCATCCTCACCGCCCTCGGCCGCCGCTGCAGCCTGACCCCTGTTGCTCCGTGGACCACCAGGTGCACGGCCTATCGGCGAGCGCAGCGAGGCCGGCGGACCGGCTTGGTCAGGCGCCGCATCGGAAGGTGGGCTGCCGTTGCCACCGGCTGACGCCTCCTTTTTGGCCTTGAGCGCCGTGAGGATGGCCTTGTAACGATGCAGGCATTCACCCTTGCTCTTGCCGGGAACACGCTCGGCGACAGCATCCCAGCGTTCGTTCGGCGGGAGGGTGCGCGTCGCTTGTAGTGCGGCTTCGAAAATCTTTTGCAGTGGTGCTGGCCAGTCAGCCGATTCCATGTCTCGTTTGCGTGTGCGACAGCACCGCGATCGCGGGCACAGAACTTGATGGCTCGTGCGGCGAACAAGTTTTAATGAAACGTCATCATAATTTGCGCACCTCTTCCATCAGCACGAGTGAAAATGATAAGAAGTGTATGTAATGGACTCTCTTTTTCGCTGGTTCCCGCCCATCTCGATCTCCTTCAAACGCTCCAATGCCGACACTCAGCACGAGGACATCGAGAACCGAGCTCCACAATCGTCTTCGCTGGTGGACCCCATGAACAAGCCTGAAGCGCCGCCTCTGCCGCCTCCCGTGCCTCCACCATCATCAGCCGTCCTCGGTGAACCGTCTGATCTACCTCCTCCGCCGCCGCCATCACGCGACGCAACAACTGGGCTGCTGAACGCATTCCGTCAGCTCTCTGTACACGTGATTCCGACGCAGCCGAGTCCAGTTCAATCACCTATTCCGATGGCCACGAGCTCCACGCCGCATCGGAACCGCACCAGCACGGCGACACCCGCCCGGCGAAGCATCTTCTCGCCCGGCTCGGAGACAGCATCACCTCGGGACAACATGCGCACACCGGGCAGCTCAGCGCCCTCGACAGCCTCGTCACCGGTGGCGTGCAGCATCTGCCTCTCGCCCATCCGCAAAGGTCGGCGCGGCGGGCGCTTCCAGACGCAGTGCTGCCACCAATTGTTCCACAAGGAGTGCCTGCAGAAGCACAAGGAGCATACGGCCTCGCCCTCGCACCCGCGCGCCTGCCCGCTCTGCCGCTCCGTCGCACCGACCGGACTCACGCCGTACCGACCACCTATCCTCCCGAGCATGGGCGGCGGCGGCTTCATCTCGGGCCTCGCGCTGCACGCGGAGATGCGCCGGCGCGTGTCTGCCGCGCGCAACGCGGTGGCTCGCTCGATTGCGGCGCGCACGACAGCGACCACCGCAGCCGCCGCGGCGTCTGGGGATTCTCGTCCCAATGTAGGCACCACACCCGCGGCGGATGCGCCCCAGCCGTCGAGATACGGCACGAACATCTTCTTCACCTCCCCCGGTGCTGCGTACACCGCGGTGCGCGCCCGGCAGTACGAGGCGCGGATGGCCGAGCAGAGCCAGAGAATCGCCGCAGACGACGAGGAGCACGGCCGCGGTGATGGCGAAGCCGAAGGTGGGGCATTAGAGGGCCTCGAATAGAGGAGGAGAGAGCAGAAAGCAGTAAGTAAGTAAGTATAACACGCCAGGGAGGAGAGAGCCGCCGCGCGGCGGCTCTCTCGGTCCGCACGTTGTAACCCGGTGTATCCGGTTGATCGTTCTTGTACGTTACATGGTTGCGTTCGGTTCGCTCCTTGCTTTAAGTGCAGATCTATCCATCTATGAAAAGAGAAAAGCAACCCGACCCCCGAGCGTCCGCGCCACATGCCCACATCGCCCCGCCTTCATCGGCGGATGCATCGCGGATCGGGCGATAGCCGGATACTATGTCGAGTCGTCCGGCCCCCGGGGGCGGCGGCGCGCCGATCGATAAAGCATCGGAACCACGGCGCGAGAGTCGTGGCCCGGGACGCTCTTCCGGACTGGGACTCGCACCGGCGCGCGAGGCGTGACCCTCAGGGTGGACAAACCACGTTTCGAAGCTACCGCAAACCAGAAAAAGGGCGGGGGACGCGCGACTCATACTGAGTGTGTGGACACGACGCCCGAACGGAGCGCCAGATGACGCCCCCGCCGCCGGCCGCCGGCCCACGGCCCCCCGTGGCCGCGCATATGCGCCCGACGCATGCGGCCATGCCCCGCGGGGCGCGGCAAGATTTAAATTGACGGCGAGATCACCCCCAGTTCCGAGTAAACGCAATAGTGCCATGCTCCATGTGCGTTGACCGTATCATCATCATCACGCGCATATCGTCGGGCAGGCGCTCAGCGTTTTCTTTCGCTTCCGAACAGGCTCCAGAGCGACGGTCGCCGCCCTGCATCAGAACGATACGCCCCCCGTCCTCACTTGGTGCACTCATGCATCGCTGAGGCGACGTACGCGACATTTTTGCTGTTGAGACCGGCCATGGAGATGCGCCCGTCCTTGGTCAGGTAAATGTGGAACTCGTTGGTCATACGAGCGACTTGATCGGGCTTGAGGCCTGTGAAGCAGAACATACCAATTTGGGATGTGATGTGCGACCAGTCCTTTTTGGAGCCCGCCTTGAGCACCTCGCTGTGGAGTGCGGTGCGCATTGCGATGATGCGGTCGGCCATCATCTTGCACTCGGAGCGCCACTGGGTCTCGAGGGCCGGGTCGCTGAGCACCGTGCCGACGATGCGAGCACCGTGGGCCGGGGGATTGGAATACATGGGGCGGATGATGATCTTGAGCTGCGAGAGGACGCGCTCTGCCTCTTCAGCAGTCTCGCACACCACGTTCAGCGAGCCCACGCGCTCGCCGTACAGCCCAAAGTTTTTGGCAAAGGATTGGGCGAGGGCAATTGGTACGCCTTCAGAGACGAAGTAGCGTACGGCGAAGGAGTCCGCCTCGGCGTCGCCCGAGGCGAAGCCCTGGTAGGCCGAGTCGAAGAAGAGCGAGAGGCCAGGGCGTGCCTTGAGCGCCTTGCAGATCGTCTTCCACTGCTCGGGCGTCGGGTCGACTCCGGTCGGGTTGTGCGCGCACGCATGCAAGAGGACGGCCGAGCCGTCGGGCGCCGCCTGCAGATCAGCGAGCATGCCATCGAGGTCAAGACCGTTGGTCTGCTTATTCCAGTACCGGTACGTCTTGATCTCGAGGCCCGAATCTTTGAAGATGTTGGCGTGGTTGCCCCACGACGGCGCGGGCAGGTACATGGCCGCACCCTTGCCTAAGAACCTGGCGTAAAAGTCGCCAATCACGCGGCACGAGCCTGTACCCGAGAGCGTCTGCACGCTCGCGACGCGCTTCTCGGCCAGTGCTTTGGACTCCTTGCCGAGTGCAAACTTGCGCGCGCAGTCGACAAACGCCATGTCGCCCACGATGGGCAGGTACTCCTTGTCCATCATCTTGGCCATCACACGCTCCTCCGCCTTACGCACCGACGGCAGCACCCACGGCTTTCCTTCGCCGTCGCGATACGCGCCCACGGACAGATTGACCTTGCGCGGATCGGTGTCGGCCTTGAATGCCTCGACGAGCCCGAGGATCGCGTCTGGAGGTCCCATAGGCACTGCGGCCCATGATGAGCCCGACCGGAGGCTCTGCTTCACGGCAGGGAAAAGAGATCGAACGGCGATGCGACCCAGAGCCATTTTTCGCACGTAAATGTAAGCGGCGGCTGCGGCTGCAAGACCCGCCGCGACGATGCGCACGTCGACGGATGGAATGACTGATGTCACGAGGACCGTCGGCGGCTGAGAGCGTCTACGCCGCCACTGAACTCTGCCGGTTTCGGCAATTCATCAAAATTCCACGTGGCCTTGATGAAATTGACCATTACGGGTTTGGATGCACCGCGTGGACGAACGCCACTCTCCCTCTCCAGCCCGGCTTGCACATTAGTGCCTACTGTTCCCGGTACTTTAGCGCACAACGTTTTCGTCAAATGTCGCACGAATCATTCGCGGCGTTCCTCGACACCACCGACCTCGTCGCTATCACATTAAAAGCCGCCGCGCCCGAGGCACAGCTGACCTTCCCCGTGGTGTGCAGAGCCTTCCGTGACGCCGAGCGACGATGCCGAAACATGCTATGGAAGGACAAACTCCAGAGGGAGGAATTTGTTGCGTGCATATCGATACTGCGCGAGCGAGAGCGCACCCACGGGCGGCATAGGGCGTGGCTCGACGGGCAAGCTGAGGTCGCCGCCGTCCGCAGGGCCGCCGCAGCGCGATCGCAGAGCAGCGGCCTCAGCGCTTGGCTGTATAGTGCATCCACCAGCAGCTGGGCGAGCCCATGGAGGATGTATAGCTCATCCTCGGCCTTCGCAGGTGTGTCGGCGATGCTCGACGCGCTCGCACCGCGTCGCTTCTGCGTTCTGATCACTGGTCTGCGCGGTGCGGGCAAGACGGCCGTCTTGAGCATGCTCGCAAGGACGTCCGTCGGCCACGTGCTCGTCGGACATGCTCCGTCGGCCATGCTCGACCGCGACCCGCAGCCGTGGCCGCCGACCACCACCGATCTCGCCACCGATTTGGGCAACCGCGACCTGCGTGTGAATGTCTGTGGCGCAGAGCTGCAGATCGACGAGCTCCCAATCCACTTCTTCGGCGAGAGGGTCGAGGATGCATCGCCGCGTCTACATCTAAGCGGAGCCGACGTCGCCTCAGCCGCTCGTTACGTGAGCTGGAAGCTGCCGCAATTCGATGCCGTCGTGTACGTCGCGTCTACCTGTCCGGCCAGTGCTGCGCCGCCCGAGTGGCACATGGTCTGGGACCGCGTGCTAGGGCGCCATCTGCCGCGTGTGCATCGCACCGCCTCTGCCGAACACGCCGACGCGAGTGCGTTGGCCAAGCTGCTCGAGTGTCCCGAATTGCGCGAGCTGCCGCTGCTCGTCGTCTCGCCCAAACAGGGCACTGAGCACGCGATCGCGCCGAGCGTACACCTGGGCGCGCTCGGCCTGCTGAGCGTTAACGACCGGCCGTGGCGGCTGCAAGGGTCGAGCGCCATCTCGAGCGCTCAGCCCCCACAGCTCGGCGTCGTGCGCCAAGAAGGCATCGAGCAGGGCTTTGAGTGGCTCGTCGGCATCTTGCGAGCGCGAGGGCCGAAGCGACAGGAGTTTACTTCTAAATTTCATTGAGGTTTGAGGAAGGACAAGGCGCTGGCAAAAAGAATGACAGGTGCGGTACGGACAGGTATCAACAATCAGGTTGCGCACTTTATGCGATTGATTTCATGCGCACATGGCGCGGGGCGCGCGCGGCGTGGTCCTGTCGGTCAGATCGGATGTTACGATGCCGTGCAGGCGTCGGGCGTGGGTAACCGGATGTGCGGCGACCGGTCGGGCGGGCGCGTGCGGCGCGCGGGGAGCGAAAGTGAAACGTTACGCCATTCCCGGGATCCTTCCTGATTCCTTCAGCTTGAGCTTCACAGGGCTACTCGACTTAACGACTTCGACTTAAAACCGCACACCACCTAATTTTGGAACCGAGTGACGACCGTGATGCACGAGCCTCAACGCCACTACCGGCTAGAGCCCACTTCAACAACCAAGGGGCATGTCGAAGTAGTGCTGGGGAAAGCCAGCCTTCTGACCGTTCCTGTCCTTTTTATAACTCGTCCAGAATCTGGAGTTGCGCAAATTACTGCAGAGCTCGTTGTAGTCAGAGCAGATGCCCTGCTCAAGGCGTTGGTGGCCGGGATGAAGGCGCGCACGGAACCCGCGGAGCTCAAATATCAGGCCGGTCGCCAGCCACTGTTGCCCGAGGATAAACTCTTGGCAGAAAACGCGTTGGCACTTGAGGCAAGGGTGGCACTCGCTGATATTGCCCCATCTGGAGTGGAAGGGACGTGGCGCAGAATCTGGAGGCGGGTGGCGCAGAGCTGGCGCAACGGATTCAAGGAGAAAATAGCTTGCAGCGAGGTGAGCCGGAACGATCGCAAACGTGTCGTCCGGCACCATGCAAGGGCTGCGCGCCGTTGATCGGGTGCAGTCTTTATTCCGCTCACAGCCTTGCCCCAACTTGGACAGATGCTCAATGGTTGAGTTGAGCGGATAATGGTTGTGGGGCACATAACCGCCGTGCAAGGACCGCGCGCGCGAGGAGACCGCCCAGCGGCTGTACGAGTCGAGTGGCGCGATCTCGCCAAACCAGAGCAGGTCGGGGCGCATGCGCAGAAACCATTCATACGTGGCACCCGTATCCGCCTCATAGCGCCTTGCCAACTGGAAGCAATGCCCCCATCGGTATCGCTGTGCGTCTGTGCTAGCAGCGTTGCTCAGTGGCACGCCAGCTCGCCACGTATCAGCTGCAGTTCCAGACTGGTTGCGTACAACTTGTACGATACGGAGCACGCGCACCATCTCCTCCGGAGGCAGTGGGTCGGACGGAGAGATGCAGACGAAAGTATGAACCTCGGCCGAACGCGCGAGCACGTGATTCACATTCTGCGCGATCAGTGGCCAATGCCTCCACTCGCTGGCACCTGCACTGCTGCAGCCACCTGCACTGCTGATTTGTTGCGTACTCGTGTTCAGCGCTGCCCGTTTCATGGCACCGGACATGATAATCGCGACGCGGGGCAGCGAGGATCTGTTGCTGTGCGCGGGGCTGTCCTTCGCAACTCCATCCCACCCGTCGACGCAGCTGACATTGCCGGCGAGAAGCATTGCTCTGGTGTTCTCTCACAGTTGTTCTCTCCCTCGCGAAGCGGACTTAACACCAACAGGTATCGCACCATTCGAGAAATCCGAGATGGGGGTTTCAGAGCGTGTTCACTGTGGGATTGCTGCGTGTGAAGACCCCCAAGATCCGTGTGGCAAAATGTCGCATGAAGCAATGCCACCTCAATCGCAGCCCTTGCCGGATGGATGGGTGGAAAACTACGAGCCGACGGCTGGCGTGATCTACTATTTCAACACAAGCACGCAGGAATCGCAATGGGAGCGTCCGGCAGCGCCGTACCCGGCTCCAGATGCGGCGTACCCATCGTGCGTGGTGTGCGCGTCAGCAGTGCAGGAGTCTGCACCGCCACTGCCAGAGGGATGGGTCGCTCGATTTCACGAGGCATACGGCGTGGAGTACTACTTCAATCTCGTCCACTCATGCTCGCAGTGGGACAGACCAACGGCGCCTGCGGAGAGCTACGGTGCTGCACAAGTAGCTTCAATGGTGACGATGGCGTGCGGCACGACAGTTGCGGACGGCGCTGCGCCGATCCCGTACACGGAGGATACTCTCGCATCCGCACACGTCACCAGGCTAGCTCAGGCGGCCGAAGCGCCGCTCCCAGTGGGCTGGGTCGCTCGGTTTGACGAGACGTACAGAATCGAGTACTACTTCGACCTCGTGCACTCGTGCTCGCAGTGGGCTCGGCCGACGGCGCCTCCGGATGGGTACGATGCCACGGCTTCTGGCGCCGCGCTAACCCCGCATGCCCCCGCGAGCGTCAGCGTCGACGCTGCGGAGGGAGCTGCCGCGAACACCTCTGAGCCACCAGTGACCTGGCCGGACTCTGATCAGCTTGCCAAGGCCCGTTCTTGCTGGTCGCGCTTCGCCCCTGAACCGTCGTCGCACGAGCCGCCCGCCGCCGCGAGCACTGTGAAAGGCGCCTCGCTGGTGCCCGAGGAGGCGCCCGGTGCGACGGGCTCACAAGAGGTACAGGCGGCGGTGGCGGTGGCCCGTATGTTCGAGGCGGCGGCGGTCGAGGCGGCGGCGAAGGAGGCGGCGGCAGCCGAGGCGGCAGCGGCCAGGATGTTTGCGGCGGCGGCGGCGGCGGCGAGCGAGGTAGCCAAGGAGCAGGCTGCCAGCGGTGCGACGCTCTCGGGCGAGGAGGTCTCGCTGCACGAGTCGCGCGCGGCGGAGGCCGAGCGCCGTGCCGCCGAGCGCCAGCTTGATGAGCAGGAGGAGCTCGACCTCGCTCTCGCTCTCTCCATGTCGATGGCTGAGGAGGAGGCGAGGAGGCAGCAGCAGCAGCAGGCCGATGCGGAGGCCGAAGCGGAGGAGGCGTCGCCGAAACAGGCGACGACAACCGATGACGTGGCTGATGACGTGGCTGATGACGTGGCAGCAGATGACGTGGCCGAGGCAATTGCACCGGCGGCAGCCGCGCGCCGAGCCCTCGTCTCGTTGATACACAACGAGGTACACACCGAGATACACACCGAGATACACACGGGTCGAGCCCTCGCCTCACCTCGAGTTGCCGCGCCGCGCCGCGCCGCACCCCGCCTCGCCGCCTCACCTCGGCTCGCTTCACCCCCGACCGCCCTCGCCACCGCCCTCGCCACCTCCACCCTCGCCACCTCCACCCTCGCCACCTCCACCCTCGCCACCTCCACCCTCGCCACCTCCACCCTCGCCGCCTCACCCCCAACCAGCTTTGCAGACGCTGCGCCACCCACAGCCGCTGCGCCACCCGCAGCCGCCACGCCAACCGCGAGCCTACTGCCACAGTTCGGCTTCAGCGCGGCAGCAGACTTTGACGCCGTCGTGAGCGCTGCGAGTAGCTTTGTGCCGCACGGTCGGAGCCCACCGCTGCCGCCGCTGCCATCGCTGCCGCCGCCGCTGCCGCCGCTGCCATCGCTGCCACCGCCGCTGCCACCGCCGCCGCCGCTGCTACCGTCGCTGCCCCCGCCGCTGTCGCAGCCGCCACCGCCGACCGAGGCTGCCTTCGGGTCTGATTCTTCTTCACCGCCTGCTATAGGTCCATTCGGTGAGAAGGCGGCTGGCATGCCCTGCTTTACAACGCCGCTGCGCATCGACAGCGAGGGACAAGACTCCCATATCGGGCAAGTTTTCGTAGCAGAGAGCTCCGCTCTGGGGCCCGATATGGGCTTGGGCTTTGGCGGCAATGCACAGCTGACACCACCGCCACTGGCACCACCGCCAACGCCGCCGCCGCCTTCCGAGCTGCTACCTCCACCGCCACCAGCGCTGCCCCCCATGCCACTGCCCGACTCTCTGCGGCCGCCGCTCTCTCCTCCCGGCGCCCTGCCAACGCCCAGCACAACGCCTCCTTTCAGCACCCTTCGACCGTCGCTGGATTTTCTGACGCCGCCACCCGAGCTGCCACCTCCCCCACCGCCGCTGCCAGCCCCAACGCCCGGGACAGCGTCGGCGCCAGCGCCACCGACGGAGACAGCAGCGGATGTATCGCCTACAGAGGCGATGCGCGAGCCAGTAGCCAGTAGCCAACGCCCAGCACAACGCGAGCCGATAGCCAGTAGCCAACGCCCAGCACAACGCGAGCCAGTAGCCAGTAGCCAACGCCCAGCACAACGCGAGCCAGTAGCCAGTAGCCAACGCCCAGCACAACGCGAGCCAGTAGCCGAGCTGATGGTCGAGCCGGCCGCTGTAACGGCCGCTGCAGCAAGGGCCGCTGTAACAGCCTTAGTGCCACCCATCGCGCCCGCGTCGCCGCTGCCGCCGCCGCCCTCTTTGCCGCCGCCACCACCTGCCTCTTTGCCGCCGCCGCCACCGCCGCAACCGCCGCCGTCCTCAGAGGCTTCCGAAGTCATCGGCGCTGTGTTGGGCTCTTTGTACGCCGCCACGCCAAGCTCCCCTTCTCCTCAGCCTTCTCCTCAGCCTTCTCCTCAGCCGGCGCCGGAATCGCCCGGATGCGCGCGGCATGCGATGCTCTCCAACTTCGACTCATCAGCCGAGGCTACACAGATGGAAAGCCGTTGGAGTCCCGCACCGATGGTTTGGAGCCCATCACCGACGGGGATCCAACCAGTCGAGCCGACGTTGGCAAAGGTAGCGCCAGCTCCCGCTGCCGTTGCCATCACGCCCGGCACGGCGCTCATCACTCACGAGGCGGCCACACAGCTCGATGCCGAGTGGAACGACCATGGGGAAAGCGTGGGCGCTCAGGGCAGCGCTCGTGGAAGCGCCCGTGGCAGCGCCCGTGGCGTCCGTTCGGCTGACGACGATGCGCTCATCACGACGCTCCGCGAGCAGCTCTCGCGGGTGCGTCGGCGGTGTGAGGCGCTCGAGCAGCGGCTCGACGGCGAAGGCGCAGTGCTGCTTGCCACACACAAGCGGCAGCAGCAGCAGATCGTCATGGTCACGCAGGCGCACGAGCACCTCGCCTTTCACGCCGCCCAAGTGAGAGCCATCTTAGCCGCCAAGCTGGCCAGCAACGGACGGCACGCGCACATGCGCCTCGTGCTGCATGGCTGGCGCCTCGAGGCATGCAACGCCATTGCGACGCGCGCAGCCGTAGCAGAGGAGCGCGCGCGCAGCGAGGCCGAGGCGGCGCGCGCCGCAGCGGAGCGAGGGTACGGCGCATCGTCAGCGCAGATGCCGACGCTGCCCGAACTGCCTCCTCTCGACGACCGCAAGCAGCTCTATCGCTCGTCGTACGAAGCATTGATCGACCGCGTGCTCGAGCTGCAGGAAACCTTACACGCGTACGCCGACGCGCTCGGTCGCACGTCGGCCAAGGCGGCGCCGGCGAGTAAGTAGCCCCCGGGACGAAGCACAAGCAGCGCCCGGAAGCGGCGACGCGCCTGGCGTTGCCATCCGTCGATCACCCATCTCTCCGCTCGCTCGGCACTCCCGTCCGCCGCGCGGCGGACTCGCCCGCGCCGTCGAATACTCGGAATTAAACCTACGTTCGTTCACTTTTATCTACGATATTATAATCAACGCGGCTTGTCCGAGCGGTCTCTGACGGAAAATACAATAACGATTAACGAATAAGGCGTTGAGGCTAGCAGAAGTGCAAGTGTATAGAATGTGTGTGCACCTCTTTCACGAAGTATTGGACGCCCTTGTCCTTGCTTGCCCAACGTTGCAGAGGACGAGGTTCTTCGTTTTTGTTCCCGCGGCCCGCAAGCCGCATGCCTGCCGCGTGCGCCTGCGGGGAGCGCGCCAATGCTAGTATGCCAAACCAGCTGGCCAACAGTAAGCACACCAAGCACGACGCACCCCACGCAATGGAGGCCATGCGGCTCTGGCCATCGCTGCACAGTCCAAGTGGCAGCCCTGCCACAAAGGCGATCACGGCGATCGCCATCGGATGCCGCTTCTCACACGTGTCCTTGGTCCAGAGCACGTCCAGTCCAAGCACTGTCAGTGCGCATCCACACATCAGGTAGCGGCCTGGCTCGCCGGCGATGCTCATCCTTGCACTCTCGGAGGCGATCAACGATCCGCGTGCGCTGACAACAAAGAGCCAAACAGCAAGAAACATATTGTCAAGCATGCTACCTACCACGGCACCGTCAAGCCGCCGTGCATAGAAAAGGGCCAACGGAAGGTGTATGGCCTGCACGTGGACGAGGAGATAGGCATGGCTCGGAAACCCGCAGAGTACGATCGCTGTGCCTACGGTCATACCAATGTGGTGGACGAGGAGGTCAGGTGTGATGGCCTCCAGCCAGTACTCAAATGCCCACTTGAATGTAAAGAGGCCAACCTCGAAAGCAACGCCGTGGCTAACATCGATGAGGTCGCAGTGGTATAGGAGCTGCTGCGACGTGCTCGAGAGGTGGCACGCAAACATCGCCACATCAAAAAGACGACGGTTCTGCATGTGCGCTTTTCCGCGTCGGTCCTTTCCTCCGCGGTGTCTCTGGTCAGGAGTCGGGTCGGTCTGCACCCCTGGGCGCGATGAAAAAATTGGCTGTGAATTGGCGGTTAATCATCGGACGGTATGTGGGGTTGTTGCGAGGTAATTGTACTGAATATTCAATCCGCGATTCGGCTGCAAGTTTGACACGACACTCGTGACTGGCGTGACCAGAAATCCCCACGAAGCCTGCGCCCTGCGGAGGGAGAAGAGTACGTTTTACTGCGGCGCACTCGCCTGTAGCGCGGCCAGCTGCGCCTTGAGGAGAAGGAGTTCGTCCTTCTGATCGCGCAGTAATGTAAGCTCGGCGAGTTCGTCCTCCATACGCGCCAATGTTGCAGCCATCTCAGCGGGCGATTGCGAGACAAAGTGCGCGTCGTCGTCGTCGTCGTCGTCGTCGTCACCATCATCATCATCTGCATCCGACGCGAGAAGCGCAGCGAGCCTCTTCTCGTCCTCAGCAGACAACTCAGGGGCATGGGTGACCGTGGATGGTACATCAGTCACGCCGCCAACACGCAGCTCAGGCTCACCCCATGCGGCACGCGGTCCAAGTGGCACATCTTTGAGAAGCTGCTTCTTCATGGCCTCAAGCTCGAGGATCCCTTTAAGGGTTTCGCGCTCGCGCTCCATCTCCGCCAGCTGCTGGCGCAGGGCCAGCTCCTCGGCGTCTGCCATTCGCGAAATTCGCCGTTAGGCCGAAGCTGTGGGGAAAAGCGTTGCGGTCTGGAAAAGACTGAGAAGGTATTCGGATACACCTGGTTAGAAATGTGAGCTCGATTCCTTCTTCATGTCGGTGATTTTTTGTGGTTTTCCGGTTTCGGGACAAGTTTCGGTTTGGGGGACCATGTTTTGCGACTCGGACCTCCCGTCTCTCCTCCTTGCGAGGGGTTTCCGTGGTCCACTGTGACCTTGGTCGAGTCGTGCGCGTTAGCGCGCGATCGGCGCGCGCTGCAGCCATGATGGACCAACGGATATCCGCGTCTCAGTGGCGGCCCTCAATGGCGCCGATGCCAGCGCCGAGGCTGCCAAGCGCTCAACTAGGCATCGGCGCCATCCGTGCAGCTGCGAGGCACGGCAGGCTTGATGAGCTCACAGCCTGCATTGCGAGGGGTTTGCCTGCGAACGAAGCGGACGAAGATGGCGCGACGCCGCTGCTGATGGCGTGCTGCTACGGCCACACGTCCTGCGTCGATGCGTTGGTCCGGTACAAAGCGGATGTCAACGTCCAGGGGAAGCACGGCATCACGCCGACCTTCTACACATGTCAGGAGAACAAGCCGGACTGCCTGAAACTACTGATAGCCGCAGGCGCCGACTTGAACAAAGCGAACACGCAGGATGGCGGTACGCCCCTATACATTGCGTGCTCGAAGAACAACGCCGAGTGCGTGCGCCTGCTGCTCGAGAATGGCGCAGACGTGAACAAGCCGCGTATCGACGGCAGCACCCCCCTGCAGGCCGCGATCCGCAAGAAGCACACGTTGTGCGCCAAGCTGTGCATTCAGTACGGCGCGGATATTGACATGAAGTTGCCACCCGCGAACAAAACGCCCTTCCAGATGGCGATGGACATGGTCTTCGGGAACGAAGTGTCGATGCGCAAGGAGTACCTCGTAGGCATGTTCGAGCCTCCAGAACGTGTCACCTCGGTGATCGAGGAGCTCAGGAAAGAGAATAAAGCGCTCAATGAACGTGCGAGGGAGCTCGAGACGGGCTCGCTCATGTCTTCGCGTGTCGGCTACATGGGCAGCGCCTCGCAACTCGCGAACATGCGGCTCGAGCATGCGAAGAAGCGCGCGCAGATACGCGCACAGAAGATGGAAGGGGAGAGCCCCGGCGCCGTCACCGAGTCGGAGAGATCCGAGGAGGGGGCGGACGAGGATCCTGCATCCCCCGGGGGGGGCGACAGGACTGACCGCACGATCGACATGAGCGAAATGGTCGTCAAAAAGCAGAAGAGCAAAAAGGGCGGCGCCAAGAAGGGGAAATCGCCGAAGTCGCCAAAGTCGTAGGAATGCGGCTCCACGCTGCCCGTGGAATGCTGCTGCTGCTGCACGCTGCCCGTGAGGGGCCACCTCCATGATGACCCCATCACCTGCCTGTATTCGTCACCTAGAGTCACGGGTGATCCTACTATGTCTCTGTGCGTGCTCACGTGACTGTCGTGTGTTGGGCTCTGACGGGGGGATCTCAGTGACCGGAGTGTAGTAGCCTAGTGTACAAGGGCACCACAGCCCAGTGCGTCAACGTGTGTGGTGCCCTGTCCGCGGGTCAGAGGGATGTGGGAGTGTTCAGTGTTGCGTCCAGCGTGAGCGTCGGTGTGTCTTTGTCTGTGTCACTGTGTGCGAGGACAGCGTCTATGTCCCACGTGCGGTGTGGGGAGATATCATCAAGCATGCAAGCTTCTTCCAAATTCGTACTTGCTTCATGCTTGCTTCTTGGCTTGTTTGCTTGCTTGCTAGCTTGCTACTTCCGTACTTCGGAGGATGCTCTTTGCTTTGCACGTCTTGAACGGTCTTGGTTGCTTCATGCTTGCTTGCTTGACTTGCTTGTTGCTTCGAGGGTCTTGTCTGCACCCTCCACGTTGTGTCTCCAAGGGACCTGTGGTCGTGCGTCTTGCCGAGTGGCATTTTAATGTGAACGTGAACGTGAAGCTTCACGTTCGAACGGCGTCCCGTCGAGTCAAATTCGTGAGCAAGCAGCTGGAGAACGTGAAAAGGGCACGTGTTGGTGTGTTGTGAATGAACTCCAAAATGCAAATGCGCCCGCCGTCTCTTTCTGAAGACAGCATGACTCGCATCAACAAGACATCGCAATCGCTACCGCCACCCTTTGGCATGCAGCTCTCTATCTCCTTCAGTGCCTCTTTGCCCACGAACTCCCGCACCCGGGCGTCCACTCCTCGTCCTTTGCCATCATCCAGCTCGATCAATCGGCCCTCTTCTTTCCGTCGGCCTCTGCCGCCGGCTCCCTCTGACGGCATCAGCGCATCCGCACACCTTGCTGCCCGCAACACCGCTCCACTGCTCCCTCCCAACTCCCAGCACACCCACCCAGCAACATCAACCTACACACAGCTCTGGTCCTCCCTCTCCTTCCTCCCTCTTCCGGCAGACCCCGCCTCAGCACGCCTCCTTGACTCCCTATCCTCAGCAGCCGACTCCGCGGCCACAGCAGCAGCAGCAGCAGCCTTCCTGGCTGCCTCCGCATCATCCACATCCGCCACCGCGACCGCACTTGCAAACACTGCAGCAGCCACCGCAGCAGCAGCAGCATCCGCTTCATCAACCGCCTTCGCAGCTGCATCCGCTGCTGCTACCACCCTACACAACGCGCGTGCCACCCTCCTCACCCTTCCCTTCCAACAGCCCTGCCCCACTCCTTCCCCATCGACATCCCTTCCCCACCACCCCACCACACGCACGCTTCCCCGGACCTCACCATCCCCAGCAGCGACCACTCCGATCCCAACTACCCCCACTACACCACACAAAGCCAACTCATCCCTACCCGCATGCACACCATCCCCGTCTTCCGATGCCCGCCTTCTCGTTCGTCTCCTCGCTCATGGTCTCCGTCCTAACCAGCCCCGCCTCCTGCTACTCCTTACCCTGTGGCGACGCCGCCGCGCCACGCTCGTAATTGCTACCACCTTCATCGCCCGACTCCTTCATCGACGCCTCCGACGGAAAACTTCTGCACCAACGCCCACGCCTGCGCCTCTCGTACTCACCGTGCCCGCACACGCACCGCCTGCACGAGGCACATTTACCTTTTCCACCACCCCTACTCACCCAATCCTCGCCCACACGGCTGCGCCTGAGCCTATGCTCCACACGCCGAGAGGGCGGGCGCAAGCGTGGCACACTGCACGAGGCACCCTCACCTTCCCACCAGCTATGCCTGCGCTCACGCCCGCGCTGTCGGTGCTGCCCACGCCCGGGCCCGGCACACAACCCGCGCCCGCTCCCACCCACACGGCCACGCCTGGGCCTGTGCCACACACGCCGAGAGCGCGAGCGCAAGCGTGGCATGCTGGACGAGTCATCAGCTTCACTGTGCCCGCGCCCACGCCCGCGCCTTCGATGCCCGCGCCCGGGCCCGCACCACCCGCGCCCGCACCGGCTACTCGCATGCCCGGGACCGTGCCGCCGCCAGATTCTGCTCCAGATTCCAAGGGAACTACGAAGGGGGCGGTCAAGCGCGCTTTGGAGACCACGGATGATGATTTCAACCCGTGCAAGGAGGCCAAATCGGCCCAGGCACCAACCGCACCCTCGCTCAAGCGGCACCTTCCTCTTCATGACCTTCGCCCTCTCAAGTACCCCCATCTCTGCCCTTCCCTTCCCCTTCACGCTTCATCCGTCCATCTCGGCACAGCTGCAAATGGAGCAGCTGCAAGATCCCCTTTCGCCCAGATCGACGCATGCCCTCCCCAGACGCCACCGCGGCCGCCGCAACCCTCACCACCCCCCTCTCCACCGCCATCTCCACCGTCCTCGCGCCCTACATCCCCCCCCTTCCCGCCCCAACCTGACTTTGAACCCGATTTCGATCACCTCGGCCCTGATTACCCCCGCGATGACACTGGTCTCCCAATCACCCGATCCTCTTTTGATTACTCTCTCCAGTGGCTCTCTGATTACGAGTCTGATGAATATCAATGGCATCCCACTCGCATCTATCTTTCTCGTTTCCACCTATCCATCGTTACCCGATTCATCAGCCTTCGCCCTGATCTCCATCATCTCCACCCGAGTACTCTAGATGACCTCCTCAATGATGAGCGATTCATCCTCGCCCAAGAATCCCAGGAGACCATGGCCGCCCGCGAACTCACCCGTGCTCACTGTGACCACTACGATTCTCTTCAAATCGATGAATATGAGCGTGCCCATGAAGATGAATCTCTATACTACTCCATTCATGACCCAACCTTCATCTCTCCCTCCCCCCCCTACGACGATTACCCCCCTTCGTACCACACACTTTCACTTCACTCCCTCTCACGTGATCCTTCCCCTCTCCACTTCCTTACACATGCCGAGCTCTGGCATCCTTATGAGGAATGGTCCCCCGAAATCTCTTTCTTTGATTCTGAAATCCTTGAACGCGAGATTGCCTTTGAGCGTGAATCCCTCCTCCTCCACCTCCCTTATGAGGGATACGAATCCTACCTCCATGACCTCTTCCTTGATTATGAACTTGATTGCCTCTTCCTCGCTGCGCGAAACTCCTTCCCCCTCCCCGCGGATCAATATCAGTGGCGCCCGCCGCTCATTCCGCCGTCGCCACTCCGACCGCCCTTGCCGCCGCCGGCCACACCACCGCCATCTCCCCCCTCCTCGCCAGCACCCCTCCGCCCGCCACCCATGCCCCCACCGCCCCCGCCACCGAACCCGCCACCACCCTCTCCACCACCTTCGCCTACACCCCCTCGACCACCCACTTCGCCACCACCGCCCCCACCACCGCTAGGACCGCCCCCACTGAGCACCCCCCCCATTCACCCCGCTCCCGGATGTTTCTGGGACCCCCCCACTGGCTCTCGCACGCGGCGGCCCCCAACCCATCTCACTGACCTTCACCCCACCCCAACACGTACTCGCCCACCACCTGCTACGGCCGCCCGCACCTCTCCCGCTGCGACCACCCACACCTCTCCCCGCGCCGCTGCAACCTCACCCCTCGAAGCGTTACGTCATGATTACCCAAAATCCATCCGCACCCAACCATCCCCAGACTGGCTTGCGATCTCGGCATCCCTCCCGCCACGGCCTCCATCTTTGAGTGCCCGGACTGACCTCGATGCGAACCTCAGCATCCTGCGCCCGCAACTCTTGTGCGGCCCACGCCTCTGGACCAAAAAATCCTTCTCTTCCTTCCCGCCCGCCTGGGCCTCGGCTGATCACCTGTCGTGGCTACGGATGCCCATCATCCTGGCCGCAATCGGCCACCCCTCGGGCGATTTCATCATCAAATCCCTGTCGAATACCCGCCTCTTGGCCCGCCCAATCTCGGAGGGTGGCATCGGGTGCATTCCCTCATACTCCATCTCCCTCGACCCCACGATCTCCCCCACCTCTTTCCTATCGACTCCCACATCATCCCCCCTCCCCCTTGGATTCCTCATCCACGCCATGCGTCTCTCTCTTGCTGACTTCAACCTCGATCTCCCAAACCTCCTCTCCCACTTCGATGGCCACCTCCATCTCCCCCCCTTACTCCAAGACGCCCTTGCGGGCAGAGCCACGGGTCAGATCAACTGTGCATCATATTGCCGAGTTGAATCCCTCGTTGCTGACATCATGATTGCCTGGATTGATCGCCCCTCTCGGCAACGGTCCTGCGCCCTTCCCGATTACATTCCCCCTGCGGCCGAACCTTCCGATTTGATTAACAGTCGAGCCACTCGCAACCGAATCTTTTCGGAAGCATCCCTTCCTCTCCCCCCGAGCCTCCCCTACCCGACCCGCAACTCCGGCACTGCGCGCCCGATCACGATGCCCCAACTGCGAAGCCTCTTCACTACCGGAGGCCGTTGCACGTCGTACGGCTCAACCCCTCCACTGCCCTCTCTCGATCCCACCTGCTCCATTTGCCTCGATATCGACACTGAGCCGGGAGGCCCCTGCAAACTTTCATGGGACGATTGTCGTCACCCTATCGGAAAGCAGGCTAAGACCCAGTGGCTTTTCCTCCCCTGTGGCCATCGACTACACCACGCCTGCCTCGCCCAAGCCTCCTGCTCACACCCGGCCGACGGACCAATCTCCCATGCTGCCCTCGCTTGCCCCGTGTGCCCCTCCTCCGCTGACGGATCTCCCCCTTTCATCGCTGGGACCCACCCGGGGCTGACCACCCTTATCCTTAACCTTCCCCACCGACCCGGCAATCTTCCACTCTCCTTCACATTCACATCTCCTACCCACAAGCCCTCCCCCATACTCCCCCCCATCCCACCCACGCCTTGCCCTCCGAGACACAATCCCCACTGTCCTTTCGCCGGCAAAGTCCCATGCTCAGTACGACTCCCAACAGCCAGAGATTCACTCAATCACATCAGAGCCCATCACCGAGACCAGGCTCTCCTGTGCCCTCCCTCGGGTCCACCTGATCTCACCTCCAGCGGCCTCTCCGTCTGTACTGATTGTACCGACGTATTCCTCTCCTCATCCTTTGATGCCCATGCCGCGACCTGCCAATTTCGACTCCGCCGCCTTGCCCTTATAGCTGGGCCCGCAGTGCCACTTGCGCCATTACCGTCTTCCCTCGCCACAGCAGCCGCCAACATGTGGCCAATAAGCTCTCCCACCGCTATCTCCTCTACCACCTCACTTCCTTCCTTCACCCAACACCTCCTTTCCTCTACCACCCCCCAACCTTCCTCTATCTACTCCCCTTTTCCCTCGGGCCTTGCCCTCCCCCCAATCCGACCCTCATCTCTGGATGCGTTCGTCGCGGCGAGCGCGGCGAACGAGAACGAGGACAATGAGGAGAAGGAGGCAGCGCTCAAGACGAGATCCAAGGCATCGTCGCGGCGGGAGATGCACGAGCAGTCCTCCCTCCAAGAGCAGATCGTCGAACGTATGAAAAAACAAGCGGATACAGCAGACCGCCAGGGGGCCGAGGCGCGCCGCCAGGCGTCATTTGAGGTAGGCAACGCCAAGCAGGCTTTGCTGGAGAAGGCAGCCAACAGCCAGGCGGCGGCCGAGTCCTTTCGGCGACACCAGCTTCGGGAAGAGCGCAATCTCGAAGCGAGGGCCGCAGTCGCTGTGCCGCCGCCGCCAGAGCGTGACGGAGATGACGACGACGGCAACTCCGGAGAGAGAGCCGACGGCAACAGCGGCAACAGAGAGGATGGCAACTCAACATACCCCCCTGATGATGAACTGACCCCCTCTGAGTCAGACAGCCATGATTCTACACGTGACTCAGGAGCAGGTGGTCGTGACGGTGGCAACGACGACGGCGGAGGCGGAAAAGGCGGAGGAGGAGGAGGCGACGGAGGAGGAGGCGACGGAGGAGGTGGCGGAGGAGGTGGCG
>ENA-UOXP01000137-UOXP01000137.1-mixed-culture-metagenome-genome-assembly--contig:-NODE-137-length-51813-cov-33.209881_pt1 | contig 51813 bp, 19 predicted proteins | sample MGYA00238161_ERZ761639 | MGnify/ENA primary metagenome ERZ761639 (study PRJEB28913, sample SAMN08776760) | mixed culture metagenome | isolation source: Freshwater growth medium | place: USA...
GTGGTGGAGTGAGCGTGGGGGGACCGCGAAGAAACTGAACTGAACTGAACTGAAGTGGGATTTAGCGCTCAACACGACGCTCAAGCCGCCGCGAAGCGCAAATGGCTTGGTGGATCACGCTGATGTTGGCCTGGACCGTCTGTGCCTTCACCGCGTACCAGCCGACGCCACACATCCTGTCTGACACGCCCAGTTGGCAGCGCCTGCGACCTGTGCTCCAGGACTTCTTCGCCAGCGACATGGATTTGCCCGCTTCCCGCAACAAATCGGCAGCGCCAGTGTGCTCTGGTCGAGGCCAGCCGTCGGCCGAGGTGGGCGGCTGGTGCTCGTGCGACAATGGATACACGGGCGCCAAATGCGAGTACGCAGGCCCCGCATGGACCATTGGCCCGCAGCCCGGGCTCGTGCCAAAGAGCCGCGCGCATCACAGCCTGACGGCAGTCGCTGACGGGCGGCTCTATCTCTTCGGAGGAGCGACTTCCGTGAGTGGCAAGGCGCACCGTATGAACGACCTGCACTACTACTCGCCAGCGACGCGCCGCTGGACCACGCCCTACGCCGTTGGCCACTGGCCGTCCCACCGCAGCGGCCATACTGGCACCTTCATCGCTGGCGGGAGCGGCGGCCCGCGGCTCGTCGTCTTTGGCGGTGTCGACGGCGACGGCGCGTACTCGTCTACAATCGACGTGTATGCGCTCGATGAGCAGCGTTGGAGCCGCCCGAATGTCCAGCAGTCGCCGCCTGCGCGCGCACGCCACGCAGCCGTCGCCCTCGGCGGGCTCGGCAGCGGCCGTCTGTGGGTCTTTGGCGGTGGCGGCGTCGTGCGGCGGTCGGCGGGGCCGGCGGCGACGCTCTTCGACGATGTGCACGTGCTCGAGCTGGACAGCGTGCCGCCGCGCTGGCACGCGCCCCGTGTGGATGGCGTACGCCCTGCCGCCCGCTGCGGCCACACCGCCACGCTCCTCGCGGACGGACGCACCATCCTCGTGTTCGGGGGCCAAGCGTCAGGCAACGCGCCCGCACCGCAGCTCTCCCTCTCGAGCGCCTCGAACGCGACTCTCGAGGGCGTGAGCCTTGCGACGGCGACGGCCGCGGCCAAGGATGTGGCCGCCGCCGCCGCATCCGCGGCCCTCCTTCCTCCGGGTGCGTGGCCAATTGCCACGTGGCTGAACGACGTGTGGCTGTATGAGATCGGCTCCGACGATGAGGGCGGCTCCAAGGTCGCAAAGGGCTCAGTCGCGCGCTGGCGCGCCGTGCCTGCGAGCGGCGAGATGCCGGCCGGCCGCTCGCTGCATGCGGCCGCCCGCCATGGCTCGTGGCTCGTGATCACCGGTGGCACAGGCTGCGAGCGGCATGAGCCGATGCTCACCATTCACCTGCTGCACTTGGGTAGCTGGGAGTGGCGACGGCTGCAGCCGAGGGGGGTGGCGCCCGCGCCGCGCTTCGGCCTCACGCTCAGCGTGACGCCCGGCGCCCTCGTGCTTTGGGGTGGCCTCTCGTACGGCGACCAAGCCTGGCTCGCCCATGCGCGCCGGCGCCGCCTGCCCCTCACGGCCGAGCTCTCCGATGGTCTTGCGGAGCTGCTGCTGCCTTCACAGTGCCCTGTGTGCGCCGAGGGGTCCACGTGCGCACTCGGGCAGTGCCTGTGTGCGCCCGACACGGCGGGTATCGCGTGCGAGCTCCAGTGCGAGGCGGGCTGGGGCGGCTACCTTTGCTCGGAACCCTTGTGCCCCTGCGGCCCTCACGGCGCGTGCGAGACCCCCGGTGTGTGCGCGTGTGAAGAGGGGTGGAGCGGCGCGGGCTGCGAGCAGCCGGTGTGCGCGCAGGGGTGCGAGCACGGCCACTGCACGGCGCCCGGTTCGTGCGCGTGCGTGCCCGGCTGGAGTGGCTCTGCGTGCTCGGTACCCCGGTGCCCCGCCGGCTGTGTGCACGGCACGTGCACAGGCGCCGGCGGCTGCGCGTGTGAGGCTGGCTGGAGTGGCGCCGCATGCTCGGAGCCACTCTGTTTGGCAAACTGCTCGGGGCACGGCGCGTGCGTGGCGCCGGGCACGTGTGGCTGCGCGGCCGGCTGGCACGGCGAGGCGTGTGCAGATCGGCTGTGCCCTGACGCGTGCTCGCGCCATGGCCGGTGCGAGAGCGATGGGTGCGTGTGCGAGGCCGGCTGGGGTGGTCACGACTGTTCCGAGCCGCTGTGTGCTAGCAGTTGCTCCCTGCACGGCGCCTGCGTGGCGCCGGGCACGTGCGACTGCGCGCCCGGCTGGTCCGGTGGCGCGTGTGAGACACCCTTGTGTGCAGCCAACTGCTCGGGACGTGGCTCCTGCCTCAGCCCCGGCCGATGCTCGTGCGAGGCGGGCTGGGGGGAATTCGACTGCTCGGAGCCCGCGTGTGAGGCGAGCTGCCACGAGCATGGCGAGTGCGTGTCCCCCGGCGTGTGCGCCTGCGTCCCCGGCTACGTGGGCGACTCGTGCGCCGAGTTGAGCGCCGAGTTGCAGCGTGCTCTGCGGCCGGCGGCCGGGGCAGACGCGCACGCCACCGGCCTCACGGCAAGCACCTCGCCCCCCCCTCTGGTACCCCCTCTGGTATCATGCCTGTCCAAGTGCAGTGCACACGGCAGCTGCGAGGCAGACGGCACGTGCCGGTGCCGCGCGGGATGGCGCGGGCTCGACTGTTCGCTACCCTCGTGCGCCTCTCAGCATCAGTGTCACGAAGGCGAGGGGCAAGGCGCCTGTGTCGCCCCCGACGTGTGCGAGTGCAATGTGGGCTGGGAGGGAGCGGACTGCGGCTCGTTCGCATGCCCGCACGGCTGCGCGTCGCGTGGCGAGTGCATCGCACCCAACACGTGCAGCTGCTCCGCGGGCTTCTCTGGCGTGGACTGCAGCCGCGCCGAGTGCGCCTCCGGCTGTGGGGACGCGCGCGGCACTTGCGTTGCGCCCGACGAGTGTGAATGCGTCCCCGGATGGACGGGCGAGAGTTGCACTGAGCCCGACTGCGGCGAGAGCGTGTGCGGCGAGGCCGAGGGGCGGGGGGAGTGCACTGCGCCCGGCGTGTGCAGCTGCACGGCTGGCTGGGGCGGCGTGGACTGCGGAGCGCCCGCGTGCGCCGACGAGTGCGGCGGGCGGGGCGTGTGCGTCGCACCCGGCCAGTGCTCATGCTTCGACGGGTGGGGCGGCGCGTCGTGCGGCGTCGCGCAGTGCGCGTCCGAGTGCTCGGGTCGTGGCAACTGCACGGCGCCGGGCGAGTGCTCGTGCGCGGACGGATGGGGCGGTCACGACTGCTCCGAGCCGCAGTGCGAGGGCGGGTGCGCGGGCCACGGCGCGTGCGTGGCGCCGGGCCAGTGCAAGTGCTTCGATGGCTGGAATGGCACCAGCTGCGCTGTGCCAGAGGCTCACACGCACCCCTTCGATCTCGTCTGCGGCGCGGGACTCTGGTGCCACGGCCACGGCCGCTGCTCGGAGACGGGCTGCTCGTGCTTCGACGGCTGGAGCGGCGCGCAGTGCGAGGCGCCTCTCTGCCCGGCCAACTGCTCGAGCCACGGCCGGTGCGCGAGCCCCGGAGAGTGCGAGTGCCGCGAGGGGTGGACTGGCGCCGCATGCGAGCAGCCTACTTGCTTTGCGAACGCACCGATGCCCGAAGGGACCGCCGTCGCGGGCTGCGTGCATGGACGGTGCATCCAGGTGCCGAATGGCATGACGACGCTCGCGAGCAGCGGCGCCAGCGGCAGCTCGAGCGCTGCCGTGAGCGTCACGGTGAGCTCTGTGATGGGTGACGTGCATGCATGTGAGTGTTTTGACGGTTGGAAGGGGCTGCGGTGCACTGAGCCGGTCTGCGCGGACGACGACTGTGGCGCGCTGGTGCGTCGCGGCGAGTGCGTGGCGCCGGGGAGCTGCCGCTGCCTGCAGGGGTGGCGCGGCGTCTCGTGCAGCGAGCCGAGCTGCCCGCTCGAGTGCTCTGGGCGCGGCAAGTGCGTCGCGACCGACGGTGGCGGCGCGCCCGCGCCCATCTGCCTGTGCGACTCTGGCTGGGGCGGCGACGGGTGCGAGGAGCCTCTCTGTACTAACGGCTGCTCCTCGCATGGCGTGTGCGTCAGCGTGGGGCGCTGCGCGTGCTCCGTGGGCTGGACGGGGCACGACTGTTCCAAGCTCGACTGCAGCGGAGGCTGCGTTCACGGCCGATGTGTCGCGGCGGCCGCCGCGATCAGCGATGGCGAGCCGCTTGGCACGTGCGAGTGCCACGTAGGCTGGGGCGGCGCCGCGTGCGACGAGCCCGCCTGCCCGGGTAGCTGCTCGGGTCGCGGCGAGTGCATCGCTCCTGGCCAGTGCGCGTGCCTCGATGGCTGGGGCGGCGTCACGTGCGAGGTCTGCGCTGGCGACGGACCGCTGTGCTCGGCGATCACGCCGTGGCGCGCGCTGCCGCCTCAAGCCACCAATGCGTCTGCGATGGTGCTCGACGCAGCGCGCGGCGTGGCATTCGTGGCCACATGGACATCGCCCACCACCATCCTGACGGTGCGCGCGTCTGACCAGGCGGCACTGCATACCCTCACACTACCAGAGGGCGATGAGCGCGTGCGTGTGCTGCTGCTCGATGCGGTGCGCAATCGGCTGTACGCCGCCACGTTCGCATCGCCCTCTCGCCTCATCGAGCTCAGCATCGACGGGGAGGGCGCGCTCAGCCGCCGCCGGGCGGTGGCATTGCCCGAGGACGCGTCAGTCGCGTGCGGCATCCTCGATGAGGACGGCGCGCATGCGTTCCTGGCCACCTTCACGACGCCCGCCGTACTCGTGCGTGTCGCTCTCGGGGTCGATGGGCGCGAGCCGCGCGTAGCCGGTCGCCTCTTCCTCAACCGAGCGATGCACGAGGTCGCTCCGTACGTGGCGCTTCGTGATGGCGATCTCGGCGTCTTCTCGACGCACACGCGCAACGGCACCTCCCTCATCCGCATCCACCTGCCCTCATTCGCAAAGCTGCCGTCCATCCAGCTTCCGCACGTGTCGCGCGTCTCCGCGGGCACCATCGAGGTGGCGAATGGAGTCGACGGCGGCGGGTACGCTCTCCTGGGCACATGGACGGTACCCGCTGAGCTCCACCGCGTCTGGCTTCGTCTCATACCGCCGAGTGGAGAGACGGTGCTGCCGCCGCCGCAGCTGTTGCGACTGCCGCGCGAGCACGGGGAGGTACACGCGCTCGTCGCAGTGCCCGGGCTGCTCGCTGCCTCTCTCTCGGCCTCGCCGGGCCGTCTGATGCTCGCCTCGCTCCCCAGCTTCAGCTTGCTCCAGCGCACGATCCGAACGCCGAATGGGCGTGTGGCGCGCCTCGCGGCTGGCGCATCAGAACGCTCGCTGCTTCTCGCCACTGATGCGGCCGAGGGCACCGGGGCGGGCGCAGGTCTCAGTGTGCTCACGTTGGAGCCCAACTGCGATGGCGGCGGCTGCATCTGCGCCAACGGCATCGGCTCCGGTGCAGCCACAGCAGTCGGCGCGGCCGCCGCGCGCACAGCCAGTCGTCACTGCACGCGCGCCGTTGCCGACGTGTCTCTCGATGGTCGACGGATCGCGTTGCCCCTCGAGGCCTCCGCCGGCGTTCCGAGTGCGCTCGCCGCGGATGTGGTAGGCGGCTGGGTGTTCGCGGCCACGTGGGGGCGTGGCGCCGAGCCCGCCGCGGTGCTCAGTCTCGAGCCGCGCTCGATGCGGCGCGTAGGCGCGCCGCTGATGCTACGCGCCGGCTTTGGGCCTGTGTTAGCGTCAGAGAGTGCCGTGCGCTCGTTGCACGTGGTGCCGCAGTCGCGGCTGCTCCTTGCCGTCTGCGCGGGCGCGGCCAACACCGTTGTGAGCACAGGCACCATCATTCAGATGCGCATCGGCGATGATGGCACGCTTCATCGGCTCGCGTCCCTCGGAAACCCACAGGTGTCCGATCGGATCTCGGTTGCGGTGCTCGACATTGCGACGCGCCCGACGGGAGCGACCATGTACGCTCTGCTCGCTTCGCTCCCGCCCGCGCTCCTCGCAGTCGATGCGCTCGAAATGAAAGTGGTGCATCGTTGGGAGCTCGCCTATGCGGCTCGGCACGTCGCGTGCGGCCTCGCGCTGCCCAATGGAGACCTCCTCTTCGCCAGCTTGGGCGGCGGCGCGGTCGAGTCGCAGGAGCGCTCGTACGGATTCGCCACCACGCTCCTCCGCTACCGGCCGATGGCCGACGGCCAGCTGCACACGCTCGATGCCGTCCCCGTCGCGGACGCCGAGCTCACATGCGCGGTGCTCGATCCCTTGGGCGACGTGGCCTACTTTGCCTCGGCGGGCACGAGTGGAGGCGCGCCCTCGCGACTGTACAAGGTCGATGTGGCGCGCTGGTCGGCGGCCACCTCAGTCCTCGGCTCGCTGGCGCTTGGGACTGAGGACGGACCAGTGACCACGTGCTCGCTCGACACGACGCGATCGATCGTCTACCTCGGCCTCGGCGGCGCCTCGGGGCGTATTGTGGCCGTCAACGTCGCCACCAGCACGATGACGCGCCTCGCCGGATTCGTGCGCGCTCCTGGCCATCTGCTCGCGGCGACGCCACTGCCCAGTGGCGGCGCGCCACTCTTCGCCACGAGCCGCCTCGCGCCTCCGCCGTTGCCTGAGGGCGTCTTTGCGCCGCTCCCGACTCTGCCCGAGCAGGCGGAGGCGCTCGCCATCGTGCGCGTGCGCGATGGCGGCGGGTGCGGCGCGGCCACGCCAGGCCAGTTGTGCTCGGGCCGCGGCGTCTGCGACGACGGCCGCTGCGAGTGCTTTGAAGGCTACGCGGGCGCGCGGTGTGAGCGAGGCCCAGCGTGCCCGCGGGATTGCTCCTCTCATGGGCTGTGCACCGCGCCCGGCGTGTGCAGCTGCACGGCTGGCTGGGGCGGCGTGGACTGCGGAGCGCCCGCGTGCGCCGACGAGTGCGGCGGGCGGGGCGTGTGCGTCGCACCCGGCCAGTGCTCATGCTTCGACGGGTGGGGCGGCGCGTCGTGCGGCGTCGCGCAGTGCGCGTCCGAGTGCTCGGGTCGTGGCAACTGCACGGCGCCGGGCGAGTGCTCGTGCGCGGACGGATGGGGCGGTCACGACTGCTCCGAGCCGCAGTGCGAGGGCGGGTGCGCGGGCCACGGCGCGTGCGTGGCGCCGGGCCAGTGCAAGTGCTTCGACGGCTGGAGCGGCGCGCAGTGCGAGGCGCCTCTCTGCCCGGCCAACTGCTCGAGCCACGGCCGGTGCGCGAGCCCCGGAGAGTGCCGGTGCGAGGCTGGATGGGAGGGTGCCGCCTGTGAGCAGCCCACCTGCCATCCGGTCTGCGAACACGGCACGTGCACTCGACACGGCGAGCGCGCCAGCTGCGCGTGCTTCGAGGGCTGGCAAGGCGTCCGCTGCGACGAGCGTCACTGCCCAGCGAGCTGTCAAGCGCATGGAGTGTGCACGGAGCGAGGGTGTGTTTGCTCGAGCCCGTACATGAACGGGGACGACTGCTCGCAGCCCTACTGCGGAGCAGACGCATGCAGCGGACATGGCCGATGCGCGCTCGCTACGATGCCTGCCGCGCTACCAGCGAGCGCCATGGGCAACACCACCAGCCGCCACCGCCTTGCTGCCGCGCCAGCAGTGTGCCTTTGTGCTAACGGCTGGTCCGGTCCAAAGTGCGAGCAGCCCGTGTGCGCTGGCGCCGCGGGCTGCGGCTCTCACGGCCGTTGCGTCAGCCCCTCCAAGTGTGCGTGTGAGCTTGGATGGAGTGGTGCCCGCTGCGAGCTGCCGGCGTGCCCTGCCGACTGCTCGGGGCACGGCGCGTGCCAAGGCGCGCGCTCCCAGCGTGCGTGCGTGTGCGATGCTGGCTGGAGCGGTGCCGACTGCGCCATCCCCGTCTGCCCAATGGTGGCGGCGCCTCAGGCTGCGCCGCCGGCCACGCGCCACACCGTCGGCAGCGCAAAGGACCTTCGACCTCGGTTCGATGCCCACACGGGCACCCATGGCTACGGCTTTGCTGATGGTGTGGCCCATTACGGCGAGACGACGCCCGCGCTGACGGCGCAGCCGGCGACCACGGCCAAGCCGCTCGCTTTCTTGCAGATGGCGCTGCTGCCGTCGCCGCCCGTGCAGCTGCAGACCGTTGAGCAGCCTCAGCTGGCGCCCCCGCTTGCATGCGCGGGCCATGGCGCCTGCACAGCGCCAGGCGTGTGCGAGTGCCATTCGGGGTGGTCTGGTGCTGACTGTACCGTCGGCTGCCCCTCCTGTGTCCACGGCCGGTGCATCGACGGCGCGTGCCGCTGCCTTCCCGGATGGTCCGGCTCGACTTGCGCGATGCGCGCCTGCCCCGCCAATTGCTCTTTCCCACACGGCGTATGCGACCCCGACGAAGCGAGCTGCCGCTGCGAGCCCATGTATTATGGCGACGACTGCTCGGCAGGCGACGGGCTCGCGGCGCGAACGTGCGACGTGGCTGGCCGGTGTGACCCGCGCACGTTCGAGTGCTACGCGGGCTTCGGGGGCGCTGACTGCGAGCGAGCGCGCTGCCTACACGACTGCTCGGGCCGCGGCAACTGCACAGCGCCGGGCGAGTGCGCGTGCTCACCGGGCTATGAAGGCCTCGCGTGTGAAAGGCCATCCTGCCCGGCCGCGTGCTCTGCGCACGGCGTGTGTACCGCTCCGGGGTCGTGCGAATGCCTCGAGGGTTGGCGTGGTGAGGACTGCAGCGTACCCATCTGCAAGGGTAACTGCTCGCAGCGCGGCCGGTGCGTAGGGCCCAACGCGTGCCTGTGCGAAAAGGGCTGGGCCGGCGCCGACTGCTCGCACTTGGCCGGCGGCATCACGCTGAGCGACCTACCGTGCCCTTCGCACTGCCGCGCACACGGCCAGTGCATCAACGGCACGTGTTCCTGCGATGTGGGATACGCAGGTCTCACCTGCAAGCCACAGTGCGATCGTGGATGCTCTGGCCACGGACGGTGCGCAGCGCCCGGCGTGTGTGCATGCTCGGGTGGCTGGGTGGGCGCGGGCTGCTCTCAGCCGCACTGCCCATCGGACTGCTCGGGCCGCGGCCGTTGCGCCGCCCCGGGCACGTGTGTGTGCCAGCCGGGCTGGGGCGGCTTCGACTGCAGCCAGCCGAGCTGCCCGAAGGAGTGCTCCGCCCATGGCACGTGTGTGGCGCCGCCGCCCAATGCGACGCGCCGGCACGCGATTGCACGCTGCAGCTGCGACGCGGGCTGGGGCGGCTCTGCTTGCGATCGGCCACTCTGCACCAGCGGATGCTCCGCCGAGCATGGGAACTGCACGGCACCCGGCACGTGTAGCTGTGCTTCAGGCTGGGGAGGCCACGACTGCTCGATGCCGCAGTGCAAGGGTGGCTGTGCGGCCCACGGCGTGTGTGTCGCCCCCGATGAGTGCAGCTGCTTTGATGGCTGGATCGGCGCGAACTGCTCCACGCCGCTCTGCGCGCTCAATTGCTCAGGCCGAGGCAGCTGCGCTTCTACTGGCGCTGCGGCGGGCACATGCTCGTGCGACGCCGGCTACGACGGGCTCGGGTGCGAGCGGCCGCTCTGCGCTGGCGGTTGCTCTCGTGGGCTTTGCACGGCTCCTGGCGTGTGCGAGTGCTTCGCTGGATGGACTGGGCCGCATTGCGATGAGGCCGTGTGCCCGCGCAACTGCTCCTCCCGCGGCACATGCGTGGCGCCTGGGCACTGCGTCTGCCATGACGGTGCTCATCTGCTGCTGCCTCCCGCACCGCCGATGGTCGCGCCGCCGCCCGTGCTTCGGTCGAGCACAGCAGCTGCCAAGGGCACAGGCCATTCACAGGGTATGCTCAGCCCTCTGCTCGACAGCTTCGGTGTCCTGAACGCCTTCCTCTCGTCTCCGTGGTCGTCTCCGAAGCCTGCGAATGACGTGGCGCACCGCACGCTCACGACGCCGCGCTGGTCGGGCGCCGCATGCGAGCTCGAGCGCTGTCCTGGCGAGCCTGACGAGTGCTCGGGCCGCGGGGTTTGCATCCAAGGCCAGTGTGAGTGCGACTCAGGCTGGGGCGGCACCGACTGCGGCCATCGGTACTGCCTCGATGAGTGCAACGCGCCGCAGGGTGTGTGCCTGCCCGGCGGCCAGTGCGCCTGCTCCGCTGGCTGGACTGGCCCGTCGTGCGGCACGCCCGTGTGCGCGCTCAACTGCTCGAGCAACGGCGTGTGCACCTCTCCGTACACGTGCGAGTGTGACCTTGGCTGGCATGGCGACTCATGCAACCGCTCGGACTGTTCCGGCGTGAACGGGTGCTCGGGCAAGGGCGAGTGCGTCGCGCCCAACCGTTGCGCGTGCGCGGCAGGTTGGGGCGGCCCCGACTGCAACGACGTGGTCTGCACAGCCTCGTGCAACTGCCCAGACCCGTCGAACGAGGGCACTTGCCACGGCAGCTGCATGCTCGGAGGGATCTGCATTTGCTCGCTCGGCTGGACTGGTCCGCATTGCTCAACGCGCTTGTGCGCGCACAACTGCTCCGGACGTGGCGACTGCCACAATGGCGAGTGCTTGTGCCCTGCCGGCTGGAGCGGCGCCGATTGCTCGGTGGGGGTGGGCTGCCTTCACAACTGCTCGGGCCATGGCTTGTGCGATGGCGATCGGCGTACATGCACGTGCGCCGCGGGGTACTCGGGTGGTGCGTGCGAGGTTCCCCACTGCATCGACTGCGGGGGGCACGGCCGGTGCCTCGTTCCCGACGTGTGCAGCTGCGACGAGGGCTACGGCGGCTCTACGTGTCGCGAGCCACGCTGCCTGCACAACTGCTCCGGTGCGAGCGGCCATGGCACGTGTGCGGGCCCCAACCGGTGCAGATGCGCTGCGGGCTGGTCGGGCGCCGATTGCTCCGAGGCCATCTGCGACGAGCCTTGTGGCGCTCACGGCAAGTGCATCGGCGCCAACCGATGCGCGTGCGATGCGGGCTGGAAGGGGGCGCGTTGCGACGTGCCCGAGTGCTCGGCTGGCTGCGGCGGCCGCGGCACGTGCATTGCGCCAAGCGTGTGCCAATGCCGAGCCCCGTGGGGCGGCTTTGACTGCAGCGGCAAGCGCTGTTCGGCTGCCCGCGTCAGCCTCTTCGCGGGGAATACCTCCGCTGGCGCGCTAGGCGCCATCAGCGCGCCGCCCGTGGCCCAGGAGTCGCACTCGACGTGCTTACCTTCGGAGCCTGGCGACCATGGGCTGCCCGTCTCGTGCGAATGCCACCAGGGCTGGGGCGGCGCCGACTGCTGTGAACCGCAGTGCCCCAACGGCTGCGACGCGCTCCACGGCCGATGCGTTGCGCCGGCTCACTGCGCGTGCTCCGAGGGCTGGACGGGAATCGACTGCTCGATGACCACTTACTGCGAGGTGGTCCTCGAGGGCTGCCTCGGGCACGGTACGGGTGTCGGCTCGGCGTGCTCGTGCGAGCGAGGCTGGGCGGGCGAGAAATGTGGCCTCAAGGTCTGTCCGACGAGTGCGGATGGCAGCCTGTGCGGCGGCGCATCTCGCGGCACGTGCGCCGCCGATGGCCAGTGCGAGTGCGCCGCCAGCTTGACAGGCATCGCGTGCGAGGAGGACGCTTGCCCGAATGAATGCTCAGGCCACGGCGCGTGCGTCGCCGGCCGATGCGACTGCTCGGTCGGCTTTGTGGGGCGTGACTGCTCGCGACGCGGCTGCCTCAACGACTGCTCTGGCCACGGCGTCTGCGACAACGCCACCCTCTCGTGCGCGTGCTCGCCACCGTTCACGGGCGCCGATTGCTCCTTGCGTCTCTGCCCGGCCAACTGCTCGAGCCACGGCCGGTGCGACGCGGCCTCTGGACGCTGCGCGTGCGCCAGCGGCTGGGCGGGCGAGGCCTGCGAGCGGCCTGCGGCATGCCCGACGACACTGCTCCCGACGCGCGGCGGCTGCGTGCTGCGCCCGAATGCATCGGCCGACGACGGCGCGGCCTTCTCTGTGGAATGTAGCGCAGGCTGGAGCGGGCGCGATTGCAGCGAGCCGCGCTGCCCAGGAGGCGGCGACTGCAACGGCAAGGGCTACTGTCGCGTCGACTCGCTTCACGGCGGTGTGTGCGCGTGCTATGACGGCTACGGCGGCCTTGACTGCTCAGAGCGCACGTGCGCTTCGGACTGCGGCGCCGCTGCGGCGCTCGTCGCAGGCGAGGTCGCACCTCGCGGTATGTGCCACGATGGCGAGTGCCTCTGCCGTGCCGGCTGGTTCGGGCCGGCGTGCGAGCGGCGGCGCTGTCCTCTTGGCTGCGGCGGGCACGGAATGTGCGACACGGCCACGGGCCACTGTCGGTGTGACGAGGGTTGGAGTGGCGCGCAGTGCACAGAAGCCGCCTGCCCAGCCAAGTGTGTGCACGGCGCGTGCCGCGCTCGCCTCGATGGCGGCGGCATGGTGTGCCGCTGCAAGGCTGGTTGGGGCGGCGTCGCGTGTGACGAGCGCCGCTGCCCCCGTGGCTGCGAGACGCACGGCGTCTGCGCTCGCAACGGCACGTGCTTTTGCGAGCCCGGCTACCACGGCCCGTCTTGCGAGCTTCGCACTTGCTTCGGCGCGGGCGCCACGTCCGTGGGATGCGGTGAGCATGGTGAGTGTGTCGAGGGGCTGTGCGCATGCAAGCATGGCTGGAGTGGAGAGCGCTGCCAAATGCGGCGCTGCCCAAGTGACTGCTCGGCGCGCGGCGTGTGCAATCTGGCGACCGGCGAGTGTGCGTGCGCCGCTGAGTGGAGCGGAATCGCATGCGACGTCCCTTCTTGTCCTGAGGGCTGCTCTGGTCACGGCCGATGTGACAAGGGCCGGTGCATCTGCGAGCTCGGCTGGGAGGGTCCAAGCTGCGTCGTCAAGTCCTGCCCGAGCAACTGCTCCCAGCACGGCCAGTGCCACGCAGGCGCCTGCACATGCGATGAGGGCTGGGCAGGGGCCGACTGCGCGCTGCCGGCCGACGAGGGATGCGTGGCCGGGTGCAGCGGCGCCGGCATCTGCTACGAGGGCACGTGCCTGTGCATCGGCTCGCGTGGCGGCATCGACTGCTCCCAGTATGCGTGCCCGAACGACTGCTCGCGCAATGGCAAGTGCGCCGTGGGCGTCGATGGCAAGGCCCAGTGCTTGTGTGGTGCGGGCTTCCGCGGCATCGATTGCGCCATCTCCGACCGGTGCCCAGGCCCATGGCGGCTCGATGGCAAGCCGTGCTCGGGCCGTGGCCAGTGCATGGCCGGCATGGGTCCGGGTCGGCACGCGACGTGTGTGTGCGAACCTGGCTTTGGAGGCGCCGACTGCAGCGGCGAGGTGTGCGCTCGCAATTGCTCGGGCCACGGCGTCTGCTCCTCGGGCAGCTGCTGGTGCGACGCCGGCTGGGCTGGCCCCGAGTGCGCGTGGCGCCGCTGCCCTCTCGACTGCGGCGGCCACGGCGTGTGCGATGGTGCCATCGGCGCGTGCACTTGCGAGACGGGTTGGAGCGGCTTCGACTGCTCCACTCCTGATGACGGCAGCCATCACGTCGTTTCGCACTCTTCATGCGCGTCCCACTGCATCGGTCACTGCGAGGCGTGGTGCATCGACGGCGACGAGTGCGTGGCGGCGTGCGTGGACACGTGCGTGCCAGCGTGCTTGCGCGCCGGCGAGCGGATGGGAGCGAAAGAGGGTGCGGACGTTGCGCCAAATTCAGTTGAGTCCTTTGAGACATTCTACGAGGCATGAGGAGGCAAGGACGAATCACGTGAGGAAGAAAGGGCGGTTGATTCTTGAGAATGAGGCGCCGGGCTCTGTGCAACCATGAAATGTTTGGTGGGATGACGTAATTCCTGTCATAGAAGTTCTCTGAACCGAACTAAATGACGAAGAATAAATCATACATTGGCACATCGACATCCACGTAAGAGCGCCAAAGAGGTGACGGATTGCGTTTTTCACACGACACTTACACGACACTTACAGACTTATTCATCGCGACGAAACTTAGTCGTACATACTCAACTGAGGTCGTGAAGCTGGTGAAGCCGTACGAAGTATGTCGTTCGGTACGTACAACGACTAGGTAGCTAACGTACGGTACTTCGGAGAGCCAGTAGATGAACACGGTTGTGTCAGTACTACTCGTGCTCTGTCATCTCTGACGCCTAAGGCTAAGGGCCTAAGGCCTAAGCTAGGCCGTGATTCGGCCGAGCGATGTTTTCCTTCAATTGGTACTTATTGAGAGCCGACACCGCCGCCACTGCTGCCATCGTCGCGTCTGCTTCCTTAAGTCGCCTCTTGGATTATCGGGAACATAGCTCATCCATATCTGGACTTGTGTTGATGATCGATTCAACATTCTGCGAGTGCACCTTCAGGTCTGCTCCGTTACGCCTGCCTTGGTACCCCTTCCGCAAGAGTGTGTGTTCTATGCACCGTCTCGGGCGAGCACGTCGCACACGTTATGCGCAAGGTAGCGCATGACCAGGTGGCCCAGCACGGCGCATGGCCATGTGCATAGCCCTCAGATGCCAGGATCAGTCTCAACGTTGATGATGATGGTGCATCCTCTCTCGCTGTCCGAGTCTGATTCTTCGGGGTGCTTTGGAGGAGGAGCCTCAGCAGGAGCTCGAGTCCTTTCAGCAAGCGCCTTTCCGCCCTTAATCTGCATGCCACCCCCCACAGCGCCCATGGATTTGGGTGGGCTGTTTGGCGATGCCACAGATGGTACTGGAGGGACCTCTGCTGATGACGACGGTGGAGGCGCAGATGCAGTTCCACCCGCGGCACTATCCGTTTGGGACGGAACTTCTTTCATTCCGACCACTGCTGAGGACACCTTCGATAAGCTAAGCTTGCTCATTAAAGCTTCATTTGCAACGATCGTCGATGGCGCCACTGACCGCTCAGAGCGTTGAGACGGACTCGCCGCCCTGTCAGGGCTTGACCGCCTGCTGCTCGGCCTGCCAGGGCTCAATTGTCTGCTGCCCGTCTTCGGCGGGCTACCTTCTCGGCTCGTCGGGCTGGACTTCGGCGATCTACTATCTCGACGAGATGGCTTCGTGACACGAGTCAATGCTGCAAAGGCTCTGAGAGTGGCTTCCTCAGCAACACCTTTGAGAGTGGCTTCCGCAGCAACCACGTGCGATGCAGCCTTCTTCCAACGGCCAGTCGCCTTCGTGCTCTTGGGAGGATGCGCAAGTGGGGAAGGCGGATCCGAAGCAGGAACGAATGAAACGGAAGCAATAGGCTCGACGAGGTAAGACTTGAGAGACTCGGCTGGAACCACGTAGTCGACGAGGCCAAGCCGCCTCAACTCTGACCGATCCCCTTGCACGGGGCTCTTACATGAGGTGGGCATGCGTGCTCGCCTACTCGCATCGCTCAATATCGAGCTGACAACGGTCACCGCTCCAGCCACTGCTGCGTGCGAGCGAGCCGAGGTCATCTTGCGTCCATCGCGAATCAACGATGTCCTTGCGTCCGTAGCTGCGAGCTCTTCCAAGTTCCTTCGCCCTTGTTCAGAGAACGAATGCGCAAACGTCCGCGTGATTCGAGCCCAATAGATCCGCCATTCTCCAAGCGGCATCTCTTTCAAGCTCGGAAAGATGGCTCGCCACGCGTAAGCTTGCGCCAGCTTCAGGTAACGCTTAACCTGATCGCCAGTGATCTCGGCATCGTCAAACCGTGTGCTCAGCATCCATCGGGCCCAATCAAATGTCTCTTGCCAGCTCGGCGCGCTACTGCCATACGGACCTCGCTCGTCGGCCAGCCGTGCTCCCAAGTCGAGTTGAAAGGCCATGTAGTCGTGCCAGCGATTTGTCAGTGCGAAGAGCATTTTGCGAACAGGACCAGGCTGCATGCGAATAGACTGCAGCTCCGCATCAAGAAAGTCACTCGATCGTTTGGCTGACTGAACTCGCGTTTCCTGCGCGAAATCCAAGTTCACGTCCGCCTCCACTATGTAGGTCTTGAGGAAGTGCAGAAATGCAGAGGGCTTTGTATCTTTCAGTGAAAGATTCTTCTTCCTCTTCTGCATCTCCTCTGTGTGCTGTCCCTTCTTAGCCTGTAAGTTGACAAGCTCAGTGAGCTCCGCAGTCCAAGCTTCGGGGTCGACGAGCTGCGCCAGTAACCCAATGAATTCGGAGGCCTCGTAAGTCAATGTTTGCTTTGAAACCTCTTTAATCAGCTTCGCGAACTCCGCCTGGTCGACCTTGCCGTCGGGAGTGCTGTCGTACGCGCCGAGCACCTTCTCCGTCTGGCGCGTTGTGGCGCTGAACCCGTAGAACTTAAGCGCGTTGCGCAACTCTTTGACGCTTAGCGTACCACTGCCGTCTTTGTCGAAGTGCTTGAACACGATGCGGGTTTTTTCATCTTCGTCATTGAATACGAAGTTGGCCTGCAATTGATCTGAGCTGAATGCAGCGAACACAAATTCGACGTCTTCGAGTGAAGCTTCGCTGAATGGCCCTCTGAGTGGCCCTCTGAGTGGCCCTCTGCTCTCCGCGGCCGACGACTCTAGTTTCGAATTGCACGCGTTCTTACGCTTCATGAACGATTCATTCATGTTGCCGCTTCGCTTCTTCAACGAATCGTTCATGTTGCTACCGCCTTCTGCCGGTGCCAGTGCCGAAGCCGGAGCCGGTGCTGGTGCCGGTGCTGGTGATGGTGCATTGGCGGTGGCAGCTGCGGCCGTCGTCTCCTTCTTCTCCGCCTCCTTCTTTTCGTCAACCTTGGTTTCGTTTTCCTTGTTGTGCTTGCGCCACGCATGCCGCCACGCTGCGAGCGCGGGCTGGAGCTCCTCCGCATTGATGGATCCGCTGCTGTCCAAGTCGACTTTGTCAAAGAGCTCGTCGATCTTGTGGGTGCTGTGATTCTCGCAGCCGGGCAGCTTCCGAACGAACTCGCGAAACTCCATCTTTGAGATCTTGCCATCCCCGGATGCGTCCCATGCTAAAAAGGCCTCGTCGCGAGATTCGAGCTTTGAGCTGCTCGTGCGTGAAAAGCCGAGCGCGACGAGCGCCCCGCCGATCTTCGCCTCGAGGTCGTCGATCTCTTTCACGTCCAACTCCTTCTGCATACGCACGAGCTCCATGGCCTCGATTGGCTTCATAAGCTCGTGGAATACTTTGCTGTCGACCGTGCCCTTGAGCACCACCTTCGATTTAGCCTGTTCCTCTCCGCCATCCTTTTTGCTCTTGTCACCCATGGACTTACCATCCTTAGTGCGCTGTTGCGGCATGCCCGGCAATGGCTTGAGAGTCTTCTCGTTGGCCTTGCTCTTGCTATCCTCCTCTTGGTTTTCGACGACATCGACGACGACACGAAAGTGTCGTGCGAAAAGTTCGACGGCTGCTGCAGCATTGCGCTTGGTGAGGAGAAGCATTTCCTTACGTCGGACACGCATCTCATGCTCCATCGTCCTTGCCCGGTCATCCGCTTCCTGCGTTGCCATCGCAGCAATCAACGACGCTCTCGCCTCGTCTGAAGCCTTTTGGACGACAGACACCCGAGCGTCGTCCTCCGCAATCACAAGCTGCTCGATGGCAGCCCGTGCCAGAGCTCGCCTCGCTAGGAGGATTGCACTCTGCAGAGCGTCGCCCAAACCCTGAGCGCGCTTTGACTGAGGTGACAAGTCAGCGAGGCCAATGGCTTGAGCAAGTTCAACATGGCTTGCAAATCTACTCAGAGCCTGCATGGAGCTGATGCCTGCCTTGGCGAGCTCGTGTGCCAGGTCATGCTTCTTGCAACTCGGCAACTGCTCAAGCATGCTGAAGAGTGGCAACTCTAGGTTCTTGAGACGCTCGTGTCGTTCTTGAGCGATGCGCGCCTCCTTCTCCTCGATACCTAGCGCATCTCGAAGCATGCTGCCGACAGGAAGAATCGCGCTGGCCCAATCTTCATTCTGCCGAGAAAGCCACAGAGTCTGAGCACGTCGCCAAGTGGGCAACGGCTCGGGCAGCGGCTTGGCAACAACTCCCGGATCGGTTTCGGGATGCGGCACCACCTGCAATTGCGCCATCGACGTCGCCCTGGCAATCACGGTCGCGGCTGCTCTTGCGACGGCCCCATGCGCAGCAGCGATTCGAGGCTGCGCAAGACGGTCGAGTCTCGTCGCGGGCTCATTGGGTGGTGGCCTGAGTCTTACAGGCGGTGGTGGCCGAGGCTTTCTACTGCTCGGGGTCGAGCCCTTCGAGCGCAGCTGTAGCACTGGCACCTCGGGGTGCACTTTGCAGAAAGATGATGGCTCTTCTGCATTTGCTGCCACAGTAACTGGAAATGGTATGGATTCAGATGACCCATGGGCCGTCTTGTGTGTGGTTTCCACTGACGCAGCCACACGACGAAGCTCCCGCTCGAGCAGACTGTCGGCGCATACGGTTGTTTTTGTAGCTGCTGCGGGCACCAGTACTGTTGGCACTGCTGCCGGAGCCATTCGCCGACGCTCTGGCTCGAGTAGGTTGCCATGGTTCCCAACTAGTGGCGTAGGGGTGGGCTCGGCAGGCGCAGACGCCGCAGCAGCTACGCGACGGCGCTCCCGAACTAAGAAATTTTCTGGCGCGGCGAGTTGCTGGGCGGCATGAGCAGCCCATCGCCGACGCTCACGCTCGAGCAGGTTGCTAGAGTCAGGAACTGGAGACCCGTCCGCATGCGGATCAGGCCAAGCCACGGCGGGCACTGCCTTAGGTCGACCTGGGATGCGATCAGGAGCGACCTTGACGCCATAAACGTGACGAATGTTGGTTGTGCTCCCGATCGAAAACTTGGGCACTTGGGCCTTCTTCTGCCCGTGCATGCCTTCGTTTCGTGGCCCACTGCCAAGCGCGGCTGAACTGTTGGTTGCCACACGCGTTGGGCTGATATTTAGACGAGGAACGACCCGTGATCCAGCCATCGCAACCACAGTGGCCACAGCCCGCTGCAGCGCAGCTTCCGCCTGCTGTTGCCTCAGCGGCGCGGTCGTGATGTATTCCTCAGCTGCCTTTGCCGCTGCCTTTGCCGCTGCCTTTGCCGCTGCCACTCGCTCTCGCTTCTTCTTCAAGGCGGGTTCCATACGTCGAGCTTCCCCTCGTACGAATGTCCTGTACTTGCGTGCTTCCTGTACTTGCTCCTCGTCTGCACAGGGATCGCAACCCCAAAGACGAGCGTAAAAGCCACGCCAAGCGGCTTGCATAGCCGTCGCAGCCTTGTGTCGCTTGTGCGCCAGCGCTTCTGCAAGGGCCTCCTTCACCTGAGTTTTCAAGCTGTCAGGGCTCGCGCAAGTCCGTCGCCCGGAGCGCGGAAGAGGCGCCTTCCTGTGACTGAAACTATTGGCAGATGAATTTGGGTGAGCATTTCGGCTGCTGGCCTTACCACTTGTGCTCTTGAGTGCTCCTGGGCTCTTCATGCAGGCTGCGGTGGCGCCGGCCGGCCTGCACGCAGGCTCGCAGGGCTCGTTGCCAGCAAGCGGCGGTAGCACACAGCACAGCCTCTCTGGATCGTTTTTGGGTCAAGCAGGCGGAAAGATGATGACGTGCGCAATCTATCTGATGATTTTGTTCCCTAAAATAGCCACCCGACCAAGACGCAAGGCGACACACCGCGAAGTCCAGGTGCCCACGATCTTGACTGTGAGCTATCCGTTGAAGAGCCAGTAGTTGACATGCTGTTGTGCTAAGACGTACTGGTTTCACTGTTAGTATGCTCCACTGAGCTGTGCACTGGCGCCACTGCGCACACGCACAAAGACAAGGACCACCATCGAGGTCGCTGTCGTCCAGTCACGGAGCAGAGTCAGGGACTGGCTCTGCCCGGATACTTGCCCGGAAAGGCAACTGGACAACCTCGACCATATGATGATCGGTTACAGACACCCACCACTATTCACACATGAACACGGTTGTGTCAATCCGTCTGTCGGTCTGAGTGTGCTACGCTACCGCTCACGGCGACGGGCCAGCCGTCGGCGTGGCCGTGGAGCGTTCTCACGTTGCTCCCGCTCCGTTGGCGTGCACACGCTCAGAAGCAGGTGATTTTCGAGCACGCCACCTACCTTGGCACGGTTGCGCTCGTCGGGGTCGCCACGCCCTGCCTCGCGTTGCCTCGACATCGCGAGCGTCTCTGAGGCCACCGGGAGCGTGCGCGTACGCATTTCGATCTCGCACTCGCGTACGATGACCTCGCGCCACTGCATCGGATACTCGCTCGCGGAGGACGTCGTCACGAAGGCGATGCCGCCGTATGTCGTGAGCGAGTTAGCATGCACGTGCCCATGTAGCGAGAGGCGCACGTGAGGGTAGCGGCTGAGCAAGTTGAGCACCTGGTTGGCATTCTCGACCATGTCGACGGGCACCTCGAGCCAGCTCACGACGGCGCCACTCGGCTCACGAGGCTGGACGAGTAGCTGGTGCCCCACGAGCAGCACCCGCTCGCCTCCTGCCGCTGAGGCGTCCAGCTCAGCCTGTAGCCAACCCAGCTGAGCAGCGTCGACAAGACCATGGCCGTCCGTGTCGAGGTGGACGGCTGAGGCGGTGTCGAGGAGGAGTATTCGCCATCCGCGATGGCGCAGCGAGCGGTACGCGACGTCAGGGCGTGGCGCGCCGGTCTGGTTGCCGAGCTCGCGCTGCCACGCGCTGAGCCCACCGAGTTTCGGATGAAGGTCGTGGTTGCCTGCCACATGGTGGATAGGCCAACGGCCAAGGATGGCTCGCTCCTCCTCTGCGAGCATGCGCAGCGCGCGCTCGTACTCGTTGGCTGGCGAGTGGAAGTTGTTGCCGCCACAGACTGCATCGCCCGCATGCACTGCGAACGCGCCGCCGCCGGCCGCGAATCGACCGAGCTCCTGCAGCATGGCTGAGTAAATCTGCGGCGAGTGGCGCACCAACAGCCCGTCGCGAATCGGAGAGGCGTCGGAGCGCGAGGTGAAGTCGTTGCGGCCGGCAGCGGCAGGCCACACGTGCGTGTCAGTCACGAGCGCGAATCGGAAGAGTTCGCTGGCGTTCTGCTGACGCTCCTTTCGCCGGGAGAGGACTTCAGCAGGAGATTCAATGAACGGTGGTTCGTTGTCTTTCGATCGGAGCCGTCGGCGCCTCCTCCCCAGTGAAAGTTCGCGTTTGATCGAGTGCTGCTCCGCGTAGAAGACGAGCGAGCCCAGGGCCAGGAGCGCGCAGCCAATGAGTGTGTTCTGCATCCCGCTCATGGCCCGACGGCCTGCGCGCCAGCCTGCTTCACTCCCGTCATCTTCAGTCTCCGCTGCTGCTGGGTGTCGAACTATAAACATTGGCTGTGAAACACACAACCAACATCCCAGCGCAAGATGCCCCACTCTGCCCCCCCATGGTAAGTGTGGGAACCGAACACGTGTAAACCTTTCATGACGTTTTCCGTCCCGTAACTCGTTAGTAACTCGAAACGTCGACTCTAAACCGGTCTCATGAACTCTGAACTGCAATCTGCATTATATATTCTCTGCATCCGCGAACTGCGACGTAAATACCGTACTGGTCCGTCAATCGGCTCACATTCGACATTGACATTCAATCGCTCCGGCCGCCGCTCCTCCTTATCTTGGGGAAGTAAGAGGGAAAGTGTGCTGTTCGCTACCTTAAAACAGCACCTAGAGGTTTACAACGGACCCCCATCCTATTGGGGTATTTCCGCTCTCTAACGAGTGACCCCAGGAGCGCGTGTGTCGCGTTCATACTAAAGTAGTTGCATGGACGGGCCGGTGCATCGATAAGCTGAGTATCCGCCGTGTAGTTGCAGGTTGGACTAAGTCGTCGAACGCCGCCGCCATTGTATGCTTCGCCGGCGGTGCCGCCGCCGATGCCGCCGCCGGTGCCGCCGCCGCCGCCTCCAGGGCTCTGCTGCCGCTGGCCGCGAAGGAGGCCACACTGCCTGTGCAGTCGCATCAAAGATGTTGAGCGCCGTACAACGCCCTGCTGTTTAGAGCGTCAACGCCGCCTGACATTGTGGCGAGAGATCTATCGAGAAGGGCGCGGCTGTCCTCCTGGGCAGGTAGTGCAACCGACGGTGCCGGTGATGTTTTAGCGACTGGTCCCTTGCCTTCCGCCTTGCCTTCCATCGCTCCCCAGAACGCCTGCGCTTTTGCGACTTCTTTGGAATCCTTTGGCGGTGACTGTGCCCTGTCTGCTTTGGGTTCCTTGGGCGGCGACTGTGCCCTGTCTGCTTTGGGTTCTTTGAGCGGCGACTGTGCCCTGCCTGCTTTGGGTTCCTTTGGCGGCGACTGTGCCCTGCCTGCTTTGGAATCCTTTGGCGGCGACTGTGCTGTCATATCTTCGCGCGTCTCGAGCGTTCCTCCCCGCGTCCCCCGCGTCCCCCGCATATCTCGGGACACATGCGACTCTCGCGAAACACGCGACTCGGCGACGTCCTTCTGCGCCGACCGGGGCGACGGCTTGACTGCTCGCGGCTGCGGCTCTTCGGGAGGCGGAGGCGGCGCGCGCGCCTGCCCGGGAGGTCTCGCCATCGCTGGAGATGTAGACGTGGGATCAAGCACATGGCGCTTGAGAGCAGTAGCACCGCCTGACATGGTGGCAAGAGAACTATCGAGAAGGGCTCTATCGACGCGTACATTGCCTTCCCATTTTGCGTCCATGGCTCCCCAGAACATCTGCTTTGAGCGGGCGTTTTCGGGCAGGTTCTCGGGCAGGCGGGCCTTCATTTTGAGCTCTTGCTCTACGGGCTTCCGCACGATGGTGCGTACATCAAAAAACTGCTGCTCCCCCCCCTCCTTCAACCAGGGCATCGGTGGTGGCGACAATGGCATCTTGGCAGCTTTCTCGGCAGCTTCCTTGGCAGCTTCCGCGCGGTCGCGCTCCTTCTTGGCGGCAATCTCTGCCATGCGGGCCGCATGCACCGCCTGCACGTGCGACATCTCCTCCTTGGGCGGCGAGGGTGCCCTGTCTGCTTTGGGTTCCTTGGGCGGCGACTGTGCCCTGCCTGCTTTGGGCTCCTTTGGCGGCGACTGTTTGGGTTCTTTGGGCGGCGACTGTGCCCTGCCTGCTTTGGAATCCTTTGGCGGCGACTGTGCTGTCATATCCGCGCGCGACTCGAGCGTTCCTCCCCGCGTCCCCCGCGTCCCCCGCAACTCTCGGGACACAGGCGACTCTGCGACGTCCTTCGTCGTCGGCCCGCTCGCGCCACGTGCCCCTGCTTTCGGCGGTGCCCCTGCTTTTGGCGGTGATGGCGTCCGAGCGCGCGCGTTCTCTTGGGGTGGTGACTGCTTGATCGCTCGCGACTGCGTTCTATCGGCTGCCTTCTCCTCCGCCATCTTTACCCCCACTGAATCTGTTGTTCCTCCCTGCTTCTTTATCTTCTTCAACGAGGCAATCGGAGGCGGCAGTGTGGCAACCTTCTCGGCAGGTGGCTCCGGGTCATTGACCTTGACCGCGTTGGGCGAGCGGGAGCGCGGCCTGTGCGGCGACAGCGCGCGAGCACGAGCCTTGTCGGGAGCCGGCGACGCTGTGCTGACTCGCAGCTGCGCCTTCTCGGGCCGCAACGGCGAGGGCGTGCTGGCTAGCGGTTGGGTTGCTGGTGGTGGGCTCTCTTTTGGGACGTATGGCCGACGTGGCGGTCGCTCCGGCTCCTCAGGTGGGCTTATACGCCCCGAAGGACGCTGCCGTGGGTTTTTTTGCGGAGCCGATGGTTGCGGTGCGGCTGGCTGTGGCTGCGGCTGCGGCTGTGGCCGTGGCTGGGGCTGGGGTTGTGGCTGAAGCGAGGGTTCAGGTCCATAGACCTTGAGTGCATTGGGAGAGCGAGCGCGAGCCTTCGTGTTCGGTGGAGAGGACGTACGAGCTCGATCCTTCTCGGCGGTCGGCGAGCTCGAGCGGGCGCGATCCTTGGCAGGAGGCGGCGACTGCGTTCGAGCGTGATTCTCGACTTGCGAGGCTGCGGAAAGTCGCTCGGGAGGCGGCGACTTCGAGCGAGCGCGAGGCTGGGGCTGCGGCGAGATCGAGCGAGATCGGTCCTTGGCGGGCGGAGGCGAGACAATCGTGGGTGAGATCGTGGGTGCGAGCTTGGCCGGCATGCGAGCGGGAAGCACCGGTCGAGAGTTCCAGTCGGGCTTGGGCGGTGACGGCGTGAGGGTGAGCCCATTGCCCAAGTCCAATCCTCGCTGAGGCTTGGGTGGCGAGGGGGTCCGGGCTCGCGGTCGGGCCTTCACAGGAGGCGATGGCAGGGAGTCGAATGCTGACTGAAGCTTGGGAGGCGACGGTGTGCGGGCTCGCGGTCGGGCAGGCGCAGGGGCTGCATTCGACCTGGAAGGATCGTTATCGGGAGGCGGCGAGATCAACTGGGCGCGATCCTTGGCAGCAGATGGCGACGGCGACCTGGAGCGATTCATTCGCTCCATTTGCGAGGCTGCGGAAAGTCGCTCGGGAGGTGGCGACTTCGAGCGAGCGCGCGGCTGGGGCTGCGCAAAGGCTGCGTTCCACTCGGCTCGGTCGATACGTCCGTCGCCGTTGCGGTCAATAGCAGAGAAGAGGTCCGCAGGCGGCGAGCTCTCAGAGGGATCGTAAGGCCGCCGAGCCGGTCGTTCTGCCAGTGCAGAGACCTCCTTAGCTGCCTGTACCCTTGCCGCCTCCTTGCGCTCAAGCTCGGCCAGCCGTGCCACCGCAGCCGCCTTCACCTGCGCCGCAACGGCTTTGCTCACGCCAGGGGGCTCGCCGCGGAGCTCAATCTTGTCACGGACGATGGTCTCGTCAATCCTGCCACGGAGGATGGTCTCGAGCTCGCGGAGCTCAATCTGACCTGAGCTGTCTACGTCCCAAGACCGGAAGAGCGCTGCCACGTGGCGGGGCTCCATCTCGAGGCCCAGGTGCGCAATCGCCCGCTGCAGCTCACGGCACTGTATGCGCCCATCGCCGGACTCATCCCACTCGCGGAACAAGTCGATCATGCGCGCAAACCGGCCGCGCAGTGCGTTCATCAGCTGCTGCGGAATGGGTGGCGCCCCTTCACCTTCGTCAATCTCGATCGAGCTCGTGATAGGCATCACGGAGCTCGCATCCGAGGGCTTTTGTCGTGGGGGCTTGTGTGGCAGTGCCTCTGACATCGCTTCTGCTGCTCCAGCTGTACCGCCCGTCTTCTTGCCCTTCGCCTTCCGCTTCGGCGAAGGTGTCGAGGAAGGCATCTTGGGCGGCGAGGGTGGCGGCGAGGTGGGCGCTCTGGGAGGTGACTTAACGTCCACCATGGGGGCGCCCTTGGGCCCCTTGGACGGGGATGGTGGCTTCTTCGGCGGCGAGGAAGACCCAATGAGCGGCGACACGGGCGCTGCTACCTTGGGCCCTGACGACGACTTTGGACGCTTGGGCGGCGATATGGCGGCACGAACCCTCTTAAGTTCCTCCTCCATCGCCACGGCCTCGGCAGCGGCAGCGTCGGCAGCGGCGATGGCCTCGGCGACAGCAGCCCTGCGAGCGGAGGCATTGGCGGCAGCCCTGGCGGCTGCGTCGGTGGCAGCCTTGATGGCAAGGTTAGCGACAGCCTTGGCTGTAGCCTTGGCAAAATCCTGGGTGGCCCTCTCAGCGGCAGGTCCACCAAGGCGCGACTTGCTAGGGGACTCTGCCTTCAGTGCAACGACCCGAGCACCCGGCGCAAACGCGACGGCAAAGACTTCAAACGTGAGATCCGTGCCCTTCTTGCCATGATGCTTGTTGATGCTAAGGATCATCTCCTGAGCTGCCTCCTCCTCCATGACCACTTGCAACTTCCGCAATGCGATTACCAGCTCATCGGCAGAGACGCTACCCCCATGGTTCTCATCAATCGTGTCAAAGGCCACCTTCGCGCCCGTACGCGCGACGACAGTCTGCAACATTATCATCGCCTGCTCCACCGTAACCTGTGACTGCTGCTGTTGATGTGACGTCTGCGGCGAGGGAGTGCGGGCTTGAGGCTGCGCCTTTTGCGGAGGCGCTGGCGGCTCCTGCGGCTGCGGCGTGGGAGTGCGGGCATGCGGCTGCGCCTTTTCCTGAGGCGTTGGCAGCTTCTGCGGCTGCGGCGTGGGAGTGCGGGCATGCTGCTGCGCCTTTTCTGGAGGCGCTGGCAGCTTCTGCGGCAGCGGCGTGGGAGTGCGGGCTTGCGGCTGCGCCTTTTCCGGAGGCACTGGTAGCTTCTGCGGCTGCGGCGTGGGAGTGCGGGCTTGCGGCTGCGCCTTTTCCGGAGGCGCTGGCAGCTTCTGCGGCTCCGCTCGGACTAGGTGGCCGACAAGCGGACTAGGCCCTACTAGCACAGGGTTAGGCTCGGGGCGGGCTTGAAAGTGGACGTGTGCGAGCGTGGGTGACGCATGCGACGGCGACCCGCTCTCCTCGGTCTGTGTTGCTCGCGCCAAGCCAGTACTCCGAGGTGCGACTCGCTGCTCCTTGTCGACCGACGCCTCGAGTGCCTGCAGCCTCTTTTGAGCACCGTCCGCCTCCCGAAGAGCTTGTTTGGCGGCGTCGACCGCGTAGGCATGCTGCCCACGCTCCTCCGTGAGGGCGTCCTCCCACTGGTCCAATGCCTCAGATTGTGCCTCCAATTGCGACTCGCAATCCTCCAGCTCGGCGCCAAGCACGGTCGATTGCACCCGCAATTGCTCCTCCAAGGTGCCCGAGATGGTTGCTAGCCGATCGTACGTGGAGACCAGATCAATGACCAGCAGCCGTGCGTGCGCCACTCCGAGCGGAGCGAGCGCCGCCGTGCGCTCGTAGCCAGGCCCTAGGCGCTCAAGTCGCCAAGGCTCTCCTAGCGCATGCGCGCCCCCGCTCGTGCCCTCGTAACCTACCGAGTAGCGGAGCAACTCGTGCAGGGGGCGTGACGCGTACGCGAGCGGTGTGGACGTGGCCGCCTCTAGGACGGTGAGCTGCAGCGAGACGTCGGTACGGTTGAGCAAGTGCCTCGGTACTCGCATGCCAACCTCCGCATTCCACCAGACCTCGGAGGTACGTGTGTCGTCAAATGGAGCCGCTGCAGTCCGCATCTCGTCCACCTCGGCCAGTGGCGCCCTGTGAGTGTCGACCAGTGCGAAGGCGCAGCACAGCGACGCGTGATGGGGCCATGCGAGCTTGAACGCGTCGGTGAATTGAGCGCCCGCGAGCGAAATGAGCAGCTGCCCATCCAGCGGTACCCATCGACGCACGAGCTCGCTCGAAAAGGGCGCGAGTTGACTCACCATGTGCCGTCGGCGCCACAGACTCGCTGCCTCATCCACACGCTCGTGGGCCGCGGCCACCGACAGCTCCACCAGCGGCACGACGCGCTGCCTGCGCCGCTCGGCCGAGTGCGCCACTGCCTCGGCTCCGCGCTGCGCGCGCGCCCCCGGGCTGCTTCCGCTCACTACGGCGCGCTCGCGGTCGTAGGTGAGCCCGCCCGCGTCAACCACGAGTACTCGAGGCCACTCCCTCTCCACCTCTGGAACGTTCTCCTCCTCGTCCAGCCGTAAGGCCCTCCGAATCGTCGCGTCTTCATCGGCGACGTCGACACTTTCGTCCTCTTCGGCCTCGCCCGTCGAGCATGGCGCCGCGTCCGAAGGCTCTAGTAGCCTGAGCATATCTCGACGAAGCATCATCTGGCTGCTGTCGTCGGCGTCTTGTCCCAACGACGCCAGCCGCTCAAACTCGCTCGCAGGGCGTACGGCGTAGACACCAAGCATGCGCCGCTTCCATCGGCGGAGCCGCTCGCGCACTGCGCGCTTCGCATCGAGCTCATCATTCCCGGGCGGCATCGAGGCCACGCCGCGAGCTTCGGCAGTCGAGTCGTCGATCGTCAGCATGACCCAGTGCGTGGGCGGCAGCGGCAGCGCGAGGAGTGCTGCGCACGTGGCGGCGGTAGGAGTGCCGGCCAGCACCCAACCCGACTGAACGGGACTATCCGCGAGGAGTGCTGCCGCCTCCTCGTCTTCGCCGTCGTCGTGCAGCCGCACGAGCCTCAGCTTGAGTTCAGTAGCTAGCCAGTCTGCGTGCTCGTGCACGCCGCTCAATTCGCTTCCGCACAAAACTACCCTCGCCTCGAGACCGCGCCGATTCGAAAAACGGCCCACCTCGCCGGTGCTGGCGCTGCCGGTGGCTCTCTTGCTGCTGAAGGGCTCGCTCCGCATCCTGTGCTCGCTGTGCACGCGCTCCACGGTCTCAGCCGCCTGCTGCTGCTGCTTGAGCAGGAGCCGGTCCTGCGCGCCGCGCTGGTGACGCTCAATGATCAGCGCCGACGCGGCGCTCGATGACGTTGGAGCGGTGGCCGGCCATGGCCTCATAGACGAATCTCAACTCGCTTGCCGTTTCAGAAGTTTTTGGCAAAATTTTGCGGCACAACACATGCTCACAAGAGGCCCCTCCTCTCTGGAAACTTTCCTTCGAGAAGCCGTTTTCACTAATTCGCAGAAAGCAAAAGCCTCATTCTGTCGCCGCGAAATGGACTTCATGGCGATGCTGGCGGAGGCTCGGGCAGCCAAGCGGAGGGCTTCGTCCTCTCAACAGGTTGACACGCATATGCCCGTCGAGAAAGTGGCCCGCCCCTCGCTGCTGGAAGTGGCCGATGACGTGCTTCATGCTGCCGAGTGGTGCACCTTGCAAGAGGAATCCACGCTGATTCGTGCAATTGAGAGTGCGCCTCACGCCGACTGGACACCACTTAGTGGGCGGCGTATTCAGAATCTTGGCGGCCTGCCTCGAGCAGACGGAATGGTGCCACAGCCGCTCCCTCCGTGGGCACGATCGCTCTGCGACGCCCTTGTGCAAGCTGGCGTTTTCGACGCATCAACACCACCCAATCACATATTGCTCAACGAATACCAGCAAGGTCAGGGCCTTCCTGCCCACTGCGACGGGCCTCTCTACGACCCATGCGTTGCCATCATCTCCCTCGTCTCAGATGGCGTCCTCGAGTTCCTGCCAGAGGGGACTGATGACAAGGACAACGGACATAACGCCCAGCGCTTGCACGCAATGGTCCTGCTCCGCTCGCGCAGCCTGCTCGTCTTCAAAGGCAAGGCGTATGACGAGTGCCGTCACCGCTTACTGCCCGTCAGCTCGCGCCGCCTCTCTCTCACCGTGCGACGCGTGCGCAAGCTCCGCGATGACACTGAGTCGGCGCCCTTGCCTGCTTGGGAGGAGAGGGCGGCCCTCGCACGCTGGCTCGACCCTTCACCGAGTTCGTCTGTCGTCGGTGTGTCCTAGACTGAAGCCACAATACCGACAAAGTCGAAAGTGAATGTTTGGTTGCCTAGCTGTTAAGGCGCCATTTACATGCTCGCTCGCACATGCACAAATCTCAAATGCAGGTTCCGCCTCGCGCTTCCGGCGCGATACCGGTAAAAGACGCCGCGGTGAAAATCAAGGTTCGAGTTCCGCAACGTGTCGGTAGGGTGCTGTGATGGTCGGGTGCTGTGACGGTCGGGTGCTGTGACTTGACCTGACTTGAAAGCAGTATGAAAGCAGCGCTGTGACCCTGAGAACAGGTACTTGGAGTCACTGCGGCTCACCGTCACCTCTTGTGGGTCGACCCGAAGTGCGCGAGCATCGCGAGCTTGAAGCAGAGGCTCATGGGACACTCAGGATCGCTCAGCACAGCGGCATAATGCTCTGGTCTCAAATCTGCAGCACGGCGTCGCCTGGTCATCACGGCGACGGCTATTGCGGCAAACATGGCACTGTGGCAGCATTCGTTCTCAATGCAGAGAGCGCGGCGATGATCTCTTCGCTTTTCCCATTGGCTTTCTGCCCGAAAGACTTGGCGGTCTTTTGGAGCTCGCTTCGGCTCAGCGATCGGAGCGCTCCGGGCGAGAGCAAAGCCTGACTGGCGTCGGCGACGAAAGCATCAGAAGCTCCAGACGCCTTTTCTTCAGCACCCCCCTCCCCCTCCCTCCCTCCCTCCCTCTCAAAATCGGCGAGAGCGACGGTATGCCGCGCCTGAGTAAAGGCTGCGCCTATTCGAGAAGACCACTCCCCTCTACTTGCTACGCTCGTTTCACCACCTGAGATGAGCTGGTGAAGCACGGCCTGTAGCGCGGGCATGCCATGCTTCTCCAGGACCAGCGTGAAATCGTGTTCAAACGCCTTCACCGCGGCTTGCTTCGTTGCCAAGTATGGGTCATGTACCGGGGCCATGAATGGGTCTCGCAAGACTTCGTTGATTAGCTCCCATTTACAATGAGCCAGCGAAATCCAGCCAAGATGCTGCGCACGCGCGCTTTGCAGGTGATGCCGATTTCTCTCGAGAGCAATAGTGTAAGGGACGCCGTGGTACTGCGCACTAAAGAATAAAACTGCGTCGACAAGTTCGAAGAAGGCCTCGTTGTCAGCGTCTAGCAGCTGCTGGCCTACATCGCTGTCGAGCTCCCACTGTGATGAGGGGAGCACCGACGGCTCCACCTCATTCACTGCTTCTGATGGAAGCCGCTTGAACAAGCGCATGCCCCAGAAGAAGTTGAAGGCGAGAACACGCAGCCTCGACGGCATCTGGCGTGCACGAAACTCATTCTCTGAAACGTCTGTGCTGCTGCGATTGAAGTAAGGGTTGCCTCGAGCGTCCTCGAAGATCTCGGGAATCAGGCCCACCAGCGCATCCGAGGTCAGAAACCCTCGAAGCGCCGCTGGTCGAAGGAGCTGTCCAGGCGCAGCACCTGATCTTTCAGGAAGCTTATTTGCACTCTCTCCTCTCCCAAGGGCAGGCTATCGAGAGCGCGCTGCACAAGCTCACGTGCCTCATCCCACTTCACAGTGTCCTGCGAGGCACTGCGAGCCACTCTAGTCGCGAGGTCCAAAGACATGTCTCCCAATGAATCGCGCTTTACATTGTCCTGCGAGCCACTGCGAGCCACTCTAGTCGCGCTCGCGAGGTCCAAATACATGTTGCCCAATTGGTCGCGGATGATCGGCGGCATCACATCAGCAAGGTGTGCAGAGGCTAAGAATCGGCCGAAGGTCGAGAATTCCGGGTATAACTGCAAGTTGAAGGAGCTATCCAGGCGCAGCATCTGATCTTTAAGTCGGCTGATTCGCACTCTCTCCTCTCCCAAGGGCAGGCTATCGAGCGCGCGCTGCACAAGCTCACGTGCCTCATCCCACTTTACATTGTCCTGCGAGGCACTGCGAGCCACTCTAGTCGCGCTCGCGAGGTCCAAATACATGTTGCCCAATTGGTCGCGGATGATCGGCGGCATCACATCAGCAAGGTGTGCAGAGGCTAAGAATCGGCCGAAGGTCGAGAATTCCGGGTATAACTGCAAGTTGAAGGAGCTATCCAGGCGCAGCATCTGATCTTTTAGTCGGCTGAGTTGCACTCTCTCCTCTCCCAAGGGCAGGCTATCGAGCGCGCGACGCACGAGCTCACGCCCTGCGTCCCAGTCACCTGCTACAGCCAGGTGGTGCTGTGCGCGGGTGGACGGGACCAAAATGTATCGATCGCAGCTATTCTTCACGATCCTTGACAGCGGCGAGTCTGGGCCCACGCCAACTACGGTGCGGCCCGTTTGGCGCAAGTGGCAAAAGAGGTGGCTGAAGTCACTGTCACCTGTGGCGAGGATAAAGGTCTGAAGCTCCTTCTGCGTGTATAGCACGCCCATCACATCGACGACCATTGCAATGTCGGCGGCCGATTTCCCCGCAACCGGATATGGCGTGTGGATGAGCTGAAAGCCATTCTCCACCAGGCCGCGCTCTAAGCCCTGCATGGTGTTCCAGTTTCCGTAGGCTTTGCGCACGATGGGATTGCCAAGCTCCACTGCCCACGAGATAAGTTGACGTGATCCACCGTCTCGGAGGAAGCCGCTCAGGTTTTCGGCGTCGACGAAGATGCCGGTTGGCGCAGAAAGCTTTGTGCACAGCGCGCGCCGTGCACCACAGTGCGCAAGGCGCCACATGTGCTTCTCGCTCGCGAGGGGCTGGTTGGCTGGCTCTCGTGCTAGACTTTTGGAAATGAATTTCCCAAAGTCGCCGCTCGCACAGAGTGCGTCGCCTGGCTTTCGTTAGAAAAAAACGGGTTCACACGAGTCAAGCTGGTTGGTGGCTCCACAGGCACGACCTTTTCAACTGTGCGTTGGTGTCTTCACGGAAACCGCAAGTTCCGTGCACAGCCGTTTCACACAGAGCTGTCTCGCGCTCGTAATTGTATACATGAAGGATTCGCCCGGGGCCCGTTGGCCCGGCCGCTGTGCCTTCATAATGATTCAGGGTGGGGTGGCGACCACCGGCTTCTGCGTTCACAAACTCGTTCACACGAAGACCGAACTCGGCAGTGATGACTCCAGCTTATCCAGCGCCGCCTCCTGGCCACGGGTGCCACGCGGCTTACGCACCAATCGAGCCTACAGGCATCGCGCTCGGCTGGTTTTTGACGATCGCCACGCTGCTTGCGCCATTGCCGCAGTACGTGGCTCTGTGCCGCAGCCGCAGCTCATATGGTATCTCGCTGCTCACGCCATTGCTCAACCTTGTATACGGCGTGCTAAACTTATGCAGTACCATCTGCACCAAGTGGCCCTCCATCCAGCGCTGTGGCAATTCTTCGTTAGCGGGTGCATTTGGGGTCTATGGCTGCGTGGATCAGCTCCTCGACATGTGGCAAATCGCGATCAGTGCTCTGTCAGGCTCTATGATCTTGGTCCTGGTGGTGCTCTTCCCGCCGCACAACGTCGCCAAGGAGCGTGCGCTCGTCGTCGTCACGCTCAGCTGCCTCACCCTGACCATCTTTGCCGCGTGCTACCTCAGCGCTCTCAGCCCGTGCTCGGAGGCTAGCCACACGCTGTCGCAGACCTTTGCAGTGCTCTCTGCAGTGGTCGTCGTCGTGGCCTTCGCGCCGCAGCTGTACGAGACATGGAGGACAAGGGGAGCTGGCTCCCTCTCGAGCCTCTACTACCTCATCCAATCGATAGGCACCGCTCTCGTTGTGGTCCTGCAGCTTGTCGCGCTCCGTGACTCGATCCTCGTGTGGGGCCCGAACTCAATCTCAATGGCCATGCAGGGCGGCATCTTCTCCATGCTCTGCTACTACCGCCGCTGTGCGGGCCGTTGCAGCGGCGGCACCACAGGCACCGATCCGCTGCTCGTCGTCCAGGATTCCGCGCAGGCCGCCACCTCGGTGAACGATGGGCGATGGGAGCGCGTTGACTAGCGGGTAGGCCCGCGCGGGATTCGCGGGATAGAATCTTCACCAGTTCAAACCGCCTTTTCAAGGGGGTAGGTTACGATACGCTCGGTTATATGTCCCGCCTCTCTGCGGTACTGCTGCGCTCGATACACGATGGCCGGACGGGCGGCCTTTATGTATTATGAGGTCTTTGTTCATGACACGCGACACCAGCACGACCACACGGTCGACGCACGACCGATACACCGATTATTCGTTATGACATCGCGATCCACGGGTACGGCCGTGTACGGTCAACGGTCGTCGGTCCGGTCGCGCGCTCCGCACCGCACGTCAGACACCGCGTGGCGACCGTGTTTTTTCGGGTTGGACTCCGTTGGGGTTGGTGTCGCTACGCTGCACGTAACATCCGCACGATCATCACCGACGACCGCTCTGCCCTCGAGCTGCTCAACAACAACACCAGACGTCTCCGGACCGCAAAGTTACGACCATGCTAAAATTCAAAGGTCCATCGTCCAACTGCCGCTACAGGATAACACCACAGGTCCAGTGGAGGGCGCAGCTCCTCTGCTGAGGAGCGCAGCTCAAACTGCTCAGAAAAGCGCCTCAACGGCGCGTCGCAAAGTTGGGCTCGTAGTCTTCGTCATCGACTTGCCCATCCGGCGTCTCCGCGGGCAGTGCGTCGAAGCCGTCGGCAAGCTCGTCGGTCTCGTCGGCGTGCGGCGAGCCCACGACCGAGCCATCGGTGCCTCCGGTGGCGGTGCCGTCGTGTGCGAGGAGCGAGTCGAAATCCCACAGGCGCACGGTACCGTCCGTGGAGCCCGAGAGCAAGCGCGAGTCGAGGAAGGCGAGGCAGCGCACGGAGCCCGCGTGGCCTGGCAGCTCGTTGAGGCAGCGCATCATGCGCGTGTCCCACACCTTGACCAACTGGTCGTATCCGCCTGTAAGGAGTAGACCATCCTTCTCTACCATCGTATACAACGGCCCCGACGTGGCCGATGAGCCGAGCGACCCGGACGGCTCCGGCGATGCGGTGCGTGTGTCCCAAAGCTTGACGACTCCGTCGCTGCCTGCAGTGTACAGCCGCCCCTCGGCGTGCAGCATCGACCAGATCGCACCCGAGTGCGCGTCGAGCGTAGCGGTGCAGCGCGAGCGATGCAGATCCCACAGGCGCACTGTGCCGCCCCACGTGCCAACGGCCAGCTGGTCCTTTCGCGCCATGGCGAGCGCGTGCACCGCGTTGCGCTCTCGGGAGGCGCCGCTCTGGGCGTCCCCCGACTGGAAGAGCGAGCCGACGCAGCCACCCTCGCGAAGGTCCCACAAGCGTACCGTCTGGTCTTGTGAGCCCGAGATGAGCAGACCACGGTACGTGAGGAGCGACATGACGGCACCTTTGTGCCCCTTGAAGGAGCCGATGCACCGTCCCTCGCTCGGTCGCCAGAGCCGGATGGTCTTGTCGGCCGATCCGGAGGCGAGCGTCTCTTCGCTCGTGCGAGCGAGCGCCCACACGCGCTCCGTGTGCCCCACCATGCGCTTGAGGCAGCAGCCGTCGGTGGGGTCGAGCAGCCGCACGTCCTTGTCGCGGCCGGCACAGCTCACCACGCCGCCCACGCCCACCACGAGTGCATACACCGCCGTCTCCGACACGCCGGCGTCGCCGCCGACGCCCGCGGGCGCCGTGGTGGGCACCGGCGTCGCGCCGGTGCGACCGCGAGTGCTCGCCACGGCGCCCACCGTCGGCTCGGCGCGTGGCGCGAGCTTGTCCTTGGGGGCGGGGGAGACGGAGCGCGGACGCGGCGAGGGCGGCGAGGGCGGCACGACCGGCGGCGGGCGCGTCGCCGAGGGCGGGCGCGTCGATTGTGGCGAGGAGGGGCGCTGCCCTCGAGGCGAGTGCGGCATCGGCTGCGGGCGGCTCGGCGGCTGACGCGCGCCGTCACGGTCAGCGTTGCGGTCGGCGGTCACCGGCGACGACGCGCGCGGGGTGGGCGCAGCACGCGGCCGTGGCGGCTTGCGCCCCGGCGTGCTTGGGCAGGGCGCCTCGCCGAAGAGCGTCGGCACGGACACAGGTGCATGCATTTGGTTCGGCTGCTGCAGCGGCGGCGCCGGCTGCGAGGGCGGCGCCTCGGGCCGCGTGCTGCGCTCGAAGGAGGCTCGTTCTGGCAGACGGCGCGCCTTGGACGGCACGGGCGAGGGGCCTCGCAGCTCGGGCAACACCGTGCCGAGCTCCTCGGCCACGTCATCCTCGTCGTGCGATTGCTGCGACGACGTGAAGGTCGCCTGGGACGACATGAATGCCGCAGAGCCGAGCGAGTTGATCGACTGCGTCGACGTGCGGAAGGCGGCGGCCGCGGAGGCGGCGGCCTTGGCGGACGCTGCGGCCGCCGCCGCCGCGGCCGTCGAGGCAGGCGGCAAGGACGGCGCGAGAGAGGCTCTCTGGACCTTTTCGAGCATCGCCTTCTGCTCCTCGAGCTGGCGTGCCTGCGCGGCGAGCTGTGCGGCGAGGGCCTCGTTTTGGGAGGCGAGGGCGAGGGACGCAGGCGAGGGCGAGCGGGTCGGCTGCATGAGGTATGGAGCCGGCTGGATGAGTGGTGGCGGCGGCGGAGGCGGAGGAGGGGTGGTGGGGTAGGGGGGGATCGGCGAGGGCGGCGTGGGTGGCGGCAGCTGCAGCGGCGGCGGCGGCGGCGGCGGCAGCTGCATGTGCTGTAGATAGGGCGAGGGCGGCACGTTCGAAGCTCGCTCCAAGGCGGAGTCGCGCATCTTGAGCCGCTCGCTGAGCAGTGCCACCTCCTGCTCGAGAGCCGCCTTCTCCCTCTCCAGCGTCGCGAGTTGCTTCGTGCGCCAGCTGGCTGCCAACGGCCCGCCGTCGCTCGTCACTTCGGCGAGCTGCGCGCGCAGGCCGTCGACCTCGGCCGTCGCGGCGGCGAGCGCCTCGGTCGTCTTGGCATGCTCGCGTGAAAGGCTATCCAACTTGAGCTTCTCCGCGTCCAAGTGCCGGCGCACCTCGCCCAGCGCCGCGCGTTCCGTCTCGAGTGCGTCGCTCGCGCGCCGCTGCGCCTCCGCAGCCGCCGAGGCCGCCTCCGCCTGCCGTTGGCGCAGTTCGGCCGCCTCGGCCTGCCAGCGCGACTCCGCCTGCCGCCCCTTTGACTTTTCGCGCTCCACCTCCTCGTGCGACTGGCGCGCGGCCGCCTCGTGCTTGTCTCGCATCGTCGCGAGCGCCGCGCGGTGTGCCTCGTCCAGCCGGCGCTTCTCGGCCTCGAACATCTCCGCCTGACGCGCATGCATGGCTTGCAGCTCCATCAGCTGGCCCTGGCGCGCGGCACGTAGCTTCTCATCCTCCGCATGCAAACGGCCCGCCTCCTCGAGGGAGCTTAGACGTTCCGCCTGCACGTTCTTATTCTCCGCCTGCAGCCGCTCGTTGGCGTGGGCGAGCTCGCGAAGCGCCGCCTCATGGCGTGCGCCGAGCTCGGACAGCATCTTGGCGTGCGCGGCGTCGAGCGTCGCGCGCTCGGCCGCTGCGCGCTCGCGGAGCTCAGTCGAGATGCGCTGCACGTCGTCCTTGTACGACTGCTCGCGCAACTGGAGCTCGCGGATCTCGTTGAAGAGGCGCTCGTTCGCCGTCGCGAGGGCCCGCGCCGCGCCGCCGCCGCCATCAGAGTTCGGGTCGGACGAGTTGGATGTGGCGCGGTCGCCGAGCAGGTGGCTGGTCTCGCGCTCGATGCGGCTCGCGCGCGCGTGCGCCTCTCGCGCCTCGGCTTGCGCCTGATGCAGTTGATCGAGCGTCTCGTCGACGAGGCTCTGCCGATCTCGGAGGCTCGCCTGGAGCACAGCCCGCTCGTCGCGCAGCGCCTGCGCGTCCGCGCGCTGCAGCTCGAGCGCCATCTTGAGCTGCTCGGTCGCCGCCTCGAGGGAGCGTTCGTGGCTCCGCTGCATCTCCTCCCGCAGCGCCGTCTCGCGCTGCGCCGCCTCGGCGTTCCGACGCTCGAGCTCTGCGCGGTGGGCGCCTCGCGTCGCCTCGAGCGTTGCCTCGGCGGTGAGCGCCTGCTCGAGCGCCGTCTTGAGCTCCGCCTGAGCTGCCGAGCGCACCTCCGCCACGCTCGCAAGCTGCTCGCGCTCGGCGGACGACTCGGCCCGCGACGACGCCTTCTGCGCCTCGAAGAGCTCCTCCTGCAGCTTCTTCATTTGAATCGAGTGCTCCCGCTGCGCGGCCGCAGCATGCTGGGCATGTTCGCGCTGGACCGTCGCCTCGTGCTGCGCGCGCTCCTCGCGCAGCCGAGCGATCTGCACCTCGTACCTCGCCTCGAGCAGCTCCTTCTCGCGGCGCACCGCCTCGCCGCTCGCCACCTGCTTACCCTGCTCGCTCGCTAGCTCGACGCGCAGCTCCTCGAGCAGCCGACGCAGCTCGGCAGCCGTCGCCGCCTCGGCGTGGCGTGCCTGGACCTCCTCGCGCAGCCGCAGCTCCTTGAGCTCGAGCGTCTTGCGCACCTCCTTCTCGCGCGCAGCGACCTCGCGGTGCGCCTCGAGCTGCGTGTCCACCGTCTGACGAAGCCGCTCAAGCTCGGACGAAGCTGACGAAGCCGTCTGACGAAGCCGCTCAAGCTCCGCGAGCTCCTCGGACGACGGGGGCGCACCTGCCGTCGCTGGGAGTGCGGGTGCGGGCGCTGTTGCGGGCTGTCCGGCCGCTGCGGCCGCGGCGGCCGCGGCAGTTGCGTCAGCTTGGGCGGTCCTGAGCGCCGTCTTGAGCGCATCGATCTCGTCCATGAGCTGGCCGGAGTGCCCTTGCGCGGCCTGCAGCTGCCGATGGACCTCCTCCGCCTGCGCCTGCGCAGATGCGTGCGCCTCGGCGAGCGCCTGCTGGGCTTGCTTCACTTCCTGCTGCGTGCGCGTGAGGGCGCGCTGTGACTCGGTGCGCGCGCGCGCCAGACGCTGCTCGTGCGCCGCCACGGCCGCGTCCAGCTCGGCAGCGGCGTTCTGCTCGGCGAGGGCCTTCTCATCGAGCAGCTTGGCCGCCTCCGCCTTGGCCGCTTGGAGTTGCTTGCGCAGCGCGCCAACTTCGGCGGAGCGCTCCTTCTTCGACACGCTCAGCTCCTCGCTCAGCTCCTGGGCGAGCGCCTTCTCGGCCTCAAGTGCTCGCTGTGCCGAGTCGAGACCCGCCTGCAGTGAGGCCACGCTCGCCGTCGAGTCGGCCACTGCGGACTCGAGAGTCTCCTTTTGAGCTGCCTTGGCGGCGCGTCCCATCTTCGTGATGATCGAGGCCGCCTTGTTGCGCCGCTTATGCTCCTCGAGCTCCGCCAGTGCCGCCTCGTGCGCTGTATGGAGCGCCTCGAGCTCCGCACGCGCGCTCGCGAGCTCTTCCAAAAAGGCCGAGTCCTGATACTTCGAAGGTGAGTGCACCAGCTTGGTCGGCGAGGGCGGTGGCAGCTCGGCGATCGCTTCGCTCGCGGCGAGCGCAATCGACGACGCACGCCAGGTGCCGAAGGCGCTCGAGAGCTCGCTGAAGCTGCCCGCGGCGAGGCACGAGCCGAGTTTGGAGTAAGACGTGCGTCGAAGCGAGTCCTCCAACTGCTCCTGCGAGTTCATCGCCTGCAGCTGCATGAGCGATTTGCGCTTCGCCGCTCGCCGCTCCTCAGCCGCCTCGGCCACGGCTCCCGCGCCCACGTTCGCGGTGGCCTGCGCCTCAGCCGCCATCTCCTCGGCAAGCTTGACCTCCTGCCGCAGCTTGATGCAGGCCGAGCGCATCTCCTCGATCTCCTTGTCGCGCTTCTCGAGGTCCGCCTTCAACTTCTTCTGCATCGCGCGCGACATGTCGGACGAGACCTTGAGCTGCTCCATTTCCGCCGCGGCGTCCTTGAGCTTCTTGAGCTCCGCCGCGTCGATGCCCGCCGACGCCTTCAACTCGGCCTTGGCCAACGCCACCTGCTTCTCAGCCGCTGACACCACCTCGGCAGTCGAGGTCTTCTCTGTACTCAGAAGCTCCTCGAGGCGTGCCACCTCTCCGCGCAGCTGGCGCGCCTGCTCGGCGAGATCGTCGTACGAGGACGTCATGGTCGCCAGCATCGTGCGCGCATGCTGCTCCGTGAGCATCGAGACGACCAGGCGCTGCTTGTACCTCTGCAGGTCGATCAGCAGTGAGCCACTCGCGGCCGCCTCAAGCGCCGTCTCCTTGGTCTGGGCATCCGCCACATGGCTTGCAATCGACGAGGGCACCGCCGACCTTGCCAGCTGCTCGAGCAGCGAGCCCTTCCTCGAGCCTGTCCACATGCCCAGAGGCGGGAGCGTACCGCCATCGGCATCGGGTGCGCTGCCCCCTACGACTGCAGCGCCGCCACTGCCATCGAAGCCGGTGGCCTCCTTCCATTTATGGAAGACGGAGCGTACCGGCGCTTGACGCGCTTCATTCCAATAGGAGAGCACGCCCCACGCCTTGGCAGCGAGCGCCGCCATGGCCACCGGGTTGGAGGCGGCCGCCGTGTCGGCTTCGGCCGCCTCCGCCGCCTGCTTCAGGTGCGCGCGTGCCTCTCGGATACGCTCCCACGTGTGCTCCAGCTCCGCCTCGCGCTGTGCCGCCGCACGCAACTGGCCCAGGACCTCCTCGAGCTCGTGCTGGAGCGCCAGCTCGCGCTGCTCCATATCGGAGGCCGCGAGCGCCGTGCGCGCCTCAGCTAGGCTCGCCTCGAGCGCGCTCACGGGCGCGCCAAACATCCCAGTGAAGGCATTCTTGACGCTGTCGAACAGGTTGCTCGCCACATCGCTGCCCGCCAAGTCCGCAGGCGGAGTTTGGATCTTGACTTTGAACTCGCCCCCCTCGTGGCGCGCGAGCTGCACCGCGAACTTGCCGCCCTCATCAGCGTCGTCGCGGGCGTCCTCAAAGCGGCCGTCGCCGTCTGCGTCGCCGGGCGCGCCGCTCCGAAGCTGCTGGGCATGCAGATTGCCGCCCTCATTAGCGTCGTCGCGGGCGTCGCCGGACGCGCCGCTTCGAAGCTGCTGGGCATGCAGATTGCCGCCCTCATTCGCGTCGTCGCGGGCGTCGTCGGGCGCGTCGCTCCGGAGCTGATAGGCACGCAACAAGCTACCACGAGGCTCGAGCTGGACGCCAAAGTTACCGGCCTCGCCCAAAGATAGCTTGACAGCCACCATACGCTCCTCCTCCCCTTGATTGGTCGCCTCAGCTGGCGCGTCCGGCTCGGGCTCCCGCGCACCCTCCACCGTGGCAGGTGCCTCCAGATTCGGCTTCGGCTCTGCCGCCACCTCTGGCCCTGGCCCTGGCCCTGGCTCTGGCTCTGGCTCGTTAATTAACGAACCCGCAACTAACGAACCCGCCGGCTCTGCCGCCGGCTCTGGCTCTGGTTCCGCCGCCGCGGGCCCCGCGGTCTCCTTTGGCTGGGGCGAAGAGGGGCGCGAAGAAGGGCGCGAGGCCGAACGGGTAGCTGCGGGCGTGGCGGCGGGCTCGTTAATCAGGCGACGTAGCACGGCCACCTCAGCCTCCTTGGCCATGACCGATTGACGAAGCGCCGCGATCTCCTCGGTTGGCCATGCGGCTGCGCGTGCGAGCAGCTCAGCCGAGGTGAGGAGGCCGCCTGGCACGCCGGCTGCCGCATGCACCATCGGCCCGCCTTCAATGGATGCGCGCTCCTTGCGCAAAGCGAGCACCTCCGCCTCCTTGGCCTGCACCGACCGAAGCAGCGCCTCTTTTTGGCTCTTGAGCACTTTCAGCTCCTCCGCCAACTCTTTTGCGTCGTCCGGGTTGGCGCCGCCGGCCGCCGCCCGTGCAGCGAGCTCGGCCGTCGCCCGTGCAACCGCGGCCGCCTCGCCCTCCGCGACGGCGACCGCGATGGTCGCAGCGCCGCCTGAGCGCACCATCTCCTTTTGCCATTCGGACACCGCGGGTACATCGGACGGCAGCGGCGTCGGCGAGGCGGCGCGACGCGAGCGCTGCGCACGCTTCGTCGCATACTCGAGCATCCACTGGGGCGACTCTGAGCGCTTGGGCTCTGAGTACTGGCCCGAGTTCACCACCTCGGGCGTCGGCGCCGGTGTCGACGCGCCTGCCGCCGTCGCCTTCACTGCGGCTGAAGCTGCCTTCGCACCGGCCGCCGAAGTTGGGCGGGGCGATGCGGGGGCTTTCGAGAAGAGGCCGGAGGCGCTCACCGCGGGCGCGCCCGCCACCGCGGCGGCGCCCCCGCCCATGAGCGGACCGGTATGGATCGGGGCGTCGACAGACAGGATGATGTCGCTGCCCGTGGGGACTGGAGTCTCGGCGATCTCGGCGATCTCGGCGATCTCGGCCGTGGGCGGCGCCACCGGCCGGAGCGAGGCGACGCCCGCCGCAATCTCGGGAGCGATGGCGGCCAGCGCCGTCTTGGGCGAGACTGGCAGCGCCGACTCCCTCGCCCGGAGCGCATTCACAGGCGCATTCACAGGGCCCATGGCCGGGGCTGGCGTCTTGGGCGTCGTCTTGGGCGTCACGGGCGCTGCGTCCTCTCGACTGCCAGCTGCAGCGGGTACGGGCGCCGGCGCGGGCGCGGGTGCCGGCGCGGGCGCGGGCGCGGGTGCCGGCGCGGGCGCGGGCGCGGGCGTAGGCGCGGGTGCGGGCGCGGGCGCGGGCGCCGGTGTGGGCGAGGACATCGCCTCAAAGCCGGGTTCAGGCAGAGTCGGTCGCGTCCACTGCGGCGTGCCCCCCTTGACAAAGAAGTATGTCCTCCCGTCTGGCGCTTTTGCGCTCTTCCAGCCGGGCGGCAGCGGCGCCTCGGCGGGTGGCGCCGTCGCGGGCACAGGCGAGGGGAGCGCCGACGCGGGCGTCGTGGTGGGCGCGGGCGTCGTGGTGGGCGCGGCTGCCTGCGCGGGCGAGGGCGAGAGCGGCGCCGGCCTCGGCACGTTCACGTCGTTGCTGTTGCTTGCGGCCGGCGCAACTGGCTGCTCAGGCGCAGGCACAGGCGCAGGCACAGGCGCAGGCGCAGCGGGTGTGGTGCCCACTGGGCTGCTGCGCCCCGCCTCCCAAGCAGCCTGGTGAGGCGCCACTGCATCGGCACCGTACTTGGCCCTGATAGAGTCCCACAGCTTGGCCTCATGACCGATGTACTTGGTGGCAGTGGTGCCACAGCTTGCCGCCTTCTCCGGCTGGTTCACCGACAGGTAGAAGCCGGCCAGCGCCGACTCGAGCGAGACGCCGGCGGGCGCTGCCGTGGGCGTCGCTGCCTCGCTCACTGCCGACGGGAGCGGCGTCGCGCGCGGCCGTTGAGAGACGGGCGAATCGGGAGGAACGGGTTTTCCCGTCACGGCAGCACGCGCTGCCGGATCGATGGTGGCCGGCGCCGGCCGATCCCAGCTTCGCTCACGCGTCTCCGTGTTGTAGTAGTATGTGCGCCCAGTCTCCGTCTTGGCCTCCCTCCACCCGTCGGGCAACACTGTGGAAGCCGCCGTCGTGGGCGGTGCAGCAGCAGCGTCGGCGGCGGCGCGTGGTGCAGCTGCCGACGAAGGCTCGGCTGACGCCGCCAAAGGCGCGGCGATTGGCACGTACGGCTTGCGCACGATCTCGGCGTCGACACCGTCCGCTGGCTTGTACTTGGTCAGCTGCTCGATGACTGCATTGTAGTTGCCCTGTACGCGGACGCCCCCGATCGCAATCAGCTCGTCGCCGCGTTGGAGCACTCCCTCGTTGGTGCTACCCACGTCCAAGCCCTTGATGAGGACCGATGTCACGTTGGTGCCACTTTCGACGCGCCGCTCGAGCGTCAATCCGTAGGTGGTTGGCTTGCCCTCGACGTCCTTGGCGCAACGGAGCACCACCTGCATGCTGTTGAGTACGCCGCCACCACCAACGGCGGCGCCAGCCAGGGGTGCCGCTTGCGGCCGCGGGCGCGGCGGCGCCGGAGGTGCAGGCATCGCTGCGGCAACGCTAGGTGCCGGAGCGGGCGCGGCGGCAGGCGGCTCCGCACTGGACTGCGCGGCTCCCAGCTGCGGCGGTGGCAACGGGCTGGCCGTCGGCTTCGGCGCCTTGCTGCTGGGCGAAGGCGTGCGTCCGAGGAACTTGCCAACGGATTTCATACTGTCTTTGAGCGCTGGTCGTCAACGCGAGGCGTGGGACGTGCGGGCGGTCGGCGTGGTTGAAGGACAGCAGGCACCAGAGTTGAGAAACCCAATTTTCCCCACAGCTCCGTATTTTGGGTTTCAAGAAAGAGCATAATCAAGAACTTGGTTCCACAGGGAACGCCACTGGATCGCCTTGGAAATCTTCACAAAAAATTTGGGGGGGAAATGCGGGGGACAAAAGACAGGACACACAGTGTGTGAGTGAGTGATGAGGGTCTGAGGGAGGGAGGGAGGGAGTGAGTGAGCTCAATAACTCACTCACTCATAACTCACTCGACAAAAGCGACCCTTTGCAGTCGCCCTTTGTGGTTGATGAAGCGGGGTCGGTTGTTCACACACGCGTTCACACATTCTAGTGCTCCCGGCCCGGCGAGCAAGAAGATGTTCCCTCCACAGACCCTCCTCTTCGAACGCAACGAGTGGCAGTGCTACGATTACGGCACACTCCTCATCCTGAAGCCCACCAATCTGCAGACGCGCGCGTGCCGGCTGCGCGACCTCGTTGGTGCTGAGCGCTGCCCCAAGCCGCTGCGCACGACCGCTCCCAATGATTGGGTGGCGCGCTGGGTGGCTGAGACGCAGGCGCACGCCGCCACAGCCTCCGGCGTTCACTGCACAGCTTCAGACTACGGCGCGCCGGCCGCCCCCCCGCCGCAGCCGCGCATCAGCGAGAGTGAGGAAAGGCGGATACACGACGAGAGCAAGGCTCTCACCTTTGTGCCTGTTGATGCCAGCAGCATCGATGATGCGAAGGCGACCCTCAGGAAAATGGGCCGCGGTGGGCCACTAGAGGCGCCTGCGGTGAGCTCGATGCAATCGCAATTCAGCTTTGGGCGCGCCTATACGCTCGCGGCCGCCGACTCGAACGCGGCGAGCATCGAAAACAAGCGTCGCAACCGCGCCGGCGCGCTGAACGAATTCCTTTTCCGTGATGCTGATGGCGTGACGCCCGAGCCGCCGGCCGTCCCATACATGGCAAACCCGCCCTTCCAGATCGCGCCGCCCGACTTTCGCCTTGGCACCGCGGGCAGCATCTATGCGACCTCATTCCAGCCGCCGCCGCCCGATTTCGAACGGGCTAGTCCGAGTTGGTACCGCGAGCAGCCCCAAGGTTCCGACAGAAAGCATCCGAGCGTCGGAGCGCCTAGCAATGCCAGAGCCATGAAGCCCCCAGCCCCGGCCATCAAGGCCCGTGTCGGCCCCCCGCCGCACACAGGCTAGCCGCACAGCAGACGCAGCACAAGACTCAAGAGACGGCGCACGGTTTCAGCGTCGCGGTCGTTTCGTTTCATCTGCGGGTTTCCGAGCTGAACAGTGGGCTGCGGCTGCGCGCGCCGATTAGGTACAGTACGCGTTAACTTTTGAGGAAAATCTTATAACTCTTGCCACCAAGAGCTCATGTGCGCGTGGAGGCGACGGCGTCAGCCATCACAGTCCCTGCAGCAATTGCCCTGCAGTCCCTCCGTCAAGCTCAAGGCGGCCGTGATGCCACCCCGGCTCTTGGGAAGGCGATGACCATGGCTTTTGGCCTCTTTGGCCTCTTAGAAGAAGCCGAACCGCTTCTTTTTTTTCATGGAGAAGCCTACGACCTTCTTGCCGCTGCTGGTCTCGCCTTCGAACAGCTGCAGCTTGCCTTCCTCCGCAAGCGTAAGTGCAACGCCTGCGGGGTCCTCACGTAGGTAGCGGATCGAGAAAGGCTGCCGCTTCAGGCGCTCAAAGGGCCAGGCCTCGCGCTGCTTTACCCAATGGATCATTCCGCGTCGCCGCTTCATGCCCTTGAATTCATTCGTCTTGCGGTCGATCAAGCGTTGTCGCGAGGAGAGCGGCGTGATGACGCTGACGATCTGCGTGTTCTTGCCAAGATATGAGTCGGGCGCTCGTATCTCGAGCGAGTCGCCGATCGTCGGTTGAGGTGTCTTCGGCTGCGGTGGTCCAGCGCGGCGGGCTGCTGAGCACACCGCGACCAGTGAGAGCAGCAGCATCGCAACGACGCCACGCTTCATCTCTCGAAGACCCGCCGAGATCGTGGCGCTCGTCATCACGCGGTACCGGTAAAAAGACACCGGGGGGAGCCGGGACACCGGTAAAAAGACACCGGGGGGAGCCGGGACACACACGGGACACACGTATGCAAGAGACCAAAATCCGGACAAGTACTTCCCTGGTACTAACCGCCGCCCCCTCCTCACGTGCTCTCAAAACGGGCGAAGGCCGAGAAACATCTCTCCTTCCCCACAGGCACCAATTTCACGCACACCGCTCGCTCGGGCAATGCCGCTTCGCTTATCACATGTGAAGGAGAGAAGAGGTGTTTACTCGACAGATGTCGGTGGCACGTCGTATCACCCCTACGTCGATTCCGCCCGACTGGGTTGTGACCTTCCGTGCGGCAGAGTTGTCACTGGAGACGCTCAACATTTCCAAGGTGCCAGCGCTCGCCGATAACGTCGGACGGCTGCTGCCGAGCGCTCTTGCAGGAGAGGAGGCCTACATGCCGCCTCAAGGTCTAATTATTGACGAAATTGATCGGGAGCCCGTGGTCCTCCGGGGAGGTCACCAACTCGTCTGCACCGAACGCGACAAGAACTTGCTAGATGAGCTGACGCCTAGGCTCGCATCTGAGGGCACAGACGATGACGGTGGTGATGCTGCTGCTGCGGCAGCAGCAGCAGTGGCCGCCGCAAAAGTGTCGGGTACGCCCTGCGTGAGCTTGCGCCTGGCGAACAACCACATATTGAATGTTGACGCGCACGCCTTCAAGAACATTCCGCACCTTCGTGCGCTCGACCTGTCCACCAATCACTTGGAGAAGCTCACCTTGAGTCCCGAGTCCACCCCGTGGCTGGTGAGCCTCTCACTGCGCAACAACAGGTTGAGCGAGCTCGGATCGCTCGATCCGGCGAGTCTGGGTGGCGTGCTGCGCTACCTCGACGTGTCGTACAACCGACTCACCTCGCTTAGCGGCGTCGGCCAGCTCCGCCGTCTGCGCGTGCTCGTCGCGAGCGGCAACCAGATCCGTGGCGAGTTGCCGAGGGAGCTGACTGAGCTCCGGTGGCTCTCTCTACTCGACCTCTCGCACAACCAGCTCGACGGCGAACGGATGCAGCCTCTCGGCGGCCTTGTGAGACTCTCGACGCTCCGGCTCGCGCACAACCAGCTGCCCTCTCGCGCGCTGCCAGCGCTCTCGATGGTGTTGGGCACTCTAGAATTGCGCCGTCTTGAGCTCTTCTCCAACCCGCTTGCATTGGACCCGAGCTTCCCCGAAGTACAAACCTCGAGCCCCTGAAGGGCTCTGAAGGGCTCTGATGACCTCCGATGACCTCCGGAGGTGACCTCTGATGACCTCTGATTGCCTCCCTCATCAGGTGCTCACGCGCGTGCAGCCCGCACTTCGTGAATTGGACCACGTGCGCCTGCCCGTCGGTCAACTTGAAAGGACCGGCATCACCTCGCACCGCTCGGTGAACGACGCGATGGATTCGATCGCCAGGAGCGCGCTCGCGCAGCACGCAGTGCTCATCGAGCGCCAGAAGCAGACGCACGACAAGTTCCTTGGAGTGCTGCGCGCCCAACTTGACGCATCGAATCGCGCGCTTGATGAGTATAACGCCGTCACCTCCAAGGCCGAGCTCACCTTCAGCAAACAGGTGGCTGAGGCGGCACGCGCGCGCGCGCCGCGCGCCGAGGGCACCGATCTTGGCGGCGCGCTCGTGGCAGTCGACGCGGCCCTCGGGCTCCGCCAGGCGCTGCTCACCGCGGAGCGCATCTCGCAAGAACGCTACCGTGCCGCGCTGCGTGCCGCGGCGAACGAGGTGCGTGACGCGTTGCAGCGGTCGTTTGATGAGTCGCCGTTGTCGTAAACGTCGTCGAGTTGCAGAATCTGTATAAATAAATCTCACAAACCCTCGTCGCTCGTGTGCGGTGTGCGCGTGAGACGCCGATCACCGTACACCGAATCGCAAGCACTTTTGTACGCAACACGCGTGAGCGCGTGCACTTCGCTCCCCCCGTACCACTTTCCAAGCTATTTACAATAGATGGTGAGCGCGGGGGGGGCGCGACGAAACTATCTGTTTGACTGAGTCTGTGTCTCTCAAACATGCCCATTACGGTATATGCATCAGCCGTGCCTTTTACCGGTACTGTACCGGTATGCAGTACATTGATGGCGCGGCTGGATGACCTTGTGCCTGCCGTAGCTTTGGCTAGGCCTCGGTACGCCAAGGGAGTTCTCGGCACTCCCTCGCGAAGGCTTGGGGAATCAATCCGCGGGCGGGGGCTGGAGCAACCCAAACCCATCGTGCACGCACTCTTATTTGGGCGCGAGCTTGATGAGGACGAGACACCACTCATGAGTAGCAGACGGCTTGATGTGCCGCCGCATCTGCGCTCGGACGTGAAACTGATATTTGCAAGCGACCTCGACGCCGAGGCTCAGATTCCGGTGCTCGAAAGCAGACGTCTTGAAGGTGTACGGCGTGGCCAGGGCAGCGGCGCACCCCACTTGCGCTCGGATGGTGTTGAATGCGCTGTGTTCGGCACAGACGGTCCGGAGAGCCCTGGAAATTTGGCTTCCATCGAACGATTGCGGCGCGGCAAGGCGAGTGGAGCACCAGCTGGTGAGTGGCCGAAGCACATGCACTCGAACGTCGATCGCGTGGTCTTCGGACAAGCCTCAGACGGACCAGAAGTCCTTGGAGAGCCTCCGTTCGAGCAAGTGCGCCGCGGCAAAGGCAGTGGGGCGCCAGCCGGCGTGTGGCCGCGGCATGTACGCTCGGATGTTGAGCGGCACGTATTTAGCCACGACCAGGACTTGTCGGAGGCGATGGGGAATGCGGAGGAGCCGTCTGCCGCAGCGCCGCTGGCTGCCGCAGCCAGTCGACGCTCTCATCTACTTGTGCGAGAGCTTCCCGCACTCAAGCCGCCGCTCCTTTGGCAGCCCGAGCCAACGGCCGTGGTACCCGAGCCACGTGGTCACAACCGGCAGTTGAGCGCCGCGTCGAGCGGTCCGTACTCGCCCATCGAAGATGAGGACCTCTTCGCTCTCTATCGCCTGCATGGAGGTGACATCAACAGCATCGTCCAGTTCCTTGCGCGGCAGTGGGGAACCAGTCCACGCGCCATCGCCCCGATGGTATACTCGTGGCTAGCCCACATGCCACCTCGTGAGCTGCTGCCGCTGCCATCACGCTCCCGCTCATCGCCAGCACTCACAAGGGTCATACCTGCGTCCAAACACACCAAACACACCGGCCTCGATGGCGATGCTTTGGCGCGCGTGCCGGCGGCCACGGCGCCCGCAAACGTGTCCGCCGCGCTCACATCAGCCCTCTCGGGGCTCCACACGGCAAGTGCCAGACTCAACGCCACGTTGGCAGCGAAGGTGACTCCGCACGGTGGTCGCCACAGTGCGGGTGCATCACAAATGTTCGCACTGCCACACAACCCCGCCGTCGGCTTTCCGCCGGCACGCCTCTCGGCATCGGCGATCGCGGCGGTGCCTGAGGACGTGCCCGTGGAATACGGCGAAGACGACGCCCTCCAGACCTTCATGGCGCACGCTAGTCTCGTGGGAGGCGAGATCACTCCTGATCTGCAGCGAGCGAGGCGAGCCGCACACGGCAGCGTAGCTCAGCGGTCTCGCAGCTGGCAAATGCGAGTTTAAGTGACTCACGAAAGGCACAACGACGATAAGCGATGATAAGCGCTCATGCATGTAATGCTACTATAGGTTAGGATTTTGGGAACTCGAACCGATTCCGTGACATAGTTCTGACATGTAGGATCCCCAATGCGGAGTCTCCTACACAAAGAAGGTAAGCTGCCGAGCAGTTGCCGACACCCGCGACTTCCGACGTGAAAGTGGCTTCCGGCGCTCCATCTCATCCAGGGCCAGCTGCAGCTGCTCGGCTTCTGGCTTCGCCTCGTCTATGAGGGTGAGCAGCAGCGACCAGAGCCGATGCCCAGTCGACTGTGGAGGTTTGACTGACCAGCAGCGACAGCCGCTACTCACCGGCTGGCACACCAGCATGAGGCACGCCTTGCTGCCCGCAGGGCTTGGGGCATGGGCAACGTGGGCATCGGCGTCGGACGGCTGCGCCTCCTCTCTCCTCTGAAGCTCGGTTGACAGCGACTGTGACGCGCGCCCACCGTCTGCCATGGTGATGGCCGCTACCTCCCACGGTGTTGGACCCGCTAGAAGCCTTTCGAGGGATGCCGAGAGCGCCGTGTCGAAGGTCGTGCGCGTCCCACTGCGCTCCATCTCGGCGAGGGCCAGCCGTGCGCACTCGTGTATGATCTGCCCGCGTGCCTGGGCACGGCATCGGTGCTCCGCCCTTTCCCTTCTGACCCTGGCCAATGCCTCTCTTCGACTGGGTGGCGAACCATCCGAATTGCCCGTTTTGGTGCGTCGAGAAGATCCTGAAGCTCGTGAGAAGCTCGAGAGCAACCCCGCTCGCAGCGTGACCGCTCTAGTCCTAGTCTGCGCACGTTCCCATGCCAATAGCTCCTCCTCCTCGGCGGCTGCTGTAGCGGCGGCCTCGGCGCGCTTGCGGCGGCGCTCGAGTATGCGCTGCTGGATCCTCATCGCCGCCTGGAGCTGCTGCCCAAACCGGCGCATCTCCTGCCGCCGCCTCCAGCCTGCGCTAATCAGCGTGGCCGCTTTGGCCTTGCGAGCTTCGAGCAAGCGCCTCTCGTTCATCGCCTCGAGCGCCGCCGACTCGGCCTTTGCCATGGCCGCTGCCGCATCGGCAGCTGCCTTGACCACCGCTGATGCCGCCGCCGTGGCCATCTCCATGGCAAATCGCCCCAGCTTCGACTGGGGCGAAGTGACCGCCCTCGACACTTGCGGTGTTTGAAATGATGCTCGATTCAAGTCGTTCAAATACGCCTTCTTGCGCCGTACGACTGTCCCGAGCGCGACCAGTGGCAAGCCACGTCGACGCTGCATCTTGCCGCGCATCACGGCCTGCAGCACGGTCGCGGCGTGGAGCTCAGCTGCACGCTGCTTCCTTTCCTTCTCGGCAGCCACCTCCGCGGCAGCATCCCGAGCGACTTCAGCGCATAGGTCGTACAGCAGCTGAGCTTCTGACCAAACTTCAGTAGCCATCTCCATGGCAAACTGCTGAATCAGACGCTCGCAAACGATGCCTGCGACCTCGTGCTCGGCGAGGAGTCGGCTGGCGAAGACGAGGATCACACGGATGCGCTCGTGAAGGGCCTTGGCCTCCCGCTCGCGACGCAGCCGTCTCGCGCGGAGGATGAGCTGCCAGGCGATGAGGGCGGCGAGAGCGCAGAGGAACAACAGGGCAACAAAGGAGGTGGAGACGATGAGGGCAGTCAGATCAGGCGGTGGTGGCGGTGGTGACGGCGGGGAGGAAGGCGGCGAGGGCGGCGATGAGGGAGGAGGGGGTGCGGGCGGCGGCGAGGGCGGAGGCGGCGACGGTGGTGGTGGCGATGGTGGAGATGGTGGCGGCGGTGACGGTGGTGGTGACGGTGGCGGCGACGGCGGCGGTGGCAAGGGCGGTGGTGGCGACGGTGGTGGCGACGGCGGTGGCGGCAACGGTGGTGGTGACGGCGGCGGCGGCGAAGGCGGTGGCGGCAAGGGCGGTGGTGACGGTGGTGGTGGTGACGGCGGTGGCGGCGAGGGCGGCGGTGGCGAGGGTGGCGGCGGCGAGGGCGGTGGCGGCGAGGGCGGTGGCGGCGAGGGCGGTGGTGAGGGCGGCGGAGATGGTGGCGGTGGTGAGGGCGGCGGTGGCGACGGAGGTGGCGAGGGTGGCGGTGGTGAGGGTGGCGGTGGTGAGGGTGGCGGTGAGGGCGGCGGCGGCGAGGGTGGCGGCGGCGGGGGTGGGGGCGGGGGCGGTGGCGGCGAGGGCGGCGGCGGCGAGGGTGGCGGTGGCGAGGGAGGTGGCGGCGAGGGCGGAGGCTGCGAGGGCGGCGGCGGCGAAGGAGGCGGTGGCGAGGGAGGCGGCGGCGAGGGCGGTGGCGGCGAGGGTGGTGGCGGCGAGGGTGGTGGTGAGGGCGGCGGTGGCGAGGGTGGTGGTGGTGCAGGTGGCGGTCTGGGCGGTGGCAAGGGTGGCGGTGGTGATGGCGGCGGTGGCGAGGGCGGTGGGGAGGGCGGGGGCGGGCGTGGAGGTGGTGAGGGCGGTGGCGGCGGGGAGGGCTCGGGTGGTTGCGGGGAAGGCGGCGGCGGTGGTGCGCTGGGTGGTGAAAATGGTGGATAAGGCGGCGACGGCGGTGGAAAAGGCACTGGCGGTGGTGGTGGGGACGGCTCCTCCGCCTGTAGGCGTCTGCGGCGGAGAAAAAGGTGGCTGTAGCTCGATCCGCCCGACTGGTTCGAACCGCCCGTGCCATGCGGGTAGAGGCATGCGAGCAGGGCGAGCGTCTTCAAGGCTGCGTGACCTCTTTGCATCTTGAAGGGCGCACAGCTGTGTTGGCAGCCCGGCCAAGAGCCCGGGCCCGGCAAAAAACGTGATCCGCGAGCACGACAGGGGGCGTTTTATTTCGAAATAAACTTTTGGGCGCGCCGTTCCGGTACTTGAAACAGGAACCACCGCCCTCCAGGATCTCCTGGCCGAGGTGGCGGGGCGTCGGCGAGAGGCGCATGAAACCGCTGCGAGAATCCGTGACCTCGCCCGCGCCCGGCGCGCGGCGGTGCTTGCGGCACGGATGCTGGGGGGCACCCGGACGGTGCACGTGAGGAGAGTCACGCTGCTGCTCGCGGGGGAGACGGCAC
>ENA-UOXP01000141-UOXP01000141.1-mixed-culture-metagenome-genome-assembly--contig:-NODE-141-length-51308-cov-35.419254_pt1 | contig 51308 bp, 30 predicted proteins | sample MGYA00238161_ERZ761639 | MGnify/ENA primary metagenome ERZ761639 (study PRJEB28913, sample SAMN08776760) | mixed culture metagenome | isolation source: Freshwater growth medium | place: USA...
CGGGGAGAGGTCGTCGTCGAGCTGGGGGCGCCAAGGCGGTGGCGGCGGTGGTGGCCTAATGTTTCACAGATCGTTTCACAGCCAAAGTTTATGAAGGTACAATGGAAGTCGACACCCAAGACACCGGACCGGCGTACATACGGATGTGGTTACCACTAGCTCGGGGACCCCTGGACCCCCTTATCACAGCCATACTCGATCAGCCGCCGGGCCGAGCCGCTTAACGCTTAGCCCCGCCCGGTCGCCTTAAGCGCGTCCTTGATAACGCCCGCATCTTCATCTCGGTGATCTTCTTCCGGATCCCCTTCGCGTCGCCCACCTGCGCAGCCGCAGCAAGCTGCTGCGTGTGGTGTACGAAGAACGACTTGGCGCTCGTGCTCGACCCTCCGTAGACGGTCCGGTCGGCTATCCGGGGCGCGCCCCTTTCGCCCGTAGCGCGAGGCGCCGGATGAAGTGTATAGAGAGTGCGAGACACACTTGGACGCTTGCACTGGTCCGGACCTGCCATATAAAACGCCCCCGCACAGGGCACGCCGCAGTACTGTGTCGAACCGTTTTAACTCTTCACAAACACATCAAGCGGCTCAGGTGCGACCTCAAACACGAATGAGACCGGTCCAAGGACAAGTCGAAGCCGGCGCGTGCGCCACTGAACAGTGTGCGTTGAGCGTGCGCTCTCACGCTAGAGTGGGAGCCGCTGTCACCGCGTCACTGCCCAGCTTCGCTCTCGCCCACGCGGTAACGCACGAAGGCGGTGAGCGCCACGTCGGCGCCCAGCTCCTTGCCCGCGGCCGCGAGCACCTTGGTGATCGACCCTGCGGAATCGTCGATGATAAAGGGTTGCTCGAGCAAGCACACCTCGCTGTAAAACTTGTTGAGGCGCCCCTCGACCATCTTCTCGACGACGTGTTTGGGTTTGCCCGACTGTGCTGCTTGCTCGGCGAGCACATCGCGCTCGCGCGCCACCGCAGAATCGGGCACAGCAGCGCGATTGAGGTAGAGCGGCGACGCGGCGACGATGTGCATCGAGAGCTTCTCGCCGAGGGCGCGCAGCGCGTCGGCGTCGGCCGCCTTGGACTTGAGCACGACAGCGCCCACGGTGAGCCCCACGCTCGGTGCGTACGTGTTGTGCGCGTAGCTCGCGACCACACCGCCGTCGGCCGGCGTCGGCAGCAGGCAAGCGCGGCGAAGAACCAGGTTCTCGCCCAGCTGGCTGACCGCAAAGCCGATGGCGGCCTCGACGGACGATGGCGGCTCGCCGGCGGCCGCGGCCTCCACGGTCGCGGCGCGGATGGCCGCTACATCGAGCTCCACCATCGCCGATGAGGGCGGCGCGCTCGCGCTGACGCCAAGCGCAGTGCGCGCAATGCGGCCAGCGAGACCCTGGAAGAGTTCGTTGCGCGCGACAAAGTCGGTCTCCGAGTTGAGCTCGACAATAGCGGCACCGGCTGGGCCGTGGGCGACGGCGACAGCACCCTCGCTCGTGCCGCGGCCCGCCTTTTTTTGTGCTGCAGCAAGCCCAGCCTTGCGGAGCAGCGTTGCCGCCTCTTCGACGTCACCATTGGCCTGTTCAAGCGCTTCGGCGCACCTGGAGGAGGGTGTTGACGGCACACATGGTCGAATCGCGCGAGTAAAGCAATCGATGGGGACGAGCGAAAGAGAGGCCAAGGGAGAGAGGTGCTGCGGTCGGTTTTGCGTACTTCTTCATCGGCGCGCTGGTCCTCTCACGGAGCGTCTTGATGAGAGCGGCGCGCGACGCCGACGCCATCAGGCGGCGTGTAGCGAAGCTCGGCAACGCGGCCGCCACAAGCACTGGTCTACGCCGCATGGGCAGCGAGAGGAGCGCGGACGATCGAGCGAACATCGTCGTGCCTGTCGACGCGAATTGACGACAAGTTTGAAATTGATTATTTTTACACGCTGAAACCTCTGCTGCAAGGGCTCGATGGCTATATTCCTTGCTTGCTGGAAATTCCTATTTTGGTGGTTTGCACAACAATCTCGTGGCATCTCCGTTCGGGAACCTTTCTCGACTAAGCATGATGTTCCTCTCGCTCACCCTTGTGTCCTCTGCGGCGGCCTTCAGCCCCTGGGCCGGTCCAATGCACGTGATTGATCGCACCGCCTCGGCAGTGCAGATGAGTGCCGCCAACGGTCCCATGACCCGCCGTGGCGTGGTCGCCGGCGCTTTTGCCGCCTTTGTGGGTGTGCTGCCCTCATTTGCTGAGGATGACTACAAGCTGAAGAAGGATTACCCGACAGATGCTCGCACCCTGCTCAAGAACATGGAGCTTGCCACCGAGCTGGCGCGCGGCGCCCCCAACATGGAGACCATTGTCAAGTCGACCCGCTCGGAGATGAACGACTTTGTCGCTTTCTACCGCCGCCAGCCCAAGGTGGCGGGCATGCCGTCGTTCTCGACGCTGTACACAGCCGTCAACACGCTCTCGGGCCACTACGCCTCGTACGGCAACAAGTACCCGGTGCCGGAGAAGCGCAAGGTGAGCCGTCGTGCCCGCTCTCTTGCTTCGGGAGTCCCAGCCGTGTGCTTCGCGCGCCACTCGCCACCGCTGCTCACGCTCGCTGTCCCCGTACGCCTGATGTCAGGTGCGGCTTCAGCAGCAGTACAAGGAGATCGAGCGTGCGCTTGCTCGTGGCAAGTAATCGCTGCATATGCGCCGAAAATGAAGAGCCGTGAGCGATGAGCGATGAGTTCGCTCTACTCGTCAGGCGGCCCACCCTCGGGCTGCGAAGAGATGACTCTGAGACAGTTTCTATTGACCTATACCCTCACTGCGCATGTAAATGAAACGACAATTAACAAGGAAATTGTCAACGGCCGAGTTCGCACATAGTCACTCAGGCCACGGCCCCCCCCCCAACGTCGGACCCGGGCGCCGCCAATCCCAAGAATGGCAATCGGCTCAATCCGTTCAACGGTGCACCTCCCTGCGCCCTGGACCGTTCACATACACACATGCCTATCACCTATCAGTATTGGGGGTCCGCCCCCCCCCCCCCCGCGTCTCTCCAGTCTCCGCCCGGCGCCGCGCTGCCGCTCGCGCGCTCCGGCAGCGAGGCATGCGGCAGAGGGCGACGGGGCGACCGTGGCGGTTCGTGGCGGGAGCGACGGCGGAGGGCGGCGGCGGGGAGGCGCTAGGGAGGCGCGCGAAAACTTCCAAGATGGCCACCCCTTGTGGCCACCAGCCCACCAACCGGGGAGCGGTGGGTTCCAGCGATCGACGTGGGTACACGGTAGTTCATCATTACCGGCATGTACCGGTGTCATCTCTCGAGAGCTCACGCCCACCTCGGTCGCCCTCGGGATGTGGCGGGTCCTCATCGGCGTGGCGTGTGTGAGCGCGGCGGCCGCACGCGGCTGTAGCGATCGTCCTACTGTTTCCTCCAGACTTGCGTCGCAGCGGCGCGAATCGGTCCGGCAGCGCCAGACGGGCAGCTCCGCTTTAGCTCTGGAAAAGGCGGTGCCTGCGCAGGCAGCAGCAATGCGTTTGCGCGGTGGCGAGGGCTCCGCGCTCATGGCGGTGCAGCGCGCATACACGGGCATCCCGTTGATAACGCGCTCGTGGTTCACGCTCATCCTCATCTTAGCCGCCTTCAACCAGATTGGCGTGCTGCAACCTGAGGCGGTGGCGCTCGATGCGGCCGCCATCCGCCGCTGGCAGCTCTGGCGACCGATCACGGCGGCCGCCTTCTTTGGCGGCATCGGTCCACAGCTGCTGCAGAAGATGTACTACCTCGTGCAGTTTGGCAAGGGGCTCGAAAGCGTCCTAGGCCTCGGCGAGTACGCGCGTGCGCTCGCATCATGCTCCGCGATGCTCTGCATCTTCTGCAACCTACTGGGCTGGCAGTTTTTTGGCGACGGGCTCGTGATGTCGATGACCGTCCTCACGTGCCAGCAGCAGCCCGACGCACAGATGAATATGTACGGCCTCAACATCCCGATGGCGTACATGCCCTTTGCGCAGATGGTCATGTCGTACGTCTTCTCGCAGCAGATTCCGTGGAATGATCTCGTTGGCGCCATCGTAGGCTACATACACTACTACATCCAGGACGAGGTCAAACCGGACGCTGTCATCCACAAGCGTGAGAAAGCGGCGGGCGGCGGTGGCGCCGCCTCCAAGACCGGGCACGCACTTGGCGGCGGCAAGAGCGCCGCCAAGGGCGTTGCCAAGAGCGGCGGCGGCGGCGGCGGCGGCGGCGGCGGCGGCGGTGGCGGCGGCGGCGGCGGCGGCGGCGGCGGCGGCGGCCGCGGTGGCGATGCCCGCGGAGGCACTCGGACCAAACGTAAGCCGCGCAAGGCCAGCATAGCCACCTTTGCCAACTCGCCCGCGGCGTGTGGCCCTAGCGGCTGAGGGACCTAAGGGCCGGTGCAAAGTGACGCGAGCGAGAGAGGCCGCGTGGCCGCTCGCTCGTGTCGTCGCTGGCCTGCAAGCACGATCAGCCAAGCTCACGCTCCTGCGCGAGATGTGCGCGGAAGCGGCCATGAAGGCGCCGGGCCCGACCCCAAAGGGGCAGCTCGCTGTGCCTGAGCGACTGAGCCTTGAGCATCGACAGAGCAACTCTTAATCATGTTTGCGATCCCGCGCGCAGGAGAATGAGACAGACATGATCGTGCGCTGCGGATAGAGGTAGACGCTCGAGCGTTGTATTGAGCATTCACATGTGTTTATCTCTTCTTGCGAACGAGCCGGGACCTAACCGTAATCTGACGCAGAAGCAACCATGCCAACCGCGTCTTTTGGCGTGCATCGCGTGCGTGGCAATGGCTGGGTCCCCTTTGCCTCTGTCAAAATTGCGACACGATCTCTGCCCGCGCACATCGATTTGAGCGGACGCCGATCCTGCCCTGGCATCGCGACTGGTGTAAAGATCAAGTTGCCACCGTCCTTTCGTCCACCTCGGCCGCCAGACGTGGTACTCCCGTGGGCAGTGATGCTGCGGCATCTTCGCGATTATCACGCGCGCGAGGGTCACACCAACGTGCCGCTTGAATACGAGTTCGTCGAGAAGGACGAGCTCGGCTATGAGGTGGATGGTCGGCGCATCCGATTGGGCGTTTGGCTGAGCAAGCAGTGGACCGAGTGGCAGGCCAAGCGGCTTGCTCATCAGCGCACTGAGCGGCTTGCTGATGCGGGCGTCGATTGGGACGGACCGGCGCCGCCAGCAAGCGGCCTAGTGGGACCGAAATACAATGAAAGGAAATGGGACGTCGACAGAGAGGAGCAGCTAGCCGCCATCAATCCACGCCTCGCATTCGACGCATCGACGCCCGCGCACCAGAAGTGGATCGAGTACGAAGCGGGGCGAGATCCGCACACGCGACGATGGCGTAAGGAGCATGGGATTGTCACCACGCGGCCGAGGAGTGCTGGGCCGCACACCCGCGCTCCTCTCACCATCGAGCAGTATGGCAGCGGGCCGGGCGCAGGCGTTCGAGCACGAGGGGTACCCCCCAGCCTCGGGCTGCAACTGTACGAGGCTGCGCGTAAGCTGACGGCCGAGCGTGCGAAGAGTAGGCAGCCTGGCGCTGTGACGATCCATCCGTAGGTCAGTAGGTGTTTCTTGATCAAGTGCGTCACGATCGCTACATGTGCAACGCTAGCCGTTCCGTAGTCGTGAACGTTGAAGCCGCGTTACCTCCATGCGGAAGGTACGCGGTAGGTAACTTACGTAGTGTTTCGGGGCACGGGGGGGTGAAACGTGAACCGACGTGCGCTAGAGAGACGATATACGTGATCACCGATATACCCCTAGTAGCCACTAGTGAATACCGCGCTGGCGGTCGGGTGTTCCCTGCGCAGAGAGCCTGAGACCGGCAAGCCGGAAGAGTACGGTACAGTACCGGCGCTCTCCGCTCGTCTCACAGAAGGCCGCCGCTGGGCAGCCTCCAGCCGCCGCACTCTGTGTCTTCGAGTACGAGCTCCAGCAGACGCCGCGTCACTTCCCGCTTGGTCGAGAGCCGACTCACCGTGATTGCGACCCCGAGGCTGGCTGCAGGGATTGCGAATCCTACCGTGCCCCCAAGGCCGCGGTGGCCAAGGACGGTGGTCACGCCTGGCGAGGCGACGCCACTGCTGAGCTCGTCACTCATGCTCCTGATCGAACCGACTTGCATGCCCAGACCCCACTGCACAGGCTCGTCATCCAGCCAGCCGGCCGTTGGATCCGCGACCAGCCGGCGGCGGAGGGCCTCGTTCTTGCCGAGGGTGCGCCCACTTGCCAAGGCGGCGTAGAAGTTGGCGAGCGCGCGCGCCGAACCGAGCATCGCGCAGCCCGGCACGCCAGCCTCACGCACAGCGGCCGAGTTGAATGTCGCCGGGTTCATGAGCTGGGCAGGGCCTTGGAATCGTTCCCAGTCAATGGAGCCCGCGCTCACCGCAAATGGATCGTTGGGGTCCGGAGGTCCTGAGCCGCTCGGAGTGCCCGCACTGACAGCGGGCTCATCGGGTGGCGAGGCGCTGCCCGCAAAGCCTTCCAAATTGGACATGTCGAGTTGAAGTTCCTGCATGAGCGTAGCGATCGAGTGGCGTGCAACCTGCGCGGCCTCCTCTGGCGCCACCTTGAGACGCAGCTCGTGCCCGAGCTCCAGCGGCGTGCAGACGAGATCGGCGAGCAGGGCGTGCACGTCCGATCCACCGCTTGCCGCGCGCAGTAGCCCACTGAGCACCCAGCCCCAAGGGGCGCCTTCAAACTCACCAGTCGGTGCGCGCGCGCCAGCAGCACCGCCGCCAGTAGCGCCGTCGTGAGCAGCTGTAGCCACCGCCGCCGCTGCCGCTGCTGCTGCGCCGTCCAGGCTGGCAGCCGCCACGTACGCTTCCATCGCGGGTAGCTCGAGCAGCTGCCGGAGCCGCGCACGCTTGGGCATGAGCGCCGTCTTCGCGCCAGGGAGGCCGTGGCGAAGGAGCTGGGCGACGGTGAGGGCGCCCTTGCCACCAGCACTGAAGCCCGGCCACGTGGCGCTAATGGTCTCGTCGAGGCTGAGAACGCCACGCTCCACCTGAAGCAACACGAGCGCGGCGAGACACGGCGCGCCCGCCTGAAAGAGTTGGAACAGCGTGTTCGGCACAACGGGGCGCGGGTCGACAGGGCCCATGCGCCCCGCCGCCGCGTCCACGAGCGTGTGGCCGGACCGCACTACGCACACCTGGGCGCCGAGCAGCTCTCCCGAGTCGGAGAAGGCGTGAAGTAGCCTCAGCGTACGCTCGTGCAGGCTCGCCTTGGGCGCTGGGCGCAGAGTCGCCTTCAACGACGATGAGGCCGACCGAAACGACGACGGCTGACCAACATGTAACCACCGTTGGCCAGCCGTTGCCGTGGTCGTGAGCGCCGTCGTGAGCAGCTGCGACGCCGCGTCCGCGAGGAGCGTTGCAGCGGCATGCTGTGCCATCGGGCGCATGAAAGGTACAGCGACCTCTAGGCGAGTGCATAGGCCTTGCAGCATCTCAAGCGCGCGGACGAAGAAGATGACCACGCCCGGCAGAGCCTCGACCGGCGGCTTCAGCCCCTGCTGCACGTGCTGTTTCGCCTCCTGAGAGTAGACCTTCTGACGTCGCATGTCATCCTCGAGCTTCTGGTTGAACTGATCGCGCGCTTCCTGTGCGTCCGCGCGGCTCTCGCGAAAGAGGAAGAGCAGGTCGCGGAAGACCTCGGTGGGCTCGATCTCCGCGGCGTTCATCACGAAGCCGAGCGCGAGCAGTGCGTGCAGCAGCAAGTCGCCATCGAGCTCCTCAAGCGAGTGGACCATCTGGCATAAGGCAATGCGCTCAGCGTAGTCGAGCCGCTTGCACAGCCCAAAATCAAGGAGCACGGGCACCGGACCGAGCTGCGGATCCAGATGCACGAGGAGGTTGCCCGCATGCGCATCCGCGTTGAAGCAGCCGTCACGGAACATCATAGCCGCCCACGCCTCGCACACGCGCATCACGAGCGTCTCGCAATGGACGCCCAGCCGGCGTAGCTCCGCGCCGTCCTTGAGGCTGTGCCCCTCGCAGAATTCCATCACGAGCACCCGCTCGTTCGTGAGCTCCTCAACCAGCTCGGGCACGGTGACCGGCACGCGCCCACCCTTGCCGAAGTTGCGGCGCACGTCGACGAGATTGGCGCGTTCCTGCCCAAAGTCGAGCTCCTTCTTGTGCTCCACGTTGATCTCCTTGATGATGGGCGCGAAGTCAAAGGTGGGCTCGAGCAGCGCGAGGAAGTAAGCGAGCACCTCCGACTGCGCCAGGTCCTGGAGCATCACCGGCGCGATGTCCCGATGCTGCACCTTCACCGCGACCTTGCGCGGCGGCGCTCCGCCGGGGCTCCTCAGCCAGCCGACGTGCACCTGCGCGATCGAGCCGCATGAGAGGCACGTGGGCTCGAGTGCCTCGAGCTGATCGGCTCCCGACGGGCCCCATGCCTCGGTGAGCGTGGCGAGCACCTCGGGGAGAGGCCTGGGCTCGTTCCGATCGAGGAGTGTGCTCAAGTGGCGCACTAGCGCCTCGGGCACGAGGTCGGAGCGGCTGGCAAGGTACTGGCCAAGCTTGAGGTAGAACCCGCCCAGTTTCGAGATGCGCCGGCAGAGGAGCGCCCCCAGCCATTCGTTAAAGGCCGCCATCGTCGCCGCGCGCGCTGCGGCCGACGCCTTGCGGCAGCGCCACAGTGTCACATACTTGTACTGGATCGCGATGTGAGCAAACAGTGCCGCCACGGCTACATAGCGTCGGAGCAGTTGGATGCGCCGCATCAGGGCGGGCGGGATCAGGGCACTGAACAGGGTGATGAGCGCGGTCGACACCACCAGCGCAGCAGCGAGCTGCGCCATGCGGCCCGTCAGCCCCATGCCAAGTGACACAGCGAGTGCTCCGACGCACGCTGCCCACGCGCGTTGGGAGCTTGCTGAGCTCGACTCGAGAGCCACGAGCGCCGACGCCTGTGCCTCGAGCCGCCCACGCAGCAGCAATGTCGAGAACCGTTCGGCGCGCAAGGCGGCGCTGGCAGCGTCGCGTCCGAGGTCGTCGGAGAGCTCTGGTGGCTCCTCCATGCCAAGAGACGAGCGGAGCGACGTTCTTGGTGATGAGAGGCCTGAGATGGAGGTGGTCTTATTGTTCGCGGTGGTCTTGTTGGCGGCGAGTGTGGTTGCCCAGGCCGTGGTGACGGCACTGGCAATAGGCGGTTGGTGCATGGCCGCATCATCGAGAAAGGCGAGCAGGCAGCGCGGACCTAGCCCTGCCTGCGGCGAACACGGCACGCGCTGCAGCACGGCCCGAAGATACTCTTCTATCTGCGCCGGCCGCTTGCGCAGCAGTTCGAGCGAGCCCGACCGTCGCATGTACGCTCGGGGCAACAGGGGCAGTGGGCGTTCATCGCCGCGGAGCAGGTGCTCGGTCTCATGACGGAGGCTGTCTTGCAGCGCACGCAGCTGGCTCCATCGGCGCACGACCATCCACGCAGCCGCCCCCTCGGAGATGCGGAGGGTGTAGACGCCGTGGCCGCCCTCTGGATGGACCGCTGCATGAGTGACCCGCACCTGGACCGCCGACGGTGCTGGGGACGAGCTCTCGAAGCTCCGCAGCCAAGACTCCAGGCTGGTGCCCAGCCGGCGAAACCGGGTGAGGTTTCCGCGCTCCAGCACCACTTTTTTCTGCATGAAGGCCTTCACAACAGCCAGGCGTCCATCGGCAAGGTCGAACAGCGTGCCCATGGAGACGCGGAGGCGTGCTTCTGCTTGGACTCGGGTTGTGGCAGGCGAACTCGCCGAGCGACGGACAAGTCGCTCTGTCACGCCGTCACGTAAATCCACCAAGATTTGGTGCTCCTCAACCGCCTCCGTGTCAGCCACGATGATTTCGATGACCATGGCTGCTTCGCCGAGGGATGGCAATTCTTGAAGGCGGGCTGCCGCAGTGGACAGCCATGCGTCGAGCGAGGCAGAGGTAGCCATGTAAGTTTGCCACGAAATTTCCGAATCACAGCTTCCGAGAACGGAAGGGTAGCTTTTCACAGCCAATGGTAACAATTCGACACCCAAGACACCGGACCGGCGTTTTCACACAAACTGAGCGATCTTGTCGCAGAGCTCCCCTGACTCTTTTGTGATAGTTTTCGACTCATGAATTTCATACATGCTTCACTGGTGTACTGGTTCTGGTACTGTACTTGAGTACAGTAGCTACGTTCGTAGTCGTCGTAGATGAGTTTTCGTGTACGTACGCTATGTTTTGAGTACCGATATGACGTTTGAAGCCCGAATGGTCCGCGTCTCTCTCTCTGTTCGTCCTCTGACGCCGGTGAGTGAGTAGCTGTAGGACCGGGTAGCTGACTGACTTTTTGACACGAAGGGACTGCGTGGCGTTTTTATCGAGGAGCGTATTTACTGTGGCGCTGCTTCCATGCCTCCTTATATGTTTGACCTGTTGGGCCGATGCGCAACTCCGGGTGCGCCTTGCGAAGCGCGGCGACCAGCTTAGCCTTCTCTTCCTCGGCAGTCAGCTTTTGAGGTGGCTCGAACAAAATGTAGGTCATCGAGGCCCCGCCTGGTGGCGGTCGATAGCCATGGTACTTGTCAGGCCGAAACTCGGTGCAGGCCTTGAGGCGCAGCCCGGCTATGTTGGCAATCTCGACGAGTTTCCACGTCGCCGCCTCCGCCGTGTGCGTGGTCACGTGGAGCTCGCCTGTGGCTTCCTTGAGCAACCGGCCGCTCAGCACAGACTTGAAGAGCCCCCGAAGCAGCGACTGATGCACTTCGACGCTGCTGTTGCTGGTGCTGCTGCAGCTGTCCGTGGCGGGAAAGTTGAAGACCACTTTGTCAAACCCCTTCTTACCACCCACCGCGCTCGTATCAAGGGCGGTCGCGTCCACCTTGAATACGAGTTTCCCACCAAAAGCCTTGACCGTCTCGAGGTTGTCCTCTGCCTCCGGGTAGCTTGCGAGTGTACTCGACTCGCTTGCCAGAGAGGTGGCGGTGAGCTTTGGGCACTGCCCCCAACCGAGCGCCAGTGCGGCCGCGAATCCGAAGTCGCCCTCCCCAAGAAGCAGGATGCGCTCGCCGTCGCCGAGGGCGTTGCAGCTGCTTGCTGCCGCTGCACTCTGGATGGGCCGTTGAGTATCCGTCAAGTGCACAGATTGAGGCCTCCGTTTTTTGGCCTTTGTTTTTTGGCGCGATATGCCGCCGTGCGAATGCGCGCCCTTTGCCCGACTCTGTGCGTGCTCGCCGGCCCGGCCAGGGCCTCCGCGGCGGCCCTTCACCATGGATTCGGCTCTTGAACTCCGTGTAGGCTCGGCTTTTTGCCTCGTCGCCTCGAGCTTTCTCGCGGTAGAAGCGCGGTATACCAAGTCAAGTCAAGTCAAGTCAAGTCAAGTCAAGCACCCCCGGGGAAGCGCTTGAAAGCGCCGCAGTACAGTGTGGTCCTGTTTTAACTTCACACACCTCTTGCCAGGAGTCATGCAAACGCGCCCCCTCGGAGACGCGCTTGCAGTCGATGAGCGCCGCTGTACTGTGTGGTCCTGTTTGTACTTAAGACACACACAGTTTCCATCACTCAACACCATTGCCATATCAGGCAAGTCTTCTTTCCGGTGCGAGACGCTCGTGGGGAGTCTTGCGTGGGCTCGACACCCTCTTCTGCAACACCCTCCTCACCCTCGGGCCTCGTGTCGCCCTCGGCTCCCCGATGCGCGTCTCCTCGCGCGAAGCGATTCAGCTCGACGATGGGGATGATAATGACCTGCGTCTCGTGCCGGCGTCGCCGCCATGGATGCGGCGCTTGCGGCTTCTTTCTCCGATCTTAGTCCTTACGGCAGTTATGTTGATGACATTCCTGGTGATGCAGTTTTCTGTGTCTTCTTCGCCGGGGCCGCTCCAGCCACAACCGGCAGCGCCAGCAGCACCACCGCCGTTGCTGCTCCAGCCACCAACGGCATCACTACCAGCATCACCGGCAAACCCACGGCCACCAGCCCCGCCACGGCCCCCGCTGTCAGCTGTCAACACTTGGGACGACTATGGCGCTCTCATGCCGCTTCTGACTGCCGACGAGCGCCTCTACTTCGTGGAAGCAAATCAGGCGCTCACTATCAATGTGCGTGCGCAGCTTCTCAGCCTGCTTACGGATGAGCCTCGCCTCGCCGCGGCATTGAGTGCTGCCAACTCCGCTGCGCGAAATGTGAGCCAACTAGACGCCATTGCTGCGGAGCTGTGTGAAACGATTGCTGCCGCCATTCCTTTCATCGGCCTCAACGGTATCAGCACCGCCATGGCCTCTGTCATCTGCTGCCCACTCACGGAGAGGTCCCTGGGGATGCCCGTGCTCATCGACGGAGTGGCTTCGTACGATTGGCTCCACGCGGTTGGCGCGTTTGGCACTGCGAACGCTCTGATCCCCGCACCATCATCGGCGGCGGCCGCCGCGCCGCTCGCCTCGCGGCTGCGGAGCACGCTTGCGATGGCGCTCCGCGCCAATTGGCCTGGATCCGAACAACCGCAGGAGGCTCCCATCCATGCCTACGTGTGGCAATACATGATCACTCGGCTGCGCCAAGGGGCGGTCCAAGGGGCGGTGTGGAATACGACGAAGTTCTGGGACGTCGGCTTCGACGTCTGCGGGACGAGCCTGAACGAGTGGTACTTCGTCCACTGCATGCATGGTTTGAGTCATGCGATGGTCCGGTACGTGATGGTGGCCGACTGGGGCACTGGAGCCGGGGCACCCGGGGCTGGAGCCGGGGTGCCGCTCAGCACGACGACGTCCCCGTCGGGACGTATCCAGTGCCGCAGTGCTCATCGTACAGCACACCTGAGTCGGTCGACACTCGAGCGCGCGCTTGAGTTGTGCTCCAGCGCGCCATCGGTCGGGCTCGCCCTCTACCTCGCGCTCGGCGTGTGGATGGACTACTTCGGTCAGAGGCACTCGCTGCCTGATGCGTACGCTGACGTGGCCGTCGACGCGCCAGCATGGCTTACGATCACAGGCATCTCCATCCTCGGGCCCTACGTGATGCGCGCACCCTGTGATCAGCAGTGGGCCAACTACTCTGGCTCGTGCTTCGCTCGTTTTTTCAACATTCGTGACCAAGTGAACGAAGGCACTACTCAACCGACGGTGTCGACCGAGTGGGAAGACGCCTCGCTCCCGCCGCTGGACGCCTCCCGGTCCAACCTCTCGGCGGCTGCATATCGCCTCCTCACCAGCTCAGATCAGAGGGACATCAGCCGCTGCCTCGCTGAGCCAATGGCCGAAGAGCGCAACCGGCGTGGCTGTATCTTCGGCCTCGCTCTCAACAAGTACCCCGATGGCCAAATCTGGAATGCGCCAGCGTCGATTTTCGAGAGCAGGCGTGCACTCGTCGCCTACTGCGGCATCTTTGTGGACCTACATAGTGCCGTCGACGCCGGCACGCACGAGCGAGAGCGCCAGCGCCTCCTCGCGTGTGTGAGTGGCAGCATGATCGGCATTGGCTACGGCACGGTTGCCGACCGGAGGGTACCTGGCTGGCTCGTCGAGGTGCACTGCGGGCAGCTTGTGGACGCTCCGGAACTCGCCTGGCTCGATGCTGCCGAGCGGCAGCATGCCGGGCACATCTGCTACGAAGCTGGCACGCTGTGCGCTGTCGCGAATTCGTGCTCGGAGCCGGCCGATGTCCTCAGCTTGTATGGCATGACGCTGTAGGAGCCGGGAAGTTCAGGAGGAAGCTTTTTCGGCTGTATCCACAGTTCGTAAGGCACACTCGTCGCATACCGGGACACACGTTGAAAGCAGATAAAGCTGTACACTCGACTGCGCGTTCACACGACAGCGTATCGTGTGCGCTCGGGCCTCGGCCTCGCTCCGCACGGCACCAGCACGTACGCCGCAAGCAGCACGTCCGGCGCGCGGCGGGCCCCGCGGAAGACGCCCCCGCCGCCTCGTTCGCCCCCCCCGCGGGCACGCCGCCCCCACGGCCCACCGCCCGGACGCGGAGGGGCTCGAGCGCAGCGGGCGAGGCCGCACGGGCGGGCGTGCGGGGTCGTGGTCCGGAGGGCGGAGCGCCGGCCGCCGTACCCGGCTTACCGTTACCCGGTACCCGCGGCTTTCAGAATCGAGAATAGCACCTCCGAGACTTCGCACGTCTGGACGTCAGTCCCTCGTCCGCCGAAAAAGAACCCGAACGTACGACGTTTATACGACGTACCGACCCGCGACGCGGCGTGTCGTACACGAGACGGTTTTATAGCAGACAGAGACGGACAGTATGGATATTCGTTACCGTGCTTTATGGATATCGCGCGTCGATGGTGCATCGTCGATGCCAGACGGCGCTCACTGGCTCGCGCAGTCGCGCTCCCCCCAGACTCCCTCTCGCCGCGCGGGCTGCGGCTCCCTCATGTGGGCTGCGCTCAGCATGAGCATCTGCGTCATCATCCTCGGGGGCGTCCTCCGTTTAGCAGAAGCAGCAGCAGCAGCAGTAGCATGAGTATTGTACGTAGCAGTAGTGGTCTCCTCGGGGGCTCTGGGGGCCGGCGCAGGCGAGCGCGCCACTCAGTCGACGGGATCCCACTTGCCACCCTCCGGGCAGTAGAGCACGCCGCTGTGTGCCTCGACGGGCGGCGCGTTCCACACGTCGAAGCCCTCGAGCTTGGCAGCGGCGAGATGTGTCTCCTTTTGGCGCCGCGCCATGCCAGCTGCCGCCGCCGCCGCCGGGCTCGCCCCCGAGCGCTCCGCCTCGTCGACAGCCTCGGCCAGGGCTGCGGCGCCTGCGGCCTGCGCGTCCTCGTGGCGCGTCTTCAAAATGTGCTCGATTTCGTGCGCCTTGATATAATCCACCTTGTACGCGCACGTGTTGCCCTCGAAGGCCGCCGAGCGGCCGTGAGCGCGGCTCACATCCTCGCATACGAGATGCAGCTCATCGTTCGGCCGCAGCTGCTGCTGTTCGGCGTGCCGCAGCTTCTTCTCGCTCGTGCGGCCGTCGGGTCGCTTGCGCACGATGCGCGACGGGTTGTGCCCCACCGCGTCGATCTTGGCGAATCCAAGTGACCACGCGTCCTCGGCTGACGTGAACCAGCGCCCGCTGTCGTCGCGTGCGTCTGAGAAGCGCAGCGAAATCTCCGCGTGCCGGCGCGAGACGCGAGGGTCCTGGATGCCCTGCCCATTGTCGACGACGCGCGTGGTGCGCCCGAGTAGCACCGAGCACGGCACCGACATGCGCCCACACGGGCGCACGATGTACACCGGCCGACGCAGCCCCCCCCCCGGCCGCTCGCCCTTGCGCCCCCCCTTCTCCCACGCGTCGATAGCGTTGCGCATCCTCTCTGAGGGCTGCGGCCGCAGCACGAGCCCGCGCCGGCAGCGCTCGAGCTGAACGAGCTGGCGCGTCCATGAGCCCATTTTCTCGCCAAGCGGCACCGTCGGGGGTAGCTCCGCGCCCGTCTGTGCGACTGCCCGGCCGCGCATCGCCTCCTCAATGATCGACCGGCCGCCCTCATGTGTCGGGTAGGGGAAAGCGCGGCAGATGAGGGAGGCGCGGGCGACGGACTCGACGGTCGGCAGTAGTTCGATGATGTGCGCGAGTACGTCCGAAGGAATCTGCAGCAGCCGCGATTCCAGCTGGTTGGGCCCCGCCACTGGCCGCGGCCCCTCCTTGCGTGCCCGCTTTGTAGCGGGGGGGCCCTCCACAGATGTAAAGATGGACGAGACGGGCGAGTCGCGATCCGTCGACTGGCTGGACGAGTACTGGCCGGACATGGTATCCTGCGACGACGAGCCGGCCGCCGCCGCAGCCGCCGCAGCAGCAGCCGAGCGTGTTAGCATGATCGAGCGCGTGGAGAGCAGCAAGAAGGCGCGCTCGACAAAACACTCGTGACCGGACTCCGTGCAGGAGGTCTCGAGTCTTTCCACGTTTCGCGCGTTGTTAGACTGCGAATCTTTCTTCATTACGGAGTTTCGCTTTGCAGTTCCACCAGGTCGTTGGCAGCGGACGACCTTGCAAAACAGACTTCTCTCACACGACAAACTGAGCCAGAAGTCTCGCGGCTGCCTTGCATCTCAGGGAACCTGTGGAAAGCTGGAAACGATCCGCCCTGACGACGAAACACCTCTCTTTCCCCACTATACGCTGTTTGTCCCTCGGACTGTGCCGCTACATGTGCGCAGCGTTGTGAAGTAGTGAAGATGAGAGTTGGGATCCGCCGATCCGGATATGCGTCCCGGCTCCCCCCGGTGTCTTTTTACCGGTACGAGATCCGCCTCGGCTTTCTGCACCATGAGCCGGTCCAGCCTCTTGCCAATGGAGTTGAGCGACGCGCAGATCACCTCGATCAGCGGATCCGTCTCGGGATTCGCGGCCACCTTTGCGAAGCAGCCCATTCAGCGCATCAAGTGGATCCGTCAGGTGGATGCGGGCCCGTCCGTTCCATACATGGAGCTCGTCTACAGGACTGTGCGTGCAGATGGCATGCTCGGCCTCTTCAGAGGCTCCGTAGCGGGCATCATGCGTAACGTGCCGCACTCGGCGCTCGTCTACACGATCTATCCCAAATTCGAGGCCATCGTCCTACAGCAGCAGCAGCAGCTTCAACTACAGCAACAGCCGCCACCGGCACCGGAGAGGCAGCCCACGACGGAAGGTGCTGCATCCTCGTCGATAAAGCCCGCAAGGCAGAAGGTGCAATTCTCGACGCGCTTCTGGGCCGGCTACGCGACGACGTTTTTTGCGACGCTCGTGACTCATCCGCTCGACACGCTGCGCGTGCGCATCTCAGTGATGCACGGTGAGATGAGCACTCCGAGCATGATCCGCTCTGTGCTCGAGAGCGGTGGCCTGCGCACGCTGTACCAAGGCTTTGGCGCCACGCTCATCGGCGCGGGCCCGCGCGGTGCTGTCGGCTTCGGCGTTTTCGAGACGCTCAAGGAGGTGTCGGAGAAGCGCAATCTGCTTGCTGACTTTCCCACCACGCGGAAGCTCCTGATTGGCTACTTCGCGGGCCTGTGCTCCGAGACGGCCATCTACCCTCTCGACACGGTGCGCAGGCGGCAGCAGGCGCTCGGCGACGCCTCGCCCGTCGGGCGGACGAGCAACGTGTTCAGCGCGCTCGCGCTGGTCGTGCGCAGCGAGGGCTTCATGGGGCTCTTCAAAGGACTCAGCCTTAACCTCATTAAGAACCCTATCGCGACCGCCGTCTCTTTTACGGTGAACGACGTCGTCAAGGACCAGCTCAAGAGGCAAGCGAGGCGCAAGGAAGGCATGTAGAGCGCTGTGTAGAGCGCTGACTGGCAAACGAGCTGTGCTCATGCGGGCATTCACCGAGATAACTCCGAGATGACTCCGGTCGAACCGGATGACCATGGTCTGGAACCGTCTGCTGTGCGTGGTCGACAGGTCGTCGTGCGTCGCGCCTCTATGCCATTGTCGAGCCCAGCTACTCCACTTCAACCGCGCAGCATTACCTGCCCCGGTGCGAGCACAGACGGAGAGAGAGAGAGCGGAGCAGCGCGGAGAGATGCCGGCAGGCGACGGGCACACCGCACCCCACCGCCGCCGGCCTCCCGGGCGGCCCGCGCACCCCGGGGCACTCCCCGGCCGATGTTACTATGCCACACATACTGATAATACTCCCACTCAAGGCGCGGCACGTGCGGTGGGCCGCCTCGCCCTCGGCGGGCGACAAGGTCTACCAGTCACGCGAGAAATTTTTTCGGAGATTACAATTCACGTCGGTCCGATGGAACGCGCTGCTTGAAGCCCCTCGGTCCTCGGCTGCGCGCGGCGGTCGGGCCGCACCGACAGGGGTGTGACATGCGTGTCCGTGTGCGGCGACCCCGATGCACACGGATCGTCCAGCTCGGCGCCCGTGGGACCTCGCGCTACGATACCGCACAGCGTACCAGCTGCGGCAAGCAGGCCGATCGCGCACACGATCGCAGCACCGCCACTTCACGGGCTGAGGATGCCGCATGCCGCGTCGTCCCGCTGCTCAGACCAGAGGGTCTCGCAGGCCTGGTGTGGCTGCTGACCGCGCGGGGGGAGCCGCACCATCTGCGGTTGGCTCCTCATCGATGCCCGCCTGCGCCATCAGCTCGCCGATGGAGTTCTCGAGCTCGTCGATGCGATGACCCATCTCATCGACTGCGCGGCAGGAGTGACACAACAAGGAGTGAGAAAGGGTACCACCCAAAGGCGAGAAAGGAGGCGTTACGCACTGCGTCCGATGATGGCGTCGGACATGGTGGCGAAGCGACCCTGCATCTGCTGGAGCAGGTTTTGCACCTGTGATGGCACGGTGGAAAGGACACGTCGTCTAGGGAAATGAACGATTCACGTCACAGTGTGTATCAGCGGCACGCACGAAGATGGTAAGATCCTGGGTGCTCTGCGGCGCGTCGTCGTCCGCGCCCACTGGCAAGGCTGCACTCCGAGCGGCCTGCGAGAAATGTGGCGTGCGAACACATCCTGAGCGGTAGCGCGCAACGCGCGCGGTCGCAAACGGCCGGAGTTGAAGGCGCACCATGCTTCGTCTCTAAAGGCGCCGTCTTGTTTGGGCGAAAGTCTGAAAGTTCTGAGGGCTTCTGACAGTCGAGCTGGGGCCTCCTTTGGTCTGTGGCGAGCGTCCCCATCAACGCACCCCAGTGTAAACTTTCCCAGGACCCTTTGGTAGATGGGTCGTAGTGTAGTGAGCCAGTGACTGTCCACTGTGCGGGGTCCCGGCGTCCCGGGTGCCTCCAGGGTGCCGGGCGTCCGTTCTCAGAGAAACACCCCCCACCCCGTTCGGTCACGCTTCACGCTGTTGTGTGTTGAGCTCTGAAAATACGCCCGCGCCGTCTTTCATAAGGCGCTCCTCTTGGCTCCGCTTCTCTCCTTACTCTCCAACAGCACCACAGTGGACAGTCCGTGCCGCAGTCAGAGCTCACCCGGGTCCTGCGCAGGCTGCGCTGCACCCACAGAGCACACACACAGTCTCAGACTCTCAGTGTCCTCTCTCTTTCGCATGCTCTAACACTGTTCTTCTGCCTCATGTAGTCATGTTACTTGCCTCTGCGCCGTGACTGTGAAGCTCTGGAAATCGAACACGGCCACGTCGTCCTGCACGAACCGCACAGGGAACACGCTGAGGTCTTCGATGAAGCCCAGACGCCCAAGTGCCTGAATTAGCGGACTGAACGCACCATCTTCAAATGCCGGATGAGATGTTGTCCCACTGGGTACCCACCAAATGCGGTCCCAGACTATTTTGACGGTGGGTCGTCCGGAATCAGCCACATTTTCGATCGTGCCATCTGTGCAGAGCCAGCCAGTACCGGGCAGGCCAGAGTAGCGTACGTAGCTCGCAATTTCGCCGGACGGCCCCAAGACGTACTCGATAGGCGAGAACTTGGTGAACAGCACCGCTGAGAGCGTGTCTATGTGTGGTGCATTCACCACACGCCACGTACCGGCCACTTGCTTCCAGTCAATGAGAGCCGGCAGACTGGCCTCCTCCACCAGCTCCTTGACTGCCAATGCCAAGGCGCCGTCCGAGCGTGGCGCCTCGGCAGCCACGAGCGAGCGCACGCGCTCGAGCGCGGGTAATGAAACGGGTTGCGACGAGACGCTGGCCGGCGTCGGTGGCACGAGCACTAACGCAGCGAAAATAGGTGCGAACATAACCCCTCGTCGCCAATGGTGCTCTCCGTCTGCACGGCCTGGCGCTGGAGCACGTCTTGAACGTGCCTCGTGTCCAATAGCTTTGAGCTCTTGGCACACTTGCGACTTGGGCTTTTGCCACGTCCCTGAAGCCGTGGAACTCTGCTTGTGGCTTGTGAACGTTAACACGACAGACGCGACAACCGGTGCTTGTGTGAGCTAGTTGTAACCGCACACGTATGTACGCCGGTCCGGTGTCTTGGGTGTCGAATTACAAACATTCGCTGTGAACGCGCGGACTCTTTTTACCTCGAACAGAGCTTCTTTTGATCCGTGCGGCTCCTCGAATGTTTGGGGGGCCCGCACGAAAGCGTTCAGTACCAAGAGGAGGAAACGTCCCCTCTTTTCGTTTCGTTTCAGGGCCCTCTCGGCCAGACCCCAGACACACGTCCCCTCGTCGTCTCGTATACATCTATTGCAGGACAGTAAGAAGTATTGTAACATTTCACGAAGAGGATAGCACCGCGGGTCTGTTTTTAGAGGTGCGCTTTCTGCCTATGGCCCTATGCTCGCCGCGAGATTCCGGTAAGTCGGCGTCGGCAACCAAACTTCCAACGCGAAACCGATCTGCCTCCAAAGGGAGGAGAGCGAGCGTGGACGATGAGCAGTCCCCTTGTGCCCCTTGTGGCCATCCCAATCCTCAAGACGCCAGTCGGGGGCGGGGCTGCATCATCATCGTCGACGTGCAAGAAGAGCGCGCGTGGTTCATCTTCCGCCCGCGGTAGCAGCAGCAGCAACACAAACAATCCTCTCGGTGGCGGCGGTAGTGCGAGAAAGGGCAGTTCGACGCCGCGCGGCTCCGCTTCACCGCGCAGTACATCGGCAGCGCGTCCTGCCGCCAGCAAGTCAGCCAGCAGCAGCAGCAACAACAGCAGCAACAGCGGCAAGGCTCTGAACAGCGGCGGTAGCAGTGGCGGCAGGGGAAACTTTGCAGTAGGCAGCTCACTCGTATCTGCTGCAGCGCAGACCGCCAGCGAGACCGCGCAGAGCTCCGCGCAGACTGCCGGTATCGCTGCCAAAGCTGCAATTGTGGCGGCTGCCGTCGCCGCCGGAAGCAGCGGTAGCGCGACGAAGCTGGCCACACCGCCTCCAGCTCTGCCGCCTCCAGCCATGCCGCCTCCAGCCATGAAGCTGGCCATGCGGCCTCCTGCCTCGAGCCGCCTGTCTGAACTGTGTGCCGAAATTCAGGATGCACTCGAGCCGGAACTTCCGCGACTGCGCGATCTTTTCACCTCGTGGGACAAGGACAAAGATGGTGAGCTCGACCGCAAAGAGTTTGTGCGCGGGATCAACGCTGTGGGCGTGGCGGCCACCAAAGAGGAGCTACATCAGCTCTTTGACCAGTGGGACACGAATACGTCGGGAAAGCTCGACCTTGCAGAGGTGATGACTGCGCTGCGCCGCGCGCAGCTACGCCGGCAGAACAGCATCGAAACCATCCAAAAGGCCATGCGGGAGCGCACGTCGCGCCAAGACGTGCAGTCAAAGCCTGCGGCGGAGACGAGCAGTGGCGGCGGAAGCAGCAACAGCAGCAGCGAGAGTGCAGTCGCATCCGCCTTGGCTTCTGCACCCGCAGCGTCCGCAGTAGTGCCGGCCACGATTTCAGATCAATCCTCAAAGAAGGCAAGCAGCCTGCGCCCCATAGGCCAGGCCTTGCTCGCCGTGCAAACGCCGCCGACCGCCAAGGGTGGCGGCGCCGGTGCCTCGAGCAGCAGCAAGGGCGGCCCGCCACGCCGCATCCAGCGGCGCAACTTGGAGGAGTGCACGTCCGAGGCAGAGGAACACGATTGGACGGCGTCACAGTGGCTGCAGAGCCTGATGCTGCACGAGGTCCTCATCTCCGCATTCGAGCTGCCGCCTGCGGGCGCGAAACAGTTCAACTTTGTCAAGCGGCTCACCAGGCAAGATCTCGAGGAGAAGCTTCTGCGGCAAGACGTGCTCGTGGCTCTCGTCGACGCGGTGCATGAGGGCGTGATGAAGCTGAGCGGTGGTGCGGGCGGGCCGCAGGATGGAACGATCAAGTCCGACAAGTTCCAGACAAATGCCAAGTTCCAAATGAGCTACGGCTCTCTCTCACTCTTCTACGGCGGGCTCGAGTCGCTGCTCGGCCCGCCCAAGATGGTGCGTGGCTCCCTCTTCAATGCCATGGAGGGCGAACACACGGCGGAGAAGGATAGCTTCATCATGTTTACCACACCGAACGGCGTGACGACGCAGTCGGCGACCGAATGGGAAGTTGTGAGCGCGCCAAGCCGTGGCACCACGTACCCCGAGCGCGAGGGCTTTCGCGACCGTCATCCCGAGTTGTGCCGCCGGCTCAGGTCGCTCGACGACTACATGGCGATTATGGAGGTGGAGTGCAACCAGAAGCTGCGCAAGGCAGGGCACTCGGAACTCATCAAGGAGGAGTTGTGTGGTGGCCGTCTGTACACGGGGCCAATGTACGCCAAGTACAACACGGTGCTCCGCGCCAAGTCACGCGACAAGTACCTGGTCGAGCTCGCGGCCAGCCTCACCCTCGGCAACGATTACGTGACCACGATCCACGCGTGCAACTCGTGCGTGCTCAAGCTCTCGAAGCTGACCAAGGCGGGCAAGGTGTGGCGCGGCATCAAAGGTGCTAAGTTGCCCAAGACCTTTTGGGTGGCCAACGACATGGGCGTGCGCGGCGGCATCGAATACGGCTTCTCATCGACATCCACCGACAAGGCGCAGGCGTTCGAGTACGCGACAGGCGGCGACCGTCAGGAGGGCGATGCCAGTACAATCTTCGAGATGCAGATGGGCATGGTCGACCGCGGCGCCGATCTGACGTGGCTCTCGCAGTACCCACACGAGCGCGAGGTACTGCTGCCGCCGCTCACGGGCCTCGAGGCGCTCGAGCACTCGGTTGAGGGCGGTGTGCTCGTGATCCAGTCGCGTTTCTCGCTCAACATGGCGGCGCACACGCTCGAGCAGGTGCTCTCGCGCCGGCGTAAGATGCTCATGGACATGTGTTTGGGCATCGAGCTCGAGTTGCGCGACCAGCTCGACGAGCGGCTGGGCACGCTCGCCATCAAGATTTTGAACCTTTCGCTGCAGTTCGGCCCCTTTGCCAAGCCGACGGAGTGGTTCAACGATGATGAGAACTTTGCGCAGGTGATGTCTTCAACGCTCCGGCTGCAGCATGTGCTCCAGAGCGAGATTGGCAAACTCGCGAGCCACATGGAGAAGCCCGATATCTCCTTCCGTGGCTGGCGGGAGCTGGCCGACTCGCGCACGTGGCTCATCGCCGGCTGGGCCAATGCGCGTACCTCGCAGAGCGAGGTTTCCGTTGACCTGCGTGAGGCGTGTCTCACCGATGCCGAGGGGGTGGTCCTCGCCGAGTGCCTCCAAAAGTGCCCGCGCCTCACCTCGCTCGACCTGCGCGGCAATCCTGCGCTCAAGGATGCGGGGCTCGCGGCGCTTTGCCAGGCGTTGCGCGATGAGAAGCCCGGGCATCCGCGCTCGCTCTGCGGTGTCTCGCCCGGCAACACACGGCTCGAGGTGCAGCGCCAGTTCGGGCCTGAGGAGATGGTCGACCTCCAGCTGATCGTGGCCGAGCTTGAGAATCACATCTATTCCGAGTCCGTGACGGCGGGCATGGGCGGCAAAGCGACGAGCGGCACGATCCAGCTCAACCGGCGCGGCGGCGGCGGCAAAAAAGAGGACGGGGCCTCGGGCTGGCAGCCGCTCATGTGGGCTGCACGCGCGTGCCACGTGCAAATCGCCCAGCAGCTGCTACGCAACGGCGCGAACGTCAATGAGCAGGAGGCGGCCGGCTCGCACTCGAATAAGTACTCGCCGCTGCACATGGCGTGCTACAAGGGGCATTCCGAGATGGCGCGGCTGCTGCTGCGCTGCGGCGCCGACCTGACACTTAAGGATGTTAACGGGCAGACGGCCAGGACAGTTGCCGAGAAAAAGGCGCATACGGAGCTCGTCGAGCTGCTCGATGCCCATGCGGCCAGCCCGTTGCCGCCGCTCTTGGGTGGAGGAGCGCAGGTCGCCATACAGAGTCAGTCGGGAGGAACGGCCAGCGTTACGAAGAGCATGGCGCCACCGCCAGTTGCAAAGCGGCAACCCATTGGCGGCGGCGCCGGCGCCGGCGCGATGAGTGGCCGCAGCGGTAGCCTCGCACCCAAGGGAGCGCAAGAGAGCAATAGGGGTGCGCCTCTCACTCCCAAGAGCGACGGCGGCCTCTCACCCCAGGTGCTGACACCCAAGGGATCGCAAGAGAGCGATGGGGGTGCGCCTCTCATTTCCAATGAAGCGCAGGAGAGCACAAGCTCGCACGCGCCGACGCCGCCGACGCCCCACGGGCAGGTGGCCAGGACAGTTGCCGAGAAAAAGGCGCATACGGAGCTCGTCGAGCTGCTCGATGCCCATGCGGCCAGCCCGTTGCCGCCGCTCTTGGGTGGAGGAGCGCAGGTCGCCATACAGAGTCAGTCGGGAGGAACGGCCAGCGTTACGAAGAGCATGGCGCCACCGCCAGTTGCAAAGCGGCAACCCATTGGCGGCGGCGCCGGCGCCGGCGCGATGAGTGGCCGCAGCGGTAGCCTCGCACCCAAGGGAGCGCAAGAGAGCAATAGGGGTGCGCCTCTCACTCCCAAGAGCGACGGCGGCCTCTCACCCCAGGTGCTGACACCCAAGGGATCGCAAGAGAGCGATGGGGGTGCGCCTCTCATTTCCAATGAAGCGCAGGAGAGCACAAGCTCGCACTCGCCGACGCCGCCGCCGCCCCGAGCCATGTAGCAGGTCATCAGACCGGTCTGCTCTATATCGCTCGAGGGTGCGCTGCTGACGCGAAACGCAGCCGCAAGCGGAAGCCGCCCAACGGAGGCGACTCCCACTCCGCTTCCATCCACCAAGCCGATAGATTCAGATTTCAGTCCCTGTGCGCATTTTGAGATTTCAGGTTTATTTAATCTTTCTGTCATGTGCCGCTCTGGGCAGAACACTCTACGTGTACACTAGCTGTGCTCTCTGGACGTGCTCTATGTAGCCGGCGGACCGCGGATTTATTGGCTGCCGCCGCCCATGGTGCTCTGGCGGTCCTCCCTGCACGGCTAGTCGACCCGACAGATGTCCAGAGGTCCCAAAATTTATGTATGCAACGTTCGGGCTGCGAAGGGCACGCTCCGTGCGCAGAACTCGGATGCCCTTGGGCGGCCAGTTGAGCTTGCGACTGATGTAGAGCACGTCCGGGGGAGGCGGCGGCGCTCGGTGCGGCTGCAAAGCGATGCGCGCCGCCTCTTCTGCAACGCGAGGCAGCTCGTGCAGCTCGCAGATGCGCAGCGCGCGAGGCGCACCGAGAGTCCTATCCCGCTGAGAACCTTGGCTTGCGGCGTGCGCCGCGGGCGGTGTCGGAGCCAGGCGGTGCACGGGCGACGGCCTCTGCGCGGCGATTCTCTGCTTGTCGCGCTGTAGCCCGTAATCAAGCGGCCACGCAGGCGGACGGCCACTAGGCCGCCAGATCGCGCGAATTTCCGAGGAATCCGGTGGCGCCGGACTTGCTGGTTCGAGGTCGAACGCCGAGCGACGCGCCTGCGGCGTGCTGAAGAAAGATGGAGTAATGCTCACAGTGGATGACCCCGACGAAATGCGGCGCATCACAGGTGGTCGCCGCCGGGACGATGACGCCGACACTGACCGCCTCCGTGGTTCTATCCAGCGCGCAAAATTTGCGATGCTGAGCGTCACATTCTTGGCGAGGTCCTGTTCCACGGCGATGGAATCAAAAGTATCCTCGACCGCCCCACGAACCTTGTCGTACCAAAGCTCGTTGGTCGAGCCGATTAGTCGCTTCCAATTCTGCAACCACTCTCTCTTCCGGAGCGTGCCGTCCTTGTTTGCACCATACCACGCCTCGAGTAAGTCATCAACGTGCGCGCCACACCGTTCGACCCCCTCCCGCAGCTCGTCGCGCAGCCGATCTTCGTCCCACGGCTCATCGTCCTCAAACACGCGCGACCTCAACGAAAGGTGCTTGAGCGCACGCTTTCGCGCTCGGCCGCTCAGAGGCGAGTCATTGACCCACGCACTAAACTCGTCGAATGTGATGCCGCCCGAGTCATTCTCGTCAAGCCGCTCAAATATCTGCGCCAACACGTTGTGTGGTCCGTGGAAGCCTAATCTACCCATCGCCGCGATGAATTCGTCTCGGTCCACAAGGTTGTCGCAGTCATCATCCAAATGCTCAAAGAGCTGCACCAATCCGATATTGTGTTCCTGAAGAATGTAAGCGAGTGCATGGCGCACACTATCCGGACCGCCACCAAACGTCCAAGCAGCTGTCGACATCAGATTTAGCTTGGGCGCCTCCTTTAGCACATGCTTGTCCAGCGCCGCATTCCACATCATTGCAACCATACATTCCTTCATCCTCGCCGACCTCGGTGACGTTTGATGTTGCCGCCTGTTCGTAAGCTCCTCGAGCAGCAGTTTATACGGTAGCGCGCCATCCTGACTCATTTCAAGGAAGAGTTCGTGCGCTTCTGCACTGAAACCTAGGTCGCGGGCGAAATGTGTGAACTCCCATTCATCCAGGCACCCATCGCACACGCGGAGGTCATACGCCTTGAAGATGGCGAGAGCGCCCATATTAGCGGTGAGTGCCGCGGCACTTAGCGACCACTGCACAAAGTCCGAACGTTTGACAAATCCATTGTTCGATCCCTCTATCATGCTGAACCATGCCTTGATATCCTCTGGCTTTTGGCTCTGACGGACGCGCAAAGGCAGCACCTTGAGAAACTCGCTGAACGAGATCTCGCCATCATCGTGGTGGCCAGCGTCCATGAAGGACCTGTGATGCTGCCGCATCAGCGGCTGCGCGTCCTGAACGTCTGGTCCGGATGCTGCGCCTTCACCCCCAAACCCTCCAGCTCGTCAAAACCTGTCGTTCAGCAAGCCGGGCGTTCGTCGCGAAGCGGATTTTGACGTTTCATTAGCGGATGTCGCGTCTGTCGTGTTATTAACGTTCACACGAGACGTCTTGCAACTTGGGTTCACACTCTCTTGGGTTTCCCCCCCAAAGCTTAAAGGCGTCACATCGCGCCGCGTACAATGTACATTGTATCTCTGCTTCGAGAGGCAACGGAATAATTGTACATGTATTGTCCTCGTCCCCCTTTCTTCAAATTGCCCGTGCCCGTGCCCGTGACGGTGGCTGCTGGAGATGCCGCAAATAATTCACAATGATGTTGTTTCCGAAGTCCCACCGTTTCAAAGACGGCCGGGGGAGCCGGGACACACACAGCCTCATGGGACACGGCCACCCGACTCCCCCGGGCGCACAAGGGCACACGGACCCCCGTACCGGTAAAAAGACACCGGGGGGAGCCGGGACACACACGGGACAACGGACCTATCACTGGGGGTCGCCGTGTGTGTCCCGGCCCCCCCGGTGCAAAACTCCGCAAGCACAAAACCTTCTCAAAGTCTCTCTTTCTGAATGCTTCCGCTTCCATTCGCCACATGTCTGGCCGCGTGGGTTGCCCCGATGCGCTTCCCGGCGGGCGCCCACCAGCTTCCTGTCGTGATGGCTGAGGACGTTGATGGCGGCTCAAAGATCTTTTATGACATCGACGACCCGTACGACCCGCTTGGCAAGGCCGAGTCATCCGCGGTTTCATCGCCCGAGTACTGGCGTCTCTCTGGTGCCCAAACGTTCGCTGAGTACCACACGAAGCGCGGCAGGAACACGATTCCATCGGTCCCCGCGACAGCCACACACAAGCCGCGACCATGGACGAATGACGGGGTGCCGCGGCAAGCCGTCCCCGTGCGGCAAGTCGCCCCCTACACTCGGCCAGTGCCAGCTGTGCCGCCGCCCACGGGCGTGTCGCTGACGCAGGCAAGCGCATCGCCGCCAACGGGCATGGTGATGCCAACAGCCCCGCCGCCGGTGATGGGTCTAGTGCCACCGCCAACTGCTGTGCCGCCGCCACCAGCAGTGTCGCCGTCGTGGTCATCACTTAACTTGGCGGGGAAGGTCACGTTGATCAAGGATGTGCTTGGCCTTGACCCCAACCTGAACCTTGCATCCACCATTCGAATTGCGAAGGAGGAGGTCGGGTGCGAGGCTGAAGGCAATCTCAATGCTCAAGCTGATGCGCTGCTCCAACAGATAATGTAGCTGGCGATTCGCTTGGCGTCGGGTTGCCCGATCCTCATTTTGATCGAGAAAGCATCCGACGATCGATTTGTGCGAATGTGGTGATCTCATGGGCGAACTGGCTCAACTGGCTCAAACGCTGGAGATCATTTTTGGCGCAACTGGCGCAGTCTCGTGTACCATCAACCTTGCCGGCTGACACCAGCGCGCAGCGGCACGCAGCATGTGCATGAATTGCGGACGTGACCCTCCGTATGTGGTGTGATGTCGGTGTCATCGACTGACCTGTCTCTCGTGTCCATGTCGTAAGAGTCGGAGTTTAAGCATGTGCGATGTTGATGTCGTGGCGCTAGAGCGTAGAGTTTTTCCAGATAAAAGATTGAGAGTGTGCAGCGTGCTTCCGAACCAAATCGTACTACCTGTGTAACCTCCAGACCGTCCGTTGTACTTTCTACTTAGCGCTCGACGTGACATGAGCACATGACTTCCGGGTCGCGCGTCGCGGCCTGGGGCTCATGTGTCGTCTGCCAGTGAGACCGTTTCGCGTTCGCGCGATCCGGACTGATGTCAGGTTGTGCGCGCCGTTCATCGATCTCCTTCTCAGTGCTTGCTCGAGTTCATCGGGCGTTCATCGGGCGACGATGGTGACAGGCGCGCGAGCGTGCCCCTTGGCCTTCGGCTTAGTCAAGCGGTCTCCTGGTCTTGGCGCGAGCGGCCTCGCCACGAAACGGCCATAGCCTGGGTGCTCCTCATTGGGCGCGAAGCGTGCATTGAAGCTGATGCGCAGCATCTCACGCGGGTCGTACTTGCCAGGGCCGGGCGTGTCGCGGTTCGCGACGTCCTCCCAGGGCGGCCGATGCCAAGGAGCCGATCGAGACAGCGACCGTGCCTTGGTCGGCAGGGATGCGCTGCCGCCAGCGCCCGCGGATGCGGCGGCCACTGGTGTCGGGCCGCGTGCGCACAGGTCGCGGACTGCCGGCTGCGTCATCTGGGGCCACGGCTGGTGCGGCCACGGCTGGTGCGGCCACGGCTGGTGCGGCCACGGCTGGTGCGGCCATTGCTGATGAGGCCACGGCTGGTGCGGCCACAACGGCCAGATTTGCTGCGACAGTGGCCAGCCCTGCATCGTCGTTGGAGGCCAGCTCTGGTGGAGCAGACCAGGGGCGGGTTGGTACAGCGCTGGCTGGTAAGCCGCCGCGGGAGGCATCTGCGACATGCCATACGCGCCCGCTGGCATCTCGCCCGGCACTTGTGCTTGCGGCTGCTGCTGCTGTTGCTCGAGGAAAGCTTGGAATACCGCTGGTAGGGCCGCCGCCGCAGTTGCGGGCGTCGTCATGGCCTCGCCGACCGGCTCATCGGCAGGGGCGGGGGGAGGTACCAGTACAGCAGGAACGGGCGGCGGCTGTGGCGGCGGCGCGGGCGGCGCGGGGGGCGGCGGCACCGCATCGATGAGTGCCTCCACTCCAGCCATCACATCGGCTATCAGCACGGAGACCTTGCCCTCGAGCTGGTCGAGGCGCGCCTCGAGGTGTGCGCGCAGCGGGGGGCCACCGGACGTGGCCGCCTTGAGATGTGCATACGGTGACTTCTCGTGCGAGTCACGCAGCTCTTGATAGCCAACGCCGGCCGGCCGCCACGGCTCATCCTCGTTGAGCGGTACCTTGCCACGTGATGAAGCGCGGCTTGCAACCGTTGGGCGAAGGTAAACTTGATGTTTGGTCGCTTCACTGGCGCGTCCTTCACTGGCGCGTCCTCGTGCCGAAGACGGCTGAGGCGCTAGCACGGCGGCAGGCGGCCAGCGTGGACGTGCAGGAGGCGATCGTGGGCTCCCAACAGGAAACAAACTCGTCGCCATGGGAGGACGTGATTGCTGTGGCATCTCAACGGCCTTAGAGCTCACGTCGAGAGCGGTTTCGGATTGGTCGGCAGGTACTACAGAAAGGTCGGTTGGTGTCTTCGGTTTGTACGGAGTGGCGGGAAGGCTTTCGTCCGACTCGCTGGCCGTCAGCGCGCAGGCCGTGCTGCCCCTGGCCCAAGAAGGGACAGCGACGGACGTGGAGGAGCACCGCTGTCGGGCGGCGAGCTCGCCGGTCGCCATAAGCCGGTAGAACGCACCAACGCTCTCTCTTTGGCTCGCCGCAAAATAGACTCCGGCGCCACCGGGACACAGGTTCAACCGCAAGTCACGTCACGTCACGTCAAGACACGTCAAGTCTTTGACCATCATAGGCTATCTGTCCTGAATTCCTGGTTGATCTCTTCATGCTCCTCATCACATGGCCTCTGTTCGTGGCGATGGCCTTCGAGACGCGTTTCGCGACGCGCCTCGCGGCGTTCGAGAGGCTCTTTCCATCCGAGGAGCTCTCCTTGCGGAATGCGGCGTCACGCACCGACGGTTACTGGCCCTTTGTCGCGCGCAAGGAGGAGCCACCAATGGCCTTCACGTATGGCGAGTTTCCACTGAGTTTCTTCTCGGTGGTTCTCGATCGAGCGTGCGCGGCTGCAGGTCGAGACCGCACCGCTCGGTCGGAGCTTAGCTTTCTTGACATAGGCTCCGGCACTGGGCGGCTCGTCCTGTGGGCGGCCGTCACACACAAGTGGAAGGCAGCGCGTGGCATCGAGGTGCTCCCAGGCTTGCACCGAGCCGCATGCAAAAAGCTCGAGGCGGCGCTCGATATGCGGCACGAACTCGAGCTGCGCACGATCCCGGAATTCCTTGAGGGGTCGTGGGACGATGCGTCGATACTGCCGTGGGCAGAAGTGGATGTGTCCTTTGCGTACACCACCGCCTTTCCTCACGGCGAAGACGCCGTGCTCCACGACCTGACCAGCGCATTAGCCGCGCGCCTTCGCCGAGGTTGCATCGTGTGCACCACCGACTATCGGCTCGGTACCGGCTTCGAGCTCGTCGATTCGCTCGAGGGCGACAATGAGGGCGTGGGTGGACGCTCCGTCGCGTATGTGTACCGCAAGACATGCGAAGGCGCGACCGCGGCCGAGGTGCTCGCCGAGCAGCTGGCAGCGTCGAAGCAGCAGGTCGACCTCCTTACCCTACGGGTAGCGGCGCTCGAGGCCGAGCTGCAGCAGAGTGCGGCGGAGGTGGCGGAGCTGCGAGCAGAGCGTGATGAGCTCAGGACGACTCTCGAGCTCGACGAGGCATCGGACGCCAGCGACTTGAGGGCGCTCAAGGAATGGGCGAGCGAGAGCGGATACTTGTAGTAGACGAAAGCGCCGTATCGGGCGTTTCCTCCAGGTTTCCAAACTTATTTTTGGGGCCTTGAAAAGTTTGTCTTTTCGGGATCGCGCGTGTGCGCTGTGACGCGGAGTGCTGAAGAAAGAGGCAGCTTCGACTCTCCCAAGTCGAGGTCGAGGGGCAGCCGACGTGCTAAAACCGCACCAATCGTGGGAAATTCGTAAATGCCGTCGAGCTTGTCGGGCAAGCAGCCCCAGAATCGGTATAAAGCCGCAGCACAGGTTTCCAAACTTATTTTTGGGGCCTTGAAAAGTTTGTCTTTTCGGGATCGCGCGTGTGCGCTGTGACGCGGAGTGCTGAAGAAAGAGGCAGCTTCGACTCTCCCAAGTCGAGGTCGAGGGGCAGCCGACGTGCTAAAACCGCACCAATCGTGGGAAATTCGTAAATGCCGTCGAGCTTGTCGGGCAAGCAGCCCCAGAATCGGTATAAAGCCGCAGCACAGACGACACTGCCAAAGAATGATGCATTGGAGGCTGTCACCGACGATGATGATGATTGGGCCGATGAGAATGTGGATTTCTATGAGACGGAAATGGTTGAAACAGCCGCAGGTCCAACTGAAGAGGCAGCCGAATCTATCGTGACGGCAGAAGAGGCGGCGGCATCCGAGATGGCCGCGGCCGAGTTGGCAGAGTTGGCAGCGGCCGCGGCGGTCGCGGCAGCCGCGGCGGCCGCGGCGGCTGCGGCCGAGGTGGCAGCGGCCGAGGCGACCAAGGCTGAGGCGGCGAGGGCGGAAGCCGAGGAGGCGGAGCGGCTCTGGGAGGAGGAGAGGCAGGCAGAGGAGAAGCGCAAAGCGGTCTTGAGAGCCAAGGCGATGCTCTCGGATCGGCAAGCGGTGCATGACGCGAAGATACGGCTGCGCATGTACAAAGAGGCGCAGGAGAAGCGGCTCTTGGACGAGCTCTCATTTCTCGAGTCGCGTTCCGACCTGCCGCAGCACTGCGCGATCAAAGCGCCCTGCCCGTCACGGCGCGAGCTGCGCGACGCGATGCTGAAGCAGAGGATGCAGCAAGAGGAGACACGCCCGACGGAGCAGCTGCGCTCTGATGGCCGGCCCTCGTGGCAGCAGTCGGGACGGTTGCGCTCGGGTCGGAAGCGGGACGGAGTCTACCGTAGCGGGTCTGCATACGCCGCCACTGCGAGATCGAGCCGCTCCTCTGCGGGCAAGTTTAAGATCTCGCAGAAGCAGCGCTCACAGACGGCGCGTGGAACGGCCTCACGCGGCACGCCCGGCACTGCCCGAAAGCTTCAGCGTCCGGCAAAGCCCACGCTGCCGGCGTCCTTGGACAGACCGACTGGAGGGTCGCCCGAGATAGCGCCGCCGGAGTTAGCGCCCTCTTCCAGCTCAAGGAGGCGTTCACGCATGGAAATGAAGAAGGCCATCGAGGAGAAGGCCAAGGCTCTGCTCGAGGGGCCCGAGGACAAAGCTCCTCCCGCCGTTCGGCCCGATCTCGCCATCAAGCGCAACGAGACCAAGCTCATCTTGGAGAAGGAGGTGAAGCTTACGCTGTGGATGGAGGAGCTGGAGCTCAATGCCAGTCTTCAAGCCCTTCCAGGCGAAGCTGAGGCCCAGGAATGGAGCAGGCGTGAGTTGTGGTGAGGGCCTCGAGTGATTTGCATCTTGGGACTTGCAAGCAGGTGTGTACCTTTTGGCCTCCACAGAGTCCAGGTGGCTTCTTCTTTTATGGAGGGCTTGACACTGCCTTTTACAACCGTATTCGAGCGTGTGTGATAGGTGTGGGGTATAGAGAACCACACCCCAAGTTGAGTTTTTGTTTCTAAACTTGGATTCTCGTCAAAGTTTCGTCACTAGAGCGACTTTTGGGGGCAACTTTTGGGCCACACACACCCTCGCGAGCGCGAGAGCGGCTCGAGGGGGCGCGACTGTCAGGAGGAAACACGCTAGCTTTCATCCGTGGACGCTCGCCGTCGCTGTCGCCGCCACAGCCGCACACCGACCGTCGACAGATGGAGCAGATCCATCCGAATCGGTATGGCTTCACTGAACTCACTGAAGAAGGCAAAGAGATCGGTGAGGCGGCAGGGGAGGCCATACCCATAGTCTCGCCGACGCCGTCGCCCCCACAGCCATCCGAGTTCTCAGAGGAGCCGATCCGTCCGAAGAGGATGATTTCTCATCTGAGGGATGGCTTCACTGAGCTCATTGAAGACGGCATGGAGACCGGTGAGGCGGCAGGGCAGGCCGTGGCTGTCTTCCAGAACAAGCATGCCACTGTCAATGAGCGCCTGAAGAGCGCTCTGAAATTGCTCGCGAGGTTGTTCTCATGCCTCGTCGGCTTCTACGCATGCCTCTTTGGGCTGTGCAAAGCAGTCTATCTGCGGATGCGCAAGTATGAGTGGGCCGAGCAGCTCATCATCATGCTCTGTGGCCTCGTGCTTTGCTTCTTTGGTGGCGTGTACATCGTCTCTCTTGCAGCGCTCGAAGCTGCCTACCGCATGGGCGGCACTGCCCTCCTGGACGATTTGTACTACGTGTACAAAACAGTCCAAAAGGTGAGCAAAGAGGTGCTCTCCGATCCCCAGAACGAACAGCTCGATCAGCAGGACCTGTACGACGCGATGGTCAAGATTGAGCAGCCGATGAAGCTCCAGTCCGCCATGAGCAACCTGTGGTCAGTCTATGTGGCGGTGCTCGCCACGCTGTCGATGCAGTTCGCACAAGTGGTCACGATCGCGCTTGGAATGGCCTCGTGCATCCGGCCCACCATGCTCAAGATCTTGCGCCCGCCGATCGCCATGATCCTGACCACATCGAACTGGAAGCTTCATCACTGGCTGGACCATCACCGGAGCCCAGATGGTAATTGGCTTGCGGAGCACGCGGAGAGCAAGGAGGAGGGTGAGAGCGTACTCATCTCGACGGTGGTCAACGTGCTCGTCATGTGGTTTGCGTGGACCTTGTACGCCTTCGTGGCCGCTTACTACGCTGGCCTGCGCGGTGGGCGCATGTTCGCCGACGCCCTCCTAGGCAAGGAAGGGTTCCTCTCAAAGTTCTGCAAGGGTCATTGCTGCGGCTGCTTTGAGGAGGGCTCATGCCTCGCCAACTTGCTCGATTCGGATGGGTACGCCGACGAGGTCGTGATGTACGTGCTCGCTGTTATGGGTATCTGGGCACAGGTCGAGTCCGGCTTCAAACTCTTCTTCCCGCTCAACATCGTGCTGATGCCGCTGACCTTGATCGAGTGGTTCCTCCGCTACCAAGTCACGTTTGGCGGAATAGCTGCGGCTGGTGCTGCTGGCTGATGAGGCACAACCCAAGAGGGCCTGGGCTGCGAGCCTGTCCATGTGTGCACGATCGTTCTGCGATCTTGGTGTGGTGCGGTGTGGTGCCGTGGTACCGCAGTACCGCACGGTGGTGCACGGACTGGTTGGTTGCAGTGGTGTGCTGGTCGCCAGCTTCTTCTGAGGTCGGAGGCGTGAGTGTGCCATCCGGATGTGTCAGACACGTAACAAAGCGAAAGGGGTGGCCGTACGGGACGCAGTAAACAAATATTCGATGGACATTTTTTGCATGCATGGCTTTCTAAAAGCAACGCGCAGGTGTTGCTAAAAAGTTGACTAAACCCTTTAAACGGATCATCACTTTCTCCTGGGCAACTGGGTGTCCCTGGTTTTGCGGTGGAACGCGGCCGCAAGTAAGCGACGACCGACGTCGCGATGGTGACGCCAATGAGGATGATCGCGTTCGCCATCTGTGTGCTACAAGCGGCGGCGAGGACCTGGGCCCCGGCAGGAGGCTTCGAAAACAGCACGGGCGCTTCAGGCTGTGTCGTGAAGCTCATCAGGCAAAGTTTGCCAAACGTTTGCTTCGGCGCCTCGCCATGCGAAATGGTGTGCCCCAAGGGGCGCGGCGGTAAATTTGACTGCGAGGATCATCGCTCGGTCACCGTCACTGCCGGGTGCCAGGGCCTCTTCCAATGCAGTAACGGTGCAACTACTATGTGCCATAGCAACGGTTCGAGTGCTCAACGATGCGAGTGCACAGGTCGTCTCGAGGGCCAATCGTCAAAGGGCTTCGCCCTGCCTTCGCCTTGCCATCTGAATCCCTACACCAAGGCCATGGGTATCTGCCCGCCCGCGATTCCCTTCCCACCAATGCCGCCGCCGTCGCCTTCGGAACCTGCCCCGTTGCCATCGTTGCCATCGTTGCCATCGACTCATGTTCCCCCCGTTTTCGACACGAAAGGCGTGCTCCTCATTCGGACGCCGCCACCGCCAATGCCACCGCCGTCGCCCCCATCGCTGCCGCACAGACCTTCACGTCTGAGGCCCTCTCCGCGTTCTCCAAGCCAACCCCCATCACCTCCATGTTCTGGATTGCCTCCCAGTCCCTCGCCGCCAGCATCATCTCAAAAAGTTGAGCGTGGCGGCAGCTCGTTGCACAGCGTGTGCTCTCCAGCATGTGCCAGGGCGTTCCATGCTTGTGTCAAGGCAAATGGTGCAGCTGGATGGGTGCAGTGTGTGAATGAGTTTGCGCATGTTGTGGGGGCTCTGCGCGCTGCTGGTTGCGTTGCTGGCTGCGAGATGCCGAATGCGCACGGGTCAGGCTCTGCGTCGAACACATCAGCGCGAGTCGAGGGATGAGCGTCGCAGACTGAGCCAGATAGGCACAACGAGGGTATAGTGGCGCGTCGCGCGATTTGTAAGGGCGCTCGGATAGCAAGAAGACCCCGGCGCCCGTGCACCACACATCACCTCACCGGGATCGCAACGATTTCGTCAGTTTTCACCCACACACACGCCATCACTCAGAGCACACGGTCAAGTGATCGCTCTTCGGTGCCCGCGGAGGCGTTGATAGCCCCTCTGCGATATGGGGCCACCAATGAAGGCAATCAACTCTTCCAGTCACCTCCGGCTCCAACTCCTCAAAACAACCACCATAGCGGCGTCTGCGGGCGCCCTTTACTGTCGCGCGGTTGGTCCCCCTCTCGCATGGGCAGAGCCCGGACTGATTCTCGCGACCGCAAGAGGTTCGAGCGCTCCACATCCCACAGGGGCGTGTGCGCGCGCATGCGTTCCAGGGGTGTGTATGCGCGGCGCACATCCTTCTCGTCTTCGAATATCATGTCAAGCTGTGGCAAAGGCTTGATCAACACGCCGCCGCGTCCCGTTGTGGACGAGGACGGCTGCGATGTGCTTCGCTGCAGGCCGCGCCTGATGCTGATCGGCGACTGCCGTGTCGACTTCCGACCGTCCCACCGGGAGCCGAGATGCTGCTGCTGTTTAAAGTGATTTCTGCTGCGCTTCTCGGCCTTAATGTCGGCCTCAAAGGGCATGTGATATCTCTCCATGAAGGCGGCGTCCGCGTCCGCGTCTGCGTCTGCCGCCTCCTGCGCCGATGGCGATGCCGGGGTGGCTCCACTGCAGTTTCGTAATAGGTCGATGCCATACTCCTCGCTCGCCTCGCTCATGAGCCGCAGCTCCAGCCGACGCATCGCCGCCTCCGTCGCGGACGGCCCCTTTAACGGCCCCTCCTCAAGCTTCCCGTCTACCTGCCCATCGTTTTCCTCAAGCTTCCCGTCTACATGCCCGTCGTTCTTGTCCGCCTCGTCGTTCCACATTTTAGGTGAGCCTGCAAGCCAGCTCTCAGGCGCCATGTTGGGCGCGAGGGCCGCCCTCTGTACCGCCCTCTGTGCCGCCTGGATCAACTCCTTCCTCTGTACCGCCTGGGTCAGCTTCAAGGCGCTCTGCGGCCGAAGCTTCCCAAACGGCGGCAGGACCGCCACACTCGAACGATCCTGTTGCCACTCCTCCTTGCGTGTGCGCGGCACCCGCGCTGAGAAGCGCAGCGGAGCGGGCTTCAGATCGGAAGGCAGGCACGTGTCCCTCTCCCAGCGCTGGAGCACGGCGACGCCCTGCACACGGCGCCCCTGTCGCACCGCCGGTAGCGCACTCGATGACTGGCTGGTCGTGAGGTTTGTCGTCATGCGGCTCGTGGTTATGGGCAGCGATTCATACTCGTCGAGGCGGGGCGCGTGGCCTGATCGGCTGTACCTCCGCGAGCTCGGAGCGGGCGGGATGGGGCCGAGCGGCGTTCGCATGAAGGCGATCCTCTGCGCTTCAGCGACGCACGCATTTTGCCTGTTGGCCAGCGCCACCGCCTCGCGCGCACGTGAGGTCGTCGCTGCGCTGGTGATGGCCTCGTCGACACGCTTCCTGACCAGCTCCCTACTTGCCGCTGCACGCCGCTGTGCTTCAGCATCGTTCTCAAGCAGGCGGCCAAGGCGGCCGATGGCCTCCGTCTCGGATGCACGTCTCTTTGCATTTGCATCTGTGATGCCGCCGGACTTAAGGGAATCAAGTGCCGGCTGCTCACGTAACCATCTCTCGAGTTCGGCGACATCGATCTCATTATCTCCGCCGCAGATCGCCCAAAAGATCTTAGTGGCAATAGGGTGCACTGTGTCGCGGAAGAGCTGCTGGTGCGCCGGACTCGAGCTGAAGAGTTCGCCGATGCTGTTGAGGAATTCGATCTTCGAGATTCGCTGATCCCCAGAGCGGTCCCACGCGCGGATCAGGTCGGTCGTCGACAGCTTTCTCCGCTCGAGCGCCGTCTTGATCTGCAGGCGGAGCTGGTCCGCGTCCCAGTCCAGGTCGGTCAGGTCGTACCCCTTGGCCGTCTGCAGCGCTAAGCAGCGCACCTCCCTTGTGCGTCTGTCGAGGGAGTGCCGCCGCCCCCGCACAAACTCAAAGAGCTCGTCGAAGCCAATCTCGCCGCTCCCATCGGTGTCAATGGACTTGAAGACCTCATCGAGCACCCACGGCATGCCGCGGAATCCGAACCGAGTCTTCATGGCCTTGTGGAACTCCATGTCGTCGATCTGCATCTCGCCAGTGTTGTCATCATCAAAGAGCCTGACGAGATCGGCGACCATCGCGCCAGAGTTTTGTAGGTGCCCTTGCAGCTGCTTGCGAATGGTCGTCGCGTCGTTCCCAGTGATGCGCCACGAGGCCGCCTGCCGCTCGAGCGCTCGCCTATCTGAGTTCGACGTACTCGACTCGTCCCAGCTCCACACGAGCGACGTGATGAACTGCTTGGCCTCGTGCTTGGCGGGGATAGTGGATTGGTTCTTTCCGAGCAGCATCACGATCTCGTCGATGGTCACGGTACCCGTTCCGGCAATGTCGAGGCTGCGGAAGATGTTCTGAGCTTGATGGGCGCCGAAGCCGAGCTCGATGCACAGGCGCTCAAAGGATAGCATGTCGAACAGGCCGCTCTTGTCGGGACTGCGGTCAAACTTCTTGAGAGCGTTTGTGATCGAGGTTGCACCGAATTTCTCAGCGGAGGTCCCAAGGCTCCAAAGAAAGAACTCGTTGATGCTCAATGTGCCGTCACCATCGGTATCGGCGTCATCAAACCATCCATGGATCTGGTTGGATGTGTAAGCCTCGCGCAATCGGTGCGGAAGCATCGCATAGAATTCTTCGAAGTCGAGCAAGCCGTCGCCGTTGACGTCGAACTCGGCAAAGCGCCGAGAAGCGTCCTTGATGTTGTTCAGGGCGCCCTTCACTGCACGCTTCTCGATGCGCGTTTGGGGAATTCCACCATCGCGATTGGGCATGATTCGTCTTCTGTCGGGTCGGACGCGTTTGTTGGGACTTGGCCCGGTTGGCGGAAACCGAAACGCGATTCTTGGGTCATATGAATAGAGTGTCAACCTGAGCATGCATCCGCTCTGTGCTTCTGTCTCAGTCAGTCAGTCAATTTTGTCGCGGTCCCCCCGCGCTCACTCCTGTGCTTCTGTCTACAGTGCAACAATGGAAAGATCGGACCCACGGAACTTCATGCCCCAGCCGTGCATCCGCATTGATCCGGATTGTCGCGAATACAGTATCGAGTATGTTCGATGGCGGCGCTGGGACGTTCACGTTGTTACACTATACACATGCGATGTACATGCGCCATCTCTATTCGGAAGTACTCTCTTGGGGAGTTGCGGTGGTAGAGAAACCTAGCTCACCACATGAATCGTGCTCATCCCGAGTGGAATGCGCCGGTTCGCAGGAATGCGCCCCGCGACGAGCAAGCCCGAGCCGAAGGTGACACCAACGGGAACATGCTCATCGCCCACATGCGCCCAGACCCGCTGGCGCTCCACGTACGCAGGGCGCTTGAGCAGTGGAAGCCGGCTGAGGACGTCGGTCTGACTAAGGGCGTCAAAACGGCTGAGAGTGTCCGTCTCGGCGTTCAATTTGAGCGTTTGGGACGCTGCGATGGCATTGTGACGTGCCTCTTGGGCGGCATGGAAGAGGAGGCGCGCGGCGGCGACGGCCTTCTCCTCGCGCTCGCGCCGTGCGCGCGCGCGCGCCGCGAGCTCCTCAATAGTGGGCGCCGCGGCGGCGAAGAGACGCTTGACCACCGCCTCTGGGTTGACCGCGGAGCGGGGCCGTGGCGGAGAGTGCGAAGCAGCCTTCTCATCAGCCTTCTCTGCGGCCGCCAGGCGGTCGGCGCAGCCGGACACAGGCGGTGCGAGCACGGCGATCTCTTCGAAGCAATCCAGCGTCGTGGGCAGCGTGGCGCCCGCGGGCGGCGGTAAGATCGTGTCCACAGCCTTTTGGAAGGTCTCCTCAAGCAGCCTTGGCATCATGTCTTCGAGGACTCGCCCATGCCGACAGAGCGCGGGGCCCGAGTTGGCCTCAATGAGAATGGCCCGCCCCGCCTCGTCGACCATAAAGTCGAGCCCAAAGAGCTCAAACATGGAGCTGTTGGGCGGTGGTGGCACGAAGTGCCCCTGGCCGCAGCAAAAGACATGTGCCACCGACTCGCGCATCTGCGGCCACAAGTCGGTGTCGACGCTTAGGAAGCGCCCGCTAGGCAGGGGGTTCTCCGCGAGATGTTTGCGAAAGTCGTCCAAGCTCATCTTGTTGCAGTCCTCATACATGCCATAGGTCTCTTTGAACTTGGACTGGATCGCGTCGTTGACGAGGTGCATCGCCTGGTCCGTCACAATCGTCGGATCGTACTTGACGCCAGCGGTGCGTACATACGAGTCGCGATACATGAAGAGACGCTTATCGGCCGTGAGCAGCACGAGCAGCCGGATGTCAAACTTGCGCCCGTCAATGAGCAGCGCGTCCTCCATATATTTTTGGACCACCCACGTGCTATTAGGCTTCTTCTGCTTCAGGAAGCTCTCTGCCTGTTTGAGCGTCTTGAACACATGAATGCCACGCCCACGGTTGGCAGGGGGCGGCTTGACCTGCAGCGGAGAGAGATTCGAAAGGTCATCGTGGGTCGACTGGCGACGAGGCTGACCAAGCTCCCTTCAGTGTTCGAGCCATGCTGTCGTACAATCCACATCTTCTCGCCTTTCTGGTTGTAGGCTTCTGCGGCATCGCGCAGCGCGCGCAGCTCGTAATCATGCTTGAGGCCGTTGTCGACCTTGGACGGCTCGTCGTCCTCCCCCGCGACCGTCACTATGAAGCTCATAGGCAGGTACGGTGGTTTGCTCGGGTCGAGCTTCGCGGCCTTGGCGTATTTGCGCATGTTGACGACGAGGCGATCCTTGATGGTGATGCCCCCGTTGCCGCGTATGCGGTTGAGGACCTGCTTGGGCGCGCCCGGCGCCCGCCCATAGAATGAGTCCCAATCGAATGCTTTCTGGCTCCAGCAAAAGTTCCAATCAGTCCGCGAATCGTCGGAGGTCATTTGCCACCATGGTCTTTTGTTGATAGCCATCTCGAGGAGCGAACTGCCATTGTGCCGGTGCCCGATGTACGCAAGGTACGTGGTGCCCTTGTCACTGGATGCCGCTGCGGCTGCTTCGTCATGCCGCGGCGAGCTTGCGCCGTGCATTGCCGGGCCAGAGCCGGTCTTGCGGGCCTTGTCCCACTTCGATGGGCTTGTCATGCGAAAGTTGAACAGCACGTGCGTGGGGTGCGACAAAACGCCCCAGCGCGTTTCAAAAAACACAAAGTTGGTGATCAACACGACGCGTCTTCCAATCACGAGGGCCTCTACATGTACAATTGTATTATCGCATGGACGGAGGTGTGGCCGTTTCAACACGCTGTTCGTTACAACACGACGCAGTGCCTGTTCAATACAACGCTCAGATTCTTCTTCAGGGCGGTCTGACATCGCATCCAGATCCACACAGCTCACAGGCTTCCAGTGGGAGTCGAGGGTGGCGAACGATGGAAGTTAGAACGACACGCCCCGTTTCCCGCGCGGTGATCCTATTTACAGTCAGAGAGGCAATCAGACAGAGTCACGAGCCGAAGGCATGCCAATGGCCGAATTGTCGCAACTTTCAACTTTGCAACTTCGCAACTTTGTGTCACTTCTTTCGCGGTATGGTCTTGTGCAGTCCAGCTGTGGGCGCGCGCCGGGCCGAGAGGTACGTGACTGCGACGTCATGGCGTGCTCGTGTTAGCGCTGGCCCTCATCGGGCGTGCGCGCTGGCCCTTGCGGTCAACTCGGGAGCCCGGCCGGGAGGCAGCCCTCGTCGAGCATGGAATTGGCCCTTGAGTCGAAGCGCCCTCGCGGAGCATGGCATGCTTCGCACCTTTGGGGACTCGGGGGTCTGACAATTTCGCTCCGATTGCGTGTCAGGGAACTCGTCGGCCGACCCTCGCGCGCCGCTGACACCGCGGAGAATACATGGGCTGGTTCGGTCCCTCCAAGGCCGAGAAGGACAAGAAACTGTGGCAGGCCGCAAAGGACGGCAACGAGGCGGAGCTCAGGCGGCTGATCGAGCGTGGAGGCAACGTCAACTGGCGCAATCCTGCGGTGCGCCGCCGCATGTGCCTCGCGTGGGCGCCCGCGTCGACGCCGCCTCTGTCTTCGGTCGCCCCCGCCGCGCCCGCCCGACACGGCGCCATCTTCCCCACAGCCCAGCTGCACGGCGCGCGCCGCACCCCCGCGTGCTCGCCCATTCGTCTCACCCCTTTGGCCCTTGAGGATGGCTCGTGTGTGCGTCCAGTGCTACGGTTTCACAGCTCTGATGATTGCCTCAAGGGACGGGCACGAAGGGTGCGTCCGACTCGTCATCGCGTCCGGGGCGAACGTGAACGACACGCACGTAAGTCTGGAGCGCCCTCTCCCAAGCACACGCCATGGGTCCGCTTCCATGTAGTGATTTCGTTCGTCTCCTCCCTTTTGTCTTCAGAACTACAACGGATGGTCAGCTCTGCATAAGGCGGCATCCGGGGGCCGCCTCGCGATCGTCAAGCGACTTCTCGAAGGCGGCGCCGATTTGGCGCTTCAAAACTTTGGCGGCCAGACGGCCCTCGACTTGGCACGGCAGTATGGCTACAGCGAGGTCGTGGCCCTGCTGAGCGAACCTCGGTACGCGGATGGAGACCGAACCGAATGCGAACCGAATGATGCTGAATTGAATGCGAACCGAATGCGAAATCATTGCGAACCGAATGAAAACCGAAATGCGGAGAGGCGCCGTCTTGGGCGCACGCGGACCAGGGATTATCTGCCGCTCGGCGAACGAATCGCGGCGATCTGTCATAGGATGCGGCCGAGAGGTCGCAACGGACGCCCTCTGGGTCGACACAGCGCCTCGCCATTGCACGCCCTTCACATTCGGCGACGGGTGCAGAACGACCGAATCCTGGGCGCCGTGGTGGGCACATCAGGAGTCGGTGGCGGACTCGCGGCCTGGTTTGCCTCACTCGTTGTGGCTGAGACCGGCCGCGCCGGCTGCGCCACAGACAGTGGCACCTCGACGCGTGCTCAAGCGCGCACTTGGACGCTCTCTGGCGCACTCATGAGCACTCTGGCGCAATCATCGGCAATCAGCCGCACTCAGGCAGCAATCACGAGCAATCAGGACCACTCGGTCGCCCCACACCGTCGCCCCACGCCGTCGTCCTCGGAGAGGGCGCTGCTGCCTCCACTGCCACTGACTGCCTTGCCACCTTCACGACCACCCTTCGCAAGCCCTCGCGCTTCCTGATTGCATGCGACGACGCGCCGTGCTGGGCGCCACTGCTCAGCGCCGACAGCGTGCGTTCGCCCGTGCGATTCGAAACAGGTGGGGCAAGGCTGCACAGCGCCAACAGCGTTGGTTCGCCCGTTGGCTTCCACACATGTGGGACAAGGCGGCGGCCGCGAAGGTGGCGGCCGACAAGGCGAAAAGGGCGGCTGAGAAGGCGGCGGCTGAGAGGGCGGCCGCGGAGAGGGCGGCGGCCGAGAAGGCGGCGGCTGAGAGGGCGGCCGCGGAGAGGGCGAAGGCGGCCGCCGACAAGGCCGCCGCCGACAAGGCTGCCGCCGACAAGGCCGCCGCCGACAAGGCCGCCGCCGACAAGGCCGCCGCCGACAAGGCCGCCGCTGCGCAGGACGCGGCCACCGAGCCCCAAGATTCGATCCGGGCGATGCTTAGCCGGCTGGCCGCTGCGCAGGGCGCAGCGTCCGAGCAGCAAGACACGTTACGGGCGATGCTTGAGCGGCTGGGGCTGCGCTTCGACGGGCCGGCCCCGGAGCCAGCGCCCACGACAGCGCCACCGGGCGACTGGAAGACCCGGAAACTCTTCGAAGTGCCAGGCACGATCACGGAGCAGATGACGCAGGGCGTCAAGGACCAGGTTCTCTCGCAGCTGCCAGAGGGCGTGCCGTTCGAGAACTTCTATCCCGAAGCGGTGATCTCGTACGCGTCCGGTAAACGTCCGCAGGATTGCGCAGGCGCCGGCCCGGGCATGTACTATGCGGCGGATCTCGTCAAGCTCTTGAATGGGCGCGGCGTGCAATGCTTCAGCGGGCTGCACGTCCCGCCTGGAAAGGACTGGAAAACCTTCATGCTGCGCCTCAAAGGGCATCGGGAACGAGCCAAGGTGCTCATCGTCGTGCTCACGAAGGCCTTGTTCGAATCCAAGCCGTGCCTGGATGAAATCCACACAGCTGTCAAGAAGGGCATCACCCTTCTGCCCATCTACTTTGAGGAAGCGCTTCCCTCGAAGCCGAATCAGTGGACCAAGTTCATCAAGGACGCCGATTCGGAGCTGATGGTGCTTGATGTGCAGGAGCAGCTCGGCAAGATCAACGGCATCCCGCACCCTGGCACGGTGTTCACAGTGCCCGATGCCATGCACAGGATCCTGATCGAGGTCGAGAAACACGTGGGAGCTCAACGCGAGCTCAGATCTGCCGTGTCCGCGGGCCATCATGGCGTCAATGACTGCCAGGTTTAGCTCTACCTGCTCTACCTGCTCTACCTGCTCTACCCCGGCCAAGGAGGAGCAGCCGAGGAGGAGTTGCGCTCTCGTTGCCCCTGCACTGGGCACACGCTCCGCATGAGGACTATAGCATGCATGTGGGCTGTTCCATGGAAAGGGGGCGGCACGGCGGCAAGGCTGAAGGGCGAAGGGTTAGGAACCGACCATGCGACGTGGCTCATAGGTCGGAGGTGTGTGGCTCGAGGACCTTACTGGGTCCGTGTGTGGCGTCTTCTTCGCTCGGTATGCTGTATGGTTCCCGTGGGGCGCTGGGGCCTAGCTGGGGCCGCGCGTGGCAGCACAGAGAGGTCCCGTCTCCCGTGCGCGCGTATCCGTGTTTGTGTCGGAGCGAACCACAGGTTCGCATCATCCGTCACAGCCCCATGCGCGTTTGCCGTTTCAAAACAAAGTTGGTGATCAACACGACGCGTCCTCCCCCAATCACGAGTCGGGCCTCTACATGTATTATCGCATGGACGGAGGTGTGGCCGCGTTTCAACACGCTGTTCGTTACAAAACACGACGCCGAGCCTGTTCAATACAACGCTCAGATTCTTCTTCATCTGGGCGGTCTGACATCGCATCCAGATCCACAGGCTTCCAGGGTCGAGGGTGGCGAACGATGGAAGTTAGAACGAAGCTTGCCGGGGGTTCGGTTCAGCACCGCACGGGCCTCAGTTCCGTTCCGTTTTAGGGCCCTCGCGGCCAGAAGTAGCCCTGTATCTGTTCGACGGAAGTGTCGACGCGGTGCTTCGCCAGAGACGCCACCAGATTTCTACGGCGACGCCACCCGGATCGGAGTGGCTTCACGTGTTGGCAGCAGCATCGTCAACGACCAATGGAGATGGGGGCGCACGATCGGCGTCCACTCGGCATCGGTGCCCGCGACTGCGCCTCGCTCGGCGTCGGCGCGCTCGCTCGCTGCGACCAGCTCGTTCGCCTGAGCGATGGCGGCCTCGAGGAGCGCGTCGCGCCCGCGCATCGCGTCGTGCGGCGCCGCCTCCACGTGCACCGTCGGGCGCAGCCCTCGGTTCTCGAGCGCGGCGCCGCTGTCCATGCGCACCGCGTACGACGGGTGGCTCACAGTTGTACCGTCCACGAGTTCGGTCTCGCCCATCCCGATGACCCCGCCCCACGAGGGGCTGCCCACGAGCAGCGCGCCCGCCACCGCCGCGAGCTCGGCCCCGAGTAGCTCGCCGTCGGAGCACGTATTCTCATCGACGAGCACTATCAGACGCGCAGGCGTCGCGTGGCACGGTATGGAGTCGGGCCGACCGTGCGGTGGCTGCTCGATGGCAACGCGCCGCTGCGTGAGCTTGGCGACGAGCACATCCGAAGTGACTCCACCCACATTCCCGCGCAGGTCGATCAGCAGCACACGCCGCGCGTGGTGGCACTCGGCGAGAAACTGGCGCGAAAAGTGCGCGTAGCCGCTCTCCTCCATGTCGGGTACATGCACGTAGCCCACCTTGCCACCAGTGCGTGCGTGCACGAGCTCGCGGCAGCCGATTACCCAGTCGAGGTAACGGCCACGCCGCACGAGCGACGTGCTACCCACGCGCACGCGTGTCGAGCGATCCGCCGCCGACCCTGCTGCCTTCCCGCCGCCGCCAGCGCCGCCATCCTTGCCGCCGCCTATGCCACCTCCGCCCTTGCCGCCGCCCTTGCCGCCGCCCTTGCCGCCCTTGCCGCCCTTGCCGCCACCTCCTCCTCCATCGCCTCCCTTGGCCCTGGCCTTGCCTCGCGCCTTGCCGCCATCCGCGCCGCCGCCGCCGCCGCTCTGACCCGCAGGTGTGAATGACGAACCCGCAGGGCGCAAGGTCACATACACTTCTTTGCCGGCAAGCCGTCGCATCGCCACCTCGGGCGGCATACTGGCCGTGAGTCGCAGTTGGTTGATCGCGAGCAGTGCGTCTCCCACCTTGGCGCCCACCGCGGCGCGCGTGAGCGGCCCCGCCTGGCTCTCATCGTACGGGTCGCCCCGCACCATCGAGATGATCCGCCACCCCTGGAGGGAGGCGTCCCATTCGGTGGTGCATCCGAGTGAGCCTTGGCGCCCCTCATCCTCATCGTCTCCGTCGCACTCGGGCGCGGACACGTAGGCGTGGGACGCGCCCAGCTCGCCGCACATCTCCTGGAGCACATCGAGGAGCTCGTCGTAGCTCGCCACTCGCGCGAGCAACGGCTCATACGTGCCCAGGATGGCGCGCGGTGCGAGGCCCGCCGTAATCGACGGATGCGCATGACGCACCGCCGCGGTCCACGCCTCGTAAAACATCTGCTGCCACTCGCGGCGCGGGTCGACGGTAAGGCACACGCGCCCCTCGACATCGACAAGCCCCGAGCGCTCCCCGGGCTGCTCAAAGTCGACCTCAAGCTCGTCGTCGTCCTCCTCGGCCGGCTTGGCGCCTGCCTCGTACACGCGCACACGGAGCAGGCCTTCTTCATCTGTCAGGAGCGCCATGGTCGCCAGATCCAACGAGAGCTCGAAGTCGAGCACGTTGTCGACGAGGCGCACCTCCTTGCACGTGCTCAGCGCGCAGCGCATCATCGCCCCCGTCTCCTCGTCCGCGCCGCCGACACCATCGTCGCCGCGCAGCCCAGAGCCACCAACGCCGCCGTCCCCACCCGCGTCGGACGGCTTCAGGCGCGTGTACAGCAGCTGGTTATCCCACAGGCACGCGAGCTTTTCGAGCCTACCGGCGCGCACGGGCACGCTCACGATTCGAGTGGCAAGGCCCGCCGCGTCCACTCGCACCATTGGGACGTCGTCCTCGTCCTCGTCGTCCTCGTCGTCGCTCTCGTCGTCGCGCCGTCCGCGGCCGCCACGGCCGCCGCCTCCGCCTCCGCCTCCGCCTCCGCCGCCGCCGCCGCGCCGCCTGCCGCCGCGATCGTCCTCGTCGTCGTCCTCGTCGTCCTCAGTTTCGTCATCCTCTGGACGCCAGCCGGGGGGCCGAGGAGGGGGGCGGGTCGGATCGGTCGCATCCTCGGTGAGCAGGGCGAGGAAAGGGCGCTGCGCGCGCGAAAAGTTGAACTGCCAGAACACCTCGTCCTCGCTTGGGCGGAGCGAGCGTGTCGAGAGGAACGCGAGGTATTGGGCCTGGGGGTCGAATGAAGGGGATGTGTCGCGCGTCACGCCGCTCGTCACCTCCACCACACGCTCACCGGTACGCTCACCGGTGCCGCCGGCGCCGCGTGCTGCCATCTCCATGACGGCCGCTGCGTCGCACATCCGAATGGCCGAGGTGCGGGCGCCGCTCGAGGTTGCGACCGCGTACGCGAGCCAGTGGCCATCGGCCGACCAAGCCAGATCAAAGATGCCTCCGTCGTGAGCGGCGGTGTCGACGCAGCTAAAGCGCGCGGAGCGCAGGTCGACGAGGAGCAGCCGCAGGTCGTGCGTAGCCACCGCGATCCAATCCTCGGTGGGACTTGCACGCATCTCGTACGGCTCTCCGAGGGCGCCGCCGCCGCCGCCGTCTCCGCCTCCACCTGCGCCGCCGCCGCCGCCGCCTCCAATGCCGCCGCCGCCGCCGCTGCCGCTGCCGCCGCCGCTGCTGCTGCTGCTGCTGCCGCGGAGCGTGAGCGTGCGCGATGGAGGGCGGCCTCCGCCGCCGTTGCCAGTGGCGGTTGGGGCCACCTGGGACGGGTAGAGCTCATCGAAGAGCTCGAGAGCCCATTCGCCGGCTGGCCCACACACGGCTGCCACCGGCCGCCCTTTGTGCGTGAACTCGGGGCACGCATAGCGCATGCCTTCGGACGCACCACACTGGACGGCGGGGCCCTCCCAGAGGCCAGCGAGGCCAAAGAGCTTGCCACGCAGCGCGAGCAGCAGCGAGTGGCCCTGCGGGTGCAGCACGAAACCGTCGAGATCATCAAGGCACTCGGGGTGCCACGTGTCCTCTCGCACCCTGCTCACTCCCACCTTGAGCAACGGCAGCGGCTGCGGCGCCACCGGAGGGCGCACGCTCGCGGCGGCCGGCTCGAGCGCAAGCAGGTGCAGCTCGCCGCCGCGCATGTACACCAACACGCCCGAACCCGACGCGTCCGCGCTCAGCTCGCGCACGCCGAGCTTCTCGTGGCACGTGTGCTGTGCCACCGCCAAGGTCGTCGTCGCTGGCGGCGGCGCCGGCGGCGCGCCACTGATGGTTGCCTGAGCGACGGCGTCGGCGAGCGACGCGCTCGAATCGGGTGTCGGAATCGAGTACACGTTCGAGACGCCCTCGTGGTCGGACACGAAGTAGAGCCGACCGCCAAACTCACACGGCTCACCCACGTTCCAGTCTGCCGGCAGAGGCACGCGTGCAAACTCGCCACCGCGCCGGCCGTGCCACAGGTGGCCGCCCGCGCCACCGCGGTAGCCCTTCCACTGTGTGTGCGCCGGGTCCACCGTGTATCGCCCGACCAAATACGAGCCATCGCTCAGGTTGAGCAGGTGGTGGCTCACGCCTACGCCGAGCGGCGCAGGGCGGCCGGACTGGCCGCTGGCGCCTGCGGGCCAAGGCTTCGACGACAAGGCTGGAAGAGCCACCGACCAGAGCTGCGTGAGATGCTGCATGGGCTGATCCGCGCTCGTGCGGAACAGGATGCGCGAGCCGTCGGCCGTCCAGCCTGCGACCTCGCAGCGCTCGCCCAGGTAGGTCAACCGCCTGGGCGCGCGTCCACGACCACGCGCATCAACGACGAAAACCTCGGCCGGGCTGTGAGGATCGTCCTCATCAGATGGGGCAGAATATGCAAGATGCATGCCGTCGGGCGAGAAGCGCGGGTAGCAGCAGCCTCCATGGGTTGTGAGGCGTGCACAGATGGTGGCACTCACGGTGGCATCCGCTACTTGGTTCGCAAGCATGGTCGGCAAGGTGGCAAGCCATATGTCGCCCTCCGAGACGAAGGCGAGCTGCTGGCCATGCAGCGCAGGATGACGCGCGTAGCCTTCCGGCGAGTCGCCGGGCATTGTGCGACGATCGGAGGCGTCGCTCGGGGCCTCCATTCAGTGTCCCGTGACCCGTAGGAATTCCACACCGCAGACGGCCGCAGACGGCTGTTTCATCAAAATCTGGAAGCACGAGCCGAGGATAACTACCCGACTACCCCGACCGCCCCGACCGCCCCGTTTCGGCGAGTGTAACAAAAACAAATCACACAAAAAATCGAAAACGCCTATCATAAGTAATTCCTACGTGTTATCCGGAACTTATCCGGATAGAAGTCACGCAGTAACAGTGCCGTAGCACCGGCTGTCGCGTCTGTCGTGTTAACGTTCACACAGACACACATTCACATTCACACACACACATTCACACCATGGCGGGTACCGCGCGGGGGCGGTTTTAGAAGGGCGACATGCCCATGGTGAGCTTGAAGCTCATGGCGGGAGCGCGAGGAGTATGGTAGTTGCGTCCGCGAGAACGACGGCTGCGTGTCCCGACGCCCCCATTCACAATGAGAAAGGAGGGGCGTGTTCCTTCGCAACAGCACAGACCTCGCGCTGCTCGACACGACGCGATTGGCACCCTTTTTTTCTCGTAAGTGGCCTCACCACGATGGTGTCCCCTTTCGATCGCGTGGCCGCCGACGAGATCCACCAGATCCTGACGCTAACTGGCATGACGGGGCTTTGCGTCGTCTTGCCACGCGTGTCGAAGGAGATGAAAGCCCATGCCGCCGCGGCGCTCTGCAGCATGGAGCACATTGAGATTTCAGCATACGATTCTGTTTGGCATTCTAGCATGATCGCACGCGTGGACAAACCAATATACGGCATCCAGCAGGCCGGCCGCCGCCTCCAACGCAAGCTCTTCGACTGGCTGCGCGCCAAGGGCTTCCAGGCGCTCGACGATTCCGACCCTTGCGTCTTCAAGCTCACGTGCGTCAGCGGCGAGATCCTCACCATTGGCGTCCCCTCGCTGCGACCGGGGACCCACACTATGGCCGCGGCCGTGGCCGTGGCCGCGGCCGCGGCCGCGGCTCTGGCCGCGGCGAACAACCGCGCGTCGAGCCTCCGCGCGACGCGGACGGCCGCATCACCCACTGGATCGCGGGCATGGCACCCTGCTCCACGTGCAAGCAAAACCACCTCCACCGCGATTGCCCAAAGTGGGTAGACTCGACATCAAAGCGAAGGCGCCGACCACCATGGCACAAGCGATCGAGTACGTTGACGCGATCCTCAAGACCAATGTTCGCATCGCCGAACTCGACACGATCAACAACGGCTCGGTCGGCGCCGCCCTCGCCGCAACGCGGGCCGCAGAAGACACACGCGTCGCCGAGCTCGAGGCTCGCGTCGCACAGCTCGCTGGGGTTTGCGACGAGAGCGGTGAGCAGGAAGGGCGTTGGCGAAGGATTTGGCGGCGGCGGAAATGGGTAAGAGTTGCAAGGTGACGGGCGAGAGTCGCAAACATCCACGGTGGGCTGTTCGGCCAATTGCAAAATTTGTTGAGCTTGCGAATGGCGTGCGCCTCCTTTCCAAATAGGGGCAAGATTCGGGGATTCGTCACGATTCCTTGGATGCAGCGAGGAGAATTTTGCATCGTGAGACAAATCCGCCCGAATTTGGAAGGTCGTCTGGTACCGGTAGGTCGCGCGAATAGGTGAAGAAATCGTTAAGGTCCACCTCCGGTCCCGCCTGTTCGGCCTCTTGCTCCGGACTCGGTACCGGTCCCGTCGGGCCCCCCTTATGCACCGATGTGTCCGGGAAGACGGTGCCGAGGAGCGGCGGCCAGGCTGGTTTCGTCGAGTCCGTCGCACTCGAACACGCGTGCCTCGAGCGGTGCGGTTTCCTTCTTGGCTTGCGCGGTCGAGTTGGTCGCCTCTTTGGCGGCTTGCTCGGAGGTACAGCTGGCGGATGGACGGGTCGGAGAGGGCAATTCGCGTGATCATTTCGACTTTGGCTTCCACGGGCTGGCGCAGCTTCGCGTCGATGTGGCTCTCCGCGATCTCGTAGGCCTCGTGGAAGTCGGCGAGTTTCTCTGGCGTGATCTCACCTTCAATGCCTTTTTGGATGAGCTTGAGGTAGGAGGCCATGACGACGGCGCGGTCGGACGCGTCGGCCTTCTTGGCGCGTTCGAGCAT
>ENA-UOXP01000146-UOXP01000146.1-mixed-culture-metagenome-genome-assembly--contig:-NODE-146-length-50272-cov-32.507736_pt1 | contig 50272 bp, 32 predicted proteins | sample MGYA00238161_ERZ761639 | MGnify/ENA primary metagenome ERZ761639 (study PRJEB28913, sample SAMN08776760) | mixed culture metagenome | isolation source: Freshwater growth medium | place: USA...
TTTCGTTAACGGATGCTTGCAAGTTTGCGAGATTTGCGGTCGACCTTCTTCGTCCCAAAGGGGTGAGGGGGAGGTGGTCTTTCTGTTTCACACACGATCCCCACCACCTGATTTTGAACTCAGTGATTGACCTCCAAAGGGGTAGGGGAAGGTATTCTTTCTGGATTCACACACTATCCCCACCACCTGATTTTGAACTCTGTCGTCTGTGACGGGCCTCGCGGGCGCCCTGCCTCTCATGTCTCAAAGCACGTCTCGTCACAAAGAGGCCTGGACGTACCATAACACACGCACAAAACACTTACACTAATACAAAAGAAGTTAAAAAGAAGACGCAAGGGAACCCTCGACAGGGTCATATGCGGGCCATCGAACTCAGAGGCTAGAGGGTTCTAGATGCTAGATTTCAAGTTGAGGTCCTCAATGCGGCGGTGGTGAGGGGCGATATTCACACCGAAACCGATTGGGGCCTTGGACCAAAGGGACAACGCGACGAGACCCAAATGAGGGAAGTGCGTTGGGCCCGCATGCAATGTGACGCGTGCGAGAGTGACCCATATGGCCGCTTCGCCGTACAGTTGTTTGCTGCGGTCAAGTCACCGATGCGATGGTGCATTGCCGGTCAGGGGGAGTAGATGAGCTCGGAGACTTCGCACGTCGCACCGCCTTCTGCCACCTGTCGCACTGGATCAATGATCAGGGTTGCAATGCGTGGCGATCGCGTGACGGACGTCACGACTGCCAGCACGTAGACCATCGTTGGATCCAAGTGGCATGCCTTGGCCCGACTCCACTCGCCGATCGACATGCGAAAGGGAGCACTGGCTTCTTGAATCTGTGACTTGACCTCAATGAAAACCAGCTCACTCTTACCAGAGCCTGTCAAGATGCCCGCCCGATCGTGGTAACGGAAATCCGCCCCGAGGTCGTTTTCAATGAAGCCCGAGCCCGGGTAGAACTGATGTTTGAACTTGGAGAGCCAGCATGAGAGCCCAAAGTCTGGTAGCAGCTTCTGAAGCTGCATGAAGACGAAGTACTCTCCACTGGCTCCCACCTCCTCTGGCACATTGTCAGCCAGGCTAGCACCTCCCCATTCGCCAATGTTGGGTAGCAAGCTGCCAAGATGTATCGGCGCTGATCGGCCGACGCGCAAGGTCGTGAGGTTGGGGGCCAGTGGTGAGTGTGCTGCGGCTCTCGCAAGGGCGTGGGCATCAAGTGGTGCCGCCGCCATTGCATTTGGTGAGCTCAGACCGTTGATGCCACCGCTGCCCAAGCCACCGCCCACGGCACCGATCGCACCGCCATTTGAAATGGAACCGCCGCCACCGCCTCCGTCACCGCCCCCGCCACCTCCACCACCACTTCCTCCATCCCCGCCGCCTCCACCAGCACCCCCGCCCCCACTACCGCCACCAAAGGCACCGGCACCGAAGCTACGGGCACCTCCAAAGCCGTCGCCGTCTCCAGTGGTGTCGCCGTATGCACATCTGCCGCCCTCTGGGCCGCCACGATCTCCCATGTGATCTCCAATGCGGTCGCCGGACGCATCAGACTGTCGTCTCACCTCACAGCGGTTGGACAAAGGTGACTCCAAGGATGGAGAGGTTGGCGCTGAGTCTTGGAGCAGTTGCTTGTACATCTTGGTGACCTCGTCTTTTGTGTAGCGGACCGCGAGCTGCGACAGCTCGACGCCGGCGAGCTGATGGATCGCCAAAAAGGCGGTCGTCGAGTGGAAGAGAAGAGAGCGCAGCAGCTCCTGCTTGGAGAGGGCGTGCTTCTTGGCGAGCTGCTCGGCAGAGTACCGTGGAGGCTCGTGGCTCTCGTCTAGGTGTACACCGCTGAGCTGCAAGTCCGTCTGCTCCAAGTCTGAAAGCCCGGAACGTCCCTGCGCGCCGGCGCCGTCGCTGCCCGCTGCCCCGCTCACTGCAAAGTGTACAGCCTCGCGTGTGGGGAGCGGCGCAATGTTCTTGACTTTGAAAAACTCATCAATCTTGTGGCGGCTCGTCATCCGCTCATAAAGCAGCATGAAGGTTGACTCGTCCACACCGTCACCAAAAAACTCCTTGGCAAGCGAGTTGGACATGACGAGCGAGTCATTGGCGGCGCGCTCTGTCGCGTGGACGTCGTAGCCTTGTATCAGCTGCTCACGATCGATCGTCGACTTGGCCATGCTCGCGCCGAGCTTGAGTGTGTACTCCACCTGCACCTTGGCGGCGCCAGGACGCAAGAAGATGCGGAGCGCCTTGAAGGCAACCCAACCGCCGTCGCGCTCGCTGATTCGCTCATAGTGGGGCCGTGCTTTGGTGTAGGTATAGCGCGCATAGGCATGGATGAGGATCTGTAGGGCTTGCGTGCGTTGCGGGTCAGCCTGTGCGCTGTTGGCGTGAAGCACGCACTTGCTGCAGAGCTTGGAAAGAGGCTTGACGCCAGCGAACTTCAGCCATGCCTCGCAGCGCGAGTGGTCCAGAGGCCCGCCACCGAGCAAGTTGCAGCCTCGAGTGTCTTCAAAGGCGGCGACGAGATCCTCATCATCGGGGATCAGCACACTGTCAGCCGTGTGGAGTCCAATGTCCTTGCTCACAAAAATCGGCTCCTTGGCCAACCTCTGCAGGGTCTCACGCGTGCCTGTGTCGGCGTATGAGCCCCCTTTCTCGAGATATTGCACGAGGCGGGTCAGCTCGCCGTAGATGCGGAGCACGTTCGCCAGAAACTCATGCTTCGTGGAGGTGCTTCGAGGTGCCTCGAGGACACTGTGGAGCAGCCGCGTTAGGTCCTCGGCCGTCGGAACCTCCTTGACACCAAGCACCTTCAAGAAGAATGCACGATGGCTCACATACTCGGTGATGCGGTCAAGGAAGTGGAGCTCTGAGCCGAACAGATCTGGCTCTGCCAGCTCTGCTGACGACCAGCGCACCTCCATCAGCGGGACAAAGCGCAACCGCGTCCCAACACGCGCACGCTCAAGCCGCTTGCGCATCTCAGGCTTCTCGATCACACCCTCAGTTGAGACGCCGAACTGACGGAGCTCCCTGCGCATGTCAGCGACGCCCATCGTGGCGACAGCAGGCGGCGGAATCGTTGGCAGCACATCGACGAGGAGCAAAGGGTAGTGCTCAAAGTAATGGCGGACAAGAGCCTCGTCCTGACGATTGCTCCCTTCTCTGCCGCCGCCCTCCCTGCCATCGCCTCCAGCGCTGGCGAGGCTTTGGGAGATGTAATGATAGATCTTGACGGTGTTGTGGAGATTGGTGTCGCCCTGCCTTTGCGAGTGCACCAGCGCCTTCAGGAGGGCCTCGATGGAGACTTGAGTCTCAACTTTGAGGAACTCGATGAACTTCTGCGACTGCAGCTTGATCTTCATGAACGGCACGGTCTCTCCGAGGACACGCACCAAGCTGTCCGTACGCAGGTATGTAGTCTTCACGGCAGCCGCGTACACAAGCGAAGTGGGCACCTCCATCATCTGCAGCATCTCTTGAAACGAACAGCTGAGTTTTGTGTCGTCACAGAGGAAGGCCTGTGTCCCCTCCGGTGGCCCATGCGAGGCATTTGCTTCTCCACCACGTCCACGTCCTCGCCCGAGCGGCACGGGCGCCACTCGACGTCCCCGACCGGAGATTTCTCGGTAGTAGGTGACTTGTGTTCTCGCCTTGTCCTGATAATACTGGTCCCAAAGCTTGTCCAGAAGCACAAGCAGCTCCTCGCATACTTTTGCGTCCTTGGCCTTGATCAGCATGCTCAGCTCCCTGCCGGGCACATACTGCAGGGTGTCGTACCTGTCCCTCGTCTTAGGCCAGCCATATTCCTTCTCACAGCGCCAGGGCCATGATTTACGCTGCTCGATGAGCTTTGGTCCTGCCATGGCGCCGATCTCATGCAGCGTCTCGTGCAGCTGCTCGACGTCAGTCTTTTCCAAATCTCGAAAGTAGCACTGGTTGACATAGGAGGCGCTGACTCCGCCTTTCGCAAAAAGGCTCTCGAGAGCAGCACAGTGCAGATAGAGGTGGCTGGCAAGCTGCAGCGGCTGCACACGCGCCTCACCAGTCGAGTAGATGTGCAGCGACAGGCGCTTGCGGCACTCGGCGATCGCCTGCGTGCGGTTCTCCTTGTTGAGCGCTTCAAGGGACTCGAGTATGAAGACAACCTGCTGGACGTGAAGCTCGTGCTCACTCTTTGTCCAGTTGCGGAACAAGGTCACTTTGTACCTCACGGCCTCTTCCACCTTCTTGAGCGTCGCCATCATGAGCGCCAAGCGCGTCGCTGGCTCAAGTCCAAGCTGCTTGAGCATGTCGCTGGAAAGGACCTCACTGGGACCAATGGAGCGGCGCAGCACCAGCAGCCCGGGCGGAGGCTTTAGGATGCTCCCATCCTCAGCAATGTCGCCGCCGCCCTCTGGAACAAAGAAGAGAGGGGTGGCGCGGCTCTGGGCAATCTCGAGGGACACGAGATCGGCACGCAGCGACTCAGGCTTTGCTCGACTCAGCCGCTCGGGCAAAGGCTTAAGTGGTAAGAGCTCAAGCTCATCAGTGGGCTCTACAGGAAAGATGCGCCTCTTGGCGAGCTGCTCCAAGAAGCTGCTCGATGTCCACGTGGCCGCCGCATTGCGAAACTGCTGCTGCAAGTACCCAAAGAGCTTTGTGAACCATTCGTCATCCTGACTCGCGAGCCAGTACTCGGCATTGAGGCAGCTGAGGAGGTCATTGGGCTGGAACTGGAAGCAGCCCAGGTTCTGGAGCAGCGCAGAGTAAGCGCCAGCCTGTGTCTTCTCGTGAAGGAACTCTAGATCTGTCATCTCGAGCAACACCTCTCCAAAGCGGCACACCTCCTCAGCGCCGGGTATGAGCAGCTGACTGGGAAGCTTCCACAGTCCTGAGGTTGAAATGAGGCACGTGAAGCCCTCAAGCTTGGTGTACAGCTTGCGCACCAGGTTTTGAAAGAACGGGTCGGGGATATCTGTGGAAAGAGGCAAATACCTGCATTGGCGGAGTTGAGGGTTAGAGCTGAGGGTGCCGCCGCTCGAGATGCAGCATGTAAGGTGGCGGCTCACCTGAACCAAGAGTACTGCAATCGATGATTGGGGTCATTCTTGAACAGGCTGGGGAAGAGGTGGAGGAACGTGTCAGGCAGCTTATCGCGCAAGAACTCGTTCCACACGTTATCCTTGATGATGTCCTCGCGATTGGCCACCAGCAGAAAGTCAGCCTGGATGACGAACCGAAAACCAAATGAACGAATCGGCAGGAAGGCAAACACAGCATTCGTGCGGGCTACGTTTGGCTGGCCGTCCTGGTTGGTAGGGAAGGCGATCATGATCGTCGTGCGCTCGTAGTTGCGCCTCGGCTCACGCGACTTTTCCGGAACCAAATACTCATGTTCGCCTCGCTTGTAGAGGTTGGATACGCGCGCTGGCTGCGACGGCAAGAAAGCTCCTCGGCCATAGGCGTCGGACATCCGCCGGTAGACAGTCGTGTCCTTTTCTACCTCCACGTCGATTTGGTTCGGATGCAGCGAGCGCGAGTACGAGACGAGTGTGTAGCCATCTGGGCCATCTGGGTACCAGAGCTTGATCGTGTTCAGCTTGCGTAGGAAGAGGACAGTCTCCGGTTGCATGTCATTGCGGAACTGCTTTGCAAGCTCAGAGGCGGCGTTTGCTCTGCTGTGTTCACCGCGCTCACGGAAGGGTAGGTAGAACGTTGTGTTCTCATCAACAATCGATTCATCTGCGGGCCATTGGCCACGGCACAGCGCGTAAGGCACGAGGAATCCGAGCTCGCCCGGCGGGGTCACGTTGCCATGCTTGAACTTGAAATCGAAGCCGTTCGAGAGCACGTGTGGCTCGTCTGTCCACACGAACACAGACTTGAAGCCAATGCCTTTCTCGCCAATGTAGCCATGCTTCTTGGTTTTGGTCGACTTGCCAAGAGAGCAGAGGGCCCGCACGTTTTCCTCCTCGAAGCCAAGCTCGTTGTTCGACACCAGAAGATAGTCGGGCTGGAGGACGAACTGGATGAACGGCGTAACATCTGCCCCATAGGCGTTGTCGTCTGCATTCTGCACGAGTTCCATGATGAAATGCGTCGAAGTAGCATAGAGGTCCTCAGCGAGCCGCTGAGCCGCGGAGGAAAGCTGGCTTTTGAGCCCGTTGGTGCGCCGGCCAATCTCGCCATTCTCGTCGGCGCAAAGGTCTCGACGGATGTCCGCGATGATTCGCAGCCGGGCGTCGCTCATTTGGAAGGTGCCCGCGTCGTAAACCTCGCAACGTGCCATACGGGTTTTTCATAAAATTGTGGTGTGAACGTTGAGTGAGTGAGTGAGGGTGTCGGCGTGATGGTGGTGGTGACGTTGGCAACGTGGTGCGTGAGGAAGCTGCGGGGGGACGCGGCCCTCTGCGCCGTACCGCGTGTTGTCGGTGGCGGTGTCGAATTATACATGTGGTACGGTATAACCATCAAACGACATCGGTGGTGAGGGGCGATATAAGGGCGATATTCACACCGACACCGATACATTCACACACGCATACCAAGATACATTCACACTCGCCGCCTACTCGGAAGATAGGGAACGCAGCATTAAAGGTGTAGGTCTTGTCGTGTCATGCCTCTGCGACGCGGGCCGATGGGCTCCGCGCGCCTCCGCCGCGCGGCTGGCAGGCTCCAATGTGTGGCTCTCGTTCAAGAGTTGCAGGTTATTGGAGCTCTGAAAGCCGGAAATGGCCAAGGATGCCCGTGTGCTTTGGCTTTCGCCAAGCGCCTCGGCCAGGGGCACATAGTATGGTATGTCGGACCGCATCGCGGCGGACGGGGTGGAAGTGGGCACGGCCGGCGCGGTAGGCGTGAAAATGTGGTCGGAGGCGCCCGATGGCGCGTTGGAGTCGGGGTTGCGTGGAGAGTTCACCTACGTGGTGACATGGTGGCTGCTGCGGCGGTGGCGGCTGTTCCAGCGGATCTGGAGAAGGTGGCGAGAGTAGCGGCGGTGAGCATTGGCGGTGGAGGTGATGAGCGACGGAGGTGTAGACGGCAGAGGCTGGAGCGATGGCGGCGGTGATGGCTGCGGAAGGAGTGGTGCTATGGGTGGCGGAGGCGATGGCGTTGATGATGGCGATGGCGGCTGCGGAGATGGCAGGAGCGGCGGTAGCAGCGGCGGCAGTTGCAGCAACGGCTGTCCTATCGGCGATGGCAGCAGCGGCGACTTGCGGCGGCGGCGATGGTGATGGCGGTGACGGAAGGCGGCATGCACCACGACCTGCTACAGCGTGAGGCGATCGAGCACGAGGCAGCCAAGTGAGCAAGGCACGCACGTGGCGGTCAATATGAGGGCACGTCATAAAGCACGTCATAGGGCACGTCATAGGGCACGTCATAGGGCACGTCATAGGGCACGTCATAGGGCACGAGGATTGGATGGGCATCTGAACGTGCCTCGGCGAGCGCCGTGGCGAGCTCCCATCCGTGGCGAGCGCCTTTGTCACTTGACACTCGCAGCGTCGTTGCGGTCGTTCACAACTCGACACCTCTGTTCACAACTCGACACCTCTGCCCTCTCTTCGACTGATCCCTGCTCGTGCCGCAAATGCAGTGCGTTCAGCGCCACCTCGTCGTACGCAATCACAAAGACCGCCTTGGCCGCCGGATCGGCCGCGTACACCTCGCGGCGTGCACTGTTCACAGAGAGACCGAGGATGTTCACAGCGCCGACCAGACGGAGCGCGTGGAACAGCCGCTGGCCGGTGAGGCTCAGCATCACCACGCGCCGTGCCTCGGCTACCACAAGTGCGCCCCGGAATCCAGCTGAGGGCGCGGGCGGTAGCAGTGTGATGCCCCGTGGCGCTGTGAAGAGAGACGCGTCTTTCACAGCACGCACAAAGGCACCGTCGCGTGTGGTGTCGAAGAGGAAGAGCGCGCCGTTGTCGGGGTCCGAGACCCACAGCCGCCCGCCGCGAGCTGCGCTGAATGCCAGCCCGTGCGGATTGAAGCACGATGGCCCTTGATATCGCCCGCCCGCCGTGCGCGGCGTGCACCCCAAGCTCGAGGTGAGCGAGCTTGGTAGGCTGCTCTGATCAATGAGAAACCGACGCGCACGGAGCGCCTCGTCGAAGCCGATTACGCGGTAGCCCGTCACATCCGCCACGTACACGCGCCCGCCGCCGCATGCCACTCCAAGGGCGCTCTCCACGAACATCGTCGTGGCATTCGCTCCGTAATCGCTCTCCCGCTGCCCAATCGTCGCGCGCACGATGCCGTCGAGGCCCACGCGCGACAAACCACGAGCGTTCTGCTGCCCGACGTAGACGTCGTCGTTGCTCGACCCTCGCGCAAGGCCGGTGGGCTGACCAAACGTCCCTGTCGACCCGAGTCGGCCATGCTCGCTGCCATCGAGAGCAACTTGCCAAACGGTGTTTGCCTCCATATCGGACACCAGCAGCTGGCCATTAGGCAGCATCAGTGCGTATACCGGCGCTGATAAGCTCGCAGTTTGCAGTGAGCGCACGAATCGCAGCGTTGGCATGCTGCCATCCGCCCGCACGGCTCGACTGAGCAAGTTGCGGCCATGGCCACTGTGGAGTCGGCCTTTATAACTGTGGAGTCGGCCTTTATACGTCTCCCGTGTTGTTCCATTGCGCAGCTCGCTCAGCAGCTGCATCGGGGCGGTGATAAGCAGCAATGCGAGCGCCATTTTCGGAAAGAAAGGTCGTGTGAACTGGTGTGAATGGACTCCGATATAGAAGCTCCGGTGTCTCCGGGTGCTATTGTCTTCAATTTAACAGTCGTGGGATCGTGGTTGTATCCGGTATCGAATCCGGATCCGATGTAGTTGATGATGTAGGCGTGCGCCTTCGGGCAATGCGAATGCCTGCGCGCTGCGGGGCGCGGTTGCCCCCCGGCGTCGGTGAGCATAATTGTGGGAGCATCCCCACGCCTTAAGGCCGTTCGTTCGATTGAAAAGGTTTCTCATGATTATACATATTGTACGGGTATGCTATCTCGCTGTCCACTGGCCCCATCTATTTGTCTTTTCGTGAAGCACCGGTCTGCATCACGTCTCGCTAGGCAATTTTCGCCATGCTCTCGTCGTACTTCTTCACCTGCTCCGGCGACATATTACGATACCATTTTTCGACGTCGTCGATGGACTTCTCATGCGGCAGCAGACGCGTCGAGGTCGAGCCGAAGCCCGCCTTGCTTTTGCCAATCTTCTTTTTGCCTTCATTGAGGCTCTCGGTCAACGAGCGGTGGTTTTGAGAGTCGTATGCACCGGGGCCCACGTGGCCCGATCCGTCTGTTTGGTGGAGGTCTTTCCCACGCTGCGACTTAGACGTCATCCCCGTACCCGGATTGGTCTTGTTTGCTTCGATCGACTTGAATGACGGCGCATATTGGCCCGGCCCTGGCACCCACGCTGCAGGTGCCTTAGGACGTTGCATGGAAGTAGAACGGAAGGACGAGAGCGTGGAGGGGCCTGTTGGCTTCCCCTTTTTGCTGCTGCGGGGCGCGCTCGCGGAGCGTCCGAACCCAACGAGGGGCGAGTAAGCGCCTGGACCAGGCGAGCCCTCGCCGATAATCTCTTGCCGCATGACGCGAATTTCGGTGTGGTTAAAGCCAGCGTGTTTGGCGTGCTTCTTCTTCACCGTGACTTCGCCCTCTTTCTTCTTTTTGGCGTCCTTGTCGTCGTCGTCTTTCGGCATCGGGGGCCGGGCGCTGGCAAGACAGAGGCAGCCTGTGGCGAACGATAGGAGGTTTCGGGCCAAAGCGAAAGATGTTGCGTCCGAAACGTCAACTCGGACAGTCGCGAAAATCGCTTATTTCAAATCTCTCGCACAGGTCTACGATCCCCGCTGACCGCTCAGTTGAAGAACAAACGTAGTTATTTGGTGGTTTATGTGCCCGAGGGATTCTTGTGCTTCGTCACTGGTTTCTCCGTCTCCGATGCTGCGCCAAAGTCTCGTAGAACTCACCGCCTCCGCCGTCGCGGCACGCGAGAGCGTCTCGTTCGACTTCGGTTGGCTGCATCAGACCGGCCTAGACTACCCCGCGGGACCGGAGGACCGGCCTCCTCCACAACACAGAACCCGGCAAGTCGCCGCCCGAGGCTCAGGTTGCGTATGATGACAATAAGATGACAAAATCTGGACGCCAAAGTCCAGCTGCCGTTTGATGCACTCATCGCGGCGGCGCCCAGCGACAAGGCGTGCCCAACGGGCTGCTCGGGCGATTCGTACATCCCGCGCCACGTGTTGTGGTTCCGCAAGCAATTCACGCTGCCGTCGTCGTGGAACAGGGCGACATGGTCTTGGCTGGACCTCCTTCCGTCTGACGACGGTCTGGATCCACGGCGTCAAGGTCGCGTATCACGACTGCGGCTAGACGCCCTTTCGCATCCGCCTCGACAATCTGACTTCGAGATGCGATCTCAGTCTGACCTCGACAATCTGACTGACGCCCCCCTCTCGTACGGCGGCGCGCGTCGTGGTCAAGGGTCGTGGTAGAGGACACGGAGGGCGTTACCTAGCCGATTGTTAGCCGATTGTGGTGGAGGCGAGCGCGCCCTCTCGACTCCCTCTCGACTCCCACGTCGACGGACGCGAGCGTAGCGGGCGTGTTCGCCCACCTCCAAGCCGGGCAGCCAGTCCGTTGGCTTGTCCGTTAGTCCGCAGCCGACTTCTTCTCGGCGTGAGCGACGAGACGTGATGCAAATTACGGGGAGGCGCGAGAGGCGAAAGGTGAGGTCACGTTTGGGGGGGTACAATATGCGCGCTTGTATGCGCACAGCGGGCGATTTGTCAATTTGGAGTCCAAATTGTTCACCTCCCAAAAAGGCGAGTTTCTAGAAGTGTGCCCGACGGCTTCCATAAGAATTTCCAGGAGCAGCGCCCCCCTTCATCATCGCGAGCTGCTCGGACGACGATGACGGCGCCAGTCGGTGGTTGGGATCGAAATCTGATCACTGCGGGACCGGGATCCACTCCCGTCGGTCCTCGAGGCCCCGCTCCCCAGCAGCGCATCCAGGTGCCGTTGGAAAGCTTTCGCAGTCGCGCAGTAGACCCTGGTTCCTATTGGAGTGTGAGCCAGCGTGGGCCTCAGCCGAAGCGGTCCAAAAAGATAGCAGTCTTCGACTTCGATCAGACGCTCGCAGCGGATGAGATCACCATATGGGGGTGGGACAACATCGTGGATCGCGGTTTTGGCGGTGCGGAGCGTGTCTCCATGCTGCGCGAGATGCTTGCGGCCCTCCACGAGGACAACGTCGGCTGTTCGGTGGTCTCGTTCAATACGAAGGTGACGATCGAGCGCGCGCTCTCGGCCATCGACCTGCTGAAATTCTTCAAGCGCGAGCTCATCTTCGGCCGCGACATCATCGACTGGCCCGCCATTCAGTGGCGTAAGAGCACCGTCATCGCACAGCGCATCATCTTGCCCAGCTCGCTCTCGGAGAGCGACGTGCGTGCTCCGCAGCCAGCGCATCGCCCTCTGCCCACTGCGCCGCCGCTGCCGCGTGCTGCGCGCCGGCCTCGCCCACGTGTCCTCGCCCCTCCCGGCTGACGCATCGTGCTCGGACGGCTGCGCAGGTCTGCTTCGCCGACGACGATCCGAATAACATTCTCGACGTGGCGTCGGTTCTGCCCGGAGTGTGTGCGATCCACGTCCCGCGGGTACAGCAGACGACACCCTTCGTGGCCTCGGTGGCCAAGCCCAAGGGTGGGATGCAGCGCGTGCACGTCGATCGTGTCCTGCGCTGGGCGGCCGAGGCCTCTGCGAGCGGTGCCTCTGCTGCGAATCCGAAAGAGATGAGCAAGGGACACCATGTGAACGGCCGGACTGTTCCCCCGATCGTGAGCGCTTTCCTGGGCGCTGTATCCGAGGAGGAGGATGGGATACCCGAGCCTCCGCCGCCTCCGGAGCGGAGCCGGCTTACTGGTGGGCCATGCGAGTGCTTTGTGCCCAAGCGCCCCTCGGGCCCGCTCGCGAACCGGTGCAACACGTGCGGCGAGCACATCGAGATCCATACAAACTCCATACACGGACCGATCATCAATGGGAGCGTGGTCGTGGTCACCGGCTAAGCTCGCACCACGAATCGAATGTATTCGACAGTATTAGGAGGAACCCAGTGCGCCGCTCTTGCAAATTGGCGTTACCGCGTTCGGCGTAGTCGCCGGGCCTGTAATCGACTAAACTTTACCCAAGGGGGAGTGGCCTACCGTATTTTTCATGTGTATAAGGGCCCAACTCTACACGCTGTTTGGGCGCGAATTTCCGGAATTAGAACCGGTACGGAAATCGGTTGCAAGTTGACGCCCACCGGGGCGAAGCCAAAGGGGGAGTGGTCATACTATAATTTTTCATGTTAAGCGGCCCAACGCAACCCTACCGCCGGGTTTGGGAATTGAATGGTTCGTGTGGCGGCGCGGGATCGCCACCGGGTGCCGCCGCGGTGGCGATTGCCTCGCGGTCACTGTGGCGTGTGGCGTGTCACGCAACGCTCTTCTCAGATTCAGTCCATGGCATCCATGCCACTCGGCTGCTGTGGCGGCAGTGCCGGCGGCGGCGGCGAATGGGCGCTGGGCGGCTCAAGCGACGTCTGCTCTGCCGGCGGTGGCGCCTCCAACGCCGCCTGTGCCGGCGGCATCGCCTGTGCAGGCTGCATCAACTCTGCAGGCTGCATCCACTCTGCAGGCGGCATCGCCTCTGCCGGCGGCATCACCTCTGCCGGCGAGTCCCATCCCGCGGGGGAGGCACTTGAGGCACTCGCGCCGGGAGGCGAGTCCCATCCCGCGGAGGAGTGCCTCCCCAACGACCCTGCGGATGGCCCCGCTGTCGGTGCCGCCCCGGTCGGCGGCGGCGCCCATGATGGCGCCCAGGTCGGCGGTGGCGGTGGCGACTCCATCGGCGGCGCCGTCCCCGTAGGCTGCCAGCCCATAGGGGGCGTTGGCGCTGCCCCCAAAGGCTCCGCCACCATCGGCGACCCACCAGTCGATGTAGACCCTGTCGGTGGCGACTCCCATGCTGGCCCCGAGGATGTAGGAGCTATGGATGTAGGAGCCGTCTGCGGCATAGCATTCGGCGGCGGCGGCGGCGACACGGGCGGCGGTACGGGCGGTTCGGCTCGCGGCAACGCGTCGCTTCCGAAGCCCATCGTCCATATTTGGGATGGCGCTGCGCTGTCGCTCAGCGTCGTTGCCGCGGAGACGGAGGCAGGCGGTGGCAGCGGTGGTGGTGCGGCAGTTGGCGCGGCAGCTGCTGCCGGCGTACCGAGCCCCCTCGCCTCTCGTACGGAAGAGACGGCCGCAGCGAGCGCTTCTTTTTGGCGCTGCCAAGCCGCGGAGATCGAGGCGGACCGCTGCGCAGCAGCCGCGCCGCCAGAAAACCCCGCGCCCGTCGTGTCCATATCGGCGGCGCCCGACGCGGCGCCGCCAGCGGGGGGCGAGAGCCCTGCCCACGGCTGGCCGAGCGCGGGCGGCGGACCCCGGTGCTGTCGGCTCGGCTGGAAGGCTTGGCGCATGTGCGGCGCCTTCTCGTTCCGCTTCTGGACCATATGAAGCTGCTGGATGAGTTGCGGAATGTCCGTCTCCATGAGCTCGTCGAGGAGCTTGAGCTTCTGAGATCGCTCCACCGAGGGCTTATACAGCTGGCTGAAGTCGAACGTCGAGAGCGCGCGTGCGAGCGGCTCCCAGGGCGGGAAATCTCCCTTGGAGAGGCTATGCTGACGAAGCGTGGTCTCGTAGCAGTGGCGCATCCCCTCGGCGGAGCAGATCCACTCTTGCACTTGCTTGCGCCCCGTCCATTTGGAGGTCACCTGTTCACGCATGAAGGCCATCAGATGCACATGCACCTGCACGAGGCGCGCGCGTCGCGCGATCTCGTTGATCTTGTTCATCACGTTATCTTCCGGTAAGGAGGCGAGCTCCTCGATGAGATCCGCCTCCTCCGCCTCCATCAGGCCAGCCATGCCGGGGTGCTTGAACGGAGCGTCCCAGAAGGAGCCGAGGTAGACGCGCGGTACCTCGGGCGACGCGATGATCGCGCCAAGCGACCACATGAGCGCACCGTACACCCGCATCAGCTTCTGCGGCTCGATCTCATCTGCCTTGTTCAGGACCACGCGCACCTTGGCCTGATGCGCCTGGAGTACCTCGATGACGGCGCGGAACTCATCGGAGATATCGAGCTTATGTGGGTCGAAGAGGAGGAGCACGCGGTCCGAGTGCTGCGCAAACCACTTGATCACCTCATGGAAATCGTAACCGCGTCCCTTTTGCTTCTCGCCCGCCTGCACACCCGGGCTGTCGACCAGCGTGATGCGCCGCATGATGGGCGCAGGGACCGAGGAGGCCTGCAGCCGGTCGAGGAAGTGCGTGCCGTAGTTGCGCAGCGAGTGGAACGGCGTGTCCGGCTGCGACGTGAGCGCGTTGCCCGGCGTCACCTTCTCGCGGTCGCCGTACATGACGACAATGAACCGATCCGTGGTTGGCTCCGGCCCGATGTGCTGGTTTGGAAAGTCGCGGCCGAGGAGGTAGCGAATGAAAGATGTCTTTCCGACCGAATACTGCCCGAGGAGCAGCACCATCGGCCGCGAGTCGAACCACGCGTCGCTCAGCACCGGCTCACGCAGCTCGTGGTAGGACGACTTCTTCTCGAGCGGCCGGAGCTTGTTCACGTACAGGCTCTTGAGCCGCTCGAGGATGGACGCATCCGTCACCGCAAGCATCGACGATCCAAAGCCCGACAGCGTCTCCGCGGCCGTCCGCGTCATCGCGAGCAGCACCAGCAGCAGCCCACATGGACGCATGGCCTGCGTCATCTCGCAAGGACCTCGCGTGTGATGATGCGTCGTGTCCGCTGCACGGCACGTAACTTTCAGTACGTCGCGGTCCCCCAAAGCGCGCGCAACACGCACCGTCTCAGTTCAGTTCAGTTCAGTTTCTTCGCGGTCCCTCCACGCTCACTCCACCACCGTCTCAAAGGACGGCTCCGCGCCCCTCGGTCAACAAAAGTACTGACAAAGGACGGCTCCGCACCCCTCGGTCGACACAAGTACCGGTACTCAGTACTCGATCTCTCGGGCTATACTCAATTTCGCTATAGAGGCTCGTGAGGTCGACTGACGACTCACGACTGTTTACGGGCTGGTTTTCGCGGACACGGCACCGAATGCGGAATGTCGAATGCCGACATACGCTGGGACGCGCACACTTCATGCCTCACGTGAACCCTTCATACGCGATTCAGCCACGGGCTGTTGACGGGCAACTTGAGGCTCTCGAGGTAGTCCTTGACCCCCCTCGAGCCTCCATTGAACGGATCACCGTCGTTCTCGTACGGGGCGCTCGGTCGTGCGAACTGCAGGATCACATCGTTCTTGCGCTGTTTGTTGAACCTCGGCTCGTTGGAACCTATGGCACCCACTGCCACGAGCAGACAGGAATCGAGCACAGGCGACTCAAGACGCCGAGGGAGGTGATGGGAGAGGACGCGGCCGCAGGTTCGACCGCCGGATCATCGTCACTGATGGTGTCAAAGTCCTGGTAGCGGACAGGAATCATCTTGCGCTCAAATGTGCCGTCACGACCCATGCAGGCGGTACTTCCGAGCAGCACGTCTCCGGGCTTGATGACGCCGGACTTGGCCGCGTTGCCGCCCTCCACCAGGTCCTCAACAACGACACCGCCGTCGTCGTTTTCAATGAAGGCGATGCCAAGTGGCTTGTCAAGCCTGATTTCGTAGCAATCTTTGGGCATAAGAAAGAGCGCTGGATACGCCGTGCGATCGGCCTCAGGATACTCCTTCACCCAATCGGCCCATCCACTGTAGTAGCTGCCAAAGCCTTTCCCGAATTCCATGCCCACTGCTGTCGTACGGGCAAGAGCTCTCTCGGGCACCGAATGCGCCAGCGAGGTGACCACGAATGCGCCGACGAGATCGCCAAGCAGTGCGATGAGCAGCGAGCGCATGCTACCCCAACAGCGACCGAGATTCTTCGCGGAATACGCCACGCGCGACGCTCAGTCCAAGTAGATCGGAACTCGCGCGGTGTGAATGTTAACACGTGTAGGCACTGTTACTGCCCGCTTTGAATACACACACCTTACACGACCCCATATGAGTCACGGAGTTTGCGCGCGCTGGTGGCGTTGAGGATGGTTTGGATGGCGGTGTGGATATGTTGGCAACGTGGTGCGCGAGGCAATCAATGGCGTGAGGAAGCTGCGGGGGGCATCGCGCGGCCCTCGCCGTATCGTGTGTGTGAGCGTGAAGAGCTCTCGTTCTCCCTCAGGGAGTACACACTATCTTGTTCTGTACATATGCAGTGTACTCCTGTGGTTTAGGTGTATTTCAGAATTCAGATGTGAGCCGGCGCGGCATCATGAAGTTAACATGATCCTCTTCCGGTCATCATCCTCTTCGATTCCGGGGGCTCCAGGCTGTCGACCACCGGGGCTCGCTCAGTGGATGTGCACGTGCACGTTCTTGACATGCTTGCCGCCCTTGCCCTTTTTGGAAGACTTCCCCGGCGCGTCATCAACGGCGTCTGCATCTTCCTGGTCATCGCTCTCGCCCTCCTCGCCCTCCTCGCCCGCTTTCTTCTTCTTCTTCTTCTGCCCTGCGCTCTCGTCCTCCTTGCCCTTCTCCTCGCCCTTGCTCTCCGCCCCCTTTCCCTTCTCCTCGCCCTCCTTGCCCTTCTTGCCCTTACCCATAGCCTCCATCTCCTCGATGATCTTCTCCACCTGCTTCGACGCCTCCTCGGCCGTCGCCTTGCGCTGCTGGATGAAGTAGTGCTGGAGCGCCGCCATCGAGATCGTGCGCCCCTCGCCCAGCTGCTTCTGGAGTCTCTTTGCAAAGGCGGTGGCGAGGGAATCCTCGGCATGCGCGTAGAAAGACTTGAACAGCCCCACCATCTGCTCCTCGGTCGCATCGGTGAACTCGACATGCAGGTCGACGCGCCCGTTGCGAATGAGGGCCGCATCGAGGTTCTCGCGGTGGTTGGTCGTCAGGATGAAAATCTGGCCGCGCTGGCCGCCGACGCCGTCGAGGGCATTGAGCATGCCGCTGAACGTGAGCGCGCTCTTGTCGCCGTCCTTCTTGACGCGGTGAGCGGCCGCAATGCCGTCCACGTCCTCGAGCACGATAATCGAGTCGGTCGGCACGCGCTGCACCGCCGCCTTGAGCCCGTCGTCCGTGAAGTCGGGGTGCGATGGCGACAGGTAGCACACGTTACGCTTGAACTTGCCCGCGAGCGCTTGGATGAGCGAGGTCTTCCCCGCGCCGGGAGTGCCGTGGAGTAAAAACGAGCGCTTGTAAGGGATGCCGTGCTCGGCGTACCATTTCTTCGTGCCGGACGAGAGGAAATCGCTCAGGTCGCCGACCAGCCGGCTCTTCATGGCAGCCGGCAGTACGACCGACTCGATCGGCCGCGCCTCGACGACCTCCGACTTCCGCCAGTACTGGTGCTGGACCGCGAAGCGGTACACGGTAAACTTGAAAGGCTCCGGCTTGTCGGCTTCGGCGATGAGCTCGTCGCAAAAGGCGCTGATCAGCTGGATGTCCTTGGCGAGGAGCACCAGGCTCTTCATCAGCGTCGCGCCGCAGTCGGTGCCAACGACCTCACCAATGGTCTGGTGGAGGGCATGAATCTTCTCGTCGTGGAAGTTGATCTCGAACACGCCAAGACCCAGACTCTTGGAGGAGTTACGGTAGACCTCGATGCCTTCGCCGTCGTCGCTGATGTCACAGCATCCGCCCTTGCCGCGCTTGCCGGACCCGATACCTAACTCAAACGACTTGGTGTTCTGGCACTTGTCCGATGCCAGATAGCTCGTCACAAGCCCGATGAGCTCAGAGCCCTTGAGCTCTGCGGCGATCAGCGAGCTCACGTCGAGGCCGGCAGAAGCGAGGACGGCCGGGTCGAAGGGCGTGGTGCGGGTGAGGAGCTGAAGCCGGTTCGGGGCGGGCATGTACTCGAACTCGGAGTTGGTCGGAGTCGGCATCGTGATCAAGGTGACAACGGGCCTCAGATGATTTCAAAGTGCTCGGTAATGGAAAGCTGGCGAAAAAGTAGTAGTGCTTGTGAAAAGGATGATTCTGGTTGTGAGAGGTGATTGCTGCTTGGGAGCTCAGTCCTCAGTGCGCTTTCAGACCATGTTTCAGACGTGAGGAGCGACGACGAGATCGAGAAAGCTCGCGTACGGGTATACGCTAACAGTCAGTAACACGAATCAGTCAACCTCTTCCTGAACGATTGTCGGACCGTCGCGCGTCTCAATTTCATGTCAATAACCGCACCCTATTGTTCTGCACCCTAATCTGCCTCTCTCAGTGGACGACTCTCAGGGGTACTAACAGTGAACAAGAGCACGGCGCGGGCGGCGCTCAGCACTCCTTGGCCTCCTGGATGGCCTGCTCCATCCGGCGCTCGTAAAAGCGCCGCCACGCACCATAGAGCTGCGGCAGCGCCACGACGGCTGCAAGCCACCCGAGAGCGCGCGTGTCGAGTCTGGGCAAGTCGGCACTCAAGCTCAGATAGACGGCGAGCTCGAGCATGCAAATAGTGGCGCCCAGAAAGTCGCCCATGACGCCGCCGAGGACAGACTGCCCGTACGCGCCGGCGAGCGCCGTCCCGAGCGCCCCGGCGAGCAGCGCACGCGCTGCCTCGGGCGGCGCCAGCAGCGTGAACGCGACAGCAGTGGCCGAGCCGAGGGCGAATAGAACACGCGGCAGGCCGAGGAGGCGGCGGCTCTCGCCAAACCAGTTGTAGTACTCGCCCTTGGCGTCTTCGTCGTCCACGACGTACTCGTACGCGTAGATGAGCGGCGCCGCGGACGCGCGCGCCACGCTCTGTGCCACCACGATCGAGGGGCCAGCGCCAACGGACGCGCCGAGGGCCCAGACAGAGCCTGAGACCGAGCCCTCGCCGAGACGTGCGAGGGCGGCGGACTTGGCGACGACCCACAGGCATCCGCCCATCGTCGCGTAGCTACCGTTGCGCGAGTCCTTCATGATGCGCAGGATCTGAGCCTTGGTCCAGCCACCGCCGAAGCCGTCGAGCGTGTCACAGAGCCCGTCCTCGTGGAAGCAGCCGGTGAGCCAGAGGGTGGCGCCACTCGAGAGGACGGCGGCTACGAGCGGTGGCCACAAGCTTGCAGCGGCATCGTAGAAGGCCGCCGCCCACAGCCCGATGAGCGCGCCCAGCACAGGGAAGTAGGCCATGCCTCGCATGAGATAGCCGGGGTGGTGGTCGCACCATCCAGGGCATGGCAGGCGCGTCAGAAACATCACGCCCGTGAAGAAGCAGCGCAACTCGTCGCGGGGAAGTGCCTCAAACTCCTCGAGCGGCGTGCGCACCGCCGTGCCCGTGCCTCTCGAGGCGACAACTGCCGCGGAGATGGGCCGATCGCCCGCGCCAAAGCCGTCGGCCGAGGCTGTGCGAGCATCGTCATTAGCTCGCCCTCGGCGCGCCGGCGATTTGCTCGTCCGCCCGCCTTCAGCCCTGGCTCGTAGCGCGGCCGCGGAGGGGTTGCCAAGGGCGTTGTTCGGGGCCATTATTTTGCAGATGTGATTCGACTCGAGTGAACCCGTCTCTTCACTGAAGAGCACGGGGTCGACGCTCACTCTTCGGAGCGCGAGCGACAACCTCGGCGGGGTCTTGAGAAAAAAGGGTTCACACGAGTCAAAATGTTTATCGTGCGGTTGAACGTGGCTACGCGCGAGCGATTCTAAAGTGTGATGTCAAGTTTTGGGGGTGTTCACAGGCAGTTCACGCCGCGTACTTTTGCCGCCGCCTCCAACGATGTTTTGCGCGGCGTGCGCGAAGATCCAAGCCAAGGGCGGCTCGAGCTGCTGGCAATGCCGCGCCGCGCCGGCGACTCCCGCCGCTCCTAATCTGCCCCCACCAGCACCGCAAGCTGCGCCGCCGCTGAGCGCCACACCCCTGCACTCTGTCCAGGCGCGGATCGAGCAGTCGCGGCTCGCTGCACTCGAGCGTCGCCAGCGAGCTCAGCAGCAGCAGCAGCAGCAGCAGCAGCAGCAGCAGCAGCAGCAGCAGCACGTGCAACAGCAAGTTCAGCAGCACCAGCTGTTAATACCGCAGCCGCATCTTGCACCGCCACAGCAGCCGCAAGCCTGGCATCCGCCAGCGTCCTCGGATCCGCAGCACCAGCTGCAGTGGCATCAGCATCAACACCAGCAGCTGTGGCAGCAGCCATACCAAGGGTCCCACGCAGCCCCACCCTCGCAGCCACCGTTCCCGCCGCAACCGCCGCAGCCGGAACTGGCGACGCACCCGCCGCCATGGCCAGCGAGCACCACGCAGCCGCAGCCGCCGTCGCAGCCTCTGCAGCTGCCCTTGGATGCTCAGAAGCCGGACGCGCGGCGAGAGACGCTCGAGGGCACCCGAATGCGCCCACCAGCGACGGCCCTTGCCGCCCCTGGGCCGCTGGCCATGCCGCCACCACCGGGACTGCCACCGCCGCCGTCCGCGGCACAGCATTGGCCGCAACAGACGTCGACGCAGCAGCCGTGGCCGCAAGTGACGTACGCGCAGCAGCAGTTGCTGTCACAGCCGCCGCCGCTGCCGCCGACACAGCAGCCGCGGCCGCCGGCGCCACAGCAGACGACGCCACTTGCGCCGCAGCCGTCGCCACAGCAGCCGGCACAGCCGCCGAATCGGGCATCGCCATACCCATCGGCGGCAGCGCCGGCTGTGCCAGCTCCACAGCCGTCGCGTCCGCCGCCACAGCAGCCGCCGCATCAGCCGCCAGCGCCGCCGGCGCCGCCGCAGCAGCCGCCGTTGCCGCCCACGCAGCGGCAGGTGCTAGCGACGCTTCAGCAGCAGCGGCAGGTGCGGCTCAACGGCGCCTGCGACGGAACGCCCGTCGTGCTGACCGCTCCGTGCCCCTTGCCGCTCCAGCCCGCTACTGCCACCGCGCCGCCGCCGCCGCCGCCCACCCGAGCGTGCGCGGCCTCTCCATTCGCCCTCCCGTGCTGCGGCAGCAGCGTCCAAACTGCGAGCACCGCCGCCACCTCCGTCGCTGCCCCCGCCGCCCCCGCCGCCCCCGCCGCCCCCGCCGCCCCCGCCGCCCCCGCCGCTCGCCGCTCCCTCCCCGTCGAGTTGGCCGTCGAGGAGGTCGCGGGGCGGCCTGAGAAGCCCAAGACGGCGCTCGCATGCGTCACTTTCCCGCCCGAGCTGCTGCCGGTGGCGCGGCGCGCGCTGGCCGGCCTGCCGGGCGCGAGCCTCGTGCCGGGCCTGGGGCCGCAGCGCCTCAAGGTGCCACTCGAGAGCTACAAGGCACTGCTGGAACTTCTCGAGAAGGACCAGGGCGGCGCGGTGGGTCTCGCCCCCGCACACCCGATCGAGCGAGCAGCCCTCGCGTACGCCCCTCCGCTCAGTGAGGCGGCCGCGGCGAAGGTGATGGCCGAGCGTCTCCCCGAACGGCTGAGTCGATCCCTGTTCGAGTTCCAGCGTGAGGGGGTGCAGTTTGCCATCCGGCACGGTGGGCGCGTCCTCATTGCCGACGAGATGGGTCTCGGGAAGACGGTGCAGGCCATCTGCACCGCGCTCTGCTACCCGAATGACTGGCCAGCCCTCGTCATCTGCCCAGCGTCCCTCGTCGATAACTGGGCGAACGAGCTGTCCACTTGGCTCGGGCGTGCCGGCGTACCCGAGCCGTCGGGGCTCGTCCACCGCGTCAAAAAGGGGGCCGATCCGCTCCGGCCGCCACAGGCTGCCCAAGCACTTGCTGCCTTCACGCCGCGTGGCGCCGGTGGCCAATACGGGAGCGCCAGTGGCAGCGACGACGATGGAAGCAACCAGGGGGGCAGCCAGGGGGGCAGCCAGGATGGCAGCCAGAGGGGCGCCGGTGGGGTCGCGCGTGGTGTCACGATCATCTCGTACGCCCTCGCCGAGAAGGCGGCCGCTGACCTTCTCAGGTGCGGCTTTGGCATCCTCATCTGTGACGAATCCCATGCCCTCAAGGGGGCAGATACCAAGCGCACCAAGGCATTGATCCCGATGATTGCTCAGGCACGGCGAGCTCTGCTTCTCTCCGGTACGCTGCCCAGGCTCTCAACGGCCGCTCGGTCCTCCTCGCCCTCCCGCTCGTCCTCCATTCACACCCTCATTCACACCTCATCGCGCCCCTCCCTCCCCCTCTCGTGCAGGTACGCCGGTGCTCTCGCGCCCGATCGAGCTCTACACGTGCGCGCATGCATTGCGCCCAGCTGTCTTCGGCACCCAAAAGGAGTATTCGGTGCGCTACTGCGCGGCCAAGCAAGGGAGATGGGGTTGGGACGATAAGGGATCGTCCAATCTTCTTCATCTGTCGGCGGTGCTCGCGCATTGCCTCATGGTGCGCCGGGAGAAGCGCGCTGTCCTCTCGCAACTGCCGCCCAAGCTGCGACAGGCGGTGAGTGTCGAGATCGATGCGAAGAGTAGTGGTGCCATCGCACGCCGGCTGGCTGAGATTATCAAGCACGGAGGCGGCGGCGGCGGCGGCGACGACGAGGGGGGCGGCGGTGGCCAGCACAACCCTATGCTGACGGAGGTGTGCGGTCTGACGGGCGAGGCGAAGGTGAACGGCGTGGTGCAGCACGTGCTCACGACCCTCGAGGCGTCGCCAGAAGTCAAGCTACTCCTCTTCGGGCATCACCAGGCGGTGCTCGATGCGCTCGAGGCGGCGCTCCTCGAGAAGGCCAAGGTCGTGGGTGGGCTAGTGCGGATCGACGGCCGCACCCCGACTGAGCATCGCCAGCCGCTCGTCGACCGATTCCAATCGGAGTCGTCCGTACGTGTGGCGCTCCTCTCGATCAATGCGGCGGGGGTGGGGCTGACGTTAACGGCCGCCTCACTCGTCATCTTTGCGGAGCTTTCGTGGAACGTCGCCTTCCTGCTGCAGGTGACGGGGTGCCACGGGCGGTCCGCCCGAGTGCCCACCTGCGTGCCCCGGAGTGCCTCCGGAGTGCCAGTGACCTCCTGAGTGACCTCCTGAGTGCCTCATGAGTGACTTTCTGAGTGCCTCCTTAGTGCCTCCTGCGTGCCTCCTGAGTGACCTCCTGAGTGCCACAAGTATCCTAGCATGACGACGGATTGGCCGGTGGCAGGCGGAGGACCGCGCGCACCGCATCGGGCAGCACTCCTGCGTGCACGTGCAGTACTGCTTGGCGGAGGGCACCGTCGATGATTGGATGTGGCGTACAGTCGAACGCAAGCTCTCGGTGACCGGCTCGACTCTCAACGGTCGCGACGCATTGCAGGGTGGCGCCGGCTTTGCACAGCACCAGGGGGTCGGAGCGGCCAGCGTGGCCAGCGTGGCGGGTGGGGGAGGTGCCGCTGGTGCCGAAATTGGCAACCATGACCTTCGTATGATGCTCGGCGCTCGCAAGGAGCCGCCTGGGCGCACGGCGGAGGGCGAGAGTGCTGCGGCCAAACGGCTGTGCCAACGGCCGCCGCCCGCCGCCCGCGAGGTCATCTCGCTTGATGAGGACGACTGAGTAGCGCGCACTTCGCGAGCGGAGCGTGGGGGGGGGCGTGCCGCCTGCGGCGTGCAGGTAGCGCGGCTGCACCAGCCTGAGAGCTGAGATGGATCCCAATCAGATCTTTCGATATGATCCCTATGATGCCGCATCGACATAGCATCGACATACAGTGTGTAGTCGCATACTCCACTGGCGCTACTAACTGGCGCACTGCGCGACATAGCAGTACACTGTGGAAGACGTTATTACTTATTTACAAATTTTTTACAAATCTGTACTTTGTCCACAGTGCACTTTAAAAATACCGGACGACGTGTGCACACCCTCGTGCGGGAGCTGTACCGCGCCTTCTAGTTAGTTAAGGTAACCCTCCGTCGACGGCGTCGTGCCCAGGCGCTACGCCTACGGACTAACCCTGACATGTGTAGCCCTTAGATCGTGCCTGAGTACCAGCACGCGACTTCAGTCGCCTGGCTGTCAGAGTTCGCCACTCATACACCTCATCTCCGCCAGCATCATGAGTCGTGCCCGTACTCGTACCACCCGCACCCGCACACTCGCTCTCATGCAGTGTGTGCCACCTGCCTTCGCCGTCGTCGTACATGATGAGGTGATGCCAATCAAAGGCTTCGACGCTACCCGGCTGCCAGCGTTGCAGAGAAGGCCAGTAGACTTCGATTCGGCTCCCAATCGCTGGTTCAGCTGGTTCGCCAGCGTCGAGGCGAGTGGCTGCGGTGAGAAGTCGACGATGGTCGTCGTCCCCTTGGGCGGCGTGACGTAGGTGCTGCCGGGGCGCGGCTTCGGGCGGCCGCGGGTCGGGCGCGGGCCTTGCGTGGGCGACTCCTGCAGCACCTCGATGTTGTCTGAGACGATTGTGAACATGTCGGCGGGAGCAGGGTAGCAGCCCGTGGACGCATCCGTGATCCGCTCGTAGGCCGAAGCCCTCGCTCGCTGTCACGCACTCTTGCGAGTCTGAGTCCTCCCCAGGTGGGGTGCAGACGGCGCCCTCGGTCACCGATGGCTCAACCATCTGCACAACCATCGCTTCCATCGAGATGCGGTCGGCTCCCATGGACACAGCTTTGAACAGGCTCTGGTCCACCAAGAGGTGAGCACGTGAGCTCTGCGGCTTCGACTTCCACGCCGCCTCCTCGGCCGCCGCTGCCTCCTCGGCCGCCGCTGCCTCCTCGGCCGCCGCTGCCTCCTCGGCCGCCGCTGCCTCCTCGGCCGCCGCCGCCTCCTCGGCCGCCGCCGCCTCCTCGGCCGCCGCTGCCTCCTCGGCCGCCGCCGCCTCCTCGGCCGCCGCCGCCTCCTCGGCCGCCGCCGCCTTCTCAGCCGCCGCCGCCTTCTCGGCCGCCGCCGCCTTCTCGGCCTCCGCCGCCTTCTCGGCCGCCGCTGCCTTCTCCGCTTCGGAGTCCTCTTCGGCTTGCAGCACATCCTCCTCGCCCGGCTCTGCCGCCGCTCGCCCCGCCCCAATGTGCCTCGCGTAGTTCAAGGCCGCCTCCTCCGGCGTCGCAAACCTGCCTAGGTAGCGCTTCTCGCCATTCACTCTCATAACTGCCTCATACTTTCCATCATGCCTGTACACGCCCTTGAAGCCGGACTGGCTGCTCGACGACAGCACGAGCTTGAGCCCCTCGGCCGCCGCAGCCTCCCTAGCCTCGTGCGCAGTGAGCGGCTGCGGCCCTGCGGCCATCACCTCCTCCTCTCGCACCTCTCCTTCCTGCGCCTCTGCGAGCACAGTGTCCTCCTCGGCAGCCCTACGGTCAATAACCTCGGCCTTGACCTCGGCCTCGTCGTCCTCGGAAAGCACCATCACCTCCTTGCTAGCGGGCCGACCAGTGGACGCTGCTTGCGAGCACCAAGCCGAGCTTTTCTTACGCTTCACTGGCTGCGCGTACAAAGGATTCATCGCCAGCCAATCTGGCATGGGTCGCTTGCGCGTCCCACGCCGCAACGGCTCATCCAGAGTACCACGAGCGCGACCCATCGTCGTTCCGTCACTGGATCCACTCAGCACCTCCTCGTCCATCTCATCAAGATCGATGGCGTCGATGCTGGACTGCCCCTGCTGCCGAGGGTGATCTGTCACACTGGGCGGCTCGAGCCGGACCTCGGAGCTGCCACGGATCCAGACGACTTGGGCGCTCTCGGGGAGGCTTTCGAGCAGCATCTGTAGATTCCTGTCGATCTTCACGTCTCTGGAACGCGCTATGCGTTTGCCGCAGCATGGGCACGCCTTTCCAGCGTACGAGCGCAGGGCACCGAGGTTGCATTGGGCAACATGATGGCATAAAGCCCCTTTTGCTGGCTCGACGAGACGTTCATGCGTGAGCACGCACTTGAGTTGAAGCTGCCTCCAATCGTCAGCCACGACGTCAGCAGAGCTCTCGGCGGCGAGGACAAGGCGCACAAAGCAAGCTGGGTCGTCGAACCTGCCGTGCACCTGCGAGAGGCCGTCATCATACATCACGCGGAAGAGTTCGATGGACGACCCGTCTCTCGCGAGTTCTGTGAACGTTTCTGCAAGATAACCTTCATGCCAGTCACCATTCCAGTCTAGAGCAAGACGTGCGCCAACCTGCGCCTCGCGGGGCAGCCGCACCATGCGCACGACGATGCTTGAGGCGCCATCACGGGCGCACGCAAAGGGCCGCGGCTGGAGACCACCCAAGCTTGCAGTGACGGTAGATGCGGCGGCCGCCGCTCCCGTTGCGAAGGTGGTGGTGGTGGAGGGGCAGGCGGCGGCGGCGAGGGCTGCGGAGGGATGGGGATCGGCGGCACGGGCGGCGGCGGCATGGGCGGCGGCATCGGCAGAGGAATGAGCGGCGGCATGTTGATGCGGCTCCAGGCTTAGCTTCAGGCCGCCAATTCCGTTGGGCGCACTGAGTTCGTCGAGGGGTGTTGCGCTAGAAGATGCCTCGCCACCGTTGAGAACCGGCGTGTGAAGTGGATGGCCGTCGTCCTCATCAGACGAATCATCATCGAGCGTGAGTCCTGGCTCAAGTCTAAAGCGTCCTCGTGGGTGCAACATCTCGAGCGGACCGGAAGGAAGCGCGCGAGGAATCAGATCTTCGATTCTCCCCGAGATCCACATGCATGCATGCCAACGGCGATATCGAAAGGGGTTACCCTCACCGGTTACTTCGGATGTCAGTGGTTGTGTCAGTGGTGTCAGTGGTGAGTGTCAGTGGTTCCAGTACACAACGGGAGTGGACTGGCGCCAAAGAGGCCGGCGGAGTATCCCGGTCACGCGGTCAGCGCGAGAACGTGGTGCGGCCCGGTGCCGTGGCGCGGCCGTGCCGGCAACCTGGCGCTGGCCGGCAACGCCGGACCGCGAACCCGAACGGTCAACCTCTAACGGTGAACGGAGTTTACCGGGACCCGGACCGTCCCACTGAACGTTATCTGACTTGTTCCCCGCCACGCACGATCGATCCTAGCTGAATGCGCAATTATCTCAGCCCCCCGCCATGGAACCCGAACCCCACTGAGTGTGTCTGCGCCAGAGCCCTATAGCGGGCCCGTGACCGCACCCCCTCAGACCTCTCTATCTCCAGAATCACTCTCACTTGTCGTGTCGCTGTGGACCTCTTGCGCGTTGGGTCCCCATGCCTACTACACAGCCGTGTGCCCCTCCCGCCGTACTGTGGAACTGTGATGCCCCGACCCTGACCATCGGCAGCTCCCCACCCGGGCGTCTCTTGCGAAAGAATGTGACGCTTCAAAACATGTCATTCGGGACGGCAACATCATCGGGCTGCAAAGTGGTCTTCGACAGCAGCTCACACCCCTTCTGGAGCCCGCGGGTTGTGGAGCTCAAAGCGGCTCAGAGACCATGCCATCCTGATCCTTATTCATAGAGCCCATAGCGATCTCCGATGGGTTTTCCTCCTTGTACTCCTCCAATTGAACGGATGGGTTGACAGGTGGCTTGAAGAACAAGAGCTGCGCCGAGAAGGCCACGCCGAGCCAGGAGCCGAAGTAGCCGTTGCAAGTCACGTGGAAGGGCGACGAGCCGGGGAAAGTGGTCCAGAAGGCCTCGATCACCCAGCAGACCAGCAGGACGAGATAGAGGAAGGTGAAGAGCTTCTCGACCTTGCCTGAGATGTAGCCGGGCTTGAATACGATGAAGCACGCGAAGCAGAGCGTGACGATGGACAGCCAGAAGGCGTAAATCATCGCCTGAATATTATATTCCATGATGTCTTGCTGCTGGAGCATCCGCCCGCTGGAGGGGGGCGCGGGGGGCTTGCCGGGCGGCGGCGGCGCCCTGGGTGGCGAGGGGGGGTTCGAGTGCCACACGGGCACGGGGCGCCACGGGCCACCATCCGCGGGCATTTGGGTAGGATCAAAGGCGAGATACGGGTACGATTGGACTGCGAGCAACGGAGCCGGGACGCGCGGGGTCACGCGTGCTTCAAGGCGGCGCGGCGCGGCGCATGGTTCAAGCCATAGGACATGATGCGCCAAGTTCAAGCCTCTTGGCGAGCTTACGAAGAACCATAATGGAAGAGATGATCAAACCGAACGCAGGCGAGACTCCGGTCTTTGCGCGGAGGTCGTCGACCATTTTGGCGGGATCCACGCCGATGTTGCCGAGGGAAGCGCATGCCCCCGCCCAGCACGCAAAGTACCCGTTATTTGTCTGATCGAACCCGTGCTCCGGCATGTTTGTCAGGATGAAAGCGCCAATCGTTATGTTCACGAACAGGAACAAGGAAATGAGACCCTCGACGGTAATGGGCCCGATCAAGGGCGCCTTGGCAACCAGGACCTTCTGCAAGATGGCCTGTTTCATCTTCAGCATGAACAAAGCGACCACGCAAACGATGATCTCCATAATGCACATGACGAAGGCGTAAGCATTGTTAAAGCCGACGCAGAATTTCAAGCCATTGGAGGCGGCGCACAGATCCACAGGGTCATAGGTCAGGAACAGCGACGCAATCAACACCACCACTGAAGCCAAGAGCAAGAAGCCGGTCGACGTCGGGTTGAGAACCATTGAGGGTCGGCCACAATTGATTCCAGGGCAGGTTCCAGTGCTTTCCGAGGGAGATAACGGAGAGACGAAACCACGCGCCGTGTTGGGCGATTCACTCCAATCGCGTCAGTTGCAGTCAGTCAGTCAGTTACTGCGGTCCTACAGCTACAACACGAGCAAGCGTGCGTACACCGGCGTCAGATAAAAAGTTAGTTGGGATCTACGACACATCACCGACGACCTCATCTGCGCCAGCAAGGTGCCGCTCCCATGCGCGCTGATCTCTGAAGTCCAATGAGGCGCCGAGGTCCTCAACTCCGTCGCACACTGACGGAGCGTGCTCGTATGCATGCTCGTATGTCTCGGCTCTAATCTCGGCTCTAATCTCGGCTCTAATCTCGGCTCTAATCTCGGCTCCTTGGGCTGTGCCCGCGTCAAGAGCGGCGGCCTCTCTCCCCTCCGCGCTCATCGGAGACGCCGCCGGCTCGGGCTGCACCTCCTCGTCGCTGTCGAGATCGGCGCCGGCCGCCTTGGAGGCGGCCGCATACCCGCCAGTGGGCAGCTCGTCGTCGCCGCCGCCGCCGCCGCCGATGCTGATGCCGATGCCGCCCTGGCCCTCGCGATCGACGTCCAGCACGAGCAGCTGGCCGCATGGGCGCACGCGCAGCCGCGGCGCCTCGTCGCCCTCGTCCTCACGCCACCTTCCGCTCGGCTCGCCTAGCAGGAGCAGCCAGCCGTCGTCCGCGTACTGGTGCACGTGTCGTCCATCGGTCGCCGGGCGATGGAGGTCGGGCTGCAGCGGCGGGCGTGCGTCGCAGCAGAGCCCCACGTAGTCATCGAGCAGCCGCTTGAGGTACTGCCCGTGCCAGGGGCTCTGCGGCTCCATCCCAGGCGAAGGGTTCACCTCGAGCATCATCGGCACGCCGTGGGCGTCGATGATTAAGTCGAAGGCCACGAGGTCGCGGAAGGTAGCGTGCGGCGCGCGCGCCGTCGCGAGCGTCTCGAGCAGCACCGGGCGTAGTGCGAGGATGGCGTCGGCCACCAGGGCGTGCATGCGCGGCACGATGGCACTCAGGAAGCCGATCTTGGGCCCAAAGTACGCGTCGAGGTCGCCAAAGGAGACGCAATTGCCCCGCTCGAACTTGCCCGCTGCCGGCGACACCTTCTGCACCGCAAAGTTGGTCAGGTGCATGGAGTTGTGCGTGGCGTGGAGCGAGTAGGGCTCACTGCTCGTCCGACCGTAGCCCTCCCGATGCACGTAGAGCCGCAGGCCGAGGGGCGAGCGAGGCGCCGTCTCGAGCACTACGAAGAGGCGCACGTCGAACTTGCGCCCGTGGTAGAGGAGCGGCCGCTCGAGGTACTTTTGGACCACCCACGCACTCCGGCACGTGGACGACTCGAGCGCCGTATCGAGCGCCTCCTGCCTAATTTGGTGCTTCGTCTCGAGCGCCGCCGAGCTCTGCATGCAAGTGGCCGTGGCGGCGGACGGGTCAGCGGCGGGATCGAGAGCGGCGGCGGCGGTGAGGGCAGCCGCGGTGGCGGCGGCGGCGGTGGCGGTCGTGGTGGCGGCGGTGGCGGAGGTGGCAGCGACAGCGGCCCCGGCTGCCTTGGTGTGCGGTCCACTGGACGGCTGTAGCGCACGTACGCTCAAGTAAGGCGATTCGCTCAACCTCTTGACTGCCCCCGCTGCCGCCGCCGCCGCGGGCGCTCCCTGCCCCTCCCGCCCGTGCCAGTGCGCCTCGAGGCCTTCGAGCGTGGCGGCGATCCCGATGCCGCGCCCACATGATCCAGCCGATGGCTTGAGTAGCCACAGATTCTCCTCGCATTGCTCGGCGGGTACCCTCGGGTCCGTGGCACGCCCGACGGCGTCGAAGGTCGCACGGAAAGCTTCCCAATGCGCCCCCGTGGCGCCCTGAGGCAGAGCCATTGTGAGCGGATGAAAGGCCCACGGGTCGAGCCCCTGAGCCGCATAGTACGCGCTGAGCGTGTGCAGTAGCCCGTCCTTGCGCCACAGGCCGCCCAGCCCAAAGCCGGAGCCATCGGCAGTGCGTGCTGGCCATCGGTTGGTCACAGCATGCATCTCGGACGGGTAATTGTGGACGAGAGGGTCGTTGCTGCGAAGCCAGCAGAACCTAAGGCCGCGCGGCCCCGCCAGGCACTTGCGCACGTGCGCTGCATCCAACCCGCCGCTCACCTCGCGCCAGCCACGTCGCAGCGCCGCCGCGCGCACGTACTCGGTGCCGTTACCACGGGCTGTTTGGACCAAAAAGGTCGGGCGCGGCCCGCAGGGCTCTTCGAGGCTCCGCGCCCGACACGGCGCCCCGCGCTCCTTTAGGCTTCGGGCGACGGAGTTGGCGGCGGTGGAGGCGGCGGCGGAGGTGGATGGCGTGGGGCGGGATTGTGGCGGCGCGGAGGAGGGGCGAGTGGCGTGGCGGGGCTTGGCAGCAGCGGAGGTGGTGGCCGAGGCGGCGGCGGCAAAGGAGGCAGCGGCGGCGGCGGCGGCAAAGGAAGCAGCGGCGGCGGCGGCGGCGTCAGCGGAGGGCGTGCACGCATAGGTGAGGAGTGCCGCCTCATCGCGCGCCGCCATGAGCGTGTTGATCGCGTAGACCTCCGCGCGTCTCTGCTCAGCCGACGAGGCTTCGTCAATTGCTTCGTCCTCCGTAGAGGCGAAGGCAGCCGCGTCAGAGGTGCTCGTGGCCGCAGCGCTGTCGGTGGCGCGCCCGCTGGTACGTTTGCGCGGCGCCTGGCGCGTCGGATACGCCGCCGCGTCAAAAGACACTCGGCGCGACGGTACCGCTGCGCCGCCCGCCGCCCCGTCGGTAACGGCCGACCGCAAGATGGAGGGCGGCGGTTTCGTCATTGGCGACGGTTTCGTCATTGGCGACGGTTTCGTCATAGGCGACGTCGCCTCCATCCAATGGAGCGATGAGATAGCGATCCCGTTGAGTGAGGACGTCGGGGGTGGCGGCGTCATCGGCGGCACGGTCGCGCTCGCGGGCACACTGCGTGGGTGATTGGCGGCGGCACGGGAGCTCGAGCGCGCCAAGGGACGCTGCGTCTCCACTGGAAAAGTTGAGCACGCGGGCGGCGGAGGTGCGGGTGGGCAGGCGCCGGCTCGACCAGTCGGCGCACTCACCTTCGGCCGTAACGGCGGCGGCGGGCGTTGGGAGAGGGCGATGGCCCCGACCGTCCCGGGGGGGCCCAATGGGGGACCCGGGTCACCCCCCGGGACGCCTGCGTTGAGCGTTGGGATCATCATCGTGGTCGAGGAGGGCGCAGTCCCTTGTTTGGCCACTCCGCCAGCCGCCGCCTCTTTCGCCGCCGCCTTCTCGGCCGCCGTCGCCTTCTCGGCCGCCCTTGCCGTCTCGCGGCTCGCGGCTCGCTCGGCCTCCTTCGCACGCATGGCCTCTCGCGCCCTAGCCGCCTCCTTCCGTCCCTCCTCGATCTGGACCAACGTCGCCTGGGCCTTGGCGTCGCGATCGGCCTCGCGCGCCGCCGCCGCCGCCCGAGTCTCCTCATCTCGAGCGGCGAGCGCTGTGCGCTGCGCCTCGTGACGCATCGCCATCTTGGCTGACGCGGCCTCCGCCCTGCCGACGGTCAGCGCACGCCGCCGTTCCCATGCCTCAAGCTCGCGCGCTTGGGCATTGAGCGTGGCGGGGATGGTGCCGGTCGGGAGCGGCGCTCTCGCTCGGCGCGCCATCGCACTGGCCGCCTCCCTCGCCGCCTCCCGCGCCGCCTCCTTCGCCGCCTCCAGCGCCGCCTCGTGCTCCGCGGCCCGCTGCTGACGCGCCGCCTCGCGATCACGACGGCGCCGTTGCGCCTCGGTCTGTTTGGCCTGTTTGGCCACCAGAGCCTCTTCAGACCGGTGCGCCAGCTCCTCGGCCCTCCGACGTGCCTCGCGCGCAATGTGCCGTGCGCCCTCTTCGGCCGCATGCAACGCTGCCGCAGCCTCCCGCCGCCGCGCCGCCGCAGCCTCCTGCAGGCTACGGTGCCGCAACGTCTCCGGCGTCGCTAACCCTAGCCCGGTCAGCGACAGGACGGCAGCAGCCTCCATGGCGGCGGCGGCCTCGGCGGCTGCGGTGGCCTCCCTCAAGCGTGCCTCCAGCATCGCGAGGGACTTCTCTTCCTCAACTACCAGCCTCGCCGCCGCGGCTGCCTCCTCCTCGGCCGCCGCGGACGCCGCCGCTGCCGCGGAGGCAGCCGCCGCCTCCGCCTCCGCCTCGGCGGCCTCTGCCTCTGCCTCTGCCTCTGCCTCTGCCTCTGCCTCTGCCTCCGCCGCCGCGGCCACCGCCTCAGCCTCTGCAAGCGCCGCCGCCTGCGCTGCCTCTCGCTGCTCGTGTCGCCGGCGCTCCTCTGCCGCCTTCGCCTCGGCCTCGGCCGCCAACTGTGCGCCGAAGAGGGCCTCGCGCGCGTCGACCAGGGGCTGAAGCTCCGCCACGCAGGCTGCCAGGCGCGCCACTGCCGCTGCTGCTGCTGCCTGCTGCTGCTGCTGCTGCTGCGAGGACAGTACCTGCTGCTGCTGCTCGTCGCCCTCGCCACCGACCGCGCCGCCGATGCTGGAGCTACCACCACCACCGCCAACACCGTCCTGCTCGCGCAGCGAGTGCATCATCAGCCTGAGCGCGCGCGGACTCGCTGCGAGCGCCTCAGCCAGAAGCCTTCCGACGACGATCTGGTTGGCGCGCATGTCAATCGTCTCGAGGCGCGGGCACGTCACGACGGACTGATCGGCTGCCGTGAGGAGCGCGGCGCAGCCGATCACCCGGATGCGGTTGGCGGCGAGCGATAGCTCCTCGAGCGCCAGCAGCGGCGGTGACGAACGCAGCAACGCGTCCGCGAGAGCATGCGCACCGATGTCTCCAATGGCATTGGAAGAGAGGTCAAGGCGCACGAGGCTCACAAGCCCGGCACCCCGCACCGCCTCTGCTAGCGCATGTGCGCCCCTGTCCCCGATTGCATTCTCGTGCAAGCACAAGCGCGTGAGCTTGTGAGTGCCGCCGCGCGATGCGAGCTGGGCGAGCCCTGCTGCGAGGTACTCGGCACCGTCGCAGCGGACCGCATTGGCGTGCAAATAGATCTGGCGTGGCGGGGCTCCAGCCGAGGCGCCGAGCACTACAGCCACTTCCTGGCAACCGTCGTCGTTGAGCGACCTGGAGGCGACGTCCAGGATGGCCCGGATGGAGCACACTGACATAAGGACCGTTGGCGTCCCGGTTGCTTCAATAGGAAGTCAGGAAATCTCGGGGAATTCTTTGATATGTACTGGCGTGTCCCCGTTCAACCCTCTCTGGTCTTTGAGAAAGGGTCAGTTGAATCGACACACAAGGTACCGACCAGCCTTTGCCACAGGAAAAGGTCAGCTTATGAACCTTTTTCGGAATGCGAGCCTGCAATGCGAGCCATGCACACACCGCCGGGGTCGTCGCTCTGTTCGCTGGCCGAGGAGCTCATGCAGCGACCGTTAAGCTATTTTATGCGTAGCTCGCAGCCACACGCTGCCAACAGCATCACGATCCTCGGCGAGCGGCAGCAGCTGGCGCCGCTCTCGGACGCGCTGTGGCAGGCGGCGAATCACTCGCTTGCCGAGCTGGATGTGGCCCACCTGAATCGCGCCATGTTGCTCAATGCGCCGTCTGATCACTGGCACGGGCTCGTCAGTCGGCCCAGAGGCGGCGCGGTGCCACAGCCCGATCAGCCCATCCCCATCGCGGTCCTCGGTACGTCTCCCACGTCTGGCTGTGGAGCCGCGGAAGACGTCCTTCAGCTGAAGCGTAATCGGACCGTCTTCGACGCCGACGAGCTCGCTTGCGAGAGCGATCGCGGCTGGGCGCGCCTCTTCCTCGATAATGTGAAGGACCTCCTCGCCACGCATCGGGTACCCGCGCCGCTTGAAGCGGCCATCTGGTTCAAGAATGCGGTGGGGGCGTCCTATTTTGGGCAGTGCACCGAGCGCTTCGTGCATCCGGAGACGCGCATCGTGCTGCTTGAGGTGGGCTGTTCCGTCTGGGGCGCCAATCTGATCGATCTTCTACGCAGACTTCGCGCACACGCGCCGCGCGCCGCCATCGCGTTCGTCATGTGGGCCGACCAGCGGATGTTTCACTCGAAGCTCGTAGATGCCGAGTCGAACGCGGCGAAGCGGATTCGCGAGGCGGCGAAGCAGGAGCACGCGGACATCGTGGACATCTCTTCACTCCTGGTCTCCCTCTACCAAAAGGGCTGCCACGAGGAGCCCTGCTTCTACCAAAGGGCGACCAACCGCACCGAAAGGGTTTCCTTTTTTGGGCGATGGTATGCGCAGGGCGGTAAGGATACCATCCACCCGTCGCCCTTCGGCCATGCGCTGACCGCCGCGGCCGCCGCACGTTATCTGGTGCTGCAGCTGCTGCGGCCCGCGTGCTCGAAGGCCATCAACGCTTCTCGCGCACAGGAGGGGTCCAACCGACGTTGCTCACCCCACATGATGCATCGATCCAAATTAGGCTCTCCCGAGCATCGGAGCTGTGCGCCCATCTCGGCGCCCATGCCAGCTGTAGGGCAGCAGGCGTGTTACGAGCGTGCCGACCGGCTGCCATTCGACAGCCGCAACGCGAGCAGCTGGACGCTGGTCGACGAGGGCGGCGTGAAGCGAGTCCCAAAGCTAGGGTTGGTCTCGACGTCAGTGGGCGCCGAACTGCGCCTCGGGCCGCTGCAGCCGCTCTACCATGGCAACAGCTCGGTCGGTTGCACGATGATCCGTGTGGACCTGGGGTACTTGAGGAGCAGCCGCCCGGGTATGGGGACGCTCCAGCTCTCGTGCGACTCGGGATGCCTGTGCAACCAAGTCTACGACCCGTACGCGTCGTCCTTGTACCCCTTCCCACAAGTGGAGACGGCTGCGGCGGCGACCAACCTACACGGCGAAGGACGCAACGTCAGCGTGACCGAGACGACAAGCTTCATGCTGCTGCATGACGGCGCCGGGGCTCCGTGCTTTGTGAGTGTGCGGCACGCGCTGGCACGTGACGCGTCGGCGCGCTCCCCCTCCCGCGTGCGCGTCGATAGCCTTAGCATGAGACCCCTCGATGTCTTCGAGTTGGTGCTGGCGAACCACAGGCGCATCTGGGCGCATCACCGTACGGCCGCCGCTCGCTTTGACAGCAAGCTCTTCTACGCAAGGGCCGCCCGATGCTCTCGGAACGGATCGCTCGGTACTGAGCTGCTTACGTGTTAGTGTGACGGCTTGATGGCCGGCACGAGGGCCGTTGCGGACTTTCTCAAGGTTTCCCTGCTTGAGTTGTGCGAGCAGGCGAGCTCTGTGGAGGGCGTCGAGGACCTCATCAGGGAGGAAGAAGAGAGCGTGAGGAATTATGACCGCACAGCTGTACGTGGACACTTCAATACGAGCAGTGGCCGAGGGCAAGGCTTCTGTGAGGTGACCACAGAGAATGATGCTGGCCAGTGCGCGTCGAGTGAGACCCGCACAGCAACCAAGCAGGGCTCGTGGTCGATGCCATCCCTGCGAGCATGTGTCAAGCGGTGCACCCAGTGCCAGGCCTGCAGATTCGTTTCCTTCAGCCCGATCAACTACGACTGCTCGTGGTTCCATGACTGCGACATCATGCGGCTGCAGACGATGCCAGGCGTCTCTGAGGCGCACGGATGGTCGTTTACGACGGTGGCAGTCAAGGGGCCTCATCGTCGCTCCATCGGCGCCAGCCGTGCCAGTCATGTGCGAGCGGTCAGTCATCTTTACGAGAACGACAAAGCCCTCCTTACGAGGAAGCCGAAGCACGATCTGCGGCAAGATTGAAGGTGCACCCGGCGAGGCCGGATAATCTGGCATCCGTACTGCACATGACAGACTCTTGGATACTTCATTAACACATCATTCATGGTGTTCAAAGGTATTCGAAGACTTTATCCGGATAGTACGCGTACAACGTAGTGCTGCACCACGTAGTTTAAGATTTAGTACGAGTTTCGTCCCGACACTTTGCTAGTTCGGTCGGGTACGTTCAAAAGCCTAAATATATAGCGCGGCGACAATCGCTACAATGCAACGCTACGGGTTTTTGCACCGCACGCTGTGGCCCTTGATTAAACCGAACTTATGATGGCACTCCATCTTCCGTTCCATGATTGTCGCCGCAAGGCCAGTAGAATGTAGCACAATGCGCTATGGACTGACCCTGACCGAGTGCAAGTGACACGCTCGAATGCCCCGGCGTACTCCAGTTGCCTCTCCGGACCAGGTCATGAGGGAGAAAGTCATTCGTCCAGACCAGACTTCACTCGTCCAGACCATGGTTGGCTTCGATGTACGCTTCGTGGTACGCACGAAGATATTCCTCGTCGTCGCTCACGCTACTCGTCTCGCTAAAGCACTCGCTCCACGGCGGCGAGGGCGGCAGGGCGGCGAGGGTGGCGGCAGCGGCGGCGGTAGCGGCAGCGGCGGCGGCGGCGGCGGCGGCGCTGGCGGCGGCGTCAGTGGCGGCGGCGGCGGCGGCGCTGGTGCTGAGACGGAGGAGCTCTCGCGGCTGCGCATGGAGCTCGAGCAGCTCGACGACGAGATCGACATCTCGCTTCGTCATCCCGCTGTCGAGAGCTGTGAGGACCAGCACCTGGACCAGCGCTAACAACTCGGCCGCCATCATCTCGGCCGCCGCCGCCTTCTCAGCCGCTGCCGCCTCCTCGGCCGCTGCCGCCTTCTCGGCCGCTGCCGCCTTCTCGGCTGCTGCGGCCGCCTTCTCGGCCGCTGTGGCCGCCTTCTCGACGGCCGCTATTGCCTCGGCCGCCGCCACTGCCTCGGCCGCCGCCACTGCCTCGGCGGCCGCAACCACTTTAGCCGCAGCCCTCTCAGCTGCCTCCTTCTCGGCTGCCGCCTTCTCGGCCAGCGCCGCAACTTCCTCTGACACCGCCGCCTTTCCAGCCGCCTCTTTTTCGGCTGCCGCCTTCAGGGCCGCCACTTCCACAGTCACCACCTTCTCGACCGCCAACGCCTCGGCTGCTTCTGTATGTTCCTGCTCCTTCCTCGGCTTCAACCAAGCCGCCCTCGCCGCCATAGGGTTCAGCCGAACGACGCTGCCTTGTAGCTGGAGCCACGCGCCCTGGACCAGGCGCTTCGACTTGCGCCTCGCAGACGCGGGGTCCTTTGCACTTGGAGCACTGCCCTTGTCGACAGCAACTGCTTGGTACGGGGCGGACCTTGCAGCCGTGCTGAGCGACGTTGTGAATCGCCAGGGCTTCGTCGTGGGAAAGGGTGGATTGAGCTGCGACAAGCTCCGGCTAGACGATCCAGCACGCCAACGCGAGGTGAACAACGTAGGTAGGCTCCACGCTCGTTCAAGCCTCTGAAACTCCTTTGCTGACACGTTCTCGGATGTCACCTTCCCTGAGTCCAGCCTCCCTGAGTCCAGCCTCCCTGAGTCCTCGGTCGAGCCCGATGAGGGGGAGGGGGTGAAAGGGGATGTGGGAGGGGTCGAATCTAGGTCCCTTCGCAGCGAGAGGACCAGCTGTGCATCGAGCCAGTGCATTTGGCAGCTCCGCGCCTCTGCTGAGAGGGGGGAGCAGCGGTTGCCTGAGTGGAGGGCTTCTGTAGAGGGCAGCGGCTGGCCGAGTGAAGAGGGCACCGGCTGCCTGAGAGGGGGGCTTGTGAACGGCTCCACTACGACGGGCGAAGCGATTGTCTGCTTGGCGCCTGTGAACGATCGCCTGTGAACAATCGCCTGCTTGGTGAGGGTGTCGTCCGGTAAGCAGCCCCGAGGGTGGGCAACGCTGATGGCGCCCGATGAGAGCCGCGCCTCAGGTAAAGCAGGTGAGGAAGTGGCAGCGGCAGCGGCGGCAGTGTCGGTGTCAGCCGCTGGCATGGTGGCTGATGTGGGGGCGGCGCTGGGAGGGGCGTTGCTGTCAGGCGCTGCACTGGCAGCCCCGATTGCGGAAGCATAGGCGCGGATGAGAGCGGAGACGGTGGGCTGATGGGCAGCCGGTCTCGTGGCAAAGGGCAAAGGTGGCATGCTCGGCACGGGCTCGGAGCTCGGCACGGGCTCGGAGCTCGGCACGGGCTCGGAGCTCGGCACGGGCTCGGAGCTCGGCGCCGGAGTCGAGACGGATTTCGCGACCGCCTCTGCAGTGGCAGACGGACGAAGGTGCAGAGCGTTGGTTGCGAGTCGCACCTTCTCGTTGAGCATAGCAGTCTGGTAGGGAGAGAGCGGCAGCTTGCGGGCGAGCTCGTACATCCGGAGGGCGTCTTCGTACTCGCACAGCTTGAGGTGCATGTTGCCCGCGCTGATCCAGTAGTTGGGCTTCAAACAGTCGAGATGCACCGCATGATGAAAGCTGAGCAGCGCGCTTCGGAAGTCGCCCTTGTCATTGAGCGTCATACCCTCGCGAGCCATCGTGAGCGCCTCCAAAGTGCGCGGGTGTGAACTCATCGATGAACTCATCGATGGCCTCTCCCCCATCCAATCAACACCACGTGAGGTATGATGCAGCCCCTGGCGCAGCAGCTCCGCCTCGGCGCTGCCCGAGAACGGGACTGAGTTCGAAAACGGAGAAACGTTGCGGAGTCGCTCGGTGGCGGGCGGCGAAGGCGACGAGGCGGCACAGCGGGCGGCTTGAGAGACGATTGGTGCCGTGTTGATGGCGTCCGACCCCCAAGACACTCGTCGCACGGCACGCACTGCATCGTCTCGAATGAGCCGCGCTTCGGGCACCAGCTCACTGCCCTCCGCGGGCGCAGCGGTGGGGCCGGGATCGGCGGCACACTCGCCGGCAGCGGTGGCGGCGCTGAACGTCGCGGATTCGGCGGCCCTCATCCTGTGGGCGCGCCACGCAGTCTGCACGTGCGTGCATGCGGCTTCTTCAAGCGGCCGCATGGTCTCCGCCTCCAGCGCCTTGGCATGGAAAGCGTCGCTTAGCTCCGCCGACGCTCCTAGGCGCTTGGCTCGCAGCCAGCCGACGAAGGTGCTAGAGACGAAGCCCTCGTCCAAGGGGTCGAAAGGAGGGCCTGGGGACGCGAGAGGATACCCGCGAAGGCTAGCCATGATGGAATGCGGGCTCGTTGTCGAAGAAGTTGGGCCAGAAGGGATCTCAGATGGCGTCACCGGCTCATTCGGACGTTTGAACGGCAGCACTGGGATCGGCGATGGCAGAGATGGCGATGGTAGAGATGGCAGTGGGATCCCACCCTGCGGCTCCTGCACCACATGTACCCGCGCCGCCGCCTCGACATCTTGTGCCTCATGGCTCAGTTGGTCTATGAGGAATCCGATGGCAACTTCGACCGCTTCCGTTTTGGCGGCCGCCTCGGCGCGCATCTGCTCCATCGCGCTCGCGCTCGCGGCCAGCTGCTCCTCGAGGCGCCAGATTGCCGCGGCCACGGTGGAAGAGGTAGCCTCCGCTCGCAACTCCGACCGAGCCTCCACCGCCTCCACCGCCTCCACCGCCTCCACCGCCTCCACCGCCTCCACCGCCTCCACTGCCGCTCAAGTCCTCTTCTTCATCGTTGAGTCTATGATAGGTGTGGGAATCAAGGAGGGCGGCGAGGTGCTGACGCCCTTCGGTCGTTCCGAGGTCGATCGGCAAGGTGAAGCCTTGAGACCTCAGCCAGTGAGTCGTGGGCGAGGCGCCCACGACGGCGCGGGACGCCTCCGCCTCGGCCGCTGCGACTGCCTCTGTGAGCGACGATGCCCAAAACGCCACCCGAGCCGCCTCGCCCCTATCGCCCCTAGGCCCCTCCCCCGCTGCTACCGGTACGGGTCGCTTCGCCTCCTCCAGTTCCGATAGACGCCTGGCCGCTGCCTCGGCCGCAGCCGCCTCGAGTCGACGCACCTGTGGGGAGGCGAGGGCGCCGTAGTGAGCGCATGCATGCTTGGAGAGGGCAGCGGCCTCTAGTCGACGCACCTCAGCCTCGAGGTGGGCAGCACGTGCCTCAAGGGCTTGGTGCGCCGCCTCGGCCACTGCGGCTGCCTCCGCTCCGCGCCGCTCCGCCTCCGCTCTCTCTGCCCTTAGTCGCTCCACCTCCGCCGCTGCCGCCGCCGCCTCCGCCGCCACACGCTCCGCCTTCGCCTTTGCCTCCGCCTCCGCCGCTGCCGCCGCCGCCGCATTTGCCTCCGCCGCCGCCACCGCCTCCGCCTCCGCCGCCGCCTCCGCCGCGAGTCTCTCCGCCTCCATTGGGTGCAGCATTTCGGGCGGGTGCAGCACTTCCGATGGCACGGCCGCGGCCTGCGAGCGCCACAAGCAAGCTGGCGAAGGCGGCAGCAGCATGGGCGCCTCTGCTGCCGGCGCCCACGACGACGCGGCGGCTTGCGAGGCCGGGGGCGAGGGCGACGAGAGCGCTGTGTTGGGCAACGAGAGCGCTGTGTTGGGCGACATTGGCGCTGTGTTGGGCGCTTCGAAAGCGACCGCTCTCGCGGACAGCGACGCTGGCGTCGGCACCAGCGTCGGCAGCGCGGTCGGCAGCGCGGTCGGCGGGGCGGTCGGCGCCGGGGCGGTCGGCGCCGGTGTGTAGGGCAGCGGTCGATGGCTCTCCAGACGAAACGCCTCCTCTGCATAAGCGCCGTATCGGGCGACCTCAGGCCGATGGCTCTCCAGACGTAACGCCTCCTCTGCTTGGCGCCAAATCTCCTTTGCGGTAGGCGCCCGCGCTGTGCTGGGCGACTTGAGCGCTGTGTTGGGCGCTCGTCCAGGCGCTCGTCCGTTGGATGCCTCAACGGGGAGGTGCGTGGCATGCCTCGAGGCGCCGTACTGGGCGTCCTCCTCCTCGTCGAAGTCGGCGCCGTACTGGGCGTCACCCTCCTCGAAGGCGCCGTACTGGGCGTTACCCGCGCCGTACTGGGCGTCGCCCTCCTCGAGGGCGCCGTACTGGGCGTCATCGGCGGCGTACTGGGCGTCACCCTCCTCGAGGGCGTCGTGCTGGGCGGATGCGGCGTGGTAGGCGGCGCAGTGGTAGGCGGCGGCATGTGTGGCGGCGGCGTGCGAGGCGGCGGCGTGCGCGGCGGCGTGATACATCGCAGCTTCGGCGAGCTCATCGGGAGATCCGGGCGGCAGCGGCGACAGCGGCGGCAGCGGCGACAGCGGCGACAGCGGGAGCGGCGAAGTGATTCTCGTGTCGCCGTTCGTAGGCGCGATGGGCGAGGCCGCCCACGACAGCGCGGGCGGCGCCACAGGCGGCGGCAGTGGGGTCGGCGGCGGCAAGGGCTGCCGTGCGCCAGTCGGGTGAACGTGCGCTGCCGCGGTGGCGTGATAAGCCTCTGCCGCGGCGGCGGTGGCGTGATAAGCCTCTGCCGCGGCGGCGGTGGCGTGATAAGCTTCTGCCGCCTCTTGCGCAGCGGCGCTGGCGGCGCTGGCGGCGCTGGCGTGATAAGCCTCTGCCGCTGCGGTGGCATGATAAGCCTCTGCCGCTGCGGCGACGGCGCGCGGCGTGAACCCGCCCGCGACGGCGCGCGGCGTGAACCCGCCCGACGGTGCCTGGCGATGATGATGCTGCTGCTGCTGCTGCTGCTGCGGCGGCGGCGGCGGCGGCGGCGGCGGCGGCGGCTGATAGCTGTAGGACCGGGGAGAGGCAGAGGGTACGGCCGGTGGAGCGGGCGGAGAGGGCGGCTGGTTGCCCAGCCATTGCACCATGCCACTGACGAGCAGCGCACTCGAGCTGCCTAATTTGGAAGCATCGAGCCGCGGGTCAGCCAGCAGCGTCCTCAGTCGTTCGTGCGGCATTGTGCGGAATGCTTCAGACGAGAGACGAAGCACATCCATCTCGATCAGTGACGAAGCACATCCATCTCAATCAGTGACGAAGCACATCCATCTCAATCAGTGGCCATCAGAGGCACTCCGAGATACACTCCGAGATACACTCCGAGATACACTCCGAGATACACTCCGAGATACACTCCGAGGCACTCACCTTCCGAGGCGACGAGCACATCCAACTCGCGGATGGCGACCGAGCGCGCAGCGTCCGCGAGGAGTGCAATCCCATGACGATCGGCAACGTCCCACACTGCGAGGCACGTCGACGCGCCGAGGGTGCTCTCGAGGGCCTGCACCACCTGTGGGGAGGCGAGGGCGCCGTAGTGAGCACATGCATGCATGGAGAGGGTGCTCTCGAGGGCGGGTGCATCACCGTCTCCTGCAGCTTCGTGAGCTCGATCGCCACCGCCGCCTCCAGCAGGGCGGGCAGCAGAAGCGCCGGCGCGAGCACCTCGCCCGTGTAGAGCCACTCGAGGATGCATTCGAAGGCGTCCGCGCTCACGAGCCGATCGAGGTTGATGACCGCCGCGCGATGCGGTGGCGGCGGCGGCGCCCCCGACGCCCTCAGACGCTGCGAGACGGCCGCCGGGTAGACTGGCACGGCGCTCAGCAGCTGCGCGAGATGCGGCGAGCTCGCGGCAAGCACCAGACGATGCGCGGGAAAGGATTGCCCCTCGACGAGCACATCGACATCAGTGAATGAGGCGGAGCGCCAAAGCGAAACGAGCGATGCCGGATGAGAGTGGCCGCCGCTCAGTGCCACCTTGGGCCCACGTGCCGCCTCTGCACGAGCGCTCGTGCCGCCACCGCCACTCGCCCGGACCGCGCTCCGTGCGATCGGCAGCGCCGACGGCATCGGCGGCGGCGGCTCCTCGAAAGCGTCGGGCATCGGCGGCCGCTCTTCGTAGGGGAGCGGCTCGCGACGCTGGCCTCCGAGACGCAGCGGCTGCGCGCTCGGCGCCGAGCACCACGTGCCTGGCGCCGCCGCATGCGCTCGTTCATGTGCCAGCGCGCGCTTCTGCCGGTAGTCAGCGCGGAAGATGGCATCGCGTTGCTCCTGCAGCGAGCGCTGCTGCAGCTCGTTGTGCAACACCGGCATGACGGCCGGCGGACCATGCACCTCGTTGTGAAGGCTGCGCTCCGCCTGACGCCACGCGTGCTGCCGCTCTGCCGAAGGCTGCCGCCGTGGGTTGGTGCCCATGGTGGCTCGGGCTCGGCTGCCCGGCGACGTTCGGCGTTCGGCAGGTGCGTTACTGCCGACGCTGGTGACGATGCCGCGAGGCGTGAGCGTGCCCTCCAGCTCCGGGCGGAGGGCCGACCAGGCGCCGGGCATGCGAGGACGGCGGCGGTGGCGAGGGCGGCGGCAGTGGCAAGGGCGGTGGCGGTGGCGAGGGCGGTGGCGGGACGCGGCGGCGATTGAGGGAGCAGCGCCGACTTCTCCGCAGGCCGTGGTTTCCCCCCTTCCTCCCCCCTTCCGCCATGGATCGACCGCGTAAAAGATGGCACAAACACCGCGCTGGACATTGCTCGGCTTGATGTGAGCACACCTTGTGGTAACTGAGATTGAGAGAATAGATGTGTGCTCGAGGAATACTGTCATATATGAAGACAGACGGCGCCTGGGATTATCACGTGCGGCCACATCAGGCAGGGTCACCGCTTCCCATCCGAACAGCGAAGTTAAGCTGCCTCGAGTATCGGTAGTACTGCGGTGGGGGACCACGCGGGAAGGCGATATGCTGCACGTTTTTATCGACGCTGCATATACCTTCTTGTTCGATGCTGCATACCTTCTTAACTTCCTTGTTATTCTCACATATTTTCCTTCCCCTTCCTCTGGACGACTGGAGCGAGCTTCCCACTTCCTTCGACATCAACCCACACAACCGCCGATGCCCAACCCTTTCGCACGGAGTGCGGTCCCTTTCTCTCAACACGAGCTGTCGATCCACTGACTCTGTGCGCTCTCGACGAGCGCTTGTATCTGCTTCCAGCGCCACACGCCCTGGACTCGAAGCTCGTCGTCAAAGGCTTTGCGGCGCAGATCGAAGCTGCTCCCCCACGTGCCTGTGGCGCCGCCCCACACGTGCCGGATGAACTGGCCATGGGGCGAGTTGAACAGCTGCATGGGTGCGCTTGCGATGCGCGTGCGCCAGCCCTCTGGAAGTAACGTGCGATTGCGCAGGAGCTCGTGGAGGCATTGCTGCTCGCACGGCCACTCCTGACGAAAGGGCGCGCACACGGGCAGCTGCGCCGCGCGCATCCAGACCGCGAGCAGGCGTTCAGACCAAGCGCTTGCCCTCATAAAGAGCACGCCGGCGTTGAGCGAAGCCACGCGTACGCCGTGGGAGCGGTTGCGGGGCGATAGAAAGCCGCCGGCGGGCAGCTCTTCGCGGGCAAAGGCGAAGTGCACTTCGCGATTCGCCGGAGTGTCGAAGCGCTCCAAAAAGTCCACGTGCTGTTCGCGGAAGTACGCGTCGCTGTCGATGTACACCACCCAGTGGCACCCGTGGGCGGCCTGGCGCGATGCAACGAGCGAAGCGAGGATCTTCACGCGGCACCAGGCGGGGCAGAGTCCCGAAGCGCGGCTGTCCATCCACGAGTCCTCCTTGGCCGCCGTGGGCCGCACAATCAAGAAGGACATACCGTGACGCTGCGCGTACAGGAGATTGAGCGCCATCACCTTGTGAAAGTACTTAATTTCCTTGCTATTGTTTGCGAGTGGAACGTGACGACGGTCGTCAATCATCACGATCGTGGCGTTGCAACGGCGCGCGGACGCCGCGGGCGGATCAAAGTTCAGCTGAGCCACCTGGCTCACAGTGGCGCGCCGCGCGTCGCCGTCCTCAGCGACGTACAGTTGCGTGGGCATGGGGCACGTACAGTTAAAGAGTGCAGTCAAGTTATTTCTGAGCGTGCTGGGGTTGCCCGCGTGGATTCGCGGCATGGGATCGCCGCAGCGAAGGAATCCTTCAGAACTCGAACTGCAGCGAAAGTTTCCACGGCAGCCATTCGAGACCCACATTCGATGCCCACCGTCGAAGCAGCCGTACGTGACGCCGGCCACGCACGTGTGCAAGGGCACTCCCCATCCAGTGCGCAAGAGAGTGGGCGTGGTGCAGCGCCGGGTTGAAGTATGATTTGCAGCTTGGTTTGTGCGATTTCGAGAGGTTCCAGCACTGCAGTGATTGCACGTGGCTCGGCAGCGTGCCGCAACGTACTCCTCATGGCAGTGACCGATTCGGCCCGTGCACCAATCGGCGCTCTTTATGTCGCCGCAAGCAAGCATCCTCGCCGTCGACGCCTTTTTTTGAAGTCGCCGTGCCTCACGACTTCTCACGGCTTGTGCGCTTACGATCGGAAATCGCAACGGACCAATTTGCGAAGGCACGCGCGGGAGCGCGCGAAGAGAGGTCAATTGCCTCCCGAACTTGGAAGTCGCGGGCCGACCAAAGAAGTCGTGCCCAGGGTTCGGACCGACGTAAGCGCGGGCGATCCTACATCCTGATGGTGACCGCCCCAGCACGTTCACCATCACCACCACCACCACCACCGAAGGCACCTCAGCACGCGTCGTGCGACGTTGCTAAGCAGCTGGGCAGCACGCCCGTTTACTTTTTTTTGAGCAGCACTCCCGACCGTGCTGCGCGACTGCCGCGCGTACTCGCCACCATGCGCCGGCAGTCTCTACAACCAGCAGCCATTGTGCTCAGCATCGCCAGCACCTATAATACGTCGAGATTCATCCATTCGACCTACACCATAGCGCCTGAGCTCCTCAACCAGCAGCCGAGGTTGGTCGTTCACACAGTGCCTCACGACCTCGGTCCCATCACCAAGTATGCTGGGGTCAATTACCTACTCGCTCATCTGCAGCCGGCCTCACTGGCTCGACGTGCAATTGTCGTCGTCGGGGACGATGACGTGTTCTATGGCTCATCGTTCATCGAGGATTTCGCATGTGCAGTTGCCACAGGCCCCGAAAACGCGGTGTACTCGGTAAATGGCGCGCCGGGAGCAAAATGCTGAACTCACAGAGGCGCAGCCCTCGATCCGAATTTCGGTGCTCTGCTTGCTGATGGCTCCCTCGAGTGTCACTTTCGACTCGCGCCCGTGTACCACAGTCTGGAATAGATCGCGATTGCCTGGGGCAACTGCTCTCGTCGTGCGTCATGGGCTTCCGAGGTGTTGGACTGCGCGCTGGCATGCTCGAGGCGCTTGGCGACATGCATGTGCCGTCCGAGTGCTTCCTCGCCGATGATCTAGCCATCAGCTACTACCTCGCCCTGGTGCAGCGTTTCACCGTGCGGCGGCTGCGGCTGCGCACCAAGTACAAGCTTGATAATGAATTCGCGTGGAGCAACTCCTCCATCAACACCTTCCACCGGCAGCGTAAGTTTGGCGTCAATCGGGCGTGCGCCGCCTCGTTGAGGTCGTCGATGCGCGCGCGCGTCGAAGCCAACCCAGCACCAAGCCGTTGAATGGTGAAGTTTACCCGTGTGTGCCCGGCGGTGAAGGATGCCGCGGGGGCGCCGTGAGGCCGCGCCCCGGCGGCGAGATAGCAGATACAATAAGCGTTTTCGACTTTGGTACTAGAGACTGCTCGCAGCCGTAGTGCGAGCGTATTAGGTAGATATGCTGCGTTTTCCTTTTCCTCGTACAAGGCGTCGCAAGCCATGGTCCGGGGCCTGCTTGAGGCAGTATGATCTCTGCATCTACACCTCCCGGCCGTCGGTCGCTCAGCAGAAACTCCATACATGCACGTGGCCGGCACCCACTGACTCTTATTTCACTTCCGCTTCCGCGGCTTCGAGTACTTGGCCTTCGAGTGCGAGCGGATCTTTTTGGGGATCCTGCGCTCCGAGCGCGGCTTCGAGCCTGGCGACCGTTCCGCAGCAGGGCTCGGCGCCGCCGTCTTCTGGCGCTTGGGCGCCGGCCTGTCGCTCATGCCCGGGCTCGCGCCCAAGAGGGCGCGCTTGCCTAATAAGGGCACGCCCGCGCGCCTCTCGGCCGCCTTGAAGCTCCGAGCGGCCGCCTTTTGGTTCGGGAGCTTGATGGCCTTGTCGCCGCTCACCGGGTCCGTTTCGGCGGCGAGGAGCTCGTCGCGCTGCAGCCGGCGGCGCTTCTTGCGCGGCATGCCCGCATACTTGTCTCGCTTGATCGGCTTGCGCTCCATGTCGCGCTCCTTGTCCGCTCCACGCTTGCGCTTCCCCGCGGCGTTGCTTGCGCCGCCGCCCTCGCCTGCCTCGCCCCCCTCGCCCCCGACGGCCGCCCTCGCCGTGCGCGGCGCGAGCTCCTTAGCGGCAGCACGCTCATTCGAGCTCTGGAACCATGTGCGGGCCGGCCGACTCATGATCTCCTCGCGGTGCGTCAGGAGGTTGGATGCCTTCGTCGCCTCCATCTCGGCCGCACGCAGCACCTTGTCTGTACCCTCCTCCTCCATGACCTCCGAGACCTGCGGCTCGAGGGCCGCGAGGCGCGCCACCCAATGCGAGAGGCTCTCGGTCGGCACCGTGCGCGTCTGCACCACCTGGTCGGCGGCGTGGGCATGCTTGAGCACCTGCTTGAGGAACGCGCGGTCCCGCTCCGCCACGATCGAGACGGCGCGCCCCTCGCGGCCCGCGCGCGCGGTCCGGCCAACGCGGTGGATGTACGTGCGCAGCTCGGTCGGCAGCTCGTAGTTGATCACGGTCTGCACGTTGCGGATGTCGAGACCGCGCCCGGCGAGGTCCGTCGCGAGCAGAAAGTCCGCACGCCCCTCCCTAAATTGGTCGAGGGCCTCGAGGCGCTGCATCTGGCTCAGATCTCCGTGGAGCTCGGCCGCGCGCAGACCGACCAGACCAAAGAGGATCTTGACGCGGTGCGCTTGCTTCTTCGAGCCGAGGAAGACGATGCAGCGCGACTTGAAGGTGCGCGTGGCGAGCGCGAGCAGCACCGCCTCGCGCTCGTGCTCCTTACTGGGACGCAATCGGACGAACTCCTGCTGCAGCCCGGCGGCGGTCTGGTTGGTCGGGTCGACCTTGACCTGTAACGGCTTGTCGAGGGAGAGCGCCGCGAGCGCCGCCACGTCATGCGAGATCGTCGCACTGAAGAGCATCGTCTGGCGCGATCTCGGGCAAGCTCGCACGATCTCCTCGATCTCGGCCTGGAAGCCGAGCTCGAGCAGCCGATCTGCCTCGTCGAGCACGAGCACCTGCCATAAAGGGAAGGGGAGGGGGGGCACGCAAGGTGTGCGCGCGAGCGCGAGGCGAGGTGAGGGGGGCATCGGAGGCACTCGAGTGTCATCCGAGGCAATTAGGGATCAATTAGGGGGCACTCGAGTGTCATCCGAGGCCCTCAGAGCAAAGCCCTCCGAGGCCACGAGCGCACATCAAGCGTAATCAAGCGTAATCAAGCGTAATCAAGCGCAATCAAGAGCCCTCCGAGGCCATGAACGTACCTCGAGGTCTTCGAGGTCGAACGAGTGCGTGTTGCGCAGAAGGTCGATGAGGCGCCCGGGCGTGGCGACGACAATGTCCGGGCGGGAGCGCAGCTCGGCCTCCTGCACCTTGAGCGAGAGGCCGCCCAGCACGATCGCGAATCGCACGTCGGTGAACCGGGCGAGCTGCCGCCCCATCTCTTCACACTGCACTGCGAGTTCACGGACCGGGCAGAGGACGAGCACGCGAATCGCCGCCACGCGCCGCTGTCGGTGCAGGAGGCGCTCGAGCGCGGGCAGCAAGAAGGCGGCGGTCTTGCCCGAGCCGGTCACCGCCGAGGCGCACACGTCCAGCCCACGCAGCGCGGGCGGCAGCACGGCTGCCTGGATGGGCGTCGGCGCCGCGAAGCCGAGTTCGGAGATCGCCTTCAGGAGCGGCTTGGAGAGCTTGAGCTCGGTGAAGGTGCTCGCGCTGCCCACGTTGAGCATCTCCTCCTCCTCCTCCTCGCCCGCGGCCTCGGCCGCACCCTCCTTCTCCACGCCCTCGGCCGCCGCCTTCTTGGCCTTGCGTGACGCCTTCGCCTTGCTGCTGCCCTTGCGCTCCTTGAGCTCCTCGTCGCCCGCATCCTCGCTCGCCTGCAAGGGCGGCGCGTCTGGCCCAGTGTTCGCGGCCGCGCGCTCCGCCAGGCGTGCGTCGAGCGCCGCCGCCCGCGACGCCTTCGAGTGCGCAGTCGCCGTGCCGCGTGCGCGCGAGGTCCCCCACTTTCCAGAGACGCTCGGGTCGGCGATGTCGGCGGCGACGCCCGCGCCAAAGGCGAAGTCGTCGTCGTCGGACGAGACGTACGCGTCGCGCGCGGCGAAGCCCTCGTCGTCGTCCGGCAGAGTCATGATGAGGTCCATAGCGGCGACGACGTCGCAAAACGCGTGTCCGCTTGACGAAATTCGTCCGATTTGGGCCGGGCTCATTTGCGATGCATCAGAAGCTGCTGTTTTTCACATGAATGCAGTACAAGTTTGCCTCGCCCGTGCGTCTGGCAGCCTCAATGGCGGCCTTCCGCGGGCACATGCTACACTGTGCGCCGCTCCTCGGCCTTGCGACGCGTCACATCTCGAGCAGCACAGCTGTTTCCGGAATGCAAACCTCCTTCATCCTGAAGCTCTCTTTCTTGATTCTAACCATCACCCAAGTGACCGCTCAGACGCAGTCGCTTCCGCCACCGTCGCCACCGCCGCCCTCACCGCCTCCACCCTCGCCGCCACCCTCACCTCCCCCGCCTTCACCACCGCCCTCGCCTCCGCCGCCCTCACCGCCACCCGCTCCACCGCCACCGTCGCCTCCACCATCGCCACCGCCTCCCTCGCCGCCACCCTTGCCGCCTCCTCCCTCGCCGCCACCGTCGCCACCACCGCCCTCGCCACCGCCGTGTCCACCGCCACCTTCGCCGCCGCCGTCGCCGCCACCTCCTTCGCCTCCGCCCTTGCCACCTCCACCAAGCCCACCACCCTCGCCTCCGCCGCCAAGCCCGCCGCCAGTGCCGCCTCCGCCCTCGCCGCCGCCGTCACCGCCCCCGCCCTCGCCCCCGCCACTGCCGCCGCCACCCTCGCCGCCACCCTCCCCTCCCCCGCCTTCACCACCGCCCTCGCCTCCGCCGCCCTCACCGCCACCCGCTC
>ENA-UOXP01000149-UOXP01000149.1-mixed-culture-metagenome-genome-assembly--contig:-NODE-149-length-49974-cov-37.345540_pt1 | contig 49974 bp, 26 predicted proteins | sample MGYA00238161_ERZ761639 | MGnify/ENA primary metagenome ERZ761639 (study PRJEB28913, sample SAMN08776760) | mixed culture metagenome | isolation source: Freshwater growth medium | place: USA...
ATTGTTGGCCCGAGACCACGCAAAACAGCTGGCCACAGTCAGCGGCCCCCGGCGGATGCGACGGGGATGGCTCGGGCGACGGCGATGGCGATGGGCCGGATGACGGCGATGGCTCGGGTGAAGGCGGTTGTGAGGGCGGTGTGGGCGGCGATGTCCATGCTGAAGGTGGCGCACTGGGCGGCTGACAGAACGTCTGTCGCGCCACCGCTTGGCACGTGCTCAGGCCACTCTGGAGGCGGCGGAGGTTGGAATGCAGCTCGCGTGCAGGCGACGATGCTGCCCAGGAAGGTGCAGGGATGGGCAAAGGAAACACGCCGACGCTCGCTTGCCCTATGCGAGCGCCGGCTGCCCAAAAAGCTGCTTGAGTCGTGAACGGAGCGTTTCATCCTTGAGGCTCGCGATGACCTCTGGATGCTTCTCGAGATGGCTCCAAACCACGGCAAGGATCTGGGCGTCATCGGCAGAGCCGCCGATCTCGAGTGGCACTTCGGTGGCCATGCGCCGGCCGTTGCTTGGGCTGCACTCAATCTCACACTGATTGGCAACGGAGTTGTAGAAGGTGCCCTGGGCGAATGTCATGGCAGTCTCGCACTGGTTGGTGATGGAGTTTAAGAAGGTGCTAGGGCCGCATGTAATGGGCGGTGGCGGAGGCGGCGAGGGCGGCGGCCGCGGCGAGGGTGGAAATGGAGGCGGCGAGGGCGAGGGCGGCGGCGGGGGGGGCGAGGGCGGAGGCGGCGAAGGCGATGGTCTTAAGGGCGGGAAACCAAATGGCCATGGCGAACGCGGGGGCGGGGGAGGCAAGGGCGACGGCGGAGGCGGGGGGCTCGGTTCAGGCGATGGGGGCGGCGACGAGGGCGGCGGTGGCGAGGGCGAGGGGGGCGGCGGTGAGGGCGGAGGCGGCGACGGGCTGGGCGGTGGTGGTAAGGGAGGGCGCGACGGTGGGCGCGACGGTGGAGACGGAGGCCGAGGAGGAGGAGGAGGAGCAGGAGGAGGTGAGGGCTCGGGTGGCGAGGGGGAGGGCGGAGGCGGAAGTTGCGGTGGGGGTGCCGGGCAAGCTGATACTACGCCAATGAGGTTGGTGAGGATCGTTCCGAAGGAGCAGGCGGTGGCTCCTTGTGAGACGAAGACATTGTTGTTCCCATTGTTGTATATTTGGGATCTGATGAATGCGACCGTGCCTGAATCGACGACGACGCCACCGCTACTGCTGCCGGCTGTGTTCCCGTTGATTGAGGAAGACGTTATCGTGACTGTGCCAGAAGAGACATAGATACCGCCGCCCCTCCCGTTATTCTCATAATGACACCCTCCCCTGAGAAGTGTGTTCCCACTGATGGTGCATGATGAGATGTCCACTGTGCCATCCTCAACATAGACACCACCGCCATAAGACTCATGACAAGTGCTTGAACCTGTGTTGCTGGTGATAATGCACGATGACAAGGTCACCATGCCACCCTGAACATAGACACCGCTGCCCCTTGCATTATACCCTGCATTATAAATTGTGTTGCCAGTGATGGTGCACGATGACAAGGTCACAATGCCACCGCCAATGAAAACACCGCCGCCATAAGCTCCTCCCCAATACAAATTAACTTGACCTCCCGTGATGTTGAGCCCGAAGAGTTGCACGACGCCGGACGACCCCGGGTTGACGTTCAGCACACGGAACGCGTTGCCACCATTCAGCACGACCGAGCCTGCCACCTCCGCCTCAATGACGACACTCCTGGTGACGCTGAGCTCGCCGCTGAGGAAGTAGGTGCCGGGAGCAAGGACCATGTGGCCGACCGCTGTGTCGGCGAGTGCACTGGTCAGATCGGCGACGGTGTGCACCGCTGCGGTCCCCGGCGGATACGGCGGCGGTGCCGGCGGTGCCGGCGGCGACGGTGGCGACGGCGGAGGACAAGGCGGAGGCGGAGAAGGAGAAGGTGGTGGTGGCGAGGGCGGTGGCTGGGCATGCTGCAGCTCACGGCGGTGACTGGGCGGGAGGATCGGCGGGGGTGGCATCAGAAAGGGTGGAGAAGGTGGAATCGACGGTCGTTGCATGGGCGACGGCGGCGACGGCGGCGGCAACGGCGGCGGTGACGGTGACGAGGACCGAGGCGGCGTCGGGCCAGAATCCGGAGGGTACAGGGACGACGTGGGTGGGGGCATCAGTCGGGAAGGCGAGGGTGGCCAGGGTGGCAGGGGCGGAGGCCGTGGCCGTGGGGTTGGTGACACGGACGGCAACAGAGTAAGCTGGAACGATTGGGCCGTAACGAAGCTGCTGCCTGAAGAGGTGCTGGATGTGCTGGTCAGGCTGGGGACGACGCCGGCCTGGGCCTGCTGAGCACGACGGTGACTGGGCGCGTCCTGGACTGCGTGGATCCCGACAACAGGGTGGTCGCTCGTTTCGGCGTCGGCCAAGACCGTTATGCCCGAGGGGACAGGCGGGGGAGGCGGACAAGTGCCACAGGCGACCGGGCAGGTGGTGCGCGCAATGGTATAGGAAGCGCAAACAGAGGGCTGTGCTGAGAAGTAGGAGCACGGCATGGGTGCGCCGCTTATGTCAAAGGCGCCGCTGTTCACATCATCGGCGCATTGAGTGGACGGCGGCGGCTGCGGTGGCGGCAAGTGCGCCGACTCTGCCCAATGTGCACCAGTCCCATCGCCATCGGATGGTAACGTCGACACCATGGCGCTCACCCCGGGGACGACGAGGGCGAGCGAGGCCAATTTGACCCAATGGTTACAGTGTGAGCGATTGTTCTTCGACCAAATCACAAAGCGCGTGTTCCGGCCGGACCGTTCCTGCTCCGAGCAAACTGCATAGATGAGCAACCTGAGCCCGAGCAGCATGAGTGCGCCGTCGAAGCACTCCACCCACCGCAAAGGAACACCGTTTTTGGTCGCTGCTTCCTCGACGGGGTCGCCCGCAGTGCCCTCGTACGGGAACGAGTACTTGATGTCGGCGTTCCAGAGCTTGCTCTCGATGAAGAGCTCCTCAAGTGCGATCTCAAAGACCTGGCACGCGCCCTTGCGCAACCCGTCGTCGGCCGTCATCGAGTTACGTCCGGCACAAGTCCACGCGGCGCCGCGGCAGATGGCGCACGAGTCCAGGAAGGAGTTGCCAGACTGGTTGTGGTTGAGGCCAGTGCCGCCAACCGTGGTGATCAGGTACGGGCACGATACCAGATCCGGGCAGGCGATGTTGGAGGTGGACAAGCATGAATTCGAGCAGATGTTCGGCGGTGGGTTGGGCGCTGCATGCACTGCTGATGACCGTGCAGGCGGGGATGGCACGAAGCCGCGCGGGCCACCGCCGACGCAGTCGGTGACGTAGGCGCACTTTGCTACCTTGGAGCCAGGGTCGCCGCCGTCGTCGCTGCACAAGGCCGTCTTTGACGAGTCAGTGAGCAGGTTAATCGTATCAAAGCCGGCGGTGAGCGGCACGCCCTGCGCGAGCATGTCGGGCCTCCACTTCTCGTCCATAAGGCTGTTGCGGAACTGACGCGAGAAGGGCGCCATGTATGCGAAGGAGGAGAGCAGTACGTCGCCAACGAGCAAGCGCATCTGTTCATCGAGCTTGCCCACGTCCTCCTTCCAGCGCTTTACCGTCGCCGTGTCGATGATGTTGTTGGCCGAGAAGTAAAAGTATCCGGGGTTCGAAATGCTGACCGAGGCCGCCGGCAGCGTCTGCGTGTAGCTCAGCGTCGAGCCGCAGTCCTCGAAGAGGAGGCCGTTCAAGTGCGGGTGCGCGAGGATGCCGTTGCCAAACTTGCCACCCGTGCCGTCGTTGACGTGGATCAGCTCGCCCGTGCGCGCGCCAGTCCCGGTGCCTCCGCCGATCAAGGTGAACGAGTAGAAGGCCGGGTGCGAGCGCGGGGTCACGTCCTGATTCGAGCCGAGGCCCGAGTCGATCTCCATCGAGTGGTCGCCACTCAGGCCCTCCATGACGAACAGGAACTGGCCCTTGCCAATGTAGCCCTGGTCCGTGTCGAAGCCGTCGTCGCCCACGAAGAGCACCGACAGGTACTTGACGTTCACCGTGCCGCCGAAGAACTCGAAGCCGTCGTCCACATTGTACGCCACCTCGCAGTGGTCGACGATGGTGCCGGAGCCGACGCCGCCGAAGGTGATGCCGTTGATCTCGTTGTTCGCGCCCACGATCGCGCCGCCGTGCCACACGCGCACGTACTGCAAAGAGCCCGACGAGTCGGTCGGATTGGTGCCGCCGTACGTTTTCGCGGTGATGCCCTCGATCTGCGTCGTGGTCGGCACGTTGGTCGGCGCGATGCCGAGCAGGATGAGCCCGCCCCACTTGCCGCGCGTCTCGAGCACGGTATCCGCGCTGGTAGAGTCAGTCGACACCGACGACGACGACGACTCGGTGGGGTGGAAGGCAGTGAAGGTGATCGGCGCAATCGAACTGCCAGGTGCTGAGATCAGTCCAACCTTCTCGACGATGAGCGCAGGAGCGACACCGCTCAGTGAGGCTGGTGAAGCGAAGATGGTGGTGCCTGGCTCGACGGTGAGCGTCGTGCCAGACGTGACGAATACCTGGTCCGTCAGAACGTATTTGTATGCTGCGAACTGCGGATCGAGTTCGGAGAATGGCGGCACAAATCCACACGGTGGGCAGCACAAATCAGCACACATCGCAGACGTGTTTGAAGGATCAGGTGCGTGCGTACCCAGGTTTGCGAATTGATGTTGCCACTGATGTGGATCATGTCCTCGAAGGCTTGTGCGCGAGCCGTCGCCACGGACAGCTGCGCGTAGCAATGGGGGCACAGAAAGGGGGGGTCCCATCAAGACGTCACCGCGGCGCGCTGTCCGGCCAGGGCGTGGGCTTCGGGGTTCCCGTGAAGAGGCGTACCGCGAAGAGCGTTGTACGCATCATGCTGCGCATTGGGCCGAAGCGCGACCGGGCACGTAGAGACTGGTGGTCGTCCACCATGTTGCGCGGCGCGCGGCACGGAGACCCCGCCAGAGGTATGACCCTGTTAGTTTCGACTGTGGAAAAGGAGTATCAAGATGCCAGTCGAGATCGGCTATATTAAGTCGAATCTAGAATCCGCACAAATCCGCACAATTCCGCGCGCCGAGATGACCTGTAAGCACGCATCGCGACCACGGCAGTCCAGATGCCAAATGCTAGATGCTCGTCGAGAAAAAGAACCCAAATCAAATACTGAAGATCACAAGATGGGCGCCTGCGTGCCTCGGCGCAAAGCGCCGCGCCGAGCAATTTCTTTGTGTGCGTGTTCCGCGTCGAGCTCCCTTGTTTACGATACTAGTAGGTTATAGTGAAGTGCGATATTCCGTCAGCAGGAACCAGCCATTGGGAACCAGTCGACAGCTTGTCCTTGCTGCTCGGCAGGATAACAGGGAAATGTCTAGTTGTCTACGAGCAAGTCAAGTCAAGCCTTGAAGTCAAGTCAAGTCAGAGTCTACGAGCAAGTCAAGTCAAGTCAAGTCATTGGCCACGTGTGTTTTTGGGGCCGGATCTGCCTGGGAGCCTGGGATCGGGTACAGAAGAGTACCGGTGTCCCGGCTCCCCCCTGTGTCTTTTTACCGGTACTGTACCGGTACTGTGCGATCGACAATGGTCTTTCGGCAATGCGCCGCCGATCGGCAAAGAACGCCGCATCGCGCTGGCGGAGCGTTGGACGATGTCAGAGTCATACTTGCTAGCGGCTTCCGCTCGCGCAGCGGGCGCAGCACCCGCTTGCGCCAGTTCACCTGCATCCACACCCTCAGGCGGCGACACCTCGAGCGCGAATGAGGAGGCTGCGCGCAAGCCATTGCGGCTCGCTTGGATCACGTTGCTGACGAACAGCGCATATGCCAGCGGCGTCAAGGCCCTGTCCAACTCGCTCAGCGTGGTGGACACCGAGTATCCGCTGGTCGTGATGCTCACAGATGGCGTGCCACCCGAGGTGCAGGCGGAGCTCGCCGCGCTTGATGGGTGCGAGCTGCTCCGCGTCGAGCCCTTGGCATTGCCGGCCGGCAGTGGCGACCGCCAAGCTGCGTACCTGAAAGCGCACTTTGCCGAGTGCTGGACGAAGCTGCGGCTGTGGGAGCAGACGCAGTTCGAGCGTGTCGTCTACCTGGACGCGGACATGGTTGTGCTCAAGAACATGGATGAGCTGCTCGAGCGCGACGATGGCTGCGGGCGCAGCCCAGCGGACGACGGCGGCGCGGGGGCGTGCCGCATCGGTGCACGCATCGGTGCGGTGCACGAGTGCTTCTGCGCCGTGCCTCGGGGATGCGTTGCGTGCGCGCACCTCGCGCCCATGTCGCCCAAATCGGCGGCGGCGCCGCCGCCTCCTGGCTCTTACTTCAACGCGGGGCTGCTCGTGCTCCGACCCTCGCGCGCCGTCTTTGAGCATATGACGGGTGCGCTCGCGGCCTTCGACCTATCCGCATGCCCATTCGCCGAGCAAGACTTCCTCAACGACTACTTTCGTGGCGCATGGGCCGCACTGCCCTGGTACTACAACGCGACGAAGACGTTGTACGCGTGCCATCGCGAGGACGGCTCGCATCGCGCGGGGAACGAGCCTTCGGGCACGGCCAGTGGCAGCGGCCAGCCCGCCCTCTGGGCGCTCAACGAGGTGCGCAATCTGCACTTCACGATGGCCAAGCCGTGGAACCTCAAGGACCCAGCGCACAAGGGCTTCGAGCGACTGAACAAGCTGTGGTGGGCCGCCCTCGCCGAACCGAATACGCTCTCGCGCGTGCTGCTGCAGATGCACCTGAAGGAGAGGCGCGCGGCCACGGCTGCCGCCGTGGAGGCTGCCGATCAGCAATGGTGACACTTTCACGCCAATTTTCCAACGAAAAGATATCTAGACTGTGATCAGAAACTCAGACACACAGGAGCCAGAGGCCGCAAAACGCGTGGACGACACCACCGCATGTGTGTCTCAACTCACTACTGTGTTATTTCTAGAAAAGTTTGTCTTGTGTCACCCCCACACCTTACCCACACCGGACCCGGTCGACCGAACGAGCGGGCGACCACAAGGGCCCTTGCTAGAACTCCCCCCTGGTGAGGGGCGGTTCGTTGACCCCCCCCCCCCCAAAACTCATTTTTCGAGGGGGGGCCGCACGGAAAGATGCACGCTTTTGCTTTCAGAAAAAAAGTCAGCGCGTTATCCCACACCTTCACACCCTCGTGTGGAAGAACGCCGCGCCATCCGCCTTCCAGCTCGAGCGCCCACCACGCAATGTACAGGTCCGTTCTGCTCGCCCTCCTCGCCGGAAGCATCACCTCCTTGCGCGTGCCCAACGTCATCGCCCGGCGTAGGGCGATTGCGCTCGCCGTGGGCGCGGTTGCTGCCAGCCAGTCCAATGCGCTTCCGGCACTCGCAGCCGACTCAAAGCCCGTCAAGGTCTACTTCGGGGCCGGGTGCTTCTGGCACGTGCAACACGAGTTCACCATGGAGGAGATGTCTTCGCTCAAACGTTCCTCCTCGCAAATCTCTGCTGTGAGCGGATATGCGGGTGGCCAGAGGCTCGGCGACGGCGGCAAAGTGTGCTGTGAGTTGAAAGCCGCTCGGATCCACGGCCGCTTCGCGCGCCCCAGACGACGGCCGCACTCAGCCGATTGCCGTGTGAACACGCTCACTGCCTGACCGCGCGCTCGCGCGTTGCGCCGTGCAGATCACAACTTCAAGCGCTTCGCCGACTACGGCCAGTTGGGCCACGCAGAGGTGGTGCAGGTCGAGGTGCCAGCGAGCGCGTTGCCGGCCTTTGCGAAGCGCTACTTCAACATCTTCGGCACGCGCGGCTACCGTCACGACCCGCAGGACCGCGGCGGCGAGTACCGCTCAGTGCTAGGGCTGCCAGGCGGCGAGTCGTCTCCCTTCTATGAGGTGATCGCAAAGGCGGCGAGCGAGAGCCCGATGCGGCTGATGACGGGACGTGGCGACGAACCCGATACCATCGGCGACAAGGTCGTGCTCGTGTACGACAGCAACAAATTCCCCTTCTACGCGGCCGAGCTCTATCACCAGTTCCACGACGATTTCGCGGGGCCGCCGTATGGCAAAGCGTACAACGCGATCAACCCGGCGTTGTACAAGGCGGGCGTGCTCAAGAACACCGGCTGCCCAGACAGCCCCTTTTGAGCCAGACGCGCGCGAGAGGGCACCCAGGAGAGGGCTAGTGTCAAATCCAAACAGTCGGAGAGCGCTTCGCTTCGTGCCGACGGCCGCGCTGAAAAAGAAACTTGACAGTCACAAGCCGTGGTGATCGCGGATGGGGGGTGGCCCTGGGGTTGGGCCGTTTACAACTGTGGGAAAGAGAGTGGAGCACCAAGTTTTGCGGAATCGATTGTGTCGCGGGTCTGGTGACCTCCCCGCCCCCACCGCGGCGGAGTTCGCTTCCTGACCTGCAACCCAAACGGCCCTCGCAGCACACTCTCAAAGCAGCATGCGCATGCTTCATGGGGTACTGGCAGTCAGTGCCGCCGCCAGCGCGCTTGCCATCGGCCTAGAGCCGCACTCGTGCTCTCTTGTGTCAATCGTGCACACCAACCTCTCGCCCAGCGAAGCGATGGCCGTGCAGGCCATCTACTCGGAGGTCACTGAGCACTCAGGCAACAAGCCCGAGCCCATCGGGACGAGGCTGTCCGAGAGCCGAGGAGGCTTCTGGGACGTATTTTTTATGGGCGCGGCATTTTCGTATGCAGTCTATTGCAGCGAATATGTCGAGCTGGCCTCGGACGTGTGGAACGTGCTGCTCTGCCGCGAATCGGAGGACAGAGAGGCGCTGCACTGCGGGAGTCGTGGCCTCACCTTGTACCAAAACGGCACGCTTCTGCCGGAACGGCCGGAGCTCAACGGCCGCCGCGTCGCTGTCACGCCTTCGATGTACAAGAACTATATTATGCCGCCGGAGGAGCGCCCCGACGCCGAGAAGGCGCGCATGCCGGTGCTCGTGGAGACGATCGACGCATGGACGTACGATCTGATATCCCAGCCAAACTCCGCGGACAGGCTCCGCCGCGAGGTTGGGCGCTCGCTGCCGTGGGCGGGAAGCGAGGCGGGTGGTGGGGCGCTGTGGAACGTGCTCATCGAGCGCGAGGCGGGCGGCCATTTCTACTACTCGGAGGAGGAGTTTCATGTGGAATTGCGGGAGGCGTCGCTTAGGGTGACCATCTTTGATCGCCGGTGCCACACGACGCAGCTCGTCGACGGCCGGCCGGACTGACTGCCATGTGGCGGAGGCCCCGAAGCAGAGTTTAGTGGTTCTAGTGGTTAGATTTCAGTGTTTATAGGTTGCGATTATAGTCTAAATTTATAGAGAATACAGTACAGCTTTGGCCTTAGGTATGTTTTTGGTCTGAGCGTCTATTGCGTGTGAGCGTCTCCGCCGAACGGACTAACGCGAATGAATAAACGGCCGCGGTACGGTCGAGGCTCCGGCTTAGGGGGCCGACGTGCCGACGATTTCGGTTACACACGGGCGCGCCGGTCGAGAGCCGCCGCCTGTGGCTGTGAAAAAGCGCCGTTTTCCCCGAGACCCGCCCCGCAAGAGGCTGAGGTACCAAGACCTCGAGCGAGCCGCTCCACGTCCTGTTCACTTTTCCTCCTCGATTGTTGAGTAGACGACCATCTGCGGGTCGGCGCGCGCGAGCTGCTCGACGTAGAACTCGGCCTGCTCCTTGGGCTGAACGACGAGCAGCGAGCGGCCCGACTTCATCGCCTCCGTGTACCGCTCACGCGCCTGCCGCTCGTTCTCAATCTCGGGGATCACCTGTTTCAGCACGGCGACGACCGGATCCTCCTCGTACTCGTCGTCGCCGAGGAGGATCACCTTCCACATCGGTATGTCCGCTTCCAGCGGCTTCAGCTTCGGCTTGGCGACCTCCAACTTCGGAGCGCCGCCCTTGCCTCCACCACCACCACCGCTCGAGGTCTTCTGCTTTGTGCGCGTCTTCGTCTCGGGCTGCGCGGTCGCGCCGCAGACGGGCGTGCTCGCGCGGCGCTGGACCACGGCCGCCGCTCCGCCGACGCGCAGCGCGTCGCACGAGAGTGCGCACGCGAGCAACAGCAATTTGGAGATCGCCAGAGAGGCCACCATCGTTGACGAACGCCGCGCGGCGTCGTCACGCGAGAAGGCACATCTCGATGCAGCAGATCGTGAAAAATTATCTAAAGCATGCGAACGGCATTTGCTTATGACGCCCCCGCTGTGTCGAGGGCGCATCGGATGAAGCAATCGGCGATTTCTCACAAACTCTCGGTCCCTCTTACCCGGTAACACTCCAACCCTTTGCTTTTTTGCCGACGATCGCGCCTTTGGCGCTCCTTGCGCGCTGCGCGCGCGCACGTGGCCGCACGCAAGCCACCTATCTGGGAGACGCCAGAGACGCAGCCGCCTCCGCCAGCCTGTGCGGGCAAGGAAGCCCGACTGCAACTACTGGGCACACACGGGCGAGTGCTCGCGCAATTGGAAGTGGATGACCTATGCCCGACGATGAGCGTCCAGGCTTGTGAGTGCGATGCGTGCCTCACGATGCAGGAGGTCGCGCGGCCGAGCTGTGCAACTCGTACGAGTGGGTGTCGCTCGACGTCAGCCTCATGCACGACCGTATGATGCGAGCGACGGATCGGGCGCCACTTTGACAATCACATTTACAACAGCTCGTCGAGTCCTGGCACGCGCGCTGCTCTTTGACGGTGACGAGCGCAAAGATGCCGGCGAGAGCGGCGGCGCCAAGGACGGTGGCGGCGACGAGAAGGAGGACGACGAGGAGGACGGGGATGGACCCTTGCACTACGCACCCGCTGCGAAGCTGCTCAATCGGAGCCTCGTGCTGCGCCAGAAGCTGGCATTGTGCGCGACGGCGGGGCGCCCCTGCCCCTCGGCCTGGGCGTGTGCAAGGAGCGGCAGCGGCATGCACTGCCCATTGGCGCCGCCCTCAGCCGCGGCGCGTGTGCCAGCTGCCGTGCGTACGTGCACGACGCGGTGAGCGTGCTCCGTCGGACAGGGATGGTTGTGAAGCCGTCGGACAGGGATGGTTGTGAAACCGTCGGACAGGGATGGTTGTGAAGCCGTCGGACAGGGATGGTTGTGAAGCCGTCGGACGGAGCGCTGTACAAGCGAGCGCCGTAACGAGCGCTGGACAAGCGGTACAAGCGGTACAAGCGGTACAAACCGACGGAGCGCTGTACAAGCTGTACAAGCGCCCACCGCGGAGTGCATAGTCCACGTGGCCAGGCCCCGGTCCAGCGTGGGCACGCGACTCGGGGGCCGGGCTTAGGGTTTGGCCGGGCCACGGGGCACACGCCCGCGCACGTCCCACCCGTCGACTCAGTGGCGAGTGGAGACCCGTTGTAGTTAACCCGTAGTGGGTAGTGGAGGACACAAAATCACAAGATCTCCACTAGCCGATCACGACCCCTAAAGCCGAGCACTTAAACCGAACCACATTATCGACTCTCGGGGTAGCCTCGAGTGTCTCCGATCTAGATCGGCCTGAGCGGTGAGGCTGTGCGGGACGTTGACGCGCCGTACGCCCCTCGGTCGCGCTCAGGGTTGCGCGTCGGCGGGCGCGGCGTCGGCGTCACTCACCTGCACGTGCGCGGTGGGCCACATGTCGAGGGTCTCGAGAGTGAGCCCGATCTGCGTATCGAGATTGAGCGGCCGGTGCGGCGCCAGGGTGACGTTGCTCAGGCGCAGGCTGCTGCCGAGGGGCACCCCGGGCAACGAGCGTGCAAAGTTGGCCAGGTCCTCGAGAGTGCTCGAGCTCTCGAAGCGACGCCACACGAGCGACCCGGCCGGCGTGTGCACGCAGAGCAGCGCGTTGCCCGCAGCGCCCTCAAGCGGCTCCGGAGGCACGCGGCGTAGGTAGACGGCTCGGCGGGCCGCGTCCTCCGCGTCGAAAGTATGCGAGGACAGGTCGAGCGCGCGCTGCATCTCGTCCGCCTCGCGCGAGCCCAGGTACGCGTCAGTGTCGCGCACGGCCTCGAGCGCCGCCTTGCCTAGCCAGAGGAGGGCGGGGTCGTGCCTCTGCAGCACAAGCTGCCCGTGCACCGGCTCGTACCCCACGGCCATGAGGAACTCGACGCCGCCCGGCACCGCTCCAACAGTCCTGGCAAACGCCGGGTTGCTCGGGTTGACCCGCCGATACTTCTCCTCGGTCGGATGGCTGAGTACTCGCTGCATCGAGCCCACGAGCACGTCGACCGCCTCGGCACGCCCCGCGAGGCGCGCAGCGCACTGCTGCACGCGTTCCTCGCGCGAGCCCGGTGAGGTCAAAGGCGGCAGCGAGCGCGGCGGCGGCGGCGCACGCTGGACGGCGGCGCCGGTGGAGGCGGTCGCCGGCGCCACGGGCTGCGAGGCCGCTGCCGCCGGCGCCAGCACGGCCGGCCGCGCGCCGCCATCGCCGCCGCCGGCGGCCATGCGCGCCTCGGCTGCGGTGAGTGCGGCACGCTGCGGAGCGGTGAGAGGCACCGCCGACCGCGATGGAGCCGGCATGGGCGCGGGCGCCGGTGCGCTTGCGGGGGCTCGCGGCGCGGCGGCCGGCGGCGGAGGCGGTGCGGGTGCGGGTGCGGGTGCGGGTGCAGGTGCGGGTGCAGGTGCGGGCGCGGGTGGTAACACGACGGGTCCGAGCGGCGCTGCGGGTGTGGACGGCTTGGTGCCGCCGCCGCCGCCGCTCATTCCGAACATGCTCCCTTTGCTCGCCTCGATGTTTGAGGCCGCGATCGCCTCACGCAGCTCGCGCTCCTCTCTTGCGGTCACTGACTCCGTGCGCGGCGGCGGCGCGGAGGCGGAAGCAGCGATCAGCGGCTGCTCGAGCAGCAGATGCACCGCGCGGCCCACATCGCCGCCCGCTGTCTGCAGCGCGATCGATGCCTGGTCCTCGGTGAAGCCCATCGAGGTGAGCTCACGCATCGCTGTCCTCTGCATGCCTTTCGCGTCTAGCGGATACGAAACTATAAAATGCAAACACGATAAATTGCTCAAATAAAATGCACACAAAAGAAATGCGTACGGTCGCCACAGAGTGTTTCGGCTTTCAAAGTCGGCGTCGTCAAAGAAGGTTGTAGAACTTAACCTGAAAGCCGCGCGCTGTGAGTGGCTGAGTGGCTGTCCTCGCTGAAGAGAAAAGCGGCCTTGCAACGCCCGCGTTGCAGTGCTACGGTGCGCGCCCCCACCAGCCTTGACGGGTCTCGCCTGTCGCGCTCTCCGGGCTTGGCGCTGCCCGCATCAGCTGGCTGCACACCAGGCTTCTCGCGCGGGCGTCAGCGCCCTCGGCCGGACCCAACGGCCGCAGCTCCTCTCGACCCTTCACTGAGCAGCTAGCTGGGCGGCATGGTCGATGATGTGGAATGGCGCGGACGCGCGTGCGCGGCCGGCCGGCGTTGCCTACGGAGGCCGGCGGGGCGCGTGCCAGGACCAGCCTGCTGCCAGCGGCTCTCCTTACCACTTCCCCCATTCAGAGCCGCCGCACGTGCTTGCCTTTACGCATGTTCGGACCCCGTCCCCGCTGACGCGCCGTGCGCGACCTCGCCACTCCTCGCAGTTGCCGATGGCGTTCGTGGAGCAGCCGCGCGCCTTCATTCGCCCCGAGGGCGAGGAGGAGATCACCCCGCCTTGCAAGTCGCGCTCCTTCGACTCGCTCTCAGTCGCCCACATCCTGCAGGCGAAGCTTAGCGACCAGACGGCGCGCTCCTCGCCGCTGCGCGTGGACTACGAGAGCGACGGCCGCACCAGCCCGCCACCCTCCTCGTCCAAGGGAGAACCTGGCTCCCCCACCGCTTTCGCCGCCGCCGCACTGCTCGGCTCGGTGCGGCAGCATGCGGCGCATGACAAGGCCGCAGACTGCCTCATGTCGCTTGCCTCGGCGGCGGCGTCCATCCCCGCGTCGCGGTCGCGCGGCCCGTCCTCCGCCTCACGGAAGCGCACCCTAGCCAACGCCAATGGCGGCGGCGCCGTCGACCTCGCCGCCGCGGCCACGGCGGCCACGGCGGCGAGGCGCAAGCTCTCGATCCAGCGCAAGGCGGCCGCAGCCGCGGAAGCTTCGGCCTCCTCGCTCGCGGCGCTCTCCCAGCAGGCGGCGGGCGTGTCCCGGCGCGCCGGCGGCTCCGACACCTCGGTCTGGACCGCGTCCGACGCGTGGGCACAGCAGCAGCAGTTCCAGCAGTTTCAGGAGCTCAAGCAGCGCCAGCGGCAGATGCAGCTGCAGCAGCAGCTGCAGCACCAGCAATTTGTGCCGCCGAGCCTCTCCGTGTCCGGCATCGACAAGCAGATCCGGCTGCAGAGCGGCGCGACGCTCACGCAGCTCAAGCTGCTCGCCGCCGCCTACAAGCTCTGCCCCTCGCCCACGTCCGATCAGCTCAGTGCCATCGCGCGCCGCGTGGGCGTGAACCACAACAAGCTCGAAGCTTGGTTCCAGAGCCGGCGAACCCTCGAGAACTGGATCTCGCAGCAGCCGCACCTGCAGCCTGCCGACATCGCTTCCATGTTCTTCGAGGCGTCCGAGACGGGCTCCCTCTTCTCCCCGTCGCTCCCGCCCTCGCTCCCGCCCTCACTCCCCCCCTCGATGCCCACCTCGCGCGACCGCTGAGGCGTGCCGTCGGCACCGGCACCCCGCGAGTGGTCAAGCGGCGGCGGCGGGCCGGTGGATCCACGTCGTGTGCCCCGTGCGTGCCGCATGCTGCAACGGACGCTCAGGCTGTGCCGCCGAAACGTGCATGTGCCGTTGACCCACAGATCGCAATTAAAGAAGCCTGCAGCCTCTGGGTCGGCGCATGTGTGTACATGTGTGCACGCACAGCCGCGCGCGCCGCGCTACTTGTAGCTTGGCACGAAGGGACGGTTAGAATTTACAATTATTTGGTGATACCGATCTGTGAGTACCGAGATCAAGGTTTGATCTTGGGTTTGATCGTTGTACGTTGATTGCGTTGATGTGAAAAAAACGGGGCGAGGCCGTCGAGGCGAGGCGCGCCCGTTATAGAGGAATAAACCGCTCACGCCTCACCCAGGCAGGCGAACGGAATGGCGTTCGCCACGTTTTCTGAGCTGACCTTTTCGCGACATGACCTTAACATGAAACTTGACATAGGGATATACATTCGCGAAAAGTTTGCAATTGGCACTGCGCAACCTCGAACCTGTCGAGTAAACACCTCTCCTCTCATTCACAAGTGAAGCGAAGCGGCAAACAGCGTGCTGTGGGGAAAGAGAGGTGTTTACTCGACGGCTGCGCAACGCTCGGAAAGCAAAGCTCGTCTTTTTTCGAGCGCATTGTACCAAAAGCCATGGCTCGCACGAAGCAGACTGCGCGCAGGTCGACTGGCGGCCATGCGCCGCGGAAGCAGCTCGCCACCAGGGCCGCGCGCAGGGACGGAGGTGGCTCGTCCGCGCTCCGAGCCTTCATGACGTCACAGCAATCTGTCGGCAGCGCGCTGCGCGCGCGCGCTGAGCAGCCGAAAAGTGTGAGCTACCTCAACTACGAGAATGTGTTCGGCTCGTTTGGCTTCGCGCTGCCCACGACCACGGCAATCTTCGAGCCCTCCTTTGCACTCGCCACCGTCGCCGACCCATTGACGGGCCTACCCGAGCACTGGCTCTCTATGCAGATGGCATCGCAGTTCGACGGAGCCGGCTTGGCAACCGCCGGGCGCCCATCGATCAGCGTGTCGCTCGTGCTCGACATCAGCGGTTCCATGGGATCCAGGCTCCAGGGCGACGAGGGCGGGGTCGACGGGCGTTCGCTCTCTAAGCTCGAGGCGGCCAAGCGTGCGGTGTTCGCGATTCTCGGCCAGCTTGGGCCCAAGGACCAAGTGGGAGTCATCCTATTCAACGACCGGACGCATGAGCTGCACCCCACAAGCGCTGCCGACGAGCACACCAAGCTCGCCATCGCCCAGAAGCTTGCCGATGTGCGCCCCGGATGCGGCACCAATCTCGCCATGGGCTTCGCAGCTGGCATGTCTGAGCTCGCGAAAGCGGCGGCGGCGGCGCCCGAGGAGCACGCACAGCGACGCATCTACTTCCTGACGGACATGGAGTCGAGGGTTGAGGACGAGGTCGCCGTGCTCGCCGAGGCCACACGCCGTGCGAGCGGCGCCGATGGCACTGTCCCCCTCTACACGACCATTGTCGGCATGGGTGTCGATCTGTCCGTTGGAACTGTCGAGGCGCTCTCTTCGACGCCTGGTGGCAAGTACGCGTCCGTGGCCAACGTGGAGGAGTTTGTGCGCAGCGTTGGCGAGGAATTCTCTCATGATGTGACCCCGACTGCCTTCGACATCCGCGTCGCCCTGGGCGGCGGCTGGGCTATTGAGAAAGCGTGTGGCTCCGCGGAGCTCAACAGCCTCGTACCCGGCGCCGCCTCGTTCACTCTCTCTTCTGAGTTTGCCACTCCGCTCGACGAGAGGGGCGAGGCGCCCGGAGGCATCATCCTTCTCAAACTGCGCCCGCCACCATCCGCTGCGGTGGTGGACGCACTGCCGGCACCCGTGCATCTGCAGGTGACGTGGCGAGATGGGCAAAGCTTGCCTGGGGCGGCCGGGTGCGCCATCGCCCCTGTTGCTGCTACACTCACCCCGACGCCCTTGCGCAAGGCGCTCGCACTGGTGCGCTTCTGTGACCTGCAATCGAGCTTTTGCGATGGCTCGGACTCAGAGGCGCTCGAGGTGCGCAAGGATCGACTCGAACGGTGCCGCGTCGGACGCGCGCAGCTGCTCTCAGAGATGAGTGCGATTGGAGAGGAGTCTCTCGGCGGACGCAATGCCAATGTCCTTCAGACCCTCGACCAGATCATCGAGCTCGAAGAGCGTGAGATTACCGAGATCGAGGGCGCGAAGCTGATGCGCCAGGCGGTCGGAGAGGTTAATGAGATTCGATCCTTGATGGCTGCTACCTCCAATCTCCCAGCGGAGGTAGCAGCCATCAAGGCGCGAATCTCCGAGCTCAAGCGCTCAAGGCGCTCGAGCTCACGGCGCGGCTTGCGCTCGGCCTTCTCCTTGAATCGGACGCCCGAAGAGGAGGCCGAGCTCAAGAGTCTTGAGGTCCGCTTGGCGCAACTGGAGGAGCTCATCTCCCGCGCCGCGGCGGCCACGGCCGGGGGCGCCATCCGTTGTGGTCAGCCGATGCGCTCGGCGCGTCGCAAGTCCCCGTATGGCAGCTCGGGCTGGGCCGCGTCGCTTCGCTCTTTGTTGTTCCAAACGAGGAGCGCGGCGACGCCCCCGGCAGCGTATCTCTGCCCGATCAGAAAGGAGCTGATGAGCGACCCGGTGTGCACAGCCGATGGGCACACCTTCGAGCGCGAGGCGATCACCACGTGGCTTAGGACCCATTCCACAAGCCCCCTCACCGGACTGCGGCTTGCTCACACCGGGCTGACCGATAACCATTCGCTGCGGGGCCTTATCCTTGAATGGCGTGGACTGTGAATGATCCTTGGCGAATTGTGAATGAATGCACGGGCTGGCGGATGCTGCGGGGCAATCCGTCTCCTCGACAGAGGGCGATTGGGCGTAGGCTTGGCACTGGAAGATCTATCAGCCAACGGCCGTATGGCCACATGGCATGGGTGGCGTGGCAATTGGTGACGTGGCGGACCTGTAGTGCGTCTCGAGGTTGGCTGTGCAGCGGGCTAGGTGGCTATGCAGTCAGCGACAGAGTTGTGCGGCCAGGGCGGTGCAGGCAAGGGGTAGGCAAGGGGTCGAGGACGATGTGCGCGCGCGCGGCAGGCAGGTGCAGTGGTACAGGCACAACGTCAATAGGCGTGATCTGAAGCATCGGCATAACGACTCAAACGCGGCAGTTCTAACGAAAATGCGATGCAAAAAGAGATCGGCGATCGCGGGCGGTCGCTGCGGACCATCATATATCGATATATCGCGCAGAGTTAGAAGTCGTGTGCTGAAAGGGGTCGGGTGGGGGCTCTCGAGCCGCGATTTTCATTTCCGCATTCCGGTTGTTCGGTTCCGTTCGGAAACAATGTCGAATCACGAATGTGTGTCGGACGACTTGAGAGTGACTTCGGTTCGGTCCCCCCCCGCGCTCCACACACGCCACACAGTCTCAAGGGTGTTCACGTCGTCCCCACTTCATGCAAACGTGTACCTGCGCATGCGTCGCGAAGGCGAACGCTCCAACGCAACGCACCTGCCGCGGGCTCGGCTCGTCCGTGCCCCACGTGTGTACAGTGTGTAACTATGCGGAATGTATGCGCATGGCCTGGCGGCCCTGTCGTGCCACGCAACTCTAAAATCTCTCGGCACGCTGGCAACAACTTGCAGGCCTCGGGTCTTGGCGCTACGCTCACTTGCGCCGTGTCCGCTTCTGCGCCATGGGGTCCTGTGCTGTCGCCCTCTGGCGGCGGCGCGGGACCGCGGGTGCGGCGCGTGAGTACGGCTGCGACGGCTGCCGTCGCTCTTGCCGCTTCTCCTGCCGCCGCTGCTTCTGCCGCTGCTGCCTGGGGGTTGCCGCCGCGGGCGCGGGAGCAGATGCGAGCGCCACCTTGGCGATCGCGACCGCCGCCGCCAAGCGACGAGGCGGCCGGTTAGGGTTAGGGTGAGGGTTAGGGTTAGCCGCCGCCAAGCGACGAGACAGCCGGTTAGAGGTGGTTTCGGCGGGAGCCACGGCGGCCAGTGCGACGGGCGGTGGCGCGGCGGCCGCCCTCTGGCGTCGCTTGGCAGGCGGTGGTGCGGGCTCTGGCGCGGGCTCTGGCGCGGTAGCTCCCCGGCGCGGTTGTCGGCGACCCGTGGGCGGCGGCGCGGGCGCGGGCGCGGGCGCGGGCGCGGGCGCGGGCGCGGGCGCGGGCGCGGGCGCAGGCGCGGGCGCGGGCGCCGAGTTGAGGGTATAGATGCCAACCACCTCAACGAGAGGCACGCCGGGCGCTCCTCCACGCGGCGCCTGCAGAGGCTTGTACAGGTCGAGGGCAAGGGCGAGAGGCACACCCTCGAGGGCCTCGAGCGCGGCGCTGACGGTGTTCACCGTGCACCGGGGCGCGCGCGCGGGAGGCGGCTGACCCAGCACGGCGGCGGCGGCGGCGCTCAGGGCACGCCAGAGGGTACTCGACTGCCCGGGGTGCGACACGCCATCGTGCATGAAAAGCGTGGCGCGCAGCGGCTCGGCGGCGTCGTTGACGTCGACCAGATGCACGCCCACGCCCACCACGCCGTCGGCCGAGACCTGCGGCCTGTATGCGGCGGCGGCCGCCCCGTCGGCGGCGGCAACCAGCGGCGCGAGCTTGGCAAGAGCGAGGACTGTGCACAGCTCGTTGGCATAGAGAGCGCTCAGGCAGCCGGGCAGCTCGGAGAAGAGCCGTTGCGGCCGGCCGCCGCCCACTCCGCCCGCGAGCGCTGCGCCCGCGCCGCCGCGCACCGCTCGGAGCGCGCCGTATGGCGGCAGCCCGTCCACGAAGAGAGAGGCGAGGCCCGCGGGCGATCGGTGGGGCGCGGCTCTGGCGTCGACGGTCAGGCGGCCGGCCCAGGCGTCCCTGGATGCGATCCACGCGGCGCACATTGCATCGAGCCCATCGACCTCGAGCCCGAAGGGCAGCTGCGTGCCCTCGGGCACGAGCGCGTGCGTCCCAGGCGTCGAGCGAAGCACCACCCGCCGCGAGCCGCCGCTGCGCGCCGCCGTGCCGAGCGCCGCGTCCGCCGCGCTCGTGCCACCAGCCGCACTCGCCTCCTCTGCCGCCGCGCCCGCCTCCTCGACAGCCAGCAGTCGAAAGAGCATGGGCAGCCCGGTCGCCAGGTCGGCGGCGGCGGGGCCGGCCGGCTGCCGGCTCGCCTCGTCGGGCGGAAAGCAGCGCACAGCCTCGGGCAGGGTGGGCAGGTGATGGGCGTACAGCAGCAGCGGAAGCGGCGCGTCGCCGTCCGGCAGCAGGACCAGCAGCCAGCGCGCGCGCACAAAGCGCACCGTCGGCCGTCGCGCGCTCGTGGGCAGCCGATGACGAAAGGGGGCGAAGGCACGCACCACGACACACGCGACGTCGACAGGGGGCGTGCGTGCTTCGCCGACGACGTCGGGATCGTGCCCCCACGCAGTGACCGCCTCGCCCACGCCCTCCTCCGACGGGCCGAACGAGGGCACCTCCGCCGCGTCGCCACTCATGGCCTCTCGATCCGTAGACCTGTCAGCGGACGCGCGGGCGGCGGCGAGGTCGGCGGCAGCCTGCACGAGAGCGGTACGCGTGGCGGCCGTGAGCGGAGGCTGGCCGGGCGGCAGCCGGCGGCTTGCCACGTCGTCACCCCACGCGTCCGCGAGCGCGCCCTCGTCGATCGCGACCACAGAGCCCGTCGGGTTGGTTGTGTTCACATTGGCACGCCATTCAGTCATACCCTCGTCGAAACCGGTGCGCCAGAGGCCGAGGCGGTAGCCGCGCACGACGACGAGCGAGGCGCGGCAGAGGCGCATGTACAGGCTCTCGCACTGCCGATTCCACAGCGTGACCGGCAGCTCACCCGTCGCGTCACGCACCCAGACGGTGGCGCACACCGCGTAGCGCATCGCGTGCCGCTCGTGCAGACCACCGAAGAAGCGAAGGGGGCCGACGCGCACGATGCGCCCCACGAGCGGCGGGATGTCGCCCTTGCTCCGTGGCCGGCCGCGCTGCGCTGGCGCCTCGCCCAGCACTCGGCTTGGCGCCGTCTGGGCGCTCGGCACAGCCTCGTCGGTCATGCGCAGCTTGGCATGCACAAGCTCGGGCACGGCCTCCGCCGACGGCACCGCATCCGGCTCTGCCTCGTCGTCCTCGTCGGGCGCGGGCTGCGCAAGGGCGCCCCACCGCTCGGTGAGGAGCACTTCGTCCGCGTCCGTGCGCAGGTAGTGCTGCCGCTGCCCAAGGAGAGGCGCCGCGTCGTCGCCGAGGGCACCCGCGGCTGCGGCCGACGGGTGGGGCGCGAGCTCGTCCTGGCCGATGCACGGGAGCACACGTGTGAAGGCCGGCTCCTCGGCAGCGGGCTCCTCGCTCGGCAGCCACACCGCCTTGAGGTCGTTCACGAAAACCACCACCGCCACAGGCGCACCAGTCACGGGGAGCCGCTCGTCGACCAGCCGACGCCAGCCTGAGACGCGGACGATCGAGTGGCGGCGCAGCCAGCCGCGGTATATGCGCGGGTTGAGCGCCGTCGAAAGCACGCACTTGAGCGTGTGCACACCGTCGGAGAGCACCAAATCGAACGCATCGCCACCTTCAGGCCGCGCTGTCTCATGCGTCGCGGCAAACCACGTCGCGTCGAGCGCGAGGCGGTAAAGCGCGACCACCTGCAGCACCGGCGCGGCGCCCGCCTCGGCGGAGTTTTGCAGCAGCGCGTCGATGCCGCCGGGCGTGAGCGGGTAGGCCATCCTCAACGCGTTTTCACACTAGCCCGCCTCTGTGAAAGTAGGACTCCTCACGCACACCCCCTCACAACGTTGTCTAGTTTTGGTCAGTGACCTGCCCGCTGCTCGCAGCATGCGTTTCTAGAAATCTTTGGGGGTTTTTTCGATGTCGATCCTTTCGATACCTTCAAGGGAGTCCTTGGCTGTCTCGCAGTCTGTCTGGCCTTTGTGCATTGTGCATGAAGCAGGAAGCAGTGCTGCCCCCGCCACCCGAGGCGACAAACACTGGAATTGTCGAGCTGTCCGTTGAAAATATGAAGGCCGCTGGCCAGGCTACCGTGGACGGCGCAGTCTTTGTCGGAAAGATGAGCCTTGAAGGTGCTAAGGCCGTTGGCTCGGCGACCGTGGACGGTGCCGTCTTTGTCGGCAAGATGAGCCTAGATGGCGCCAAGGCCGTCGGCGAGGGCGTCAAAGCCACAGGTGGCCTCTTGGTCACTGGGCTCGAGAAGACATTTGAGTTGCTCGGCTTGGCCGCGGGCTTCCAGTCTGTCTTTGGCGAGGACATCGACAAATCGGACGCGGGCCTGGAGGCGGCGTTTGCTAAGGTGGACGAGGGCAAAAGAGGCAAGATCAACGCCACACAGATGAAGGCGTACCTCCTGAGCGTGTACGACAATGGACTCGACGAGGACACCATCGGCGAGATGATCCTGACGGCGCGCAACGGTCGATTGTCACGCAAGGACAGCGAGATCGGCCTGAATGAGTTCAAGATCATCACGCGCGCTGGGCCCCCAAAGGTGGAGGGGGGGCTCTACGGCGCCGTCGACGCTGGCTTCGGCGCCACTGTGGGGGGTGTCAAGGCAATCGGAGAAGGTGCTGCTATCTTGTTGTCGGTCGAAGGTTTCAAGGCCGCCGGCGCTGCAACCGTAGACGGCGCCAAGGCCGTCGGCACCGTCATCGTGGACGGCACCAAAGCCGTTGGCTCGGCGACCGTGGACGGTGCCGTCTTTGTTGGCAAGATGAGCCTAGATGGCGCGAAGGCCGTCGGCGAGGCCGTCAAAGCCACAGGTGGCCTTGTGGCCACGGGGCTTGAGAAGACATTTGACCACGAGGCCGCGCGATGTCGATCGGGTGTCCAGGCTGGGCCTGGAGAAAGCAGCGACAAGTCCAAGGAGAGGTTGAACGAGGCGCAATCGCCAGGCATGCTTTCGAGAATTTGGCTCCCAAATTTGGACACAAACTGCCCTCAGGAACGCGTCCAGGACATGGGTCAGACGGCCAGCAGTGCAGGACGGCCCAACGACGTCGAGGTCGTCTTCCTTGACGATGACATCGTGTACGGCGATGATGAACGCGATGTTCCGCTCGGCCGCGAGCCATGCGAGGGCGGCGAGCTCCAGTTTCGCGACTACTACGTGGGCTTCTGGTCGCGCGTGCTCGGCAAGGGAAGCTTTGCAACAGTGAAGCTTGCCACAAATCGTTTGACCGGCCACCAGGTGGCAGTGAAAATTATCAAGCGAAAGACGCGGCCCTCGGCGGCTGCGAGCGAGGAGGAGCTGCTGCAGCGCGAAATAAAGCACCACAATTTGCTGCGCCACGACAACATCGTGCGTCTCTACACGTGGGTGACAACGCCGAAGGAGTTTCTGCTGGTGATGGAGTTCTGTACAGGGGGCGACATGCTCCGATACATAAATGAGTGCCAGGATCTGCGCACCTCCGAGGCACGCTACTTCTTCGCGCAGCTGCTCGAGGGCGTCGCCTTCTGCCACTCGCTCGGAATTGGCCACCGCGACCTCAAGCTTGAGAACCTGATGCTGTGCGAGAGCGCTGGGGCGGGCGGCGGCGCGAGCGGCGGTTCGGGCGCTCCGCCCGCCGCGGCCCCCGCGTCGAGCGTCGACGTGGCCGCCGAGCGCCCATCGTGGGAGGGCTGGACCCTCAAGATCACCGACTTCGGGCTCAGCGATCTGAATCCGATCGGGGTGCTGAGCACCACGTGCTGCGGCACGCCCCTGTACGCCGCCCCCGAGCTCGTCGGCATCGGACCACTCGATGGCTTCGATGCGAGCAAGAGTGACATGTGGAGCTGCGGGGTCATCCTGTACGCCTTCCTCACGTCTCGCCTCCCCTTCGATGGCGACGATATACGCATGCTCGTGCGCAACATCACGCGATGCCAATACGAGCCAGTGCCCGCTGAGCGCGGCCGAGCCGCCTCTGAGCTCGTCGCCGGTCTCCTCGCCCTCCCCCCTGCTCGCCGGCTGAGCGCACGCGCCGCGCTCGGATCCGTATGGATCGCCCAAATTGGGATCGCCCCCCTTGCAGCGCCGCCCGCTGATGCGCCCCCGCTTTCCAGTCGCGTCGCGAGCTTGCATGCGAGCTTGCCAGTCCCGCCATCCTCGTCACTGCCGGCCACGGCCTCGCCACTCTACGCTCCGCTGCAGCCTCTCGCCAAGGTAGACGTGCAGGCAGACGGTTGCGCCCCAAGCGACGGCGCCGGCGCGCCATCGACGGCAGCAGTGCCGTTGGTGCCAGACCCGGAGCTGAGCGACTCATTGAGCCACTCCGACGGCGGCATGATGCTCAACGACTTCTCAAGCGCGGGTCTCGTCGGCGCCGAGACCGCTTTGAGCCCGTCGGCGAGCCTGCGCAGCGCGAGCGCGACGTCCTCGTACTTCCAGGCCTTCTATGAGCAGCTGCGTGCACAGGCATATGCGACGGGCGACGTGGCGTCGCAGCTGACCCAGAGTCCGAGCTACTTTGGTCTTACGGAGGCCGAGCTCAAGGAGATCATGGCCGAGAGCGCCGAAGAGTCGTTGGACGAAAATTACCGTCAGATCATGAGTTTCGTCGAGGCTGGTTGAGAGGGGTCGAGTGTTTTACAGAGTCATCTTGTACACAGAGTATAACACAGAGTACAGAGTACATGCGTACACGTACACCGCACAACGAAATCAGAAACAAATATCACGATGAATAAACTCACACGATCGCCCGGCCACATCTGGATCTGCATGCAAACAGATATAGAACTCTTTCCGGCTGCATTCACAGCCAATGGTTATGACAAAGTGAAACTGCCTTTTTCGGTGTGATTTCCTGTGACGCTCGCAACGAACGACGAGGCGCCTCCACAAAAGGCGTCCTCGTACGTGTCGCACTCCTCCAACCGATTAATCATGCCGCACGGAGACTTCTCAGACGTGTCGGCGCTGTACTGCTTGGTGATTGGCGCGGCATCTATTCGATCGCCAGAACTTTGGTTCACCGCGTATGGGCCACTCAAGCCAATGTTTGACATCGAGCCTGACAGCACGCCGCCACCGGCTGCACGCTTTGCCGTGCAATTTGCGGGCGGTCTGCTGCTGCTGCTCGCACCCACCCTCTACGTTGTTCGTTGGAACAAGTTGAACGGCAAGGCCGCAGCGTTTGGCTTCCTGATGGCCACCTTGAACTCCATCGCGATCGCGCTGAATATGGATTACGACGTGAAAGGTGATGTATACACATTCGTGCCGCGGGGCTGGTACGTGCTCGCAGCGTTGTTCGTGAGCACGGCGTTCCATCTCGCCTTTAATGCGAATCCAATGCTGACCTCAGCAATGCTCCTTGAAGAAGAGAAGGCCAGGGCCGAGGAGAAACTGGCCAAAAAAAGGGCCGAGGCCGAGAAAAAGGCCTGATGGACGAGTGAGAGTAGGGCCAAAAGAGTGCGGGGATGCGCGGCTCCTAGGGAATCCGCGAAGCCACCTTGGCGGCCGCATCTCGGACTTTGTGCGGGCTTCGAACGTGTCTCAGCCCGTCGCATGTCGTGTGCTGGTCGTGGGTGTGACCTGCCGCGCGTCCCCGCCCCAAAGCTTCCTCACGCACCACGTTGCTATAAACATCTCCACCGCCATCCAGCATCCATTCCGCCGACCGGCCGACGCCCAAACCATCCTTTGCGCTGCAATCACAATTGCGCTGCAAGCGCGCACATGCTCCTCGTGCTGTGACATGCTCCGCCGTTTCCGCGTGTGTGACATGTTGTATGTGCGGGCAGTAACAGACAGGCACGTAGCCCCGGTTGTCGCGTGTGTCATGTCAACGTTCACGCGGACGAAACTACCATACTTCCCATGAGCTTCAAGCTCACCATGGACATGTCGCCCTTCAACAATGTAAACTGCCCCCGTGCGGTACCCGTAACCGCCACAATGGTGATAATGTGTATATTTGAATATGAATGTGTGTCTGTGTATTCTGAGCGGGCAGAGTGTATTCACACCGCTGTCGTGTTAACGTTCCGAAGACTGACACGGAACCAAAAATGGGTACCGGTAAGTGTCTTATACACCATGCCATCGTCGCAAGCGCGTCGACTCGCTCGCACCGCTGCACTTGCCGCTGCGCCTGAGGTGACAGAGAAAAAATCATCAACAAGTGCGCCTCCCCCTCCGCTGCCGTCATCGCCGCATCTGGTGACGGAGAAAAAATCACCAACAACAAGTTCGCCTCCGCCTCCGCTGCCGTCATCGCCGCATCTGCCGGGGCCTCCGCCGCCTCCGCCACCTCCACCACCGCCACCTCCATCACCGCCTCGAAATACAGTGACTGCCGACGATGTAGCACACTTCCTCGCTGAAAGACAGCCGCTCTCTGCTGCAGAAGCGGCCAGGCGCCAGGCGCAGCGTGAGAATCTCAAGTTACTCAAAGCGAAAACTCGCACAGGATATGCAGGCGTGCGATACAAGGAGTTCGAACAGCATCCGTTCAAGGCGTGGATTGCTGACAAATCAGGCCGAATCTACCATCTGGGCTACTTCCTCAGCGCCGAGGAGGCGGCGCTCGCCGTGGCTCGCAAGCGCGCGCAGCTCGAGGCCGAGGGAGCAGCCGATCAGGCGACCGCCACCGGATCAGCGAGCGACACGAAGGCGGGAGCGCAGTCCATCCCCTCGGGTGTAGCAGCCGCGCCCACACTCACGGCCGTTGAGGCGCAGCGCAGGCATGTGGCGCCCTCGCTCCACGCCGAGGCTGTGGTGGGCGACAAAGCCGATGGCGGGAGTGAAGGCGGCGAAAGCGGCGGCGAAAGCGGTGGCGGGATGAGGAAGAAGCGCAAGATGACAGCGACGCATCGAGAGGCCATCCGCCGGTGTAAGGCGAGAGCTCGGCAGCGCAAGCTGGGATTGGAGGTGACATTCTGAAGGCGTATCTCATTGCAGATATTCTAGACTTTAGATGACTCCCCACTAGCCGTCCCAGCGCGGCCGCAGGCCCACGCAACTGATCTTCGCTTCCGGGACCGACCGGGAGCGTTAACTTACTAAAAACTACGTATTTCTCATATACAGCGTTTTGCGTGTATACCCGTTTTCACAGTCACCCGCTCACTCGCGCCGTTCGCCGTCCGGCGCGCCGATCGCCCGACGCGGGCCCCGCGACGGGCACGGGGGTGACCGATTAGCGATTTGTGGATGACTGTCGAGCTCTGTCTTCGGGGGTGACCACGGCCATTCGACACGGCGATCCGCGTGGGCGGTCCTCCTACGGACTACTTCATGGGACTACTTCATGGGACTACGCCCGCCCGCCCCGTCCGCGCGCATGTTCGCGGAGCGCGAGCGCACCTCGGCCACTACGACCCGTCAGACGGCCCGCGCCCGCCGCCCTCGGCACGGCGCGTGACATCACCGGCCCACTCAGGGCCTTGGGCGCCCCGAGCGCCGCCCAGCTGGTGCGCGTGTACATGCTGCCCCACGCGCCCGCCGCCTCGGCCCTGCCCACCGCGTCTGCTGCATTGTCAGCGGGGGACATGAGTGTGGCGGGCGTCTTGGCGACCATGTGCGGCGGCTGGCGGGCAAGCACAACGTTCCCCTCGACGTATTCGCTCTGCGCGAGGGCCGCCACCGCGCGCTCAAGGGCGCTCGGATCATGACGCGACGTGTCGAGGGCCTCGAGAAAGGCATCCGTCACCGGGTCGCCCGTGCGTGCCGGCGCGCTCGGCTCGCTCTCGGCAGATCCGGGGGCGTGGGCTCCGGAGACGTGGGCTGTTTGGTATCCGGGATGTCCGAATCCCAACGCAGCGCCCGAGGCGGGCGGTTGCGGCACCATCGGCGCGGGCAAGGGGCTTCCAAACAAGGCCTCGACCATGCGAGCGTACCGGTACGGATTGGCGAGCAGCCTGATGGGCGTCACCTGCACAAAGAAGGCTCGCCCGTCGTCCTCGACACGTGGCAGCCCTCCCACGTACGCCTCGATCAGGGCGCGCGGGGCGTGCACGTGGCGAGCGCTCATCGGCACGGTGCGCGCGAGGGCGGCTGACACGTCATCAAACACCTCGAAGCCAGGCGCACGTGCCGTCGGTGCGCTCGTGACGGCGCCATGCTGCTGCGTGCTCGTCTGCCCAAATCGGAAGACGTGTGTGCCCTCGAGCAAGTCCACCAGTACGGTCTCGTCACGCCCACCGCGCTTTCGGAGCAGGCAAGCGACCACCATGTACCAGCGCTTGCGACGGCGTGGCGGCAGGATCTCGGTGCCGTCGACGATGGTGCCGCGCCCTACGGGGGAGTGAGTGCCGTGTGCCGCCGACCAGCGGTGCAGCAGGCGCAAGCGGTTGGCGCAGCTCGGCGCGTCTGCAGTGCCGAGGGCTGTGTGGGTGGCCTCGGATGCGCACGCCGCTGCAGTGCCGAGGGCTGTGTGGGTGGCCTCGGATGCGCACGCCGAGGGATCGGGAGCGGCGCGCGCCTCGTCAGCGCGCATAACAGCGCCGGTCGCTCCACCGCTCCCAGCCCTGACGGTGACAGCCCCCCCCTTGCGCATCGCAGCAGCCTCCGAGCGTGCCGATTGGCCGCGCTTGATCGCCTGCAGCTTCGTAGCCGCTAGCGTCTCCTTGTCCTTGGTGACAGTCCCACCCTTGCGCATCGCAGCAGCCTCCGAGCGTGCCGACTGGCCGCGCTTGATCGCCTGCAGCTTCGTGGCCGCTAGCGTCTCCTTGTCCTTGGTGACAGTCCCTCTCGCACTAGCAGGGCGCGGGTGCGACGAGGATTTGGACGGCGATGGAGATTTAGATGCCTTTGGCGGCGCTTGGGATGGCGCTGTTGACTTCTCGCCGCCTGCACTTGCAGAGGCATCGACGGGCGGTTGGACCTGCTGTCCACAGCACGACGTCGCCTCCCACGCCGCTAGCGAAGCTGCCTCTGATGCAGCCATCAACGCGGCGTTCCTCTCTTCATGCGCAACCAGAGCGCGCTGCTCAGCCTGGTCTAAGGATCGCAAGGCATCGGCGGCCAAGCGCACCTCGGAGCGCGGCTGACTGGCCGCACAGCTCACGTAGGTGCTGCGGCCGGTGTGGCGCAGGCTCGCGTTGCGCACCACAGCGAGCCGAGCACGCGCGCCGGCGTGGGCGCCTCCTGTGCCCTCGCCGCCTAGGTCCTCGCCCCACGCCTCGGCCGCCCACGATGGAGCCGCGGAGGTATAACGTCCATCCCCAAGCACCCCGAGCCCGCCGCTGCGCAGCGCCTCACATGCAAACGCGCGCCGCTCAAACGCCGCTGATGCCGCCAGAACCAATGAAACGTCCGCACTACACGCTGTGGGGCGGCCGCCGCCGCGGCCGCCGCCGCGGTCACCGCCGCGGCCGCTGGGCGCACCCTCGGCTTCGACAGCGTTCAATAGGGCTGCGTACAGACCGTCGTCGGCCGCGTCCCCCCTAATTAGGCCATTCCTGTGCTTTGGGGAGGCGCTCCCACCGCCACTCCGGGGTGGTGGTGGTGGTGGCGGCGGCAGAGGCGGCGGCGGTGGTGGCAGCGACGCGAGGGACGGAGCGCTGCTCGAGGGGCGAAGCACGCCTCCGCCGCTCATCTCGGCCGCACCACCCGCCATCGCGTACATCGCGGCATGCCGCCGCGCCACGACGTGGCCGCCCAGAGTTTCGCGGCTGTACGGATCGATCGGCTCGACCGCTGGGCGCTGGGAGTCGTCGAGGAGGCACGACCCGGGCGAGGATGCGAAGGCCGGAGTGCCCCACAGCGAGCGGCGCGCCAGCGCGAGGTCGGCGCGGCGCGTGGCCACGAGATCCTCAAAGTTCGGCGCCTTGGTCCTGTTCGATTCAAAAGGCTTGCCGGTAGAGAGGATGGCGTTCACGGCGTTGCTGCAGCGGCCAATGCCGGCTACAACATCCCTGTCGTCTGCTGCAGCCCAATACCGGCGTTGCAACGCGATGGTCTTGCGTGCATCCGAAAGCTCGCTGTGCCGCTTGAGGGAGATCATGTGGCTGAATGGCAGCTCCGCATCGAGCTGCGTGATCAGCCGATCAAAGTAGTCTGGGCGACTCGAAGACGGCGTGCCGGCCCACCGCCTCGCAGAGCAGGCGGCCATCTCCTGCACCGGCCAAGGTGGCGGATGTAGTCTAACTCGGCTTCGTCAAACTGCAAGCTAAATCGCCAAACGGCAATTCGGCAGACCACCTTCCGACAACAGGAGGTTTTCATGCATCAAGATACTATGAACATTACGTGTTGGTGTCATGGCCACTGAATGAACAACTATGAACAACGTTTCCCCTCGCGAGCATGAGAATGAAGCGAGTGTGAACGTGTGCGAGGTGTTGTTTGTCACGAGAGCGCGATTTCGTTCGTACGTGTGTTGGTGAGTTGTGAATGTGAACGAACGTCCCCGAACATAACTGCCCTCTCCGCGGCCGACGGACTCTAAAGGTGGCGCAAGCTTGGTGGCGCTACACAATAGGGGATGATGGCCATGTGCGATCTCTGTGGCATAGCGTTCAACACGCAGGCCAAGCTCGACACCCACCGCAACAAATTCTGTCAGGGCTCCGTTCTGCACCGGCAGGTGCTCGCCCAGCGCAAGGAGGCGAGGGGTGCGATCGCCGGGTCGCTCGACGAGGACGCTGTCAACGCGCTGAGCAAGGGGCTGTCAGCGCTGTCGGACGATGTGATCGGGCTGAGCGTATCGGAGCTGCGCGCCAAGATCGCGCGCGAGGCTGCTGAGCGCACCGAAGAGCGGCGGGCGAGAGAGGAAGCCGCGGAGCGCGCGGCCTTGCGCCTCAAGGAGCAGCGCGCAAAGGCGGAGGTGCATCAGCAGATGCTCGAGGCGCAGCTGGCGGCGCACCGCACGGTGGAGCTGCAGGCGCGCGTCCAGCTGCGCGCGGCCGAACGCTTCGCCGAGGCCGCCGAGCTCAAGTTCAGGCAGCGGCAGCAGCACAAGGAGCTCGCCGAGCTGCAGCGCCAGCAGGAGGATCTCGCGGCGGCTCGCGCGCGGCTCGCGGACGAGGCGCTGGGCGTGCAGGCAGCGCTGGCGGAGCTGCAGTCGGGCACCGTGGCCGCCTCCAAAGCCATGCTCGAGGCACGCACACAGGTTGCCGCTGCAAACCTGCAGCGGTTGAGCCCGGAGGCGGAAGCGGAGCGGCAGGCCCTCATGCTGGAGAATGCGGAGAGACGCCGGCAGAGCGATCTCGAGCACGTGCGGCTGCGGCGGCAGCAGCAGGCCTTCGAGCAGACGCGGCGCGAGCAGCTCCTCGCGTACGATGAGGCGCAAGCAGGGACGGCGGCGCGGCGTGACCACGCCGACGTGAGCGGCACGGGCGGCGCCAACGGCGCTAGGGGCGACGGCAGCGGCGGCGGCCCAGGCAGCCCGACGCGCGGCGGTGGCGGCGCGCAGAGCCTGGCAATGCGGCAGCTACGTGCGCAGCAGGCGGACGATGAGCGGCGGCTGGCGGAGCTCCGATCACAACTCGAGCTGCATGGCGTGTTGACCGAGGGCATTGAGGCACGAGCGCTGCATGCGCCGCCGCTTGCGACGACGGCGCGCGCACCTGCGGGCGTCGCACCCCCGAGCCCCACCCCGAGCGCACCCACGAGCATCATCGCTCCTCCCTCGCCGCCGCCGCCGCCACGCACCGTGGCCCTCGGAGCGGCGGAGCGAGCAGAGGCGGCGAGACTGGAGCCGACACTGGAGGCTGATTTGGTGGAACTGCGGGCAGCGTACGCGGCCGCGGGCGGCCAGAATCCGCAGCTGCTGCACAAGCTCGAGCAGCTCCAGCGGGACGTGACACGCCTCGCACCGGTCACCGGCGTGGCATCCGAGGCGCACAGCACGGCCGCTTGTGGCGCGCCGCCAGTAGCCCCCTCGGCCGCCGGCTTCTTCGGAGCGCCTCCGCCACTTTGGGCTCCGCCTCCGCCCGCAGCGCCGCTCTCGTACGCCCCGCCCTACTATGCAGCGGCGGCGGCGATGGATGGCCCGCTGGCTGTGCAGCTGGCTGCGTTACAGAGGGCCGTAGAGGCTCGCGAGGCTCACGCGCGCCAACTCGAGGCCGCAGTAACTGGGCTCCGGCACGCGTCAGGGGTGTCGCTGCCGCCGGCGCCGCCGGACGCGCTGAGCGAGCTGCTGAGTTCTCAGCAGCACGCGAACGGCCGGCTGCGCCCGTCGACGCGCGAGCGCGAGGAGGATGCCTTCGCGCGCCGGCAGATCAAGTACGAGAGCGAGCTCGCCAAGCTGCGGCACGAGCGGGAGATGATCGAGGAGCGCGAGCGCTTACGGTCGGCCAAGGAGGCAGCCGCCACAAGGGCCAAGGAGGCGGAAGAGAGCACGAAGCACGACGAGTGGATGCGGGAGCAAAAGCGAGCCCTTGTCGAGGCGCGTGTCCAGCGCGAGCTGCTGCGTAACGGGCCCACCTCCCTGGGCCCGACCTCGCTGCCCTCGTCGACGTTGCCTGGGGTTCCGTACGAGGAAGCCGCGGGAATGTGCGCCTTCTTCGACTTTGTGACTGGGCTGCCTTGGGTCACCTCCCAGTGCTTGCTCGCGTACACCCTGTACAATGGCGTCGAGCCGCTTGGTGCCGTCAAGACGCTCCCCGCCGTCGAGTGCGAGGCGATGGCCGGTGGCTTCACGCGCTCGCTCCTCGCGATTCGGCGCCAGTTTCTGCACCTCGCGCCGAGCCCTCAGACGTCGCTCGTCCTCGAGCTGCACAAGGTGCTTGCGCCCTCCGCCGACTCTGGCGGGCAGTCGACCACTGTGCCGGTCGGCTGGTGCTCGCTCCCCGTGTTCACACCCAACGGCGCGCTGCGTGCGGGCTTTTGGAAGCTCGAATTAAGCATGCCGCCCCTCGCTGTAGCGAGCGACCCAAGCACACGTGTGGCCGTGCCCAACGTCGCCCTCTACATGCGACTCGCCCTCACCGCGGACATGGAACGCAACCGCGCCTTTGCCGTCGACCCCGAGCGCACCGCCTCCATCTACACCTCTCCGTTCGAGGCCGAGCGCGCCGCCGCCGCTGCTGTTGCCGCCGCTGCCGCCGCTGCCGTCGCTGCCGCCGGCGGCGTCAAGGAACCCTTCAAGGTGGGTGAGTCCGTCTTCACGCTCAACCCTTTCTTTACCGACGGCACGCGGCTGCGGATGAAGCCGGAGGACGCGTCTGACTTCACCGGTCAGCATGTGCTCAACGACGTGCAAGTCGAGATACTCGAGATGGCCAACAGCTACGCGCGCATCCGCGGGCCTGTCGACAGGCACGCCAGCTTGGGCGAGGGCTGGATTCGCGAGCGCAACCTGTCGCGTCACCGGCGCGGTCAGGGTCTCGTCACACTCGAAGCGCCAGCCACACCGGCCACACCGGCCACGCCGGCCACGCCGGGTGCGCCCACCACGGCGCCCGATACGGGAGCGCCCGCGCTGGACGAGCTGGCGACAACGGCCGTCGCTCCCGCTGGCGAGCCTCCAAAGGCGGCTCCGTCCGAGCCGCCGCTGCCAAGGCCGCCGCCCGTGCAGGCGCCGCTCCCCCCCTTTGAGGACGACAAGGGTGTGGATGTGCGCCCTATGCGTCTCGTCGGATGGACGCCGAACGATCCGAAGTCCCTCATCGAATCGGTACGGCGTGGTGGCGGCTCGGGGGTGCGCGTGCACCTCTCCCTCGTCCAGCGAGGCGCGCGCCAGCCGGGCGGCACGTATGCGCCCATGGGGCATCCCGATGCACTCCCAGGCTGGCAGTTCTCATGGTATGAGGGGCGTACCCTCCGACCAAATCTGGACTCGGAAGGAGTTGCGGAGGCGCTCTTGCTCGTCGAGGTGGTCGCCGAGGTCAATGTGCCGTCAACGCCCGCGCAGCCCAATCCCTCCGCCCTCTCGGCTCCGCTCGCATCCACTGTCGTCGGGTGGGCCACGGTGCCGCTCTTCGGGAGTGCGAGTGCAGCCGATGGCGGCGGCGGTGGCGGCGGCTTTCTCGCCGGCACCGAGAAGACGGAGCGCATACTGCGGCTCAATGCGGGCCTCCACACGCTCGGCCTGTCCCCGCCCCCTGTGATGCTACCCAACTCGGAGAGACCTGGCGAGCTCGCCGCCCTCCCGCAACGCGACGCGGGTGAGCGCGGGGAGCTCCGAGGCGATCTCCGAGGCGAGCTCACGATTCGTATCGCGACCGGTAAGCCGCCCGCGCCGAGCGCCGACGCTCTGCTTGACATGCTTGGCGCTAAGCTCGACGAGGTGCCCGGGGAGATGATTACCTCCGCGACGCGCTCAGCGCGTGACAATGCCAATGTGCCACCGCTCGCGTGGCTCAAATCCCCAGAGCCCAGCGTGCCATCGGACCAGCTGGCTTATGACGGCGAGGGCGCCGTACTGGTCGTGGACGGCGCGCGCTTCTTGCCCGACGATGTGGTCGCGAGTGGCGTACGAGCGACCCTCCTCGACGAGCGTGGCATGGTGCTCGCTTCGGCGCGCGCACCATGCATGGTCCTCTCGGACGCTCGTATGCCGCGCTACCCTTCGCTGCGCCTGAACCTGAGCGACGCCGCCCTGCCTGCGAACGCGACGCTCGCGCTCACCGTGCTGGCGGTCGTCCAGGGCGTCGAGGAGGCAGTCACGCTCGGCTATGCACCGCTCGCCCTCTTCACACGCCTCGGCGACACCTCCCTCACGCAGCCCACATCGCCTCGCGAGTCCGCGATTGCACTGCGCACGGGCGCGTACCAGCTGCCGCTCTATCTCGGCAGCTCGCTCGCCAAGGCCAGTCGAGGCATCGCTGTGAGCGAGGCGAGCCTCTCGACGGGTCCGCGTTTGCCGTGTGCCACCCTCCTCGTGCGCCTCCTCCCGGGTCCGCGAGTGAGTCCTCCGCAAATCGAGGGCGGCAGCGGTCACCTCGACGTGGTGGTGATCGACGAGCGCGAGCGCGTGGCTCGCCTGCAGCAGCAGCCCATACCGCCGGCGCCCGCGTACGCCACTGGTGCGTACGATTCGACTCGAAGCTACCCGACCAAGAATGAGCTCGAGCTCTACCGGCTGCGGCTGCAGCGGTCGCCCCTGCAGTGCCTGGATGCCATCGGGGCAGAGGCGCGCGATGTGGGTGGGGTGGACGAGGCAGACGCGTGGCTCCGCCGCAAGTTAGGCGACCCCAACGGCGCTATACTCATCTCCGAGGCGCCGCCGTACAATCTGCGACGCTTCGCACCCTACAGCGCAGCAGCGGGCATTCAAATTGGGTGCCGGAGCGCCGCGGGGCTGGCGCCGCCCACTGCGATGTGCTGGGCCATTCTCTCTGTCCACCCGCCCGGCTCCCTCTATAAGACACCGCGTGAGGTCCAGAGCGATCGCTTTCGAATCACGGAGGCACACGACTTCAGCGCGGACCTACGTGCGCCCATCTGGCCGGGTCGCGCGTCACACCTGCCCGAGGTGCCCCTCGACCCGTCGGCACTGCTGATCGTCGACGTGCGCGCTCTCGAGAAGCCGACGGTGCCGAGCACCCTCTTGTCCAAGGGATGGTCCGTCATGCCCATCTTCACCAAGGTCCGTCATGATGGGCAGGTCCGAGTCGACTCGGGTGTGCACGTCCTCCCGCTGTTTGACGGGACGCCAAGCGCAGAGGTGCTCGCGACGCTCGGGCAGGTTGCCGTGCAACCGGTGCTCGAATGGCAGCGGGCCCTCGGCAAGCTCAGCCAGGAGAAGAAGCTCAAGGCCATCGACGGCGCCTCGGTCACCCTCTCGCTCCTGGACGCGCAGCGTTATGGTGAGCACGAGTGGGCTGATCCTCAACCGCCGATCGAGCCGAGCCACGTGCGCCTCCCATTGGGCTACGAGGCTCGATACACGGCCGGCGCCGCCAAGCTTTCAAAGCCGCTCGGATCGATTGTGGGGAAGGTGAAGCAGACTGTGCCCCCCGACGCACCCAAAGACTTCAAGCCACGGGTTCTCTCGCAGCATGAGCTCGAGCTCGAGGCGAATGCCGCCTTCCGTCAGGCGATGGGCTTCCCCGAGCCCGTGCAGCCGCGTGCGCCGCCGCCAGAGTCAGAGCCAGAGCCGGTGCTGCGCCTGCAGGCGGACGTCGACGGAGCGGGCGCGGTGGCAGGTGCGAGCTACCCGGGGAGCGCGAGCAGATAAGAGATTCAATCATGTGGCCCGTAGGCTACGCGTGAGAGACGCTAGAGAGACGCTCTCCCTGCTCGGCGCGGAAACTACGCGGAAACAGCGGACGGGAGTCCCGGTCCGGTCAAATCAGTAGTATACTTGGTGTAGTCATGCAGACCTACGCGACCTTTAGACATGTTTTTTTATCTAGCGCGTCGAGATATAAGACTTCAGTTACCCAGCGTACAGAGGATCGCGGCTCTCGACCCCCGCCCCGACCGCGTTCCCAGAATTACCGAGTCTTCCGCGATAGTTACCGATGGCGTTGCCGTTGGCCCTTGGCCGCAAGCGCAGCCCGCATTGCATGGAAAAATGAACATTGTTGTTGCATGTTGGCGCCACACGCCCTTATGCAGGTCCCAGCTCATTGCCCTGTACTGTGGCGCTACGGGCGCACGCCATGCTCCCTTGCATCGACTGCCTCTGCAGCCCCGACCGCAGCCGGCCCCACCACTCCTCAGCCCGCCCATCCCGTCAACTGTCGGCTCTCACTGCCACGTCATGTCGCATGCTCCACACGGCGCTTCGTCACTGCCACGTCACGTCGCTCCACGCGGCGCTTCGTCACTGCCACGTCACGTCGCATGCACCACACGGCGCTTCGTCACTGCGACGCCACGTCGCTCCACACGGCGCTTCGTCACTGCGACGCCACGTCGCTCCACGCGGCGCTTCCCCCGAGCTTCACACCTCCCCCGATGCTTCACACCTCCTTCGCGGGTCGCCACCCCCGAGAGACCCGCCCGTTACGGCGCGATTCAGCCTGAGCCCAAGGCCGTCGCCTCCACTCGCATGCATGCTCATCTCGGGTGAGATCTCGAGGAGTATCTCAAGGCCGTCGCCTCCACTCGCATGCATGCTCATCTCGGGTGAGATCTCGGGGAGTATCTCAAGGCCGTCGCCTCCACTCGCGTGCTCGGCCTCAAGCGCCAGCGAGGCTGGCAACAAAGTGCACAGCCGCCATCTTGATGGCCTCCTTCCATTCGCTCAGATCGCTCCCCAGTTGCCTCTCGAGAGCCTCGCGTAATTCCTTGCGAGAGACCGCAGCTGGGTCGACCGCGCGGCGCAGCTGCGCGCGCACGGCCTTGGCAATGTTCTTCTCGTCCAGTGCGATCGAGGCCTTGCGCTTGCGGCTGCCTCCCTCGGCCTCGCCCGCCGCCTCCGTCGACACGCTGTCCATTCGGCCCACCTCCTTGATCGACGCGTCCGACGTGCCCTGAGCGCTCGAAGGTGGTACGCCGCCGCCGCCGCCGCCACCGCCGCCGCCCATCGTGTACGGCGTGCTGGCGGTTAGCGCCACCTCGCCCGCAGCTGCCATGCCGTCGGCCGCGACGCCGTCGGCCTGAACTTGCTGCCGCTCCTGCTGCTCCTTCTGCTTCTGCTGCTCGCGCTTGGCCGCTGCCTTCTTGGCCTTCTCAGCCGCCAACTTGGCCTCCGCCACCGCCTTCTCTTTGGCTGCCGCCTCCGCCGCCGCACGCCTCGCTTCACGCAACGCCTCCGCCTTGGCCCGCCTGGCAGCGTCCTCGGTTGCACGCACCTGCGCGCTCTGCGCTGCCACCTCCTGCCTGCGCGCCGCCGCGGCCTCCGCCATCTCACGCGCCACCCGCTCCTCCGCCTGCTTGGCCGCAAACGCCAAGGCGCGCTCATGCGCCCGCCGCTCGCGGAACTGCGCCACCAGGTGGGGCGGTAGCGAGCTCTCTGGCTCCCACGTATCCTCATCTTCGTCGAAGCCCTTCCAGCGCACACGAAAGGTGACCTCCGTCGAGTACCGGTTGGGTGCGCGCTCGAGGAGAAGCGCCTCGACCTCGAACTCGCCCTCCTCTGCATCCTCGACCGCCTCGTCCTCCGAGCCGTGAGTAGCAGCCCGAGCGGGCGCCGACTTGACCGCCTTGTTCGAAGGGGCGCCAGTGGGCGGGGCGCCGTCGTGGGCAGCTCCATGGGACGGAGCGCCCGCGCCGGCCGTACTCGCGCTCGCGTCCGCCGCCTTGCGTGCCGCGGCCATCTGCGCCGCCGCCTCGCGCGCCAGCCGCGCCGCCTCCGTCTTGGCCTGCTGTGCCCGACGCTTGAGTGCCTTCTTGCGCGAGGCCGTCCCATCAGAATCGTCCGAGTCGGTCTGCAGCAGCATCCACGAGGGGCCGTCGTACGTGTAGCTCTCCGCGGCATACGCCGCCGACTGCGCCGCTGCGCTCGCGCCCAGCCCCGGCGCGCCGCGGCCAGGGCGGCGATTGGCGAACATGGACGAGGAGGCACGCGGCTCGCGCCCTTGCACGAGGGTGGCGCGCCGCTCAGCGCCGCTCAGCTGCGGAAGGCGGTCAAGCCCGTGCTGCGCAGCGTCCAGCGCCAAGCCATCAAGGTCATCTCCACTCAGCAACTCGTCTGAGTCGTCGGCAGCGGTCTTGCGCTTGCGCTTGCGCTCAGCAATCGGCTTGCGAGCCTTGCTTGGCGGCCGGAGCGGCGGCTGCACACGGTAGCCTTCCGCCCGGTCCGAGGCGCGGGAGAGCTCATCAAGCGTCATCGTATCCTCGGGGTACGTCAGCGTCACCGCATCGTCGTCCGCGTCGTCGTCGCTGCCGGCGGCGGCGGACGCCTTGGCAGCCTTGGCCGCCTTAAGGGCGGCGGCGTGAGCGGCGGCAGCCGCAGCGTCCGCACGAGCAAGCAGCTCATCGAGCGAGAGACTCATCTCATCGACCTTGCGCGAGCCCGACGAGCCGTGTGAGCGTGCCCGACGCGGCGCTGCGCTCGTGGCCGCGCCCGCGCCCGAAGCCGCGCTCCTGCCGGCGCGCTCGGCAGCGCTGTATCGGTGGTGGCGCATGATAGCTGGAACGTACTCCTCGTCGTCACTGGCGCCGTCCTCTTGAGCGTAATCCTCGTCGCCGTCATTGGCGCCGCCCTCACCGCCCTCGTCCTCCTCCTCGTCCTCGTCAGAGGTGTCTCCTTCGGCCGCGCGCGCCGCCTTGCTCTTGGCCCTGCGCCGCCCGCCGCCCAACAGGCCGCCGCCCTCGGTTCCGCCGCCCTCGGCGCCGCCGCCACCTTTGGCGTCCTCCGATTCGAAGTAGGCACGGATCGCTAGATCCGCATTGTGCACCGCCACAGACGCGCGAGGCGGCGAGGGCGCTGGGGGCACGAGAGGCGACGATGTGTGCGAGCCAGCGGCGGAAGGCGAGGGTGCTGATGCGCGCGCGGTCTTGCGAACCTTGGCGCGTGGCGGCTGCGCCTCGCCGCCCTTGGCGCCACGGCGGCCACCCCTCTTCTTGGGCGGTCGCGCCGCCTCCTCTTCCGCCACCTCCTCTTCCGCGCTGCTCTGCGCATCGGCGCCGTCGGCCGCTTCCGCCGCCGCTGCCAGCCGCCCTCGCTCGTCGTCACTGCTGTCGTACGCGGCCGCAGTCGCCTTCCGGCTCCTGGCGGGGGCTTTGCGCCCGCGCTTGGGCGCCGCCCGCGACGGCGCCGGCCGGCCTTTGGTAGCTGCGGCCGCGGCGACGGCCTCCATCGCCGCCGCCTCCATCACCTGCTCCATCGCCGCCGCCTCCAAGAACGCATCGTCGTCCCACACCGCCTCTAGCGAAGCCTCCGCCTCGTCTGGCGCCAGGAACTCCGCAAACATGTCCATCGCCATCGCCCCGTCACCCCCCTCGCCGCCAGAAAGGCGAGAGGTCGAGGGGCGAGAGGACGAACGCTGCGAAGCCACCGAGGCGGCCGCGCCACCCGCCGACGCCGGCAAGCCGCGCGCCACGGGTGACGCCTCGGGTGCCGCTCGCTGCTGTTCGGCTCTCGCCCGGATGCTGGCCGCCTCTTTGGCAGCCGCCTCCTCGGCAGCCAACTCCATGGCAGCTGCCTCCTTGGCCACGGCTTCATGTTGCGCCAGCATCTCCTCCACAGACTGCGGGATGTGGATCTCGTACTCCATCGCGGGGGCGGCGGCGGCGGCGGCGGCGGCGGCGGCGGCGGCGGCGGCGGCGGCGGCTTTCACCCCGCCCCTCGGCGGCTTGGACGCCGGCTGTGCACGCCGCTGACGACGTGAGCCAGACGCGGCCGCGGCGCCCCCCTGCTGCTGCTGCTGTTGCTGTTGCCATTGCTGGAGCTCCTCAACGGCGTGTCGCAGGTCCTCGTCCTCGTCCTCGTCCATGGAGGCGGAACCCCGCCCCGCCGCCGTGGCGGCGGCAGCGGCAGCGGCGAGCCGCTCGGGCGAGCGCGCCTGCAAGTGAGCGTACAGCTCGTTCGCTATCTTATTGGTAGGGCTGACCCGGCGAGGCGGCACACCGAGTTCGAGCGCCTCGGCCGCGGCGGCGCGCAGCGCGGCGACGGCGGCCTCGGTGGCCGTGTTCTGGTAGGTGCGCATCGCGTCATCCAAGATCCGCTGACCGCGCTGCACGTTCTGCTCGTACCGAACCAGCAGCCCGCGAAGGCTCTCGAGCGCCGCCTCGGCCGCATCGGCCGTGCCGCATGCCCCCACAAAGTGCATCGTCACGCGCATGGGCAGTTTGTGGTTGCCCTCCCACTCGAGCGCCTGGCGCACGTAATGGAGCGCCTCCTTGGCCGCGGACTTGACGAGCCGACGGATCTCCTCCTTGATCTCCGCCACACGCGCTGCATCCTCGTTGCCCACAATCTCCGAAGCACGGGAGTTGGCACGAGCGAGCGTGGCGTCGTACTGTTCGCGCTCTTCGTCGTTGGAGAGCGTCTTGTACGCCTCCTGCAGCTGCTTGAAGGCGTCCTCGCCCCGCGGGTCATGGCTCTTGTCCGTGTGCGTCAGTTTCGACAGCTCGCGCCACTTTGACCGTAACGCCTTCTTAGCGCCTTCTGACCGTAGCTCCGACGCCTGGTCGAGGTCGAAGATGGCGTAGTAGTCGGATGCGTCGAGCACCTTGGCAGCAGCATCGGCGTGATTGGACGACATGACGACGGCGTATGTCGAGTGCGGCTCAACGGAACAGCGGCCAAGAGGCTGCTGCGCGGGTGTATCAGCCCACGGCGAGCGGCGGTACAGCCAGAGCGGGAACTTGGAGGTGTGAGTGTGAATGCCTCCATGAATCCAGCGAAGTTCAATTTCAGCCAGAGGGCCCTTTAATTGCGAGTGGAGCGCCGGTCGTGGCCTACACTTTCGGACTTGACTAAACTTGACATGAATTGCAAGCTCTCTCGTCTCGGTCCGAAGGCAAGAGAAATGCAAGAGACCATTACGAACACAGAAACATGCCGAACACGAAGTCGCGGGTGCGCGCGCTCCTCTCCGAGCGGATGGCGGTGGGCGCGCAGTTCTTTGCCGTCTGCGACAAGAATCGCTCAGGGACCATTGACCGGCAGGAATTTACAGAGGCAATCCTCGGAGCATGTGCCAAGGGCGACGTGGGCCAAGACGTGATTGATGGGCTCTTCGATGAGTTCGACACTGACCGGTCGGGCGAGATCACCTATGCCGAGTTCCTTGGGTACCTGTTGCGTGACACCCTGCATGTGCACGCCAAGCGCGTCGTCGCTCAATTGAGCCTGATGGACACTGACGGCGCAGGAGAGTTTGAGAAGTGGCAGTTTCGGCGCGCGATAGCAGCCACGGGCTTGAGGGTGCCAGACCAAGCTATGGTCGATGAGTTCTTCGATACCATGGACACAAACAAGAACGGCAAACTCACCCTTCAGGAGATCCATGGATGGTTGCGCCATCACGGTGGTCACGATGATGCAAGCCCACCTGCAGCCAGCCCTGCGAGAACGCGGGCGACGAGCGAGGTGCTCGTCGTGGACACGGGGGAATCTAGCCCCTCCCCGCGTAGGGCGAAAGACCACGGCGTGCACGGGGATGGCACGTTGGCTTCGCCCCATACGAGTTCAGACCGCTTGCGTCGTCGGCGAGCGGACACCAAGGACGCCGAGGGTGGCGAGAGCCCGTCGGGCGCTGTGACGGGCGCTGTGACGGGCGCTGCGACGGGCGCTGCGACGGGCGCGTCGATAGCTGGCGAGTCGTCGCGCTCATGGCGGGACGCTGCCTTCGGGCACCTTGTGCGTTCCCCACGCAAGGATGCGAGGTCACTCCCTATGATTCGTCCTCCCGCCATGCCCGCCATGTCGCCGGGCGCCCCTTGCTCGATGACGTGGTGCAGCCCCACACCGAGCATTCTCAGCGGTGGTTTCAATCACTCGACGCCCTGGGAGGTCTCGCTGCCTGCGCTGCGCCCACCGCCCGTACCGCCCCCGCAGGCGCCATCGCGAGCGCAGTCCCTCCCGCCCACGCGCCCACAAGAGCCTTATTGCACGACGCACGGGCGCACGTGGCGCACCGTCGAGATGGGCGGCGAGGGCGGGAGCAGCGGGGCAGGGGCAGCGGGCTGGTGGCGATACGACCCGAAGGCTCCTTGGAATGAGGAGGCGCACTCGTCGACGCTCGCCGAGCTCGACGCCGCCGTCGACCCGAGCCTCTTTTGCTTCCTTGCCAATGCGTCGTCACCCGACAGCCCACGCCTGACGAGCTATGCGATTGCACTCGCACGCCAAGGGTGCACTTTGAGCAGCCTCACCCAAATGAGCGCGGACGAGATTGAGCAGCTGGGCGCTGCGGCGGGCATGCCAGAACAGGCGGTACACGCCCTCGTCGAGCACGCCCTACATGTGGTGGCCCTGCATTTGGGCTCGTACATGTGGTTACATGTATGGGGCGCGCCCAACTCACGCGTCACCCCGCAGCAGCGAGCCGCTGGGCAGAGTGCGGCTGCGTCCGCGACCCTTGCTTCTACCGTCCAAGGGGCCGTGGTCGTGCCCCCACACATAGTCGTGACCCCACGCCGCCTGCCGCCGGTGCCAGCGCATCTGCCGCCCATGCTGCCGCCACTCGGTGCAGGTTTTTCAGGGTTAGAATGACAGTCACACAGACCGACACCCGGCAGTCGGCAGGGGCGTCATGAAAGTTGCGCTAGTGAGTGCGTTATAACCGCTCCCCTCCGAGCTCCGGAAAAAAGGCATGAAAAAAGGCCGTAACCACTTAACGCTAAACACAAATCACGAATACTCTTCACCGTCTACGGACTACGCCGAGCGTATAAACCGACCTGTCGCCTCCAACTAAGAACTATATGAAACCGTAGACTAGTACCTTACCTCTTCTAAAAATTCTACCGAACCTAGGTCCCTATCTCTATCGCGTGTCGCTGGGCGGCTGTTCACCACATCGGCTATGGCGCTCGTCGAATTTCGCCTGCCTCTGCCCGGAGATACTCCCCGAGATCTCATCGGTTATAGCGCTCGTCGAATTGCGCCTGCCTCTGGGCGGCTGGCTCCTCCTCCTCCTCCGGCTCGCCCCTGGGCGAACGTGCGCGAGCGCGGCGCCACGCGCGCCGCCGAGCGGCTGCGTGCCCACTCCCAAGGCTGGCCGGGCCATTGGCGAGCGGCGCCATCAGCGCCACCCTCGCCGCTCGCACTGCCATCGTCTTGGCTGGCAGCGTCGACGTCCGTGGCGGGCACGCTCCACGCGCGCGCGCGTCGCACAGCGAGTGGCTCATGGGCAAGCAGACTCGGGTCATCTGCCGCGTATTGCTCCACCTGCAGCCGTACGCTGGCTGGATGGTCGGGCGTACTCGGCGGACCGACGAGAACGTACGTGAGCGTCAAGCGGCTGCTCGTGCCGTCGGCGCGCGGGCGCGAGATGAGCTGAATGAACGCCACGCCGCTCGGCGCGAGTACACTCTGAAGGCACGCGCCGCCGTGGGCACCCGAGCACGCCAACCCCGCCGCTGTGGCCGCCGCCTCGGCCGCCTCGGATTGATTTGTGGCCGCGGTCGCGCTCGCGTTTGTGTGTACGCTGGCGCTCACGTTGGCGCTCGCGTTTGTGTGTACGCTGGCGTTCGCGTTGGCGCTCGAGTTTGTTTGCACGCTGGCGCTCACGTTGGCGCTCGCGTTTATGTGCACGTTGGCGCTCGCGTTGGCGCTCGCGTTGGCGCTCGTGTGCATGCTCATCTCGGGTGAGATCTCGGGGAGTATCTCAAGGCCGTCGCCTCCACTCGCATGCATGCTCATCTCGGGTGAGATCTCGGGGAGTATCTCGGGCAGAGCGAGGAGCACATTGCCCGTGCCGCCGTCGCCGTCGCCATCGACGATCAGCACGCTATCGTACCCCGGGCGCACGTCGACGGCGGTGAGAAAGAGCGCAAGGGCATAACCCGCGCCCGGCGGCACGCTTGCGGGGCGCAGCAGCCACGAGCAGTTACGCGGCGCGCCGCCGTAGCTGCCCGAGGCGCCAGCGAGACCGTCGTCCACCACCCCACTTGCAAAGATGAGGAGCCGCTGACCCTCGCACGGCTCAGCCCCGAATTCGAATTGGGCGCCGCCCGCGGACGCCTCGCCGCCGCCTGCGTCGGACTGGTTATTGAGGATCACGCTGACTGGAAGGGTGGCTGGCAGCGCCGGCAGCTCCAGGGGCGACGCGCCTGAGATTGGACCCAAAATAGGAGTACCCTGTGGCAGCGTCAGCGACGAGACGCTCGGCGCATCAGCCTGCGGCGCCGGCTGCCAATCGGTGCCCAATTGCTCGCGAGCGTGCGCGACGGCATAAGGCGGCGAACGGCACGCGATCGTGCCATCCACCCGCATCGTAGCGCTCGTCGTCGGCAGCATCCCTATCGGCCCAAAGCGGCAGCGCAGCCCGCCATAGTCGACAAAGCCCCGACCGACCACCGTGAGCAACGTCGAGCCGAGAGCGCCGCCGCGCGACGGCATGGCTGTGAGCGCCAACACCGCTGCGCCATTGTAATACGTGAACACTAACGCGTTGGAGACGTTGGCCAGCGCATCCTCGTTCATCAACACGGTTGCATTCATCGGCAGATGCGCATCGCGAATGGCACCATTGAGGGTGAGGCGCACGGCCACCCGCCCCGTGTAAGGGAGCGCCCCGTTGGGCGGCGTGATGCAAACGACCTCGGCCGCATCGGTGCGTGTGGCACTCGAGAAGAGCGTCAAGGTAGCGCCGTGCGGAGCGCCTGGATCGCCGCGGCTGACGGCACCTCCCTCGCTGCTGCCGCCGCCGCCGCCGCCGCCGCCGCCGCCGCCGCCGCCGCTGCTGCCCTCGTCACCACCGTCGCCGCCACCGTCATCGGCGCCCTCCCAGTCTGCGACACCCACGTTGCCAAAGACGCAACCAAGCCCTCCAAAATCATGGAAGCCACTCCCATGCACGGTCAGCCGCGTACCGCCGACGTGCGGCCCACCGCGCGGCTGGAGCGCCGTCAGCCTCACCGCGCCCGGATCGAAATACGCCCAGCATCGCGCGCGCAAGGTCGCGTTGGCGGCATCGGAGGCATTGGTAGCGCGCGCCACATCAGCAAACAGCGCGTCGCCCGTGGCGGCGGCGGCGTTGCACGCTGGCGCGCTTACCAACTGTGAATGTGACAGCTCGCCATTCAGTGTGAGCTGCAGCTCGATGGACGCTGGCAGGCCGCCGCCGCCGCCCCGGGACGAGCCCGTGAGAACGGCGAGCTGAGCCGCGCCGAGGGAGGGAGACGCACAGCGTACGGCGCGGCCGCCGGCGCCGTCTCCGCTCTCGATGACGGTCGCACTGCTGATCACGTCCGCGGCGGCGGTGGTCCCGACACTCGGGAGCGTTGCGAAGGCGAAGCGGCAGGAGAGGCCGCCGTAATCTCCGAGATTGCGACCTCGTAAGGTGAGCATCGTGCCACCCATCACTGGCCCGCCGAACGGATGCACACGCGAGACGACCGCGTCGACGTACGTAAACGAGGGCGGCAGCCGCACCGTCGAGGACGTGCGCTCGTCCGCGTACCCGTTGAGGCTCACCTCGAGAAAGTAGCGCACCACTCCGGTAGGCGAGATGGCGATCTCCTGGGCGGGCAGCGCGGGCGTGGCGCACCGAAGTGCGCCGCCGGGCGCCGCACTTGCAGCTGAGCGAAGCGGAAGGTTGGCCTGTACCGGCATCCCGTAGGGCGGCGGTGGCGAGGCGAGGAAGATGCACTCGGCGGCAGCCAGCAGCTGTCGACGACCGCCTTCGGCAAACAAGGGCGTGCCACGGTAGACGCCCTGCAGGGCGCGCCCGTTCACGGTGAGCTCCGTGCCGCCACCTGGTGGCCCGCCGCGCGGATGGACCCGCGACACCGAAGCGTCATAGTACGTGAAGTTGAGCCTATCGATGAGGACGGTGGAGCGAGTGCTCACATAGCCTAGCAAGGCGACGTGGATGCGCGCGAGGAGGGCCATGGGTGCGAGAGGCAGCTCTGTGGCATCCTGTGTCGTGAGCCCTGAGGACGGCATGTCGCAGTGGAGCGCCCAACGCCCCTGGCGCGCACGCACCGCGCCCACGACGGTCACGTTGCGCGCCGGTGCCGCCGCGCCGTATGCGAGCGCGCTGCCGTTAGGACGCGAACCCGGCGTGCGTAGCTCGATGAGGCAGAGAGGAGGCTCAGGGCACACGGCGCCTGCACACGCTTGGAGCGCGGTGAACGAGCTGGCCATGAGCACGATCGTGGTGCCCCCACGAATCGGGCCAGCAGGCGGATTGATGGTGGACAGTCGGATGCTGCCCAAGTCGACAAAGTAGATGGGCAGGTTCTCGGCGACCTTGAGGGTGGCAAGCTCGCCGTTGAGCGTGATACCGACGTTGACGGTGAGGGCGGAGCGGCGCGTGGTCTCGTCGGGCGAGCAGATGAGCGTACGCGCGTCGGCCGAGATGTTCGCGTCTACATAGATCGTACGTGGCATGCCCGCGAGAGGCGTGTTAGCACCCCACGTAGTCGAGAGCACGCACTTCATATCGCCCAGGTCCATGAAGCCCGCGCCGTGCACCCGCAGGGGCACGTCACTCGTCACGGGGGCGGCGCGCGGCGCCACAGTTGAGATGTACACGGCGTCTTGATCAAAGTACGTCACGTTCACCAGAAAAATGGCCGAGTCGAACTGGCCGTTGAGCGAGACTAGAAGGGGGAGCGCGAGGGTGACCGCGGCCATGGGGAGCGCGGCAAGGCACCGGAGCACCTGGCATCCCGAGGTGCCGCCGATGGCTTGCGTCCAGCCACTCACCAGCGGATCGCAATCCTCAAGCGTCGCGCCCACTGCCCGATGATGCCCGCCAATGAAGCAGCGGGGGTACCCAAAGTACGCGCGCACCTGCGACGGCTGGCCGTAGATGTTGAGCGCGCCGGTCTGCACGCCCACCCCAAACTGGCCCAAGTTGTTGCCACGCACGAGGAAGCGGGTACCGCCTTGCAGTGGCGTGGCGCGCGGCGTCACGCCTCCAAACGTGGCGTCATAGTACGTGTATGTGACCGCCTGATCCGTGCTGCGTGAGGTCGCGCGCACGTCGCCGCCGGGAGCGTACTCGAGTTCATACAAGCCGCTCTGGACCGCCTGCGGTGCCCGGCAGCGCGCCATCGTGGCGGGCTGCGCATCGATCCGCCGGTGGTACTTGGTCGGGTGTGGGCCGCACTTAATGTCCGGTAATGGGGTATTGGGGTCGAACCGGTTCAGCCGTCGGTCGACGCACATGTCAAGCTCCTGGTGTGCGGTCCCGGGCGCCCCATCTTGGCGCAGAAGCCGGCGGCAGCCGCAGCCGCACGCGGGTATTATGGGCGGGGGTGGGGGCTGGTTGCTCGTGGAAGGGGGGTACACCGCGAACTGGCAGCCGCAGTAGTTGCGATTGTCGCCTGAATCGGGCACTGTGGGGAGAACGCGCCCAAGGCACATGCGTTGCCTCCCAAGCGACGCTCGCACGCTCGTATTGTCGCCGAGCTCGGTCAACAGATGGTACTGGAGCGGCGTTGCGCCGAAGAGCGTGGCGGGGCTCGTCAGCGCCAAGTCGGGCGGCGCGCCACCCTTGCGCCCCAGGCCATGTCCAAAGACGCAGCGGGGCTGACCGCCATCGGGCAGCCCCGCGAACTCGGGCGCGAGCGTCAGGAAATCGACGAACCCGAATCTCCCGTAGATCTCGAGCTCCGTGCCGCCCCTGAGCGGGCCAGCGATCACGGACGCATTCCAGAGGGTCAGGTTGAACCGATCGGCGTAGTCGACGTAATCGAAGCGGTTGAGCGATGCCGTGCAGAAGTGGTCATGCTGCTGCCGCCCGCGCACGGAGGAACTGTCTGGGTGGCCGCTCAAGCACACCTCCACGAAAACTGCGGCGAGAGAGGCAGTCAGAGGTGGTCAGAGGTGGTCAGGAATCATCGGCCGCACTCGGCCGCACTCGGTCGCACTCAATGGCACACTGACTGGGGTCGCTGTTGTTGCCCTTTGGCGGCACGACGCAACGGATCTCGGTGGTGCTCACAATCGTGGCCGGCGACGTAAAGTCCTGGTACGGGTACTCTGGGTTCGTAGGAAGCATGAATGGATCCCAATAGGGCCCCGGAAACGAACAGTATACGCCGCCGCCGCCGCTGTAGTCGACGAAGCCGTTGCCGCGCACCGTGACCAGCGTGTCGACGTAGAATGAGCCGGCAGTCGGCTCGATGGCCGTGACGTTGATCGCGCGATTGAGCTCGTAGTAGGTGAAGGTGACAGCGAAGGGCGAAAAGGATCTGCCCCAACTGCCCTCCGCGGTCACCACCACCGGTCCGTGCAGCAGGTCCGACGTGGGGACTTGCGTTGGCCTATTCTGGTTCGTCAAAGGGTCAAACACTTGCATCGTCGTCGTGTACTGCGGCGCGCGCGGCGTGGTGCACTTGCAGCTGCTCCCCAGGGGCACATCTTGTGGGTTGAAGACGCACGGGGCGGTCTGGCGCGCCGGAGGGTTGTCGCCTGGAAGCTGGAACTGGCAGCTGACAAAGTCGAGGCCAACGCCGCGCAATGTTATAATGGTGTCGCCAAAGACGGGCCCGCCGACGGGTTTGATATCGTAAACTAACGCCGCCAGCCGCGTTTGCGCGTCCGTCGAGCGCGGCGCGAGCGCGAGCAGCAGCAATGAAGCACACGGCACTGAACGCATTTTTCAAAAGAGACCTTGGGCGTGAAGACTAATGACGTGGTGCACCGAGAATAGGTGCATAACCCGGGCATCGCGGATTCTATTTTCAAACCATTCACACTCTCGCCATAGTGTGAATCATGTTCTAAGTCTGCCAAAACCTTATAGACTCGCACGCACTGACCGGGTGGGACTTGAACCCCAATAGATTATCTGGATCGCTCACGACGGTCTCAAGACGAGCCGACAAATCTCATGGACTCTCATGGAGACCACAAGGCTAAAGTGCACCTCGACGTCGCCTCGCCGCAGAAACTGGCGCAACAGGCGCAGCAGGTGCAGCAGGTGCAGCATACGGACCTGTTCGCCGCTTTCGGCCAACTTTCCCAGCGCCTCTTTGGCGATTTTGGCAATGCCGAGAGGACAGCGCCGGCGGCGCCCACTGTGGAGACAGTGGCAGAGGACGACGACGAGGCGCCCGGGGCCACGGAGGAGGAACGCGTGCCAGAGCCTGCGGAATCAGCGTCGACGGGTGATGGCCTGATGAGTCAGCCAGTCGCTCCTAACGAGGACGGTTCAGCCTTCCCCGCGTCCCCTGATGCTGGAACCGCAGCCGCAGCGCCGACTGGGCAGCACTCCTATGTCTTCGAAGCACCGGGCTCGCTCGGGCTGAACCTCGAGATCCGGAAAAGCTCAGGCGGGTTGTTGGGGGCGAAGGAGCGCCTGCTGGTGAAGAGCGTCGAACCAGGAGGTGCGGGAGCCCTTGCGGGCGTGCCCGTCGATGCCGAGGTGACGGGCGTCAACGGAACCCCGATGGGGCCGACACAGCTCTGGGATCGGCTCGCGCAGGCAGCTGCCAACTCCGAGCGGCCTCTCATCATCGACATGTACCTGAGTGTCCCCCGGAAGAAACGCTTCTTCTGAGCGGCCCAGCGGCGCGCTTGCATGTGCCCAATCTCTTGCATGCAGTCCCTGGACGCCTTACTCACACGGGTCCACGACACCCAGTCACAGTTCACGAACCGCAGACGACACGACACAACCATCAGAACCAGCACTGCACCGTCATAAACCACATGCTGCAGTTGTCGTGAGCATGGTCGATAATCATGAAGGGTCCATACTCTTGTCACTTGTGTTTGCGCCGGCTCACGCAGCGCCACATATCCTCCCTGGTGACTTTCCCCGTGTTTGACCCGGCACCTTCCGGGAGTTTTGGAAACGCTCAAATTCAAAACGATTAACTCGTACCGGTATGGTTCGGCTGTCCGTGTGTCCCGTGTTTGTCCCGTGTCCCGTGTGCGTCCCGGCTCCCCCCGGTGTCTTTTTACCGGTATGAATATGCCTCTTCTGAGTCGGCCGCGGGGAGCGGTCGGCTTCGGGCTTGCGGCTGTTGA
>ENA-UOXP01000152-UOXP01000152.1-mixed-culture-metagenome-genome-assembly--contig:-NODE-152-length-49511-cov-5.777216_pt1 | contig 49511 bp, 42 predicted proteins | sample MGYA00238161_ERZ761639 | MGnify/ENA primary metagenome ERZ761639 (study PRJEB28913, sample SAMN08776760) | mixed culture metagenome | isolation source: Freshwater growth medium | place: USA...
CAAAATTAGTGCTGTGATGAAATGATTTGTATGCGTCACATCAAGCTTGACTACAAAAGCTAAGCAATACAGCCAAACTATTCAATGTTAAAATATTGAATTATTTGCCATCTCATAGTCTGATGCGTAAACCACTTATTTTGTGTAGAGAACGTTCATGAACCAACCCACCAACGAAACAGCTTTGCCAGTCGATGAAAATCATGTGATTGCCGAGCGCCGAGAAAAATTAAAAGTCATGCGTGCAGAGGCGCTTGCGAATCAAGCCGCGGTATTTCCAAATGATTTTAAGCCAGAACATAAAGCCATCCATTTACATGCAAAGTATGATGCTTTTGATAAGGAAACATTAGACCCGCAAGCTATTCCTGCCATAGTGGCAGGCCGAATGATGCTCAAGCGTGTAATGGGTAAAGCGAGTTTTGCCACCATACAAGACGCGACTGGGCGTATTCAACTCTATGTGGCACGTGATGACATTGGTGAAGAACTGTATGAACGCTTTAAGCATTGGGATTTAGGCGACATCATGGGCGCCACGGGTCGTTTGTTTAAAACCAAAACAGGTGAACTGTCGATTCACGTGACAGAAATTAAACTCCTGACCAAATCCCTGCGTCCACTGCCTGAGAAGTTTCATGGCTTGCAGGATCAGGAAATCAAATACCGTCAGCGCTATGTGGATTTGATCACTAGTGAAGAAGCACGAGAGACATTTAAAGCGCGCTCTAAAGTGGTATCAGCCATTCGTAATTTCATGATAGAAAATGAATTTTTAGAAGTTGAAACACCGATGTTGCACCCAATTCCTGGTGGTGCGTCGGCCAAGCCCTTTATTACGCATCACAATGCATTAGACATGCAAATGTTTATGCGTATTGCGCCAGAGTTGTATTTAAAACGTTTGGTGGTGGGTGGGTTTGAGCGTGTATTTGAAATTAACCGTAACTTCCGGAATGAAGGCTTAAGCGTTCGCCATAACCCTGAATTTACCATGATGGAATTTTATGCGGCGTATACCGATTATCAATGGCTGATGGACTTTACAGAGCAATGCATACGTGCAGCTGCTATCGCCGCCCGTGGCACAGCGGTGCTAAGCTATGATGGCAAAGAGGTGGATTTAAGTAAACCATTTGAACGCTTAACCATCGTCGGCGCCATTCAAAAATATGCACCACAATATACGCTTGACCAGCTAAACGATGCTGCGTTTTTACGTGCGGAAATCTTAAAACATGGCGTGAAGCCTTTTGATCACGCTGGTTTAGGCGCATTGCAATTGGCCTTGTTTGAAGAAACAGCAGAGAGCCAATTATGGCAACCCACTTATATTATTGACTACCCAGTCGAAGTTTCTCCTTTAGCCAGAGCCTCAGACAAAAATCCAGAGATTACAGAACGTTTTGAGTTGTTTATTACCGGGCGTGAAATGGCCAATGGCTTTAGTGAGTTAAACGATGCCGAAGACCAAGCGGCGCGCTTCCATGCACAAATGAAAGCCAAAGAAGCGGGCGATGCAGAGGCCATGTACTACGATGCGGATTTTATTCGTGCCTTGGAATATGGCATGCCACCAACAGGCGGTTGTGGGATTGGTATTGACCGTTTGGTGATGCTGATTACGGATAGCCCAAGCATTCGTGATGTGATTTTATTCCCTCATATGCGTGCTGAGAGTTAATTAGGCATAAGTTATCTCAATAACTAACATTTCACTGAAAGCCGACACAAAGCTGTGTCGGCTTTTTTATTTTTAATCACCACGACTAGTCCATTAATTAGCTCTTTGTCATCAATTTGTCATATTACGCATTCAAAATGCGTTCAACAAAAATTAATGACTGATTGACCAGAGAGGATATGGAATGAATTTGAAGTTACGCAGCATGGTAGCAATCGCAGTGACAGGTGCATCATTGATTAGTGCGAATGCATTTGCTGACTCCACGAGAGACTTAGTACAAGCATTAGTGAGTAAAGGTGTGCTGACAGAAGAAGAAGGCGCTTTATTGACCAAAGGCCGTGCTGAGGAGATGGATGTACAAAAGAAAAAAGAAAAAAGTTCGTTAGCAAGTAAAGTAGGTGGCGCAGTCAATATTCGCGGCTATTTACAAGTGCGTAATACCACTATGTTGGGTGGCGATGAAGGCATCAACTTGTTTTCTGACCGTTCAGTGGGTGATGATCGCTCTAACGGTGATCAAGACAAAAACTTTTTGATTCGTCGTGCACGCGTTATCTTATTTGGTGATATCGGTGAGCGTTTGTACTACTACATTCAACCAGATTTTGCCAGCACTCCAGCTGGCGCAGGCCAAGTTAGTGGAAACTTTGCGCAATTACGTGATGCGTATGGTGATTTAAAGTTAACCAAAGACAATGTGCATCGTATTCGTGTCGGTCAATCTAAAGTGCCCTATGGTTTTGAAAACTTACAATCCTCTCAAAACCGTCTTGCACTTGACCGTGCGGATGCATTGAACAGTGCGGTTAAAGATGAGCGTGATTTAGGTGCTTTCTATTACTACACACCGATAGAAACACAAGAGCTGTTTAAAGAGATTGGTAAACTGGGTTTAAAACATTCAGGCGATTATGGTCAATTTGGTTTTGGTTTTTACAACGGCCAAGGTGCTAATAACCGTGACCGTAATGACAATTACCATATGGTGGCACGTTACACACATCCATGGAAGACTGAGTCAGGTCAGATTTATGAGGTAGGTATTCAGGGGTATACAGGTGATTATGTGCCAGTATCAACTGGTTCTTACCGAAGAAGAAATCCTGCCACGGGTGTGATTGCATCTGCTACGCCTACAAATGCAGCAAACTTTACAGATGGTAGCAACAACGGTATCAAAGACGAACGTGTCGCCTTGAGCTTTATGATGTATCCACAGCCTTTTGGTTTACAAGCGGAATGGACCTGGGGTAAAACACCTGGCTTAGACATTGCAGCTAATCAAATTCAAGAAAAAAGCTTGAATGGTGGTTACCTACAAGCCATGTATAAGATTGATAACTTCCAGTTTTTTGATACTAACGGTACTTTGATTCCATTTATCAAATGGCAATACTTTGATGGTTATAATAAAGCGGAATCTAATGCTGCACCTAACCATGTGAATGACTGGGAAATTGGTGCCGAGTGGCAAATTGCACCTGAGGTGGAGTTAGTGGCTTACTACCACAAAATGAAACGTACCAACCTAGTTACAGGTATCCAAACCGCAGAGTTTCCGAATCGAACAGATTACGAAACATTTGATGCAGATGCGTTGTGAGTGCAATTGCAGTACAACTTCTAAGCTATTAAACGTAATTTTGTAGTAAAAAAGGCCGCTATTATTAGCGGCCTTTTTTATTGCTTCATTCACAATCAATTAGCTTTCTTTATAAGCGCTTAAATGCACACATAAATATTTAATCAAGCAAGCCTTGCACACTAGCATCTGCGTATTAAACCTGCATGCACCAATATGGAATGATTCCACGCACTGAAAGCGTGCAAATTAACTAGTTCGACTCGTTTTTCAACCTACCTAAAACTTACATGATATTTGCCTAGCGCAAGCATTCATGCCACATCCCAGCCATTTGCAGGCAAATTAATCAAGTTGGAATGCTAATTGCTAAATTAGTATTGAAACATAGCATTATTTTTACTAACTCTCTGATTTTAATAAAGATTAGTTGCGGATAGGAAAGCATGATGATTAAGCGCCACTTGATATCACTTTACACTTTACTACTAGCATTAGGTGCGGCAGGTAGCACAGTCGCAATGCCAACCAGCGATACGGTACGCGAATTAAGTAACAGTGTGCTTCGTGTAAAAGTCAAATTACCAAATGGTAGCCAAGGTTTGGGTTCAGCCGTAGTCATAGGCAACAATGAAGTGATTACCAATTGCCATGTAGTGACCAATGCAACCGATGTTTCTGTGATTGTGAATGGCGAGCCGCACAAAGCCACCGCATTAAAAGCAGATTGGCATCATGATTTATGCATGCTCACTGTAGAAAACCTAAATGTACCTGCTGTGAAATTTGGTGTGAGCAAATCGCTTCAATATGACGATTCAATTTTCACAGTAGGCTACCCCGACGAAACCAAAGCGCCAGTGAGCACATTTGGTGTGGTGAAGGGGTTGTTCCCGATGGATGATAGTGTGATTATTCGTGCAACCAGTACATTTAGATTAGGTGCGAGCGGTGGTGGCGCATTTGATGATGCAGGCAATTTGGTAGGGATCATCACTTTGAAAAGCCGTGGTGACAAAGCGCATTATTACTACATGCCAGTAGAGTGGGTGCAAGCATTGATGGATAAACCAGCGAAGTCTTTAGGCGTGGAAAGTGAAAAGCCTTTTTGGGCAATGGATGTCCAACAACGGCCTTACTTTATGCGTGTGGTACAACCCTATGTATCTCAAGAGTGGAAAACTTTGATCAAAGTGGCTTCTCAATGGGTGCAATCTGAACCCAACACAGCTGAATCTTGGTTTTATCTAGCCACAGCAGAATATGCGACAAAAGATTACGCAAAGGCAGAAGAACATTTTAGGAAAGTGTTGGCACTGAATCATCAACACGTCCAAGCTTTGGAATATTTAGGTAAGTTATCTGAAAAAATGGCGCAAGACGAAACTGCTACGACACTGGCGCTACTGCAATAAGCACGAGTACTGGCAGTTAGTTTAAAGCTGATTGTATCTGCCTTTTACTCTGACGATTGATGCGGATGGGATACAGGTTTAATTGAAGTATTAAGCGATTTTAAGTGGCGATATAGCATGCGCGTTTCAATCAAGTTCCAAACTCGAAGCATGGCCTCTATCGTATCAAAAGGCTTCGTCAGAAAGTCTTTTGCACCCAGCGCCAGCGCTTTTCTTTTTGCGGCAATTGTGGCGTCTGCAGTGAGCACTAACACAGGTAAATACTCATCATCTGGGATATGACGCGATAGCATTTCTAATACCGCATAGCCATCAAGTTCAGGCATCATTAAATCAAGCAAGATTAAATCAGGCTCAAACGCTTTAAACAAATCTAGTGCACGTGTTGAATCCGCCGTACTAATGACCTGATGAAATCCTTCTCTAGACAGCAAGTCTTCCAGTAACCGTAAATTGGCTTCTGCGTCATCAACAATCAAAATCTTGGCATTTAATATATCGGCTTCATTCATGGTTGTTTCATTTTCTGTGATTCAAATAAGCAGCTAAATTTCAATGAGTTCTCTAATTTTTTTGCTGAACAACGCAACGTCTAAAGGTTTTGTCATGTAATGGTCAACACCAGCTACTTTTAAGCGGTCAATAGTCTCAGGTAACGCATCTGCACTGAGTATCATAATAGGGATATCACGATATTTTATGTCGGATTTAATGTAATTCACCAAGTGTTCTCCTGAACCGTCTGGTAAATTTAAATCAATCAGCAACAGGCTAGGTAAAACTTCTGTTAAATACTGCTTAGCATCTTTGATGGTGGTCACGCAGTGAATACGTAAATCACGCTGACGGTGGACAATTGCTTCTACCAGTGCGCGGTTGCTGATGTTGTCCTCTACATACAAGATAGAGCGTTTGTTATTCAGCGATACAGGCTTTTTGTATTGCTGCGGTTGAGTCGATACATTTAGCTCTACACTTGGCTCGCTAGCGCCTATTTCAACCCAAAATAAGCTTTTGTTTTCAGCGACTTGAATGCTGCCATGCATGGCCAGCATAATTTGCTTAGACAAGGCTAGACCAAGGCCTGTACCTTCAACTTTGGTGTGCTCAGCGCCTAACCGATCAAAAGGTGTAAAGAGTCGTTCTTTCAATTCTTTGGGGATGCCTTGCCCCTCGTCTTGCACTTCGATTCTAATATTATGTTGATGCCGAAAAGCACGCAAAGCGACGACAGAGCTAACAGGGCCATACTTAAGCGCGTTGGAAAGCAGGTTGAGCACCACTTGCAATAGTTTTTGGCGGTTAGCCATCGCCCATAAGTCAGGTTCGATTTCCGTTTTAATCTCAATATCGCGGATTTTCCCAATCGGTGCAATGTAATGAACAGCTTCCTCAAGCATCATATTGACAGCAATAGGTGTGAGCTCTAATGAAATTTCACCTGATTCAATTCTGGCAATCTCCAGTACTTCATTAATCAGTTTGAGTAAATGGTGCCCCGCGCCCAAGATAAGCGATACGCTATCGCGTTGCTTTCCCGATGGTAAATCTTGTTCTAATAATTGCGCAAACCCCAAAATAGCATTGAGTGGTGTTCTTAATTCGTGGCTGGTTCTGGACAAAAACATGCTTTTTGAAGCACTCGCTTCTTCAGCCTCACGCTTGGCTTGTATTGAATCGCTGATGTTTTTAGCAAGCAATTGCGATGCATGGTCAAGCTCATCAGAGAGTTGCCCTAGCTCATCCCGACTACTTGAAGGTAAATCTAGTTTTTCTGCCTTGGCAAGATGCGCTGCAGAATCCCTCAATAATCGTACACGTTTAACAATTGTGCGAGAGAAAATCCAAACGGCTACTAGGGAGCCAATAATGCCGGCTGTGGCTGCTATCAGCGTAATCACAATATGCCGCTGGCGCTGGTCAATCACATCTTGTTGATCTTTAGCTACTAAAATGGCTTCTTCCGCATTCAATCGCTCTATTTCAAACCTCAGTTTATCCAAGGTGTTGACCTGTGACTTAAATTTGGCAATGAGGTCATCCGAAGCGATATCGGACTCATACTCAGAAAGAATTCTCAAGTCATGCAAATTTTGCGTCACAAGTGGATTAATTCTGTCTAGGCGCGATTTCTGCGCGTCATTATCAAGCTGAACTTTCAATTCGTTGAGTATCGCAGGCAGTTGATATTCAACTTGAAAAAATATTTCAAGAAAGTGCTTATCTCCTGTGAGTAGATAATCCCTCACCCCAGTCGATGCTTCAATCAGCAGTGTATGTACCTTTTGTATATCGCGTTGGTTTTGTAGGGCAAGTCTGAGCTTATTTTCAAGCTGGGTAGATTCTTGTTCTCTCAGATACAAAGAGCCTAGAGATGCCAATAATACTAGCAAGGGTAAGGCAATGACGTACACACCTTTAATCCCCAAGGGTAAATTCTGCCATGCCTGTGCTATCCAAGAGATAGGCAGGAAGACATCGGGCTTAGTAATGTTTTTCTCAGTGTTCTTCATCTATAGATATTGCTGGCTATTGTGTGCAAAAAATTCATTAAGACTTGTATCCGAGTTCCACTGCCTTCACAGCAGCTTGTGTTCTATCTTTGACTCCTAGCTTATTTAAAATGCGTTCAACATGTATTTTAGCAGTGCCGGGTGCTATGCCCAGTTTTTCACCAAGTGCATTGTTACTCAAGCCAGAAGGCAGCAGGGCAAAGATTTCTCGCTCTCTAGGTGTAAGCGTCTCTAATATAGATTGGTCTATTTCACTTCTCACTGGCCCTAGATGCTGCGAGATGGCTAGCCCAATCAATCCTGCAAGCGCCTGTAAAGTTTCAACTTCAGCAGTATCTAATGTCAATTTTTTACCAGATAGCCCAATGATGCCTTTGCCGTGTTGCCCTAATGCAATCGGAATTAAGCATTCGTGATGCTGCACATCGCCGTGCGTCCACAGTTGTGTATTTTTGTTCTCGTAAAGTGTAAACCGCACAGGGTTTTTCAACATCATGGCCAGCACACCCATCATTGGAATTCTAGCGCCAATGGGTAGCGTTTGCCCTAATTGACAGAACACAACAAGTTTGCCGGAGTTTTCTATGGCCAATAATGCATGCTGTGCCGAGAGTAATGTACAAAGTGAGCGTAGTAGCGTGGAGGCCGTGTTTACGTCCCAGCCATGCTCAAACAATTGCTGGCCCAGATTTAAATAGGTGCGCATGTGCGTGTCATTGGCCTGAATTTGTTTCAGGCTATTTCTGAGTGCACGCGCACTCGTGGGCTGTTCAGTTTGATTTTCTATGTCGTTTGGCATATGCCGATCAGTATATACCGTTCTACCTATTTTGGTAGATTTTTACTTTACACACACCATGCATAATGCATTCCATCGAGAGAGCAAACAAATCTCGAATAAATGAGCAGTAAATATAAACCCAAATATTAAAGGATAAACAAAATGAAAAGTTTAAATTTAGCAGTGATTGTTTCAGCAGTAGCTTTGATGGTGTCAGGTTTGGCAAGTGCAGGTGATGCGTACAATAAAAACGTACACAACCAAAACTTCTCAAAACGCCCTTATGCACAACCTTTACCAGATAGTGCTTACCAAAAAGGCAATGAGTTTGAAGGTGCAACATTAGTGCGTGGTGAAGTAAGTGAAGATGGCAGTGCTGTTGATCAAAAACAGCAAACACAGCGTCTAAACAATTTGTCAAAACGCCCATATTAATCAATACATTTATATATAGTCGATTAGGAGATGAACATGAAAAGTTTAAATTTAGCAGTGATTGTTTCAGCAGTAGCTTTGATGGTGTCAGGTTTGGCAAGTGCAGGTGATGCGTACAATAAAAACGTACACAACCAAAACTTCTCAAAACGCCCTTATGCACAACCTTTACCAGATAGTGCTTACCAAAAAGGCAATGAGTTTGAAGGTGCAACATTAGTGCGTGGTGAAGTAAGTGAAGATGGCAGTGCTGTTGATCAAAAACAGCAAACACAGCGTCTAAACAATTTGTCAAAACGCCCATATTAATGAATACGTTTATATAGTTGATTAGGAGATGATAATGAACAGCAAAAATCTATTAGGGGCCACATTGGTAGCTCTACTGTTGGCGGGGGGCGTCGCCCAAGCAGGAGATGACGGCGCTCATGATATCGTCAACCAAAATTTATCAAAACGCCCTTACCAAGCGCCAGCGAATGACGCAACCGCAAACAAAGCCGACCAATGGGATGGTGCCACCTTGGTTAAAGAAGAGGCTACGGAAGACAAAACTAGGCCCAATCAATATCAGCAATTGCGTATTCGAATGTTAGGGCAGCGTCCTTACATGGATGGTAATTAAAATGTAAAGTAGAGACAAATTCTTACAATAAATATGAGTTTGAATCGGATCGGACACAAAGGCGTAAATAGCGCCTTTGTGTGTTTGCGTATGGATTTTGCAGTATGCAAACAATTAAAAACAAAATCAAAATGGGAGAAACCAAATTTTAATAATTAGAATCTATAATGACAACTGCAACTGTGCACAGCAATCCTTTATTGCTATCGCTACTCTTTTGATTTCAATGTTATAGGATAAGAATAAATGTCAACCAGCACGCCAAATCAATCATCGTTTACTAGTTTTTTTAAAGATTTTAATCGCGACTTTCCAGCCAGTATTGTCGTATTTTTTGTGGCACTACCGCTTTGTTTGGGTATTGCATTAGCCTCTGGCGCACCACTTTTCTCTGGCGTAATTGCCGGTATTATCGGTGGTATTGTTGTTGGCATTGCCAGCGGCTCGCAACTGGGGGTCAGTGGTCCAGCTGCAGGCTTGGCAGTCATTGTGCTCACTGCAATTGGAACACTAGGCTCGTTCGAGGCTTTTCTGCTTTCAGTCGTCGTTGCAGGTATTCTGCAATTTTTACTAGGGTTTTTTAAAGCAGGCTTTATTGCCTATTTTGTGCCTTCGTCCGTTATTAAAGGCATGCTCACAGGCATTGGGCTGTTGATTATTCTGAAGCAAATACCGCATGCGCTAGGTTACGATTTTGACTATCAAGGCGATGAGTCATTCTTTCAAGCGGATGGTGGTAATACGTTCTCCTCATTAATGGATGCTTGGAACTTGCTCACACCAGGCGCTTTGTTTATTGCCGCCATCTCTATGGCCGTTTTAATTTTGTGGGATGCGGTGCTGACGAAAAAACATAAAGTATTTCAGATTTTGCAAGGGCCGATTGTGGTTGTGTTGCTAGGTATTCTGTTTAATTATTTGTTTCAAGCGGGCATACTCAACTATACACTGGCAGACAATCAGATTGTCGATTTACCAGTAGCGAATGGCCTTACGGATTTTGTGGGGCAATTCACTTTTCCTGATTTTTCTCAAATCACCAATCTAGACATTTATAAAGTGGGTTTTGTGATGGCTATTGTGGCCAGTTTGGAAACCTTGTTGTGCGTTGAAGCTACAGATAAGTTAGATCCGCTGAAACGTGTGACCCCAACTAATCAAGAGTTAAAAGCCCAAGGCTTGGGAAATTTTGTTTCTGGTTTAATTGGCGGTTTGCCTGTCACGCAAGTGATTGTGCGTAGCTCTGCCAATATTACTTTTGGCGCGCAATCCAAACTTTCAGCGGTGTTGCATGGTATTTGGTTATTACTCAGCGCCATTACAATTGCTAAGTATTTAAATATGATCCCATTAGCCAGTTTAGCGACTATTCTGATTATGGTGGGTTATAAATTAGCTAAGCCTTCATTGTTTGCGAGTATGTACAAGCTTGGTTGGGAGCAGTTTGCACCGTTCATTGCAACTATCGTGGCTATTCTGCTCACAGACTTACTGACAGGTATTGGCCTAGGTATGATCGTGGGTATTGGTTTCACGCTGCACCACAGCTACCGCAACTCTCATTACATGAAGAGAACAGAGACCGATGTAGACGGACGTAAGGTTTACCATATCGAACTGGCGCAAGAAGTGTCCTTCTTTAATAAAGCCAGCATTATTTCTGCGCTAGAGTCTATCCCCAAAAATGCCAAAGTCATTATTGATTGCTCTAACAGCAAATCAATTTCGTATGATGTGGTTGAGTTTATTCGTGATTATCCTTTGCATGCAAAACTTAAAAACATTGAAGTTGAAACCGTTGCGTTTATTGTGCCTAAAGCCTAGTAACTGCAAGTATTTGTTAACAAATAGAAAGTTAAATTATGTACAAACATCCATTAATTGACCGTGAAAAAATGACGCCTACGGAAGCGTTAGATATTTTGGTTGAAGGTAATCATCGCTTCATTAACAACTACTCTGTTGAGAAAGACTTTCAAAGCTTATTGCGTATCACCCGAGACAAACAACATCCATTTGCCTCTTTTTTGAGTTGCAGCGATTCGCGCGCACCTGTTGAGTTGGTGTTTGACCAAGCGTTAGGTGATATTTTTAGTGTACGCTTGGCTGGGAATATTGCATCTGATAAAGCGGTGGGTAGTTTGGAGTTTAGTAGTAAATATTTGGACAGTAAACTGATCGTGGTGATGGGGCATACAAGCTGTGGCGCTGTAAAAGCTGCTTGTGATGACTTTAAAGATGGCCATATTGGTGAAATTATTAATCTGATTAAACCATCCATTCGTCATGAAAAAACTATCACGGATCCTGAGCTACGTTGCTCTAAAAATCCAGAGTTCGTGGAGAAAATCAATGCATTAAATGTGCAATACCAAATTGAATCTATCTTACGTATGAGTGACATCATCAGTGACATGGTGGAATCGCACAAGATTGGTATTGTGGGAGGTATTTATGATTTAAATACCGGCAAGGTAAATTTCTTAGAGAATACCTTACGCCTCTAACCTTACTGAGAGCTGCATCGAAAGATGCCAGATGCAAATAAAAAACTGCTGATGCTGTCAGCAGTTTTTTTATTTGCTGAAAGCCTGCTAATCGTTGAGTGTAGTTGAGTTCTCGTCAAAACAACTTAGCTGCCATTATGCCAAACCTAGATTAGGTCGTGCTGGTTGTCATGGTCACTTTGGGCTATTGCCAAAGGTGCACAATCACTCATAATCCAATTGTAAAATAATAGTGTTGTTCAGCGCTACACTACATACCTTGCCATAGGGGCGTGATTCATGTTTCTAAACTCATTTAACCACTTTAGAGCTTTAGCAATCCTTAGCATCGTCATGGGGCATACTTATCTTTATGTGGGGATGAAGTTTGATACTTACCCAGAGTATGTAGTGATGAACCTTATATTGGGTGGTACATCATTATTTGTTTTTATTTCTGGGTTCTTGTTTCATCATGTGTTTTATAAGAAATATCAATTCAATACATTTGTGCTTGGTAAATTCAAAAATGTAGCTATACCCTATTTATTGCTTGGGGTCATACCTATTTTCCTGCAAATTCTTTATAAATCAGATGCGTTTGACGGATATTTTGCACCGACTAGCGATAGTTTATGGGGTGCTTATATTGTTCCTTATATTAAATACTATTGGACAGGACGATTTCTAATTGGATATTGGTACATCCCTTTCATTTTAGTCACTTTTCTGCTTTCGCCATTGCATGTCAAATTTATTCGAATGGCACCAAAGCTGCAGATAGCGTTGATTGGAATGCTTAGTGTGGTATCTGTATTGATGCATAGGCCTGAAGATAATTTGTTTGTTTTTCAGTCTGTACTGTATTTCACACCTATTTATTTGGTCGGCATATTTTGCTCTGTTTACAAAGAGCAGGTACTGGCTTTTTTTCAAAACAAAGTGCTGTTGTTGTTTTCAATAGTGCTATTTTTTGCACTACTAGAGGCATACGAAGGCGAGGTCGGAAGCTATCATAAAGCACCACTGCCAAATGGATATTTAGACTATATGTTCATCCAAAAAATGTGTATGTGTTTTCTTCTGATGACCATTTTTGCTAAGTTAGAATCTTGGAAGAACAGATTAGTCGAATACTCTGCTTCCACTAGTTTTACCATTTTTTTCTTACATCCGTTGGTGATGACCAGTTGCAATGCGATAGCAAGTAAGTATCTTGGACTGAACCTGTATTTAGATTCTTGGCCTGTCTATATTGTATATACAGTATTTATTTTGCTAGTGTGCATTGCAGTTGCAAAAACAATGAAGTATTTAATTCCAAATCAAAGTCGGTACCTCATCGGTTACTGATCTACGGGGTATTAGGTGCTTGTCATTGTGAAGGATAGGGCGGCTAGCGATGTCCTTCCTTAGCCATGTTAATGCTGTATTTTGGGATTTCGACAACCAAATCAGTATCCCCCACAATTGCCTGACAAGATAAGCGCGATAGCGGCTCTAGTCCCCAAGCTTTATCTAACAAGTCTTCCTCATTTTCCTGTGGGCTATTGAGTGAGCTATAACCTTCACGAACAATCACATGGCATGTTGTGCAGGCACATACTTTGTCACAAGCGTGGTCAATATCAATCTCGCTATCTAACAAGTTTTCGCAGATAGACTCGCCTTTTCTAGCCTCAATTACAGCGCCATCAGGGCATAGTTCTAAGTGTGGCAATACGATAATTTGTGGCATGGTTCAGCTTTCGTAACTTATAAGTCTAGTGTGTTTAAATCTTGCCCAGCCAATGCTTGTTTGACCGAGGCATCCATTCTGCGCGCAGCGAATGCTTCAGTAGCATGATTCAGTGCTTCAGACGCTTGATGGATGGCATGGCTGTCTTGTCCTTGGCAAAGCGTTTTTAATGCTTGTAATTCTGCCTTGATAGCTTGTTGTTCTTCGGTAGATAATAATGCACCGTCTTTGGCTAATGCTACTTCAATCGCGTCAATCAGCCGTTCTGCATCGACAATAGCCTCTCTCAATGCACGCGCTTGCTTATCCGATTCTGCAGCACTAAAGGACGACTGTAGCATGGTCATGATGGCGTCTTCGCTTAATCCATAAGCAGGTTTCACTACCACATTTGCTTCAACCCCATTGGTTTGCTCACGCGCACTCACTGACAGCAAGCCATCTGCATCAATTTGAAATGTTACACGTATGCGTGCACCACCTGCAGCCATGGGTGGAATACCGCGCAGTTCAAAACGTGCCAATGAGCGACAATCCGACACCAACTCGCGCTCACCTTGCACTACATGAATGCTCATGGCGGTTTGACCATCTTTAAATGTGGTGAATTCTTGTGCGCGTGCGATGGGCAAGGTGCTATTGCGAGGAATAATTTTTTCGACTAAGCCACCCATCGTTTCTAAGCCCAGTGATAATGGCGTCACATCGAGTAATAGCAAGTCGTCATCACTACGATTACCTGCTAACACGTTTGCTTGAATCGCCGCACCTAAGGCAACGACTTTGTCCGGGTCCAAATTGGTCAATGGTTCTTGCTTGAAATACTCTTCTACCGCATGGCGTATCTGGGGCATGCGCGTGGCACCACCCACAAGTACTACACCATCAATGTCTTCAATGCTAAGTTCTGCATCACGCATGGCTTTACGCGTGGGGCTGAGTGTTTTGATGACCAAATGCTGGGTCAGTTCTACAAAAGTACTCGCCGAGAGCGTGGCTTCGACCAAGTGACCGTTGCTTAATTTACATACAATTTCTGCTTCATGGTTGTCTGTCAGCCACTCTTTGGCTTGACGCGCTTTGGTCAATAATAAGCGCGTGTCTTCTTCATTAAGTGGGTTGAACTGTTGGGTATTTGCACGCACTTGGTCCAATATCCAACAGTAAATGCGATGATCAAAATCATCACCGCCAAGTGCAGAGTCACCATTGGTGGCCATCACTTCAAACACACCTTTGGATAATCGCAAAATACTGATATCAAAGGTGCCGCCACCTAAGTCGTAAATGACAAATATGCCTTCAGAAGCGTTATCTAAACCGTATGCAACAGCCGCAGCGGTGGGCTCATTCAATAAACGTAACACGTGTAAACCTGCTAATCTGGCTGCATCTTTAGTAGCTTGGCGTTGTGCATCATCAAAGTAGGCTGGCACTGTAATGACAGCGCCTGTAAGTTCACCACCCAGTGCTTTTTCTGCACGTACTTTTAGCGCCTTTAGAATTTCTGCAGAAATTTCCACAGGATTTTTCAAGCCAGCCCGCGTTTCAATTTGCAACATACTTTGCGTATCGTCGCCAGCTACAAAATGGTAGGGAATGTGCGCTCTGTCTACAATATCTTGTAGGCTTCTACCCATCAAGCGTTTCACGGATGCAATGGTATTGACGGGATCTTTACTTTGTTGCGCCAGCGCTTCATGGCCCACAGCAATCTCACCATTTGGTAAATAGCGTACAACCGAAGGCAATAGGGCATGCCCATGCTCGTCTTGTAATACCGTGCTCATGCCGCTACGTATAGTAGCCACTAGAGAGTTGGTGGTGCCAAGGTCTATCCCCACTGCTAATTTATGTTGGTGGGGCGCTGCGCTCATGCCTGGTTCTGATATTTGCAATAATGCCATGTGATGTCTTTGCTAATCTTCGAGTCTGCTGATGATATGTTGAACATCAGCACTCACTTTATCAATAAAGCTTAACTTTCTTACAATTTGTGCTGCGGTATTCGGGTCATTCACTATTACATCGGCTAAGACCGTCTGCATTGCTTTCGCTTCATTTTTCATTGTGCTAAGTAGATGCTCAAGTGCAGTAATGTCTTTAGCTAATTGCGCATCTTCCATCGCTTCTCGCCATTCCATCTGCATCATTAGAAAATCAGCTGGCATCGCAGTATTGCTGTCTTCTAAGGTTTCAATACCCTGTAGTTGCAGCAAATATCTTGCACGTGAGGTCGGGTGCTTTAAGGTTTGAAAAGCCTCATTTGCCAGTGTTGCACTTTGCATAGACTGCAAGCGTTCCGCTGGGCTGGCAGTCACAAATTTGTCCGGATGCACTTCAGATTGTATTTTGCGATAGTTGCTTTGCAGCGTATCCGTATCAATTTCAAATTGAACGGGTAGGCCCAACAGGGCGAAATGATTATTAGCTTCAAACATCATCAATTATTGATAGACCGTGACATCACGTGAAACAAATAGACTGAAAGCTAGAACCTACAGGTATACAAGTGATGTGATTTTGCATTGAGGAAACTAACAGTAGATAGCTGCAAAACAACTAAACTGTGAAAGACTCACCACACCCACATTCATCTTTCACATTTGGGTTGTTAAACTTAAAGCCTTCGTTCAAGCCTTCTTTGGTGAAATCTAGCTCTGTCCCGTCAATGTAAGCAAGGCTCTTAGGATCGACAATCACTTTCACGCCGTAACTATCAAATGCGCTATCTTCTGGATGCATTTCATCCACGAACTCAAGCGTATAAGCCATACCTGAGCAGCCTGTGGTTTTAACGCCCAAGCGCAAGCCAATGCCTTTACCACGATTGGCTAGAAATTTTTCAACGCGCTTTGCCGCGACTTCTGTCAATGTAATCGCCATACTTAAGCTGCTTCTTTTGATCCAACTTGTTTAGATTTTAAATCGGCTACTGCTGCTTTAATCGCATCTTCTGCTAATACAGAACAATGGATTTTTACAGGTGGCAATGCTAATTCTTCAGCAATCGCAGAGTTCTTAATTTCTGCTGCTTGGTCTAAGGTTTTACCTTTTAACCACTCAGTAACGAGTGAGCTAGAGGCAATGGCTGAACCACAACCGTAAGTTTTGAATTTAGCATCTTCGATAATGCCTGCATCATTCACTTGAATTTGCAATTTCATTACGTCGCCACAAGCAGGTGCACCCACCATGCCAGTACCAACGTTAGAAGCGTTTTTATCTAATGAACCCACGTTACGTGGATTTTCATAGTGGTCTAGTACTTTGTCTGAATATGCCATACCGTTCTCCTTTGTGCATTTAAAATAGTTTGCAAACTCTTTGTTGACTGCGCCTTGCCGTACTGTATGTACTGTCTTCGGCTTGTCTCCTCGATTTTGCTTCTTATTTCAAATGCTTAAACAACCTAACATTAAATTTTTATACTCTTATCATTTTAGATTTAAATGTCTGACTATGCGATGGATTGCGACGTTTGGTTTTCTAAACGAGCAGTCCAATAACGACGTCAGGCGATTAAAGGTAAATGATTAGTGGGCTGCCCATTGTACTTTGGACAAATCCACCCCATCCTTAAACATTTCCCACAATGGCGATAATTCACGTAACTTGCCAATTTTATTCTTCAGTAAATCAATGGTGTAATCTACATCGGCTTGTGTAGTAAAACGACCAATTGAGAAACGAATGGAGCTATGTGCCAATTCGTCCGAGCGACCCAATGCACGCAATACATAACTAGGCTCTAAACTGGCAGAGGTACATGCAGAACCAGAAGACACTGCAATGTCTTTCACTGCCATGATCAATGATTCGCCCTCTACAAAGTTAAAACTCATATTTAAATTATGTGGTACACGATGGTCTAAATCACCATTCACATAAGTTTCTTCAATGTCCATCAAGCCATTCAATAAACGGTCGCGCAACATACGAATACGCTCGTTTTCGGCAGCCATTTCTTCACGCGCAATTCTAAATGCCTCACCCATGCCCACAATTTGGTGGGTTGCCAAGGTGCCAGAGCGCATGCCACGTTCATGACCACCACCATGCATTTGCGCTTCAATACGAATACGTGGTTTACGTCTTACATATAAAGCACCGATGCCTTTTGGGCCATAGGTTTTATGGGCAGAAAAGCTCATCAAATCAACGGGCAATGACTCTAAATCAATTACTACTTTGCCAGTGGCTTGTGCTGCGTCCACATGAAAAATAATGTTGTTTGCGCGGCAAATGTTACCAATGGCCGTGATGTCTTGAATCACACCAATTTCATTGTTTACTAGCATCACAGAAGCCAATACTGTGTCAGGGCGAATCGCGGCTTTGAATTTTTCTAAATCAATCAAACCATTCGGTTCAGGCTCTAAATAAGTAGCTTCGTATCCTTGACGCTCTAATTCACGTACAGCATCAATCACAGCCTTGTGTTCAGTCGCTACCGTAATAATGTGTTTGCCTTTGGTGGCAGCATAAAAATTAGCTGCGCCTTTAATGGCAAGATTATTCGATTCGGTCGCGCCAGATGTCCACACGATTTCACGTGGGTCTGCATTGACCAATTTAGCCACTTCTTCACGCGCATTTTCGACTGCTTTTTCTGCAGTCCAGCCATACGGGTGGCTGCGTGAAGCAGGATTGCCGTAATGCTCAGTGATGAATGGAATCATTTTTTCTGCTACACGCGGATCCACTGGCGTTGTCGCAGAATAATCTAAATATATAGGTGCTCTATCTGACATTGTTCACTCTTTCAATGACTTAAACTTTAATAAATCTGTAATGGCTAGGCTGCAATTGCAGTCATCGCTTTTAATCGTTGTACTTCTTGTTTCAACGCTACTAAAAAAGCCTCTACTTGTGCTGCTGTATTGTGTTGGCCCAAGCTAACGCGTACAGCGCCTCTGGCCAAATCTTCTTCAATGCCCATCGCCAACAGTACATGACTGGGTTCATTGCTATCGCTAGAGCAGGCAGAACCACTTGCCACTGCAAAACCAGCTCTATCTAAGGCTGTGACTAAGGTTTCACCTTCCACATTGGGGAAAGCAAAAAAACTAGTATTGGGTAAACGTTTAGCACTGTTGACACCAAATATGTTGGCATTTAACTGCCTTAGCCCAACTTCTAACTGGTCGCGTAGCACGCTTGTGTGTTGCTGATAAGCGTTTAAAAAATTTATAGCAAGTGCGCATGCCGCACCAAACCCCACGATTGCAGCCACATTTTCTGTGCCACTGCGCAACCCTTTTTCTTGCCCACCACCTAATAATAGGGGCTGTATGTCTACGCGTTTATCTAAAATCAATGCGCCAGCACCAAGTGGACCGCCAATTTTATGGCTAGATAAGGTCATGGCATGCACACCCAGTGCATTAAAATCTACGTCAACTTTACCCAGCGCTTGCACGGCATCTGTATGCACAAAGGTTTTATGTTGCCTAGCCATTGCACTCACCTCTGACAACGGCTGTAACACACCAGTTTCGTTATTGGCTAACATGGTTGAAATCAAACCAGTCGGCACTTTCAACAATGCTTGTAGGTGCGCCAAATCAAGTTGACCTTGGGCATCTACGTTAATCGTATTCACCAACCATCCGCTTGTACGCATATGCATAGCAGGACGAGTGACACATGGGTGTTCGATACTGCTGATCAATAGTTGCGCAGGGTCTAAATTCGCTGTGATGCCACGTACCGCAAAATTATTGGCCTCTGTGCCGCTGGCAGTGAAAACCACTTGCGACGCTTGTACACCTACTGCTTCTGCAACTTGCGTTCTAGCTAACTCAACGGCATCACGCGCATTGCGACCAAATACGTGCCGACTAGTCGGATTGCCATGTTGTTGTTTCATGAAAGGCAACATCAATTCCAGCACTTCGGGTAGAAGCGCGGTAGTGCTGTTGTGATCAAAAAACACAGTATTCATTAGGCGCTAATCGCCTCCACTGTAGTCGTTTTACGTGGCGCAAACACAACTGCATTTTCACATTTGCCATTATTGCGCTGTGTTTCCACCATATCCGCTAATGTGACACCAGATAAATACTCTAAAATTTTGCCATTGAGTGATGTCCATAAATCATGGGTCATACAACGACCTTCATCATGACAATTTTCATTGCCACCACATTGCGTCGCATCAATCAATTCATCCACTGCAGTAATAATGCTAGAGACTGAAATCTCATGGTGCGGTTTAGCCAATCGGTATCCACCACCTGGCCCGCGTACACTGGTCACCAAACCTTGACGGCGTAAGCGACTAAATAATTGTTCCAAATAAGACAGAGAAATGCTTTGGCGCTCGCTGATCCCAGCCAATGTCACAGGTTTGTCTGCTTCATATAGCGCAATGTCTAGCATTGCAGTGACTGCAAAGCGTCCTTTAGTAGTCAATCGCATAATCGTGTGTATACCGTTTTAAACAAAGTGTATTTTATAATAACCTACTATTTTAGTCAATTATTACTATACTTAGTTCAATAGGCTGTGAAGATATTAATGGCAGGTAAGTAAGTTAATAGACATTTGGCTTTTTGGACGCAAATGCTTCACCTACTTCTGATTCGGATTGCGCATCACTTAGCTTAGCTAGTTCAGCTTTAAGTGCGGTCAATTCCAAATCTTGCTTATTGGCATGATCCAACAAGCTATGTATCGCTTTGGTAATCGGGTCATTTTCATCATTCCCAACGGCATATGCGCTAAAGCCGATTTTTTGTGCGGTATCGTCGCGTTTTTTCTGTTTCTCTTCTTCTAAGATACGCGCTGGTATGCCCACTGCAGTTGCGTTTTCAGGCACATCTTTCACTACCACAGCATTGGAGCCAATTTTAGCGTTTTTGCCTATGGTGATGGGTCCAAGTACTTTAGCGCCAGCACCAATCACTACGCCTGTTTCTAAGGTGGGGTGGCGTTTGCCTTTGTTCCAAGAGGTGCCACCTAGCGTCACACCGTGATATAAGGTGCAATCATCCCCAATCACAGCAGTTTCACCAATCACTACACCCATGCCATGGTCTATAAAGACGCGGCGGCCAATGGTGGCGCCGGGATGAATTTCAATACCAGTGAGCCAACGCCCAATATGTGAAAACATGCGGCCTAACCAAAAGAAGCGTTTGTTCCACAGCCAGTGGCTAAAGCGGTGCATGATGAGCGCATGCACGCCAGGGTAAGTGGTCAGAATCTCAAAATGCGTGCGGGCAGCGGGATCGCGGTCAAACACAATGGAGATATCTTCTTTTAAGTGGTTAAACATATGGGTGGGTAAATACAAAGACCAAGAATGATTCAAAGCGGTATTATGCCACAAAATAATAGTTGAATAAATTACTAGGTTAATAGCCGTACGCTAATATTTGGTGTGCTTTTTGGGTGTGACGCTCAGTGTAAGAATGCCGCGCAAGAGATTCACTTCTTCTTTTTCTAGACGGGTGCGGCCATATAAACGACGTAACCGTTCGAATAGTTTTTTGGGTGCACGTGGGTTGATGTAACCTATGTGTTCCAACACTTCGCGCATGTGTTCATAAAAGCGCTCTAAATCCTCTTGCGTCGCCAACTCGGCTGGTTTTTCTTGATAGTGCAATTCGCCTGAGGTAATCGCCATACGCAGTTCGTAACACATAATCTGCACAGCCTGCGCGAGATTAAGTGAGGTGTATTCTGGGTTAGCAGGAATGGTCGCCAACATGTGACATCGGTCGGCCTCTTCGTTGGATAGTCCGCTCATTTCTGTGCCAAACACCAGCGCAACTTGGTGATGTGTCACCGCCATGTTTTTCACGTCAGCGGCAGCCTCACGCACAGTCACTACTTGCTGCGACAGCGAACGTTGTTTGCCGCTCACCCCAATCACAAGCTGACAATCTGCAATTGCTTCCTCCAAGGTTTGTGTGACCACAGCTGTATCAAGTAAATCAGCAGCATTCACTGCCAAAGCGTTAGCTTCGCTTGCTGGAAAATGCTTAGGACGTACCAGATAGAGTCGGCTTAAGCCCATAGTTTTCATGGCGCGTGCAGTTGAGCCAATATTGCCTGGGTGGCTGGTATGGCAGAGGACAATACGAATGTGGTTGAAAATTGAGTCAGTCATAGCTTGATGATCATTGGGCTTTTGCATGAGTAGTGGTTAGGTGAACTTGGTCTTTGGTCTAAGTGGGCTTAAATGCTAAAATACTATTTTACAGTACATCACGCAAAGACCACCCATAATGCATCCCATATTAAACGTTGCGACCAAAGCAGCCCGTGAGGCGGGTAAGATTATTAACCGCGCTTCACAAGACGTTGGTTCGCTCAAAATACAAACCAAAGACTATAACGATTTTGTCAGCGAAGTTGACCGTGCCGCTGAGGATGCCATTATCAGCATATTAAAAGAAGCCTATCCAACCCATGGGTTTTATGGCGAAGAAACTGGCAAAACTAACTCAGAAGCTGAAAGCATTTGGATTATCGACCCACTGGACGGGACGACCAACTTTTTACATAACTTTCCATCCTATTGTGTATCCATTGCTTTGCAAGAAAAAGGCGTGCTCACACAAGCGGTGATCTATGACCCAGTGCATAACGACTTATTCACGGCCACCAGAGGGCGCGGTGCGTTCTTGAATGATAAGCGTATTCGTGTGACTAATCGTAGTAAGTTGCAAGACAGCCTGATTTCAACAGGCTTCCCATTCAAAGACTTTAGTTATTTAGATACCTATCTAGATATATTTAAAGATATGGCTAAAAAGACCTCGGGTTTGCGCCGCCCTGGTTCAGCCGCGCTAGATTTGGCTTATGTGGCTGCAGGGTATGCAGATGGTTTTTTTGAAATTAACCTATCGCCTTGGGATATTGCAGCTGGCGCGCTCTTGGTGCAAGAGGCAGGCGGTATTGTGGGGGATTTTGAAGGAAACGAAAGCTGGTTAAGAACCGGCAATATTGTGGCAGCCAACCCAAAAGTGTTTGGGCAAATGCTACAGGTGATTGCGCCACACTTAACAGAGCGCATTAAAACACCAACCCTCGAGTAACGCTCAAACTTGTGTCGATTACACCTGAAACACTAGAACAGACGCAAGCGTTCGCTCAGCACACCCCCATGATGCGCCAATATTTGGCGCTTAAAGCACAACATCCCGATATGTTGCTGTTTTATCGCATGGGGGATTTTTACGAGCTTTTTTTTGAAGATGCAGAAAAAGCCTCACGCTTATTAGGTATTACACTCACGCGCCGCGGTAGCAGTAATGGCGAGCCGATTAAAATGGCAGGTGTGCCATACCATGCCGCTGAGCAATATCTGGCAAAGCTTGCCAAAATGGGTGAAGCGGTGGCCATCTGTGAGCAGATAGGTGACCCTGCAACGAGCAAAGGCCCTGTAGCACGCGAAGTCGCGCGTATTCTCACGCCTGGCACATTGACCGATGCTGCCTTACTTGATGAAACGCGTGATAATCCGCTGTTAGGTATTTACGCAGTTGAAGGTGTGATTGGCCTAGCCAGATTAAATCTTACTTCAGGCGATTTTGTACTGAGTGAAATTGCTGTTGGACATTTAGCGCAAGAGTTAGAGCGCATTCACCCTGCTGAGATTGTGTGTGATGACCACTTTCAGCATCCAGCGTTATCAAATTTTAAGGCGGCCAAAAAGCGCCTAGCACCTTGGCAGTTTGATCTAGATGCAGCGACTACCACTTTAACCAAGCAACTCAATACACTAGATTTAGCTGGCTTTGGTTGCCAGACCATGCCCAATGCGATTTCTGCTGCGGGCGCTTTGTTGGATTATGTCAGGCATACACAACGCACTGCATTGCCGCACATTACGGCAATTACTGTAGAGCAAACCAGCCAATATCTACAATTGGATGCCGCCACTCGGCGCAACTTGGAAATTGACACGACCATTCGTGGTGAAGCTTCACCCACCTTGTATTCATTGTTAAATACCACCCAAACCGCCATGGGGGCTAGATTGTTACGGCATTGGTTACACCATCCGTTACGCGCGCATCAATCAGTGCAAATGCGTCATCAAGCTGTTGGCGAACTGATGCAACATCACATTTGGGACAGTTTGCAGAACCTACTTAAATCAGTGGGGGATATTGAGCGCATTACAGCACGCGTAGCCTTGAGGACGGCGCGTCCGCGAGATTTGTCTAGTTTAAGAGAAAGCTTACTGCAGTTACCGCATATTCAAGCGCAATTGGCACAAGCACAATCATCGTTGCTACAAACGTTGGGTGCAAGCTTGCAAGCGCCTAAAGATGTCGTTGATTTGCTCAATAAATCCATACGCAGTGAGCCCTCTGTGGTGTTGCGCGAAGGTGGTGTGATCGCTGATGGTTATGATGCGGATCTCGATGAGTTGCGGAGCATACAAACCAATCATGGTGATTTCTTATTGCAATTTGAAGCAGCAGAAAAAGCACGTACAGGCTTACAAAACTTAAAAGTAGAGTTTAATAGCGTTCATGGGTTTTACATTGAGATTAGCCGGGCACAAGCTGATAATGCGCCTGCAGAATACCGCAGACGTCAAACTTTAAAAAATGTAGAACGCTTTATCACGCCAGAGCTGAAAGCGTTTGAAGACAAAGTGCTCAGTGCCAATGACCGCGCGTTAGCGCGTGAGAAAATGTTGTATGAGCAAGTCTTGGATGGTTTGGCGCCTTTTATTCGTGAACTGCACATGAATGCAGGTGCAGTAGCAAGCTTAGATGTGCTGTGTTGTTTTGCGGAACGCGCTGAATCATTACATTATGTGCAGCCCCATTTCACATCTGAGGCTGGCTTACGCATTGAGGCAGGCCGCCACCCAGTAGTGGAAAATATCAGCCAGCCCTATGTGTCGAACGATGTGCTGTTAAACCCGTATCGACAATTGTTATTGATTACAGGCCCGAATATGGGGGGTAAATCTACCTATATGCGCCAAACGGCATTGATTGTGTTGATGGCGTACTGCGGTTGCTATGTGCCTGCCAGTATTGCGCAGATTGGTGAAATCGACCGTATCTTCACGCGCATAGGTGCCTCGGATGATTTGGCGGGTGGTCGCTCAACCTTTATGGTAGAGATGACAGAAACCGCCAATATTTTGCATAACGCCACTGATAAAAGCTTGGTGTTGCTGGATGAAATTGGTCGCGGCACCAGCACTTTTGACGGCTTAAGTTTGGCATGGGCGGTGGCCAAACAATTGTTGGAGAAAAACAAATCACTGACTTTATTCGCCACGCATTACTTTGAGCTGACGCGCATTGTCGATGAAGCTAAACATGCGGCGAACGTGCATTTAGATGCGGTCGAGCATGGACAAGGCATCGTGTTTTTGCATAAAGTAGAAGAGGGTGCAGCCAACCAAAGTTATGGTATTCAAGTAGCGCAATTGGCTGGGATTCCCAAATCGGTGGTGCAATTAGCCAAACGCAAACTCACGCAATTGGAGAATAATCAAATTGCACAAAACACGCATCAACCCGATATGTTTACGGCAATTGAGGAACCTATGCCGGTTGCATTACATCCAATTGTTGCAAAAATTGAAGCGATGCAGCCAGATGATCTGACTCCTAAACAGGCTTTAGAATTGCTGTACCAACTTAAAAAAACAGTTGACAGTACCTAGGCTGTTTTCCTTATACCAATCAAGCTTAATATTCCAGATATTAAAAGTAATGCTGCACCGGGTAATGGTACAGCAGACACGCTCGGTGTAATTTCTAAGTTGTCTGCAATCCATATGGCTGCGTTACTGTTAATGTGAAAGGCATCAATTTGATTCCAATTTAGAATGATTGAGGACACTGAAATATTGTTTAGGTCATAAGAGTCCGAAGTGTAAATCTTTTGGTTATTTAAGTAGCCTTCAAATTGAACTTGAACATCCCCAGCGATGCCTTCACTCCAGAATCCACTTATGAAGTTAAATGAGCTTGAGTCTGTCATTCTAATGATGGTTGTATTGGCATTTAGGTAGCCAAATGCATTAAACAAAGCATTATTTTCAATCCCAGTGTAATTTACATTAGGATCCATGTAAGGCGATACATCAATCACGCCAGTTATGTTTGCGCTATTCCATGTAATTCCATTGTAACTATCTGGTACTGGGTCAGAATTACCGCTTAGATCATCGAAGTTAATGACGTTGGCATGGGCTGTACTGAGTTGGAAAATTATTGCAAGAGTTAGGATAATTGTTTTCATTATTAGTAGCCTTAATTTGTTTACTCATGCATCGTAATTGAACCTATTAAACCTAACTATAGCCCTAATGGGTAGTAAAATTGTTATGTTCTAATTTACAATTGATGATGAGGAATTACAAATGCATAAACCAGCCATTACACAAACCCCTATCCACGATGTGCTTGCCAACCGTTGGAGCCCACGTGCCTATGATGCCAATAAGCCAGTTTCTCAAACACAAATCATGAGTTTATTGGAAGCCGCGCGTTGGGCGCCATCCTGTTTTGGTGACCAGCCATGGCGCTTTGTGGTGTGCGACAAATCCAGCAACCCAGATGCTTGGCAAAAAGCATTTGATTGCTTAGTCCCTGGCAATCAAACCTGGGCACAACATGCGCCAGTCCTATTGTTGATTTGTGCCAATACTTTGTTTGGACATAATCAAAAGCCTAATCGCTGGGCGCCTTACGACACAGGTGCCGCAACAGAAAACTTATGCTTGCAAGCGACTGCATTAGGGTTGGCGGCGCATCAGATGGGTGGTTTTGACGCGACAAAAGCACAAGCGGTGTTTGCAGTACCAGAACAATTTACATTGATGGCAATGGTCACTGTTGGTTACGCGACGGCAGCCGATATCTTGCCTGATGACTTACGTCAGCGTGAGTTGGCACCTAGAGAGCGTCGTCCGCTGGGTGAGTTGTTTTTTAATGGGGTGTGGGACAAGGCTATCGTCTGATAGAATGTCAGCTTAATTTTTAATCAAAAAGAGATATTAGGGGCTTGGTATGGCTGTGGTTGCACTGAATAAAGCAAATTTTAAAGAGACAATTGAAAAAAATCCTTTTGTGATTGTGGATTTTTGGGCGCCTTGGTGTGATCCTTGTGTAGCGTTTACACCTACATTTGAAGCGGCTGCCGCTAATAACCCTGACATCGTGTTTGGCATGGTGAATACCGAAGCAGATCCTGAGATTTCAGAATATTTTGAAGTGAATCAAATCCCAGGAATTTTGGTGATACGTGAACAAGCAGGTATTCATGCACAAGTAGGTGAAATTGGCGCACCAGCCTTTGATGAAATCATTAAATGGGCACGCGAATTTGATATGACGCCAGTTCGCGAGTATTACGCTGCTAACAAAGCTAAATAAATGTTAGAAAGTTGAGGTAAAAAAGCCACGAGGAATCGTGGCTTTTTTGTGCGGACTTACATCAAAATCCACCAGTGAAGATAATACGAAATAAGTAAAATGCGCCAATCGCCATCATAAGGTACATAGGGATATCGCCGGCTTTGGATTTCTCAGTTTTGCTTGGAGACGAAGTCCATCGATTAAACAACCATCCCGCAAAAATAATCACTGGAATCAGCAATATGCCAGCAGTTGATTCAAACAATCGTCCAAACAAAGTTTTGATCAAGCCACCATCTTTGAAAAACTCAATGCCTAGGCCAATCAAACCGAGCAGCACCAGCAAGAAGGAAACGATAGAAATAATGATGGTAAGTTTGCTGTTGGGGTCTATCTTCGCGTTTTTTGCATATTTGTTTGGGTCCATGACTGCTCCTTAAAAACGCTAACAATACAAACGTTGAAGTTTAATTCTGAGGCAGATATTTTGCGGGATCAACCGATTTACCCTGTTGCCTGATCTCAAAATGTAGTTTTACAGAGTTACTGTCTGTATTGCCCATTTCTGCAATTTTTTGTCCAGCCGCAACGATTTGGCCCTCTTTGACGAGGAGTTTGTTGTTATGGGCGTAGACAGATAAAAAGGTTTTGTTATGCTTAATGATGATAAGTTTGCCATAACCGCGTAAATCTGAGCCACTGTAAATCACTTTGCCACTGCTGGCTGCATTGATGGCTTGCCCAGCTGTCCCAGCAATATCAATGCCTTTGTTGGAGGCCTCATTAAAGTTTGCCACCACTTTACCATTGGTTGGCCAAATCCATGTCACGGCATCACCAGTTGTCGCTTTGGTTTCCGCTGGTTTTGCTATTGCGACATCAGACGTTGCGGTCGGTTTATTGGCAATTTCAGTGCTGGACTTAGCCGCACCGCGGTTGAGTGCTTCTAAACTGTAGGGTTCACGAATTGCCTTAGGCTGCGATAAAATTGGCGTGACAGCAGGCGGTGCAACCTTAGTTTCACTCATCACTGCATCTGTTGTAATAGGCGTAACAACTACGTCACCTTCTTCAGTGGGTATTGGTTTTTCTGTGGTACTGCCAGGTAAGCTTAGTATCTGTCCCACTTTAATTGGGTACGGCGGGCTTAAGTTGTTGACGCTGGCAATCTCTTTGTAATCGTAACCAAACTCCAAACCAATCGCATAGAGGGTATCGCCTTTTTTGACGGTGTATGTATTGGGTCGCCAATCTGTCCCTGATTTATTCGTACCGTTGTCTTTAGGAAGGGAGGCAGTAGGTTTGTTGACCGAGGTATCTCGATTAATCACAGGGGCTGGCGGGCTACTTGCGCATGAAATAAGTGAGATAGAAGCAATGACCAGTAAAATTTTTTGTAACATCATAAGTTATGCGCTTGTACCACCTAACAGCGGCACAAATTTAACGGTCTCTAGTTTGGTTTGTTTGAAGTCTGTCGCAGTGCGCTCTATCAGATACAATATTTGTGTGGTTGTTCCCACTGGAATTACCAATCTGCCACCTACTGCTAGTTGAGCTAATAATTCTTCTGGAATGTGACTGGCCGCTGCGGTAACGATAATGCCATGAAACGGGGCATAAGCAGCAAGTCCAATACTGCCATCGGCATGGTCTAGCTTGACGTTGGAACATTTAAGTGTACGCAAATGACTGCGTGCTTTCATCACCAACGGGCGGATACGTTCCAGTGAATATACTTCACCCGCAATTTTGGAGAGTACGGCCGTTTGATAACCACACCCTGTGCCAATTTCTAATATTTTGCCTAAATTACCACCATTACGAAGCACTTCGGTCATGCGTGCCACAATGTAAGGCTGAGAGATGGTTTGGCCAAAGCCAATCGGCAATGACACATCTTCATAAGCGCGAATAGACAGTGCTTCATCCACAAAAATATGACGTGGAATTTCACCCATGGCAGATAACACCAACTCGTCTTTAATGCCCTGTTCACGCAAGCGCGTGAGCATACGTTCACGCGTACGTGATGAAGTCATGCCGATGCCAGATTTAGAAGAGGACCTGAGTAATGCCATAATGATTACTTGCTCATCCAATCTTTAAGTTCAGCCAATTGACTATGCTTGGTTAAATCGACTTGTATCGGTGAAATGGAGACATGATTGTGCGCGATTGCATAAAAATCCGTGCCTTCTCCACCATCATTTGGTTGCCCAGCAGCGCCTACCCAATACACGGTTTCACCACGCGGTGTTTTAAGCTGAATCACGGGTTCAGCCTTGTGGCGTTTGCCTAAGCGTGTGATTGAGCGTCCTTGAATGGCTTCGTATGGAACATCAGGTACGTTGATATTGAGTAATACTGGCGATTTTATTTTGTTTTGTGCGTACTGCTCTACCAATTCAACCGTGATCCGTGCCGCGGTTTCAAAATGGGTAGGGTTGTGTTGCGACATTGAAACGGCGAATGAGGGAATGTCGAGCAAGTAGCCCTCCATGGCTGCAGCCACGGTGCCAGAGTAAATCGTATCATCCCCCATGTTCGCACCGTCATTGATGCCACTAATCACCATGTCTGGCATTTCATCCATTAACCCAGTCAAGGCGATGTGTACACAATCGGTGGGGGTGCCGTTGACGTAAAAATAGCCATTGCTGGCTTTGCGCACGCTGAGCGGGCGGTCTAAGGTCAATGAATTACTGGCACCGCTGCGGTTGCGTTCTGGGGCAACAACTGTGATATCGGCAATTTTGGCTAAGTGTGTGGCAAGGATGTTGAGGCCAGGTGCAAAGTAGCCATCGTCGTTAGAAATTAAAATTCGCATGCAATAATTATAATGGTTTTAATTGGGTTGTCAGCGGACAAATCACTTAACTTTGTTGGCTGGCGTGACTTTTTATCCATTTTGCATAAAAAATAGCACAAACAAAAAAGATCAGGCTTAACAATACCTCTAAAAAAGCTAATCCAGCCGACAATCCTTGTTCAGACCATGTCCGCACTGCGCCTTCTGTAAAGTAAACAAGAATCAACATAGAAGCCCATTGGTAGGTATAGCGGTTTCCTCTCAAAATGCCAAACAAAGGCAGTAGTAGCGGCAATGTTTTGAGCACCAACATGCTACCACCCGCTTTTAACGGTGCCAGCCATAATTCCCAAGCCAAGCAAAGCATAATCAGCGCAATCAGGCTGATGCTGGCGCCTAAACGTAAAGTTTGCATCATACGCGGCAAGCCTTGGCCATCGCGACAAGCGCCGTTCTTGCTTCATCTGCATTACTAATGGGTTGTGAGAAATGAAAACGTAAACGCTGCGCACCCTGCGTGCGCACATCAAAGCCCAATGGATCGATGCCGATCATCTCTACGCTATCTGTTTGGACGTGATGATAATGTTGACAATAGGCTATTAGGTTGTCTTGGTGGTCTTTGTTCATATGTTCCAGAATGCTTGGTTCTTCGATAAACAGCGGTTGGGTCGGCAATTGCATCTCTTCGCCATTAATCCAACCCATTTTGCCAAACCCAGCAATATAGCGCGCTTGGGTGATGTAGAGGGTATAAAAAGTAAAATCATGCATATCAAAGTACTGTGCGGCTTGCGGCATATAACGCAAATAACGTTGACGCATCAGCAAGTTGTGCTTATCGGTTTGTTCGGCTTTAGCTAATAAGGTCAATCTGGCATTGGCCTGTAAATCTTCCTCTCCAGCAAATACCAATAATGAAACGTGCGCATCGTGCATGATGTTTTTGGTGTGTTCTGCAATGCTACTAATAAGAATGGTTGGCATGCCTTGATGGTTTAATACAAAAGGCGCAACCGAGCCAAACGGATAGCCCGCAAACTTTTCTGAGTGCGTAGAAAGAATCCCCGAATGGGTGCTAAACAAAAATTGCTGTGCTTCTAATGTGAGTGACATAGTGAGTTCGCTAATATTAGGGATGGAGCTTTAGCGTGGTTTCGGCAAGCCGCTTACCAAGGGCGATACACAATTTTCGCTCGTCTTCTGAAATGGCTTGATCATCCATGGCCCCGCCAATGTGGCTTGCACCATATGGGGTGCCGCCGGTTTTGGTACTGCTCAATGCCGGTTCAGAGTAGGGCAGGCCGACGATGAGCATGCCATGGTGCATCAGCGGTAGCATCATGGTGAGTAATGTGGATTCATTGCCGCCATGCATGGAACCGCTGGAGGTAAACACCGCAGCAGGTTTGCCAATCAAGGCGCCTTTAAGCCACAAACCAGATGTGCCATCTAAAAAATACTTCATCGGAGCGGCCATATTGCCAAAGCGCGTTGGGCTACCTAATGCTAGGCCAGCACAGGCCTCAAGGTCAGCGAGTTCTACATAGGGCGCACCGGTGCTGGGGATATCTGGTTCAGTGGCCTCACAATTGGCGGAAACTTTAGGCACAGTGCGGATGCGCGCTTTTGCGCCGCTCACACTTTCAACACCACGCGCAATCAATTGTGCCATGTCGCGCACAGCGCCGCCTTGTGAATAGTAAAGTACTAAAATTTCGGTCATCGCCCAGCCTTTAATCCATTTGGTTAATCAAAACTAAAACTATACACAACATCCAACGCATTCTCAGAGCCAGCTTTGGTTTCAATTGCAATTCTTCGCGTCAATTGATACGTCAGCTTAGCCACATTCAACAAGCCAAAAATGCTTTTCTCATAGCCTATGGTCAATTGACGATTAATGCGTTTACCTACGTTTACACTGTAGTCAGTGTCACTGGTCCCTTGAATATCTAAACTGTCAAATCCTGCTAGATTTGCAATACGTGACTGAAGCGGTACCGAATCGCCTTGTGACAACAAAGCACCTGCTGCCACAGATAGCATGGCCAGTTCACTATTCCCAGCTTCGGACATAGGCCTGCCCAGCACCAATAACGAGAGTTTATCCTCATTTGTTGTTTCAGGCTCGGAGATTAGTTTGAGTTGCGGCGTCTTGACATCGCCACTTAATTTGACGCCAACTTTGGTCGGTTGCAAGTTGCGCATAGCCACAATATTCAGTCCGGCATTCGTGATTGGACCACTCAAGTTGATTTGACCAGTTTCGATATTGAGTAATTGACCATAAGCTAGATAAGTGCCATTGACCTCGAGTGTGCCAAACGCCTCTATTTGTGGCGGGCTACCAGATAACCTGACCAAGCCACTCAGTGCCCCATTTAAGCCCTGACCCCGCAACATAAATTGACGGCTTTCATCAAAAGGAATCGTTGGCTTGATTCCAAAATCAATAGTGAGCGAACCTAGTTCTATGCCCAACTTGGTTTGCGATTGTTGATTTTGCTTGCCCAAAATAATGACGTCATCATCCAGTGTGGGTCTGCCTGCTTTGGGTAGCTCGAACAAACCACGGTGTACTTTAAACTGTCCATTGATGAGCGCTCGCTCCCCATTAAAACTCATACCGCCATCACCACTCAGCACAATTAAACGGTCGGTTCGTGATAATGCTGTCAATCGTTCCGCTTGCACTTTGAGGTCTAACTGTACGGGACGTTGAATAAAGTTGGCTTGCCCCTGCGCGTTGAGGGTGCCTGTTTTACCCGCAAAATCTAGTTGTTTCACGGTGAAGGTTTGCTCAGAAAAAATGGCATCTAGCTTGCCATTACTGAGTTCAACGCCCTGGCTTGGGATTAACACGGACAGGGCAGAGCCACGCATATAGCCTGTCAGCGCTGGTGTAGCAATGGTGCCATTTGCATCGAGCATAAGCGATATTGCACCGTCGATATGCGTATCTGCATCATGTGAAGTGAGCCAGTTTAGATGTTGTAAATTGGCTTCAGCATGCAAAGATAATGGTGCCTGTTCACTCAGCACATAGCCTTTGGGCGTGCTAGTGATGGTGGTGCTTAAGTTGGCTTGCAGTGTGCCTGCGTAATCAGAGCGCAAACTTGTTTCTGCGGTGAGCAGGTTATTTACAGCGGTGATCTTAAGCGCTAGTGCGTTTAAGCCCATGGCTTGTTTGTTTTGTAGTATGACGTCTTGCAGGATAATGTCACCCTCTGCACGCGTGATTGAAATATCTGCATTCACTTGCTCCGCAAGGTTTACTCGCCAAGATCCGTTCAATGTGAGGTTGTTCTCAACATGGGTGCTAGAGAACCCTAAATGCTCTTGCATGACTTGCACGGGTAGTTGTTGCAAACGCCCCTGTGTGTTGAGCACAGCCTTGGTGGAGCGCACGCCTGCAACTTCAGTGCCGGCGGGTTGATACGAAAAAGTGTCTAGTTGTATTTGCCCTTCACGCACCTGTAACAAGAGATCGCTCAGTGAAAACCCAGTGCTGGGGCTAAATGCCATGGGTGCAGGGCGAGCCAGTCGTAGTGTTTTTTCATCCTGACTGACCAAGCTGAGAATAGCGCCTTGCCATTGCTCACCGTTTAATTTTCCTTCAACTACGCTGTTTAAACCAAAGCTTTTATCATTTGCGTTGGTGTTTGCAATGGCGATTGCCAATTGGTGCTGCGCTAAGCTGCCAGATAACGCAAATGTTGCATCAATAGGCTTGTTATCAATATCGTCTAGGTCACCATTGATCAGGCCAAGAATTGCTATGTTGGTTTCTAATGGCGCTGTTTCAACAGTGGAGAACCGTCCTTTTGCACTGATTTTTTGCGTGTGGATTTGGTTAGGTAAGCTCAGTTGGTCAGCTTCCAATTGATATTGGTACTCATAGCTATTGGCTAAATGCACAATCTCGCCATTGGCTTTGACTGTGCCTGAAAAACCGTCCATCACTTGATCTAGTGCGGGAAAATCCGCTGCCCAGCGTAAGGTATTTTGATTGCTGTCGTTTGGGTTGAGCCCACCCGATAAATTGAACTGGTTGGTGGCGAGTTGTGCGGTTAAATCTAGATGAGTGAGTACAAAATCAACCAGTGTGGCTTGCGCATTCAACACGAGTGGATGCTGATTGATATGACTATTGCTGGATTCGACCACGACTTGCATGGGCTGTTGACCGCTTAATGCACCATTGGCATTGAGTGACACATTCAGCTGCCCTTCCAACTGCGGATGAATGTGTGCAGTATTAAGTGCTTTGATTTGTAGTTGCAAGCTGGCGGGCATTTGGTCTTGCAAACTCACTTCTGCATCCAGCGCAATCAGGTTGCTCTGTTGAGACGGGCTGGCAGGCATAATCATAAAAGGTGTGGATTCAGGCTGGTAATGATGCAAAGCATGCAAATGCAATTGGGCTAAATCACCACTCAACTCCGCTTTGAGTGAATACGGTGTGCTGGCGTTTGCCTGCTCTGCTAACAATGTGCCATTGAGCGCAAATGGCTTTTTGTTCTCCATATCGACTTCAGTTTGTAATTGCCCCCACGGGCTTTCCGCTACTTTCAATGCAAGGCGCAGTGATTGCTGATTGGCGTGCAAGTTAAAGGTGATTGCCCTCATGGTTTGCGTTTCATTGGCCTGTTCAATCACCAGTTCATCAATGAGCCCTTGTTCTAGTGCGATGGGCAATGGTAGATCAATGCGTTCTGGCAAGGCACGCGCGATGGCGTCACCCGATGTATCCACTTGTGGTTCTAACTTTGTGGCAGATTGAGGTTTAAATGTTAGCTTGGCATGTTTAGCGTGAAAGCGTGAAACAGTGAGCTCTCCCGATGTGTTTAAGCTCAGCGCCAAGTTGGAATCAATGCGATCTATGTGCAATATGGCATTGCCTAAATCCATTTCAAATTCACTTAGGTTGGAATAGACCAATAGATTGGCTGCCAGTACGATTTGCGGCGTGATAGCGAAACTTAAACACATGCTTAACACAAGGCATGCACGCATGAGTTGCCATGCACTTTGTTTTAGCACGTTTAGCCATTTAATTAACGCTAACAATTAAAAACTCACTCCCAAATTAAAATGTAAGCGATATTCTTTGGTTTCTTCACCATAGGCTATGTCTGCACCTACTGGGCCAACTGGGCTTTTCCAGCGCACGCCTAACCCATAACCATAAGCAGGTTCATAATCACGCCAATTATTGGCAGCGTTACCAAAGTCTACAAATGCGGCGGCACCCCATGCGTCTGTTAACCATTGCACAATTTCAGTACTGCCCACCAGTAAAACCCTGCCCCCTAAAATGGCATCGCCTTCTCTGACACCAAGAGATTGAAAGTTATAGCCACGCACCGATTGGTCCCCACCTGCGCGGAACAAGTAAGTCGCGGGAACATTGGTAGAACCAGAGACCACGCCTACTTCTAATCGGCCTAAAAACTGAGTGTGCTCACCCAAGGGGTAAAAGCCTTGTAACTTTGCCTGAGACTGTAAAAATCGACCATCAGACAACTGCTCAATAGGCGCCACCTGAAACTGGGATGAGAAAATGACGCCTTTGGTGGGGGCGAGGTCATTATCTAATTTACGCAAACTTAAGCCATAGGCAAAAGTGGCTGCCTTGTTGAATTCAGTCTCTTCATTATCAATGGTTAAAAACTCATACAGCAAGTTAGCTCCCACAAATTGCTCAAAATTGCGGTTACCCCAGGTACGCTTGACGCCATTATTGATGGCTGTCGTGACTTGTCCTTCTAAGTCAGTACGGATCAAACTGTTGTTGATGCTGTCTCGATAACCACGCGCATCGGTCATAAAATTAATACTGGAAGTCGCGGCTTGTAAGCGTTGCTCTAAGCGTATCGAAGTGTTCCACAACAATCCACGTTCAAACAAATTACGATCGGTGTAATTGAGCACCACGCGTGCGCCAGTGTTGGTGCTCGCGCCCACACCAACACTTACACTTTTTAATTCACGCTCTTGCACATCTACAATCACGTCAGCCAAGCCCTCTTCAGATAGTTGTTGTGTTGCTGCGCTGACAGAAACGCGATTGAACTTACCCGTTTCTTGCAATGTATTTTGAAACTGTAGCAGCAAGCTTTGCTGATATACATCACCAGATTGGATGGGGTTAATATTCTCTATGAGTGTTGCGGGGTAATGCTTTAAGCCTTTAATCTGGAGTTGACCTAAGCGCACGCTTTTTCCACTATCAAAACTGAGTGACAGGTCGGCTTGATGCGTTTTAGGGTCAACTTTGGCTTGGCTATGTTCAATTTTGGCATTGGGATAACGCTCTGAGAGCAAGGTGGTGAGGAGATTGCCTTTTGCTTCAGACCAAGCCCGTTGTGTAAAAGGCTTGCCCTTAGATAACTGCCAAGTGCGCTCAAGTGAATCCACAGTGGGTGGCTGGTCTGGCGTTGCAGAGGTGATTTCACCTTTAAATGTCAGATTAGCCCCATTTACGGTGGTTCTCTCGTTGAGATTGATGACAAAAACGGCTTCATTGTCAGTGCTTGGCGTAATGCTAATCTTGGGCGAAAAATAACCTTCTGTAACTAACAAGTCTTTCACGTCTTGCGGTGTTTTTTGGATCAGCCGCAACCATTCAGATTGATCTAACCTTGGATTATCCAATGCTGCATGAATAATGAGGTGTGCTTTTAATAAGTCAGCTATTCTATCTTTATCGACTTTCTCCTCTGGGTTGAGGTTTAGCTTAAAAGTCGCCATATAGGCTGATTTCTTTTTGACTTGAAATAATGTGGTTGTCTCAGCCATGACCCATTGCGGCAAAGATAGACAACATAAGCAGACTAACCAAAGAGTACAAAAGCGCACAGGAACATTGTTTAACTGACGAATCAATAGGTTTAAATGCTTGATCAAAACGATAGAAATTGAGACTGGAGTAATTATGCTTTTTTTCGCTTATCTTTGACTCTTTGTTTTTTAGCATCCAGTTCAAATAAACCAATGGTATGAATCAGTTCGCTAAATTTTGCATAGCCATAATTGCGTGAATCAAAGGCGGAGTAATTTTTGATGATATGTTTTTTCACTTCACTTAAGTTTGCGAAAGAGTCATCTTCTGAAAGTGCATCTATAGCTGAACGAATTAAAGAAACCAGCTTTGCATCCATTGCAAGTTGCTGAGAAGATTTTTTAATCACAGGTGGAAGCGTGAGTGATTCCTCGACAGGTGCCTCAACTAACCTAGATTCTGAGACTGTTTTAGATGGGTTTTGTTTTGCCTGGTTGTTTTCTGCGTTAGTTTCTGATGTCTCTACTAACTTATTTTGAGAAAGTATCTCGATGTACACAAACTGATTACAAGCGGCTCTTAATGATTCAGGGGTTTTTTGTTCACCAAATCCGTATACTAGTTTTCCAGATTCGCGAAATCGAATTGCTAATCGAGTAAAGTCACTATCACTAGATACAATACAGACCCCATCCAAAGGGGCTGTGTACAACAAATCCATCGCATCAATAATAAGTGCACTATCTGTTGCGTTTTTACCCTTAGTATTTGCATATTGCTGTATGGGTTGAATAGCATGTTTAGGCAATATCTCTTTCCAGCGACTCAATTGGTTTTGCGTCCAATCCCCGTAGATACGTCTTACGCTGGCATCGCCAAATTTTGAAATTTCTTCAAACAGTGCATCAATAATCGGGATGACATTAAACGTGTTATCAGCATCTATTAGTACCGCAAGTCTTGGATTATTGTTATCAGTACTCATTGCGGTAACTCCTTAAGCTAATTAATACGTTTTACTAGCTCTGCTGCTATACCAGTATAGTTGGCTGGGGTGAGCGCCAATAATGCCGCTTTGGCATCTGCAGGAATTTTCAAGGTGGCAATAAAGGCATGTAATGATTCTTTATTAATACCACCTTTGCCACGGGTGAGCTCTTTTAATTGCTCATACGGGTTTTCAATACCGTAGCGACGCATCACCGTTTGAATTGGCTCGGCGAGCACTTCCCAACTATTGTCTAGGTCCTCAGCTAATCGTTGTGTGTTGATTTCTAGTTTGTTTAAACCCCGCAAGCAAGAGTCGTATCCAAGTAAAGTATAGCCAAAACCTACACCCATGTTTCTTAATACGGTGGAATCGGTTAAATCTCTTTGCCAGCGTGAGATTGGCAACTTTTCCGCCATGTGACGCAAGATTGCGTTGGCCATGCCTAGATTACCTTCTGAGTTCTCAAAATCAATTGGGTTCACTTTATGCGGCATGGTGGATGAGCCAATTTCACCTGCTTTGACCTTTTGTTTAAAGTAACCCACAGAAATGTAACCCCAAACATCGCGGTTTAAATCAATCAATATGGTATTGATGCGTGCCAGCGTGTCGTATAGCTCTGCCATATAATCATGCGGCTCAATCTGGATGGTCATAGGGTTGTAGACTAAGCCTAATGATTCTACAAAGTTTTTTGCGAAACTTTCCCAATCAAAACTAGGGTAAGCCGACAAATGGGCATTAAAGTTACCTACTGCACCATTGATTTTGCCTAATATCTCATTGCTCACCAATTGTTTGTGTTGACGCTGTAGGCGGTAGACAACATTGGCTAGCTCTTTACCCATCGTAGTAGGTGAAGCGGTTTGACCATGGGTGCGTGACAACATCGGTTGGTCAGCCAGTTGACTGGCCAGTTCAGATAAGCGCGCAATCAAATTGTCTAAAAACGGTACCATCACAGTGTCGCGTGCGGCTTTGAGCATCAAGCCATGAGATAAATTATTGATGTCTTCAGAGGTGCAAGCAAAGTGGATAAATTCGCTGGCTTTTTTAATGTCTGGATTACCGTCGAACTTTTCTTTTAGCCAGTATTCCAGGGCTTTGACGTCGTGATTGGTGCGCACTTCAATCGCTTTGACTTGCGCGGCGTCTGCCTCGCTGAATTGAGCAATGGCAGCATCTAATTCTTGAATAGTATCTTTGTTGAATGGTGCAATTTCTTTTAAATCCGTAGCTGCTGCAAGCGCTTTAAGCCACTCTACTTCTACCCAAGCACGGTGCTTAATCAGTGCATATTCACTAAAAAATGGACGCAAAGCATCGAGTTTTGATTGATAACGACCATCGAGAGGGGAAAGAGCATTTAGGGTGGTAAGTGACATAACGGGCTTTCAAACTGCTGTTCAATAAACCGTTATTTTACCTCAATTTAGTAGATGCTTAGAATCGACAAAAACTCTATACAAATTTTGAGCGCTGGTTGACTGTGTCGATAAAGTAAAAAAGCACCGCTATTGCGATGCTTTTTATGGATAAATGACTGAAAATACTTTTGTAAAGTTCGTTAAGTTTTGTTTGTAGATGTTAAAAATACGCTAAATTAAGTAGATTTTTTTGTATCAGCTTCACCACCAGTAAACTTGCTTATAATCGCTTTGCCTTGTTCAGTGTTTGCTAATGCTTCTAACATACCGCCTATAGCTGTGCCGCCTTTAGGGCTGATTACAGAGCCCAATCCTGTCATGGCTGTTGAAGCATCTCCACCTGTATTGGCAATAATTTTTACATCTGCTTTTTCGAGTGCTTTAGCCTGTTCAATACCAACGGTTTGGTTTGCTTTAATTTGTTCAACTTTAATTAAATAATCTTGGTAAGAGGTATTGCTTCCAATTTCTTTTGCTAGCGTAATTTGCGCCTGTACTGGCGCTAATTGTAAGGCTTTTTCCGCTTCTGCTCTTGCCAAGCCCTCAGCTGTAATGCCTTTGGCTTCAAACTCTTTATTTGCTAATTGACCTTGACCAGTTAGGGTTAACATTTCTTTTTCTGCTTCTGCTTTAATCACCTGTGATTGTTTGTCAGCATTGGCATTAATCACTTTGGTCTCGCGATCTTGCTCTGCTTTAACAATTTGTACTTCTTTATCAATACCTGCTTTAGTTACTTCAGCAATTTTTTGCACTGCCAACTCTTTTTCAGTAGTAAGTTTTTGCTCTTCTTTGATTGCTTGTGTTGCCTTTTCGTTGGCAATGCCAACTTCACGATCTTTAGCGGCTGTTTGAATGCCAACCTGCTTAAGCGCTTCTTGTGCTTTAATATCTGTTTCACGCTTCGCATCAATTTCTGCAATTTGTGCTTTCTTCATGTTTTCTGCAACTTCACTACGACTTTCCATCTCAATTTGAGATTTCTTTTTCTCCATAATATTGGAAATCACATTGCTACCCGATGCATCACGAATATCCATTAATTCGATATTTTTAACGGCCGAAACACCCCAATTCGTGAGTTGCTCTGCGACCTCTTTTGTAAACTGTTCACCAAATGTAGCGCGGCCTTGCATAATTTCTTCAATTCCATTGGAGGCTAAGATTGTGCGCACGGATCCTTGCACAATAGCCTTTAATTGACTATTTAAGTCATCAAATGATGCTACGCGCTGTGCTGCTAAGTTGGAGTCCACAATTCTAAAAAATGCTTTTACATCTACGCGAAACGGCAATCGACCCATGTCATATGCTTCATAATCAGCCAAATCTAAATCAAAGACTGATACTGGCAATACAATTTTCGTGATACCAATTACTGGTAGCCAAGCAGGCCATTCATAGTACGTGTTTCCATTTTCAGTATCTTTGCCATATGAAGTAGTGAATTTACTAGATTGAACAATGTGCACTTCATTGGTTGGAACAACGCGTCTTAAATTAATAATCCAACTGATGATTCTGTAAATGAAATAAAACCCAATAACACCAGCTAAAGCGAATAAAACACCACTATTGATAAAGTCCATAATTTCCCTTTTTTATTTTTTGTGAATGAATTTAGATTTTAAATGACTAGTTAAACTTCCTAGAGTGCAAGATTTGCATTGTAAACATTATTTATTACAACTTGCCGCTATAGATTTAAAATAGATTGGTTGGTTGAGGGTAATTTTTTAGATAAAAAATCAGCTAAACGATAATGTGCCTTAAAAAAAGTCTTATCAAAAATATCTAAAAATTTGCTCTACTACCAACATGACCAGAGATGTGTTTGCAGGCGAGGTGTCAGGTCTTTTCTGATCAAAGTACTGCGCTAAAACATTGGCCTTTTTTTGCGCGTCAAAACGGCATGCTAATTACTCTGAATTTTCGACTATTCTCTGAAATGCATTTACCACGTCGGTGGTGACCAATTGCATATTTCCCTGCAATATTGCTTGCATCGCTAAAGAAAGTTTGAATGGTATTAGAAATTGAGCATTTTTCTGGGTTGATGTAGTCCGTAGCGTACTCAGCTTTTTCTAAACACACCATCTTCTTTAGTTTCATCAATGCGTTGCTCGGCTGCTGGTGCATCTTCATCATCGTGTGCAGTTAGGCTAACTTGTAGTAAACCCACTCTACCTCAACCCAAGCGCGCTGCATAATCAGTACATACTGACTGAAAAGTTGACGCAAGGCATCCAATTTGATTGATAACGACCATCGAGCGGGGAGAGCGCATTTAGCTGGTAAATGAAATAATGGTCTTTCAAACTGCTGTTCAATAAACCGTTGTTTTACCTTAAAACACTCTGAAGCATTCATTTGCTCACCCGCAGTTTTCCTGATGTAGCTATCTACAAATTGCCTTTATATCTCTAAATGGGCTAGCGCTTGATAGGGCATTGGCTTACCGAATAAATAACCTTGTGCATGCAGGCAGCCAATGGATGTTAAATACTCAGCTTGCTCAACGGTTTCTACACCTTCGGCAATAATATTCATCCGCAGGCTGTCTGACATCGACACAATGGCTTTCACCAGTAAGCCGCGGTCAGGGTTGGTTGTAATGTCTTGTATAAATGAGCGATCAATCTTAATTTGGCTCACAGGGAAGTGAATCAAATAGCCTAATGCGGAGTAGCCCGTGCCGAAATCATCAATTGAAATTGCGAAGCCCATTTGATGTAAATGTTGGATGGTTTTTTTAATGTCTTGCCTATTTTCCAGCAATAGACTTTCTGTGATTTCTAATTTCAGCCAAGTTGGCTTACAACCAGTTTCTTTTAAAATGCGGGTGATCGATAGAATAAGGTCGTTTCGAATAAACTGGCGTGACGATAGATTGATGGCTACAGGGAAGGGCACTGTACGATGTGCATTCCACTTTACCGCAGCTTCACACGCTTGATAAATCACCCACTCCCCAATTTCGATAATCAAGCCACTGTCTTCTGCTATGCCTATAAATTTATCTGGGGGTACCATTGTTGTATGGTCGCGATTCCATCGTAATAGTGCTTCTACCCCAATGATTTCTTGTGTCAGTAAATTCACTTGTGGCTGATAATACAATTCAAACTCATCTTTACCGATAGCTTTGCGCAGAGAGGCTTCTAGTGACATGCGCTCTGTAGCGCGAACGGTTAACTCTTTAGAGTAAAACTGCACATTGTTACGCCCTTGCTCTTTAGCATAATAAAGCGCTGAATCAGCGTATTTAAACAGTTCATCTACTTGGTCGCTGTCCAGTGGGAAGATGGATACACCAATGCTCAGTGTGACAAACAACTCTTTACCAGAAATGAAAAACGGCTCAGAAAACGCCTGCATGACTTTACGAATGATGACAGCCACATTTTCTGGTTCTTTTATGTCTGAAAGCAAAATGGCAAACTCATCGCCACCTAAGCGCGCGACAGTATCATTGCGTCGCAAGCAGCCTTCTAATTTGCGTGCACATTCAACCAATAAAATATCACCAACCACATGACCCAACGCATCATTGATTTCCTTGAATTTATCTATATCTAATGTGATTAAGGCAAACGGTTTGTTGTTGCGATTGGCCTTTAAAATGGCTTGGCTTAGTCTATCTGTTAATAGGGTGCGGTTAGGTAAATTGGTGAGAGGGTCAAAATAGGCGAGCCGATGAATACGCATTTCATACTCAATGGACTCTGTGACATCTAAACCCATGCCAATCACGGCAATAATTTCACCATTGATATCAAACTCTGGGGCAAGCAAGGATCGAATCACACGAGGCCCCTTACTGCCTGACTCCCAATGCAAATCGATACTTTTATTTTTACCATTCAAAAATACATCTTGAATAAGCGCTTCATATTCCATGGCGGAATCGCCACCTGGGAATTCACTTGGCGATTTACCTAATAGAAAATCTGGCGATACTTGATAAAAATCGGCTTTTTTTGCGTTAAGAAAAATACGCTTGTTGTCTTTGTTAAAACGCACAATTGAGCTAGGTGAGTTTTCAATCAGAGAGCGATATTCCAGCTCATTTTGCAGTGTTTTCGTCACATCGCGCGCATACCCAACGGTGCCCACTACTTGATTATCAATCACTAAAGGCGATTTATAAGACTCTATCCAAAAAGATTCCCCATCAGCATCTTTAATCGCACAGATTGTGCCAATCGGTTGGTCGCTAAGCATGGCTTCGCGATCGCCCTCGACGTATTGCTGGGCTAAGTCATCTGGGAAAAAATCAAAATCGGTCTTACCTTCTAGATCTTTGGTCGAGGACACCCCAGCCATTTTTGCATACGCCGTATTGGCGGCGAGCAATTTGCTATCGGCATCTTTTAGCCAAACCATAAATGGAAAATTATCCAGTAAGGTTCTCATATATTGCTCACGTTCTAGCTGTAAGTCCTTGGAGTCAATATCCACTTGCTTTGCACTACTGCTCAATATTTCAAGACTATATTCATCTCCTTGGTATGCTAGTAGAGATGCAACTACAGAGAGTGCTTTGACTTCGCCATGCCCGGTTTTAACATTTGAAACATAGGTGTATGGCTTGGACGGATGCAGCTGCTGCCAATATTCATGCCATTGCTTCAGCGAAAATGCTGGCATCCAGTCTGTGCTGTTCAGCCATAAAGATGGATTGTCTGTCAGCGCCAATAATCGGTTGGCGGATGGGTTGGTGTAGCAAAGCTTGCCATGACGATCGGTCAGGCGCACTGCATCATTCAAGTGGTTAAAGCATTGCGTTAACCCTGATATATCATTGTATGTATCTAAAGATAATGACGCTTTCACCAAGTGTCCCTTGTCTCTTAAAATTATTATATGTAATCACTTTTATCCGATATAACAATCCGCGTTATCTAACTATCAATAGATAATTGCACATAGTCTGCGAATATGTCTCATGTTAATCACTTACGGTCTTTATTCAATAAACTTTATACGACGTCAGATAGGTCGGGATATTTGGCTATTTAATTCGGGAATATCGCCTAGGATTTTAAGCGAAAGGGTCGGTGGGATAATTGAATCAAGTGTTAGGGTTGTGCAAACGCCCGCCTGCACAACCCTAGACTAAGTTTAAACCGTTAACATATCTACAAATGCATTGACAGGAGTAGCTTCTAGTTTTTTCTGATCTAATCACAGTGCTAATACATTGCTTGTTTTTTTTGCATCAAAACGGTGCGCTAAATTCACTTTAAAATTTTTCAAAAGTTCTGGAATGCCTTCACCACGGGGGTGGTAGCCAATTGCATATATCCCTGCAATATTGCTTGCATCTCTAAAGAATATCCGAATTTAGTATTGGTTAAGCAACATTCTCAGGCATGTATTCGCACTTGATTTTTGTTAAGAAATCTAAGGGTGCGGGCATGTGGTTTAAGTAACCTTGGGTGAAATCCACCCCCATTTCTTTAAGCACTTTTTCAACCGCAGTGTTATCTACCCATTCAGCAATCGTTTGTTTGTTGGTGACCCTAGCTACTTCTGTCATGCATTTAACAGTTGCTTGGCCAATTTGGTTCTCGATCAAGTCCTTAATAAATTGACCATCAATTTTTAAATAATCTACAGGTAAGTTCTTAAGATAGGCAAATGATGAGACGCCACTTCCAAAGTCATCTAAGGATAACCTAATACCATAGCGTTTCATTTGATTGAAAAACGTAGCAGCATTGCTTAAATTGGTGATGGCAACGGTTTCTGTGATTTCAAAACAGATCAACGAGCAATCAAGAGACATGTCGCTAATCAACTGCTCAACATAATCAAGAAAGTCTTTATCACCTAATGATTGGCCTGAAAGGTTGATGGATATAGTATCTATATGTGAAAGTAATGCATCATTTTTTTGCAGCCACTCAAAGGCATTTTTTAACACCCAGCGATCTATGCGGGACATCATGTGAAAGCGCTCAGCTGCAGGGATAAATACGTTCGGTTTAATTATTTTGCCATTTTCATCTATTAGTCTGAGTAAGATTTCCGCGTGTTCTTTACCAATATGATTAAGTGGTAAAATGCGTTGGCAAAATAAGGTGAAATGGTTTTCTTCTATGGCTTGTTCTATTCGATTTACCCATTGCGTTTCTTTTTTGTGAGCCGCTAGGCTTGGATTGCTACTGTGATATAAATGCACGCGATTTCTACCCGCGCTTTTTGCATCATAGCAAGCATTATCAGCTGCTTGAAGAACCTCAGATGTTGTAGATGAATGTTCATCGATGACTACTAGCCCTATGCTTGTCCCAACACGAAATTTTTTATCTTTGTAGATAAAACGATAATGATAAACAGATTGACAAATGAGTGTGGCGATTTCATACGCTTTTTCAATGTTGCATTTTTCAAGTAAAATAGCGAACTCGTCACCGCCAATTCTGGCAAAAGTATCGTTATTTCTAATGCAGTTTTTGATAATGCTGGTGATTTCTACCAGTAGCTTATCCCCTGCTGCATGACCGCAAGTGTCGTTTACAATTTTAAACCGGTCTAAGTCGAGAATCATGAGCGCATCCATAGCGTCAGGCGCTTTAGGGGTATGGATACAGTCGTTAAGAATGCTTTCAAACTCGCTACGATTATATAAGCCTGTTAGGCTGTCGTGGCTTGCGCGGTATGATATTTCTCTAGCCATAATACGTTGCTCTGAAACATCATGGAACACTAGTACCACACCGATTGTGTTGCCTGCTTGATCTCTAATCGGCGCGGCTGAATCTTCGATGCCATATTCTTTGCCATTTCGACTAATGAGGACAGTGTTTTGAGCTAACCCCACAACTTTATTTTCAGAGAGGCATAATTCAACTGGGTTTAGACAGCGCTGGCGAGTAGTCTCGTGTGCGATGCTAAATACTTTTGCAATCGGCTGGCCTAAAGCATCATGGAGCGACCAGCCAGTGAGGTCTTCAGCTACAGGGTTGAGGTACTGTACTTTCCCAGCTTTATCCGTTGTGATGACAGCGTCTCCAATAGAGTCCATCGTCACTCGTAATCGCTCATGTTCTAGGGCAAGGTTTTGTTGTAGTTGTTTAGTTTGTGTAATGTCGCGCATGATTGTTGAAACGCCAACAATTTCGCCTTGCGCATTTTTAATGGGAGATAATGAAGTTGAAACTTGAATTATCTGCTTGTTTTTAGTTAATCGAGTTGATTCAAAATGGCTGATTGATTGATTATCAAGAACTTTACTGATCAGTTGGTCTTCTTCATGTAATAGATTAGCTGGAAACAAGACGCTAACATTATTCCCAATCATTTCTTTGCTTTTATAGCCAAATATTTGCTCTGCTGCGATGTTCCAAGAAGTGATGATGCCACCTAAAGTTTTGCTGACAATAGCATCGTTTGATGAATCGATAATCGCAGCAAGTAATTCTGCTTTATCATGGAGCTCATATATGTTTTTCTCTCTGCTTAAAAGTGCCTTGCAAGTAATTTCTGCTAAGCCGGCAAGCATGCTCCTTTGCTCTTGGCTGAGTGATCTAGGCTCACGGTCGATCACGCATAAAGTGCCAATATTTAATCCGTTTGCCATGGTTAATGGCATGCCTGCATAAAAACGGATATTGGGGTCAGAAGTGACTAATGGATTGTTTTGGAAACGGTCATCTTGTGTCGCGTCGTTTATTTCAAATAAATTGTTTTCTAAAATTGCGTGTGCGCAAAATGCTAAATCACGGTGGGTTTCTGAGGCGCCTTCTAGGCCTATATTCGCTTTGAACCATTGGCGGTTTTCATCTACTAAGCTAATCAGTGCGATTGGTGTGCCACAAATTTGGCTCGCAAGCTTGGTGATTTCGTCAAATAAGGGCTCAGATTCTGAATCAAGAACCATGAGTTGCTTGAGTAGCTCCAACCTTAATTTTTCATTTTTTGGTGGTTTGGCTGGCTTAGTCATATTGTCGCCCTTTTTGCTATTTGTTTTTAGGCAGCGTTTTTATTAAACAATTATTACGATTGATCAAATTTACACTATTTTTTTGCGAGGAGAAAGCTAAATAAAAGGCTAAAAATTAATTCTGAATATGATAGCGAAGCTTCGTATGTTTTATTTAGGGAAATTTATCCATGGAAGCTAACTGTTATGTTTTAAACCATAACTTAGAAGTCTGCTTTAATCATTAAAATTGGAGTAAGGTCTTCTCTTATTATGTTTAACTGAGCCTTAGGCTTTGATTTTCAATTTTGATGAGCTTGTCTGCATTTCGCGTACCTGAGGTTTGATATTTGGAGATTAAGGTAGGCCAAGTGTTGCCCACGCTTTTTGCATGGCATTTATTCTTGCTCAGGAGATGATGAATAAGGTGCATATTTTTAATATTGCACCTTATACATCATATTGTAAGTTGTGAACCTAAAAAAGATTGCGTAGTTTGCTAAGTTAAATCGCTAACATGTCCACAAATGTGTTTACTGGCGTGGTTTCTAGTTTTTTCTGATCTAAGCACAGTGCTAATACATCAGCTTGTTTTTGCGCATCAAAACGGCGTGCCAAATTTACTTTGAATTTTTTCACGAGTTCTGGAATGCCTTCGCCACGACGACGGCGATGGCCAATGGGGTATTCCACCGCGATATTGCTTGAACTGCTACCGTCTTTAAAGAAAATTTGAATGGCATTGGCAATCGAGCGCTTTTCTGGATTGTGATAGTCCGCCGTGTATTCTGCCTTTTCCACACAGGTCATTTTGGCACGTACTGCATCAATACGTGGGTCTGCCGCTGCGGCATCCTCATAATCTTGTGCAGTCAGGCTACCTTTTAACAAACCAACAGCAGCCATATATTGAATGCAGTGATCGCGGTCGGCCGGATTATCTAGCGGGCCAGTCTTATCAATAATGCGAATGGCTGACTCGTGCGTGGTGATGACGATTTTGTCGATTTGCGCAATCTGTTCCAATGTTTGCAGCTTGTTGCCGACTTCTGCGTTTAATTGGAACGCACACTCTACTGCCGTTTGCGCGTGAAACTCGGCTGGGAACGAGATTTTGAACAGTACTTGCTCCATCACATAGGAGCCATAAGGGCGTTGGAATGTAAACGCATTACCCTTAAATAACACATCGTAAAAGCCCCACGTTTTGGCAGTCAGCGCAGAGGGATAGCCCATTTCACCTTGCATGGTCATCCAAGCTAAACGTACTGCACGTGATGTGGCATCGCCCGCTGCCCAAGATTTGCGTGAGCCAGTATTGGGGCTATGGCGATAGGTGCGCAAACTTTGGCCATCCACAAACGCGTTGGATACAGCGTTGATAATGTCTTCTTTATTGCCACCCAATAATTTAGTCACCACAGCGGTCGAGGCGATTTTGACTAGAATCACATGGTCTAAGCCCACACGGTTAAAGCTATTTTCTAGCGCTAACACCCCTTGAATCTCATGTGCCTTAATCATGGCAGTCAGCACGTCTTTGATGGTGAGCGGGGCTTTGCCTTCAGCTATGTTTTTACGTGAAATGTAATCTGCTACTGCCAAAATGCCACCCAAGTTGTCAGAAGGGTGGCCCCATTCTGCGGCCAGCCAAGTATCGTTAAAGTCTAACCAACGTATCATTGCACCAATGTTAAATGCAGCCAGAATAGGGTCGAGTTGGTAGCTGGTGCCTGGTACCTTGGCGCCATTTGGCACAACGGTGCCTGCAATCACTGGGCCAAGAAGTTTGGTGCAGGCGGGGTAATCTAAAGCTTCAAAACCACAGCCCAGCGTGTCCATTAAACAGTTGCGGGCGGTATCAAAGGCTTCATCGGATTTAATTTCGTAATCGGCGACGTAATTGGCAATATCGACGATGACTTGGTCAGGCGCCGGACGGACGTTGGAGATATGAGCTGACATAATACTAGTTACCTTTATCAATAAGTGTTTAAGCGTATCGCTGTGTTACTCGCCATTTAAAAAGCCTCGCTGTACTATTTGTACTATCTCGGTTTTTGCATAGCTCGCGCCTTGCGCTACAACTTAAAACCTTGATTGCTAAAGGCAACTTAACGCTCAACACAGCATCATTTTTAACAATAACCCTACAGTTTTTTAACGTTGGTTAAGTGGAACGAATGGCCGATTGTCCGGCCCGGTATACTCCGCATTCGGACGGATAATCTTGTTATCAATGCGCTGTTCAATCGCATGCGCAATCCAGCCAGTGGTGCGTGAAATCACAAAGATTGGGGTGAACATTCCCGTTGGGATGCCCATCATGTGATAGCTGGATGCGCTATACCAATCAAGGTTCGGGAACATTTTTTTCTCGCGCCACATGGTGTCTTCAATACGCGCGGAGATATCAAATAGCTTCATATTGCCGGCATCGGCACATAAGCTGCGACTCACTGCTTTAATGGATTCGTTGCGCGGGTCAGCAATGGTGTAGACGGGGTGGCCAAAGCCAATGACGATTTCCTTGCGCGCCATACGCGCCATGATGTCGGCTTCGGCTTCATCCGCGTTTTTGTATCGCTCGATGATTTCCATCGCTGCTTCATTAGCACCGCCATGTTTGGGGCCACGCAGTGCACCAATGGCACCAGTAATGCAGGAGTACATATCCGACAAGGTGCCGGAGATTACACGCGCAGTAAAGGTAGAGGCATTAAATTCATGCTCTGCATATAGCACCAGAGAGGTGTTCATGGCGTTTATATGTAATGTCGATGGTTTTTTACCATGCAATAAATGCAAAAAGTGTGCAGCAATGGAATCGTCATCGGTTTCTACCTCAATACGCACACCTTTGTGGCTAAAGTGGTACCAGTAAATTAAGATTGAACCAAAGCAAGCAATCAGGCGGTCACCCAGGGTTTTTGCAGCATCTGTATTGCGG